>Ga0187894_10005290_pt1 | contig 13283 bp, 10 predicted proteins | sample GBC1701081metaG_FD_136650 | JGI IMG/M metagenome (GOLD analysis project Ga0187894, IMG submission 136650) | White microbial mat communities from a lava cave in the Kipuka Kanohina Cave System on the Island of Hawaii, USA - GBC170108-1 metaG ... | reverse complement strand
GAAAAAACGATCACAGGTTCATCCATTGAAAATATTTTCCGGATGAAATTTTTGGAGATGATAAAATGTCAAAAAATCAGCGTAGGATTTTTTTAAAATAAGAGTTATTAGAGGTTCCCTTTATTAATATTGTATAAGGACGCAACTGGTCAGGCTTAAATTTCAGTTCGCTAGCGTTTTTAAGTCTTGCTGTTCTGGCCACCGCGCAATGATCCGCGTTAGTCAGAAGGCTCTATCCATTCACATGCCCGTAATGCGCTTCCATTACAACATAGTTGCATTTGTGAAAGGTTCTCTCTATGTTTAGTTCCTTATATGCTGCCCGGTAAAAATAGGTCCAAAATTGTAGTCGCAATTGCCCGTGGATGCGGGCTGGCACTTCTCCTTGCTGTCTACGTCCTGGGTTCATCAAACATTTACGTTCATGGTTTTTTGTCCCATCATCCTTTGCCTGATCAACATGCTGCTGAAGTCGAAAACGATCCGTGTCACATCTCATTGTATCATCAGGAACGTGACGGTGGTTGCGAACACGATACCCACCTGGTAGCTATTGAGAAGTGTGCGTTTTGCCATCTTGCATTTCAGTCCCTTCATTTCTTTACCCTGCCTTTACAGGCTGACAATTTTGTTAAGGTCACAGACCTTCATCCTACCGATGACCACTTTGGTTCGTCTGCTGCCGAACGTCCTTTGTCGGCAAGAGCACCACCCTTTGCTTAATTATAATTAAGACCAAGCCCGGTTGCGGCAACACGGACATGTTTCAAGTTTTGACATGCTGTTAATCTTCCAATGGGAAGGAAAATAGCACGATGGGTCGAAGAGCCAGTCAATTCACGGTGAACCAAACGGATTTTCGATTTCATGACCGCGCCACCACTCTACATGTTGGGAATTTAGCAACTGACTTTCAGTCGAGGGGACGTATAAGTGAACTTGGTTAATGAGAATTTGCTCAACACCTCATGCCGGAAACACACCAATTGGTTTCGCTACTACACAGGATGACTTTGGTGGGAATTTTACGATTTACCAAAGCCACGTTGACATTTACGCCAAACGGTGGAGGAACGGTAGTCACAGCTTCGGCTACAGATCCGGACGGAGAGGGCGTACAAGATATTATGGTAGACGGCCCTATCAATCTGGCTGCAGGAGTGACTTACACGCTCGCAGTGACGCTGATCAACGAGTTGGCAGAACCTACCGATGAAGAGTACAACGTAAGTGAAGAAGTGGAAGAGGAAGCAGATGAACATATATTTTTCTTCGCCTGGACCAACAATGTTTTTTCTGACCCTGCAGGAAATGGAAACATAGATAACAGGGCAGATCCTTTAAACTACGAAGATGAAGATGCCAACAGACAACCATTGGGTTTGGAAACTACCTGGACGGCCGGCACAGCAGCTTCGGGAACGTTTAGAGTAGTACTCAAGCACCAGCCAGATCTTAAAACAGCCACCTCGGATGTGAATGTAGGTGAGACTGACCTGGATGTCACATTTACCATTACCGTTAACTAAACATTATGCTACACGCTGAAAAATTGACCAAGCAATACAATGGCAAGACCGCATTGAGCGAAGTTACATTTGATGTGAAACCTGGTGAAATTTTTTGCCTGCTCGGTGCAAACGGAGCAGGCAAAACCACCACCATCAATCTCTTTCTCAACTTCATACAACCCACGCACGGAGCAGCCACCATTGGGGGGAAAGATGTGGTGAAGCAGTCGCTGGAAACAAAGAAACTGCTGGCGTACATTCCCGAAAACCTCATGTTGTATCCAAACCTCACCGGGCAGGAAAACCTGGAGTATTTTTCAGGATTGGCGGGAAAGAAATACGACAGGGAAAGTTATGCCGGGTTTCTTGAGGAGGCGGGACTTCAAGAAGACGCCCACCATCAGCGAGTTTCCGGTTATTCCAAGGGAATGCGTCAAAAAGTGGGCGTGGCCATCGCGCTGGCCAAGCAGGCTAAAGTCTTGCTGCTTGATGAGCCTACCTCCGGGCTTGATCCAAAGGCAAGTAACGACTTTGCAGCCTTGCTGAAAAAACTTAGCCATCAGGGCGTGGCCATCCTCATGGCGACCCATGATCTGTTTCGTGCCAAAGAGACGGGCTCTCACGTGGGAATCATGAAAGAGGGTCACATGGTTGAACACCTCACCACAGACCAGATCAACCATGCAGATCTTGAAAAATTGTACTTGAAGCACATGAATTAAATGCAGTGAAGCGGTCTTCAGTATATAGCATCGGTTTTCTTACCATTGGCTGCCTTTTGTTCGGTCAATTGGGTGTCAACTTTTTCCACACTGCTCACGATGAGCACAAGGCGGATTTTGATCCGCAGAGCGAAAAAGTATTTCCTCATGCCGAGCACTGTAAAGTATGCGGCATTGACGCTTTCAATCAGCATTTCACAATTGTCAAAGTCGTTTGCATCTTATTCAGAACAGTTGAAGTGAAACGGCCGGAGGCGGTAGTTCCGGTATGCCGGATGGCCTGCCGCTATCTCAGCGGACGCGCCCCACCTTACAGAACCTAACAATCTACTTTCGGATTGTAACTTTTCCTCAAGTGTTGTTCAGAGGGGCATTTTTCCTTTCTGCTGCACCAGGGCTTTCAACAACTATCAAAAACTTTTAACTAATCATCATGAAATGAGCATAAACCAGACTATACCCAACAGGATGTTAATTACTGTACTTCGTAGAGGGGTATGTCTCAAAATGCGAATTCCCTGCCTGCGGCAGGCAGGCATATGACCTTAAAAAAATAATATAACAGATGAAATACTTTCACAGGTTAGTACTTGTTTGCTTTGTAGCTCCCGCGCTTGGCCAGGGCAGTCAACAAGATTCCAGTCATCCGCAGCCGAAGGAGTTTGTCACGCATCATCAGGGAACATTTGGGGGAAGGCCAATACGATTCAAGGCCGTGGCAGGTGAAATCTATCTAACAAATAAGGATGGTCAGGCGGCCGCATCTGTTTGGTCTACCAGCTACATGCTCGATGGCGAGGCATCCGCTGATCGTCCAGTCACATTTGCCTTCAATGGAGGGCCTGGCTCGGCATCGGTGTGGCTTCATTTGGGTTTGTTGGGGCCCAGGCTTGTCAAAGTAAGTAATGACGGTCACGATGATGGCGCCTCGCCTTATACCTTAATAAACAACACAAACGGATTTCTTGATCTCACTGACCTGGTGTTGGTTGACCCTGTTGGTACGGGCTACAGTACCGTAATTGGTGACACCAGTCCGAAGGACTACTGGGGGCTTCAGGAGGATGCCAGATCTATCGCGATGTTTGTCAGACATTGGCTGAAGAAATACAAAAGATGGAATTCCCCTAAATACCTCCTTGGCGAGAGTTTCGGAACAACCAGGGCGGTGGCAGTTACCAAAGCACTCGATGGGGCTGGTCAATCCGTAGCTATCAATGGCTTAATCCTCATCTCTCAAGGCCTTGACTACACCAGCGCAGTACCCGACCACGACAATATTGTTTCATTTGTCAATTACCTTCCAAGCCTCGCGGCCTGTGCCTGGTACCATCGGAAGGCAGGCGTTGGTGAATCCCTGGAAAAATTTACCCGGGAAGCCAGCGACTTTGCATTAAATGAATATGTAAACTTGCTATTCAGGGGAGAACGCATATCCCAGCAAGAAAGCGACCGTGCCGTTGATCGGCTGGTCTATTTCACCGGATTGTCAAAAGTTTATGTAGAAAAGGCGGGCTTAAAGATTTCTCCCTATCGCTACACTAAGGAACTTCTGAGAGATTCACAATTGACCATCGGCCTTTTAGATGGCCGGTTTACCGTTAATGAAGACGATCAGTTATCTGACGAGCCCTCCCTGGGGGATGCCTACTTCAGTTCAGTAAACAGCGCTTACTTCACTGCACTGAACCACTATTACACCACCGAACTGAATGTGTTGATGGACAGGCCTTATCTCACCTCAAACCCGGAGGTGGCAGCAAACTGGAACTGGATGAGCCCACCGGGGAATGCCTACTGGGATGCTAAATATGTGAATGTATCGCGCGATTTGGGAAACGCCATGCGTACCAACAAAGACCTCAGGGTTTTTGTAGCCAATGGCTATTATGATCTCGTCACCCCGTTTGCAGATGCAGAGTACACCTTTGCGCGTCATGGAATCTTGCGGGATCGCATAAGCATGACCTACTACGAAGCCGGACACATGATGTACGTGCATGAGCCTTCGCTCATTCAGTTGTGCAAAGATATCCGCGCGTTCTATTCCAAACCTTAAGACACACTGTTATGAAGACAAAGACATACACCTTTTTGCTGATGGCCGCATTTGTGCTGGCATTAGCCTTATCGGGCTGCATTAAAAAGAAACAGCCGCCCCACATCACTTTTTCGAAAGTAGCATCCATCGTTCCGCAGGATATTTTTGAAGCCATGCGTGGATCTGTATCTCCTGACGGCAGCCGGGTTGTCTATTCCGTCTACAGGGCCGGTTTAGAATCATTAAACCTGGTTTTACTTGATTTGAAATCGGGAGAAAAGAAGATGCTTACCACAGGCAAAGGATTTCGGAGAAGCCCCGACTGGTCGCCCGATGGAAAACAGCTCATTTACGCTGCATCTGGCCAGGAGAAGACCGGACTTTGGATACTCGATTTGACCAGCGGAAACGAGCGGCAACTCCTTCCCGATTCCATCAGCGGGATTGCATTTGCTCCCCAATGGACAAGGCAGGGCAAAGTTGTGTTTTCATGCCGAACAAATCCTGCTTCCATCTGGTCAGTAAATCCTGACGGATCACAATTGCAGCAAATTGAAGGCGCTGAAGGAGAATTTGCTGCCCTGTCGAACGATGAAAAATTTCTGGTATCCTTTAGAAAGGACAGCGGAAACTTCTACCTGGAGCTCTATGATTTCCAGACGGGGTTAAGTAAAATTTTGTTGAAAGACTTTATCACAATAGGCGAGCATCCGGTGTGGGGAGATGATAACATCATTTACTTCGTAGCCGCAATGGGAACTGACCCGCAGTTGCACGCCTGGTCATTTTCAATTAGTGATAAAACATTAATGCGGATTGATTCACTCGATCATGAGGCGTTGCGCATAAGCATGCTGAACGGCAACCAAATCGCCCTGGTATCGATCCAACCCGAGGTAACGGTCGGAACGTTGCCCATCGAAGGCGGAGAGTTAAGTTTTGTACTGCAGGATGCCCGCAGCCAATTTTTTCTGCCGTCATGGCTCCCCGGGGGCAGGGGATTGGTGTTTACATCAGGCCCATGGAGGCACTCCGATATGATGGTGAGAAGGAATATTCCCTGGGACATTGGAACTGTTGAGTTTGATAAACAGGGACAACCGAACATCATTCTTGCCAAAGACAATGAAGACTACGGCCCGGTGTATTCTCCGGATGGCGCCTGGCTTGCCTTTCACGCCCACGTTCACAACACCGATGACATTTACATCACGCGTGCGTCATTGACCGATGGTATTATAAAACTTTCGGACGGAGGAATTTACGAAACAGGCGGGCCAGACTGGTCTCCTGATGGCAATGCCGTTGTCTACGCTGCCCATCAGCAAGATGCACCGTATAGCAGAGCTTTCATTGCCGCATTTGACCCGGCAACGGGAAAACCCTATAATGTCCCGAATGAAGTGCCCCTCGATGATTTTGAAGGCAGTGTCTTTAGTCCACGATTTTCCAGAGATGGCAAAAAGATTGCATTTACCGGAAGCATGGCCGATGGTACTTCTGGTGTTTATACCGTTGCCCTGACGGGAGGAAAACCATTTTGCGCGAGTAAATACCAAAGCGGTGAAAATTACTCAGGGCCGGAATGGAGCCGCGATGGTAACTCGCTTTTTTTCTCCTCAAACTATGGCGGGGACAGGTACCGGCTTATGAAGGTGAGCGCTGGTGGAGGCGAGGCATTGGTGGTTTATGAGGGTGAGCGTTCAGTGCTTCATCCCCGGATTTCGCCAGATGGAAAACAACTCGCTGTTACCATATGGAATAACAAGACCAATATCTGGATTCAACAATAATAGAATACAAAATAAGACATACACTAAATGATCTAACCATGATACTAAACATAGCGCGTAAAGAATTTAAAGAACTCATCCGCGAAGGCCGCTTTCGCGTAATGAGTATGGCCATAGCGGCTTTGCTGGTGATAGCTACCGTGATCACCTTCAATTATTACCAGTGGGTAAATGCCCAGCATACGGCCGCAAAAGAAAATGCACGCAACGTATGGGTAAGTCAGGATCAGAAAAATCCACACTCTGCTGCACATTATGGCACATATGCTTTCAAGCCCAAGTATCCGATGTCGCTGATCGATCAGGGAGTGGATAAGTATACGGGCTTGAGTATTTATCTCGAAGCCCATAAGCGCAACGAAGCACAGTACATGGCCGCGCAAGACCAGACTGCCGCTTCGCGGTTTGGCGACCTTACACCTGATTTCATTCTACTTTATATTATCCCACTCTTCATTATTCTGATCGGGTTCAATGCATTTACCCGCGAGCGGGAAAGCGGAACACTCCGTCTGTTGAAAAGTCAGGGTGTGTCTTCTTTTAAACTGGCACTGGGCAAATGGCTGGGGATTTTCCTTCCGGTATTCATGGTTACGCTTCTTGTAGCGCTGCTATCGCTTGTGCTTTTACTGGGCATCCGCGATTTTGGCGAACTGAATCTTGGCGCCTTCGCCTTGTTATTTTTTTTCTTTCTAATCTATTATGCTGTTTACACCAATCTCACACTTTGGATTTCATCCATTTCAAAAAAATCAGGAGTGGCATTGGTCGTATTGCTGGCAATCTGGATGGTGTCCTGTTTAGGTATGCCCAAAGTAGCGAATAGATTGGCAGAAGCTGTTCACCCATACCCCACACAAAATGAGTTTCTTGCCTCCATTCACGAAGATGAGCGCAGTGGACTTGACGGACACGACCCGTTTAGCATGCAAGCAAAAAAACTGGAGGAAGAAACCCTGAAAAAATATGGCGTTGACAGCGTGCAGCAATTGCCATTTAATTGGGATGGCCTGCTTATGCAAAAAGGAGAAGAACATTCGGCAGAAATTTTTTTTAAGCATTACGAATCATTGAAGCAGACTAACAATGCCCAAACAGGTGTTTATCGCGCGGCCTCCGTTTTGTCGCCTTACCTGCCTGCCCGGTTTTTGTCGATGGCCCTGTGCCGCACCGACTACCATGCCCACTGGCATTTTAGCGATGCCGCGGAAAAATACAGGCTGCAAATGATGGATGCGTTGAACATGCATTTTGCAGAAAAAGCAAGTTATGGCGATTGGGCCTGGAAGGCGGATAAATCCCTGTGGAAAGAAATTCCGGACTTCAACTATGAACCCGTGACCTATGCTTCCATCATCCAGGCCAATGGAAACAACATCGCAGCCTTGGTGCTATGGTTATTGGTATCTGCCGGGTTGGTTTTCAGAGGAGTGAAAAGGATGAACGTATTATAAACCATCACGATTATGCATAAACACAACTTTAAATTTGAATGGATGCAACTGCAGCGCGACCGCTGGGTGGTCATCCTCATGGTGATATTTCTCACGCTTTGTTTTTTTGCCGCCTCCAACGGCAAAAAGAAAGTAAACATCCGCCAGAGCGAAATAGCAACATCACAATCAATAGTTGAGGAGTACGATAGCAATTCAAAAAAGATAATCGATTCGCTCAATGCAGGCCTAAACCCGGATGTTTCACCCTGGACAAACCCCCAGCGCCTTTCTGTGGTGGGAAACAAAGGTGCGCGGGTAGCTGCCATGCCAGCGGCACGCCTTGCCTTTGTGGCCACCGGCCAGAGCGATCTATTTACTCATGCAGTAAAGCCAACGCTAACAGGTGACTCGTATATGTTAAGCTTCACTGAGATGAGCAATCCCGTGCAGTTGTTGTTTGGGAGCTTCGACCTGGCTTTTCTCTGTATCTATTTATTGCCGCTGCTGGTACTGGGTTTCAGCTACAACGTGTTGTCATCAGAGAAGGAGCTTGGTTCGCTGCGGCTGATGCTGGCGCAACCGGTTTCGATGTACAATTGGCTGCTCAACAAACTGGCGCTTCGGTTCATGATCATGACGGCCATTGTGTGGGTTTCGATTTTGGCGGCTATGCTGGTGAACGGGGTACAGCTAATAAACGAAATGGGTGGGATAGTCCAATTGCTTCTGCTGGTTGCCGTTTACATTATGTTCTGGTTTGTAGTGGCGCTGATCGTGAATGCTTTTGGCAAGTCATCGGGTATGAATGCGGTGGTGATCATTTCGGTTTGGGTGGGATTGGTATTGCTGCTTCCGGCCATCTTATCGCAAACGGGTAGCAGCATTTATCCTATTCCCTCACGCATCAACATGATTAATGAGATGCGGGCTGCGCAGGCGGAGACCACCGCCAAGGCAGATACCATACTGCAGAATTTTTATCGTGATCATCCGGAGCTGGCACAAACCACTGCAGACGAAAACAGCTACAGCTACTACCTGAAGTTCTTCACTTCACAAGATGTAATAAAAGAGGAAGTGAGTCCGGTACTGGATGAGTATTCGTCAAAACTTAAAGCGCAGCAGGGTTTTGTGTCATCGCTTAGGTTTTTATCACCTTCGCTGATGGTGCAAAATGCCTTTAATGATCTGGCAGGAACCTCCTCTCAACACTATGAATCATACAGAGAGCAAGTGGTGCGGTATACTGAAGAATGGAGAAATTACTTTTTACCCCGAATGTTTCGCGATGAAAAGATGAAGGCGTCTGATTTTGACAGCCTTCCAGGATTTGTTTACAGCTATGAAGAAGTGAAGTCGCAGTATGGCAGCGATCTTTTGGGATTGCTACTCTACACAGGGCTGGGGCTGGTGTGTAGTGTGTGGGTATATAGACGCTATGCAAAAGAAGTTTTGTTTAGTTAGTTAAATGGACTTAAACAAAGATCGTCATTGAGTTAATTGCAAGGTTAGGTTTAGGTTAGGTGTTCTGCCCTCTCCCGGCATTGTCGGGGGAGGTGTGGAGCACTGAATTGAAAAATGAAAAGGAGGGTAATCATATCAACAGGCATCTTGCTGCTAATGACCATTGTGTCACTGCCATTGGTTGTGGCCCTGCACTCACATGTTCACCATCCAACCCATTATGTTTCTTCTCTGGATGATCAATTACTCGATGCAAATTCTCAGTGCAATCTGTGTGACTTTTATTTTCATAAGGCGGCATTGCGCAACAGTTCCACGCTGGTTCTCCCGGATTGTTATGTTAACGTTCTGAACGTTATTATCTACGACCCCGCCTGCGTTTCTTTTTTCAGCGCTGTAGATCTTCGGGGTCCACCCAATTTCTTCTGAGCCAACCCTTAAGCAAGGACACTCCCTCGTGCAATAGGTTTGGAGAGGCACAACACTATGTTTATCAAATCAAAAAGGCTGGAGATGAAGCGAATTACTTTTTTATCAATTTATTTTTTATTACTTAATATAGCACTGCATGCCCAGGGACCGGAAGGGAATTTCCCCCCACCCGAAATTCAACCTGCGATAAGGGCGATACGCACCTCCGGTGCAATCAAGGTAGACGGCAAACTTGACGAAAGAGAGTGGTCCGAACCTGAAACTGTATCGGGCTTCTTCAGAAGAGAACCCCGGCAGGGCGGAGCATATAGCTACCCTACTACAGTCCGATTTCTTTTTGACGACCGGAACCTTTACGTAGGTTTTTTCTGTCGCGACTCGCTGGGCACCCGTGGCATTCGGGTGCAGGACCTGCGCAGAGATTTTACCTGGGGAGAAAATGACATCGTTGGTATTCAGTTGGATCCGCAAAACCTAAAGCAGTATTGTGTCTCTTTCCAGACCACGCCCTACGGCAACCAGCGGGATCTGCAAAATTTTAATGACAACATCATCGATAACGACTGGAATTCGCTGTGGTCGGTGAGAACCCACCAAACCGACTCGGGCTACTATGCAGAGTTCGCTATTCCATTCAAGTCGCTGCGCTACGACCTGCCTCCCCATGGAAAGCCTTTGCATTGGGGGGTTGTTCTCACGCGACTCGCCAGGCGTGACTATGAACTAACCACTTTCCCTCCTATTCCCCAAGCCTACTCTGTCTATCGGATGACCTATGCTGCCCGGCTTGAAGGGCTGGAACTGCCTCCCCCCTCTGCCAATGTGCGTATTGAGCCCTACTTACTGTTTCAGGATGAGCGTGTGGATGATCCGGTATCGGAAAAATCCAACACCGGCCAATTGAAGCTGGGTGGCGAGGCAAAATGGGCCATCAATCCTAAAACAGTGCTTGACCTGACCATCAATACTGACTTTGCCCAAGCGGATGTAGATCGTGCCGTAAACAACCTTGAGCGATTTAATATTTTCTTTCCGGAGCGCAGGCAGTTCTTTCTTGAAAATTCCGGGATATGGTCAGGGGGGTCGCAAACTCGTATCCGCCCCTTCTTTAGCCGAAGAATAGGCCTGCAGAGAAATTTCAATGCTACACCTGCTCCTATAGATGCCGGGGTGCGCTTCACACTCCGCGATGAGCAAAAAGCCATTGCCGGGCTAGCGATACGACAACGCAAGACCGATGCTTCGGCTGGGGCCAACTTTGCCGTAATGCGCTATCTGAAAAATTATGGAAACCAGAACAACATTGGTGTCATGGTCACCCATCGTCAGGATGAGGAAGCTGAGTCCTTAGGGCTGCAGCAAGCCAACAACAGCACCGTCACCGTTGACGGACTGATCAGACCTAAAGATGAATGGACTATAGAGTATATGGTGAGCGGATCGCGCGACTACGAAACGAACACCAACGATGCGGCAGGCAGACTGTGGGTGGCACACAACCCCAACACGCATTACTTTGGGTACATAGCGGAGTTCGTAGGGAAAAACTACAATCCTGCCATGGGCTTCGTTCGGCAGAAAAATGTGATCTATCACAGCCCGGGTGGACACTACATTTGGCGGCCAAAGTCTATGCCGTGGATCAGGAGATGGGATCCGGGCTTCTTTGTAAACTATTACCACGATGCCGATAACCCTTCCAACTTTCAGCAGGCGAATATTTACTTCTTTCCGGTTTACATCTTTTTCAAGGACAACAGCTTCTTTCAGTTTTCCACCTACACCAATTGGCAGAAGATCAACTTCGATTTTGCTCCACTGGACATTCAGATTGCACAGGGAGATTATTTCTACGTAAACCAGCGCATCAATTTCAATACAGACCAATCGCGCAAGTACGGACTTAGCGGTAGCTACGATTGGGGTGGATTTTATAATGGTACAAAAGAAACTGTGATTGGTGGGCTGCGGTTTGTGCCCGATCCGCATCTCGCCTTTACGGCAGACTACGAATACAATCATCTGAAAGGCGTGGGAGAGTCAAGCGAGAATCTGGAAACGCATCTTGTGACCGGTGGTGCCAGGTTAGCCCTGAATCCCCGTGTGCAACTGTCGCTCTTTTACCAATACAATTCCTTCGATGAGCAAGGCAGATGGAACGTGCGTGCAAGCTGGGAGTACCGACCCCTTTCGTTTGTCTACTTTGTGTTTAATGACACCCGGACCGAACTAACCGAAGGTCCGCTGGCTACGCAACAGCTCATTGGCAAGATTACTTTTTTGAAACAGTTTTAAAATGAACCTCATCATGAAAAATTTTTTCAGCATTCATATAGACGCAATCGGGCTGTCCGCCTCGCTCGTGTGCGCACTTCACTGTGCGGTTGTACCCCTGCTGCTTACCTTTTCTGCACTGGGCAGCCTGACCTTTCTGGAGGATCCGAGAATTGAGTTGTCTATGATTCTCGTCAGCCTCGTGCTGGCCGTATCCTCCCTGCTTCCGTGTTACTTCAGCCATCATCATCGCCTGGCGCCTTTGCTGTGGGCGCTGTCGGGGTTTTTGCTGATCGGTGCCGGCAAATTGCCGCCTTGTGAAGCTTACGAAATTCTGCTGACTCCGGCAGGCGGGTGTCTTGTCGCCTTAGCACATTACAAGAACTGGAGAAGGTGCAATGAGAAACAAAATTGCCACCTATGATGATTGCTTTTACAATCTTGTGGTGGGTGCTGCAAACCGGAGAAGTCGAGAATGGCTGGGGGTTGTTTGCCAGGGTAAAATTTGAATCTCAATTTTTTAAGTCGGAAAATACCTATTACCTGGTGCCCCGGTTTGGTGAGGAGATCAAAAGCAAAGAAGGCAGCACGGTAGAGCTGAAAGGTTATTTCATGCCGTTTGACATGCCCGGTAATGCGTTGATTATTTCGCGCAATCCCTATGCTTCCTGCTTCTTCTGCGGTGGCGCAGGGCCCTGAATCTGTAGCGGAGGTGACGCTGAAATCAAAAGTACCCAAACTCAAGCCGGATCAGATCATCAAAGTGCGGGGAACATTAAAGGTAAGTTCCTGAGTTCAACATAACAGCATGGGTCAAACAGGCTTGGTTATTCGAACTCGCTTTCTTTAGTCCTGAGTTATAACCAACTTTGTTTTATGATCCGATCATTCTTTCTATTAAGCTTTCGCAACCTGTTCCGTAAAAACAGATACTTCACATTCATTAACATGGGAGGTCTGGCCATTGGTTTGGCAAGCGTGCTGTTGGTTTCGCTATTCGTTTACGATGAATATACCTTCGACCGGTTTCATAAAAATTCTGATCGCATTTATCGAATCGTTCTAGACTTCACCAGTGAAGAAGGCAATACCGTCAATTGGGCAAGAACAAACGCTCCAATCGGTCTTTACCTGCAAGGTGCTTACCCGGAAATCGAAAGTGTGGTCAGGCTCCGCAAGAATCCGGGCACTGATTTGCTCAGCAATGATGACATTAAGTTCTACGAAGAGCGCATATTCTTTGCCGATAGTTCTTATTCACACGTTTTTGACCTTCCCTTGAAAAGTGGCAATCCCTCTCTGGTATTGAAGGAGAAAAACTCAATTGTGGTCACCGAAGCCATTGGAAACAAATATTTTGGCAACAGAGATCCTATCGGCAAGACACTCCGATTCAATAATAAGATTGACTTGAAAATTACGGGCATCATGGAAGAGATGCCTGCCAACTCCCATTTCAGGGCTGATGCGTTCATAACCTTTAGCTCATTAGATGACCTGATGGACCCGAAGCGGCTTGCGCATTGGGGATGGATGGACCATCACACGTATATCTTGTTGACCAGGGGAGCGACCCCTGAACAGGTCGAAGCAAAGTTTCCCGATTTTAT
>Ga0187894_10005289_pt1 | contig 13289 bp, 8 predicted proteins | sample GBC1701081metaG_FD_136650 | JGI IMG/M metagenome (GOLD analysis project Ga0187894, IMG submission 136650) | White microbial mat communities from a lava cave in the Kipuka Kanohina Cave System on the Island of Hawaii, USA - GBC170108-1 metaG ... | reverse complement strand
CTCGACTACTCGCCTCCGTACGCCGGTCGCCGCATCGATCGCGAGTTGCGCTTCTATCCCGGCTCAGCTCGCTTCGGCGGCAACTTTCCCTATCCCTTCTTCGATGCACAAGGCCAGGTACACTTTCACTGGCCGATCTGGTTTCCGCTCCTGAGCCGTGTCTTCTTCGAGGGCTTCGGCATCGCCGGCATCCATGTCCTGCCGCTCCTCGGCGGTTGGCTGATGGCACTCGCCAGCGGCTGGATCGCGGCGCGCCTGGATCGGCGCCTCGCCCCGGCGGCGATTCTCCTCGTCGGCCTCGCCACTCCGGTGTGGTTCTACAGCCTCACCTTCTGGGAGCATACGCTCGCCGCGTCGCTGGGGATCATCGCCCTCGTCGTGACGATGGACACGCGCCCGGGCTCGGTAAGGACGCTGGCGGCGATGCTCGCCTTGCTGGGGCCGGCGATCCTCTTGCGCCTCGAGATGCTCGCCTTCGCCGCCGCTCTGCTCGGCGCTTGGGGACTTGCGGCATGGCGGAGCGACCGTGGGGAGCGGACATCGGGTGCGCTGGCTGCCCGGCGCCGACGGCTCGCGTTCGCCGTCGTGGCGTTGCTCCTCGCCGTCATCGTCGCCCTTTCCCTCACCGAGCGACGGATCCGACAGTTCGCCGTGGTGCCGACGAAGATCGCGGGTATGGTCGCACACTACGACGAACTGCCGCGCACCCTGACGAGCTTCCTCGTTGACAGCAAGATCGACGAAGGCCCGCCGATAGCGCCGCGCTGGACGGCGGAGGCAACGCTGGCGCTCCTCGCCTGCTTCATCGCCCCGTTTGTGCCGCGACGATTCGAGGGAGTGATCCTGCTGCCGGCGCTGGCGTTCGTGTTCTGGTACAGCCTCGACCTCGCGCTTCTCGAAGGGGAGTATCGCTCGCTCCACGGCGTCTTCGCGATCGCCCCCTACCTGGCTCTCTGGGTCTACGCGCTCCCCGCGGCGCGGCAGTGGCCCGCTCGACTTCGAATCCTTGCCGACACCGCGGCCTTCTATCTGATCGCGGGCGGTGCCACGATGATCGTAATGCACAGCGTGGCCGGCGCCCGGCTGGTCACCGGCCTCGAATGGGGCCAGCGCTATCTGCTGGCGCTCTACCCGATGTTGGCGATCCTGGTTCTCGCTGCGATGCAGGAATACCGGCGCTCGTCGCGCACCGACGGCATGAAGAGGGTCGTGTTGGGGCTCGCCCTCGCCATGGCCGCTGTGGCGGTGCAGTTGGAGGTGCGTGGCACCGCGATGCTGCGCACCACCCATGAAGATCTCGCCGGGTGGCAGCTCGCGTTGCAGACCGAAGGGCCGTTCCTTACCGACATCTGGTGGCTGGGGACGGCGCTGGCGCCGACGTTCGTCACCGCCGAAGCCTACCGCGTCCGCGGGCGCGGCGATGTCGCCAATTGGGTGGCACTCGGGCGCGCCAATGGCATCTCCGAGTTCTCCTTCGTCAGCCAGCGACCTGTCGACGAGCGCGACTTCGGCGACCTGCGCCTGCGCCGCATTCCGGAGCGCTCGCGCCCGTTGCGCGGTCTCTACATCTCCCGCTTCGCCCTAACCGAGTAGGACTGAGGGCTGGCGACTTCAGTAGGCGCCGTCGCGGCGCAGCACCGCGCCAACGGTCTTGAGCAGAACCACCACGTCCATCCAAAGCGACCAATTGCGCACGTAGTACTCGTCGAGGCGGATGCGTTGCTCGAAGGTGAGATTGCTGCGACCGCTCACCTGCCAGAGGCCGGTCATGCCGGGCGGCGCCTTGAGAATGGTCTCGGCCAGATCGCCCATGCGCTCCGCTTCGGCGGGCAGATAGGGACGCGGGCCGACGAGGCTCATCTCGCGGCGCATCACGTTGATCAACTGCGGCATCTCGTCGAGGCTGGATCGCCGCAGCAAGCGGCCAACGCGCGTCACGCGCGGGTCGAGCGACTTGAGCTTGGCGAACTGCTCCCATTCCGTGCGCGCGCCGTCATCGACGGCGAGATGCGACTTCAGTCTCGCCTCGTTGTCGGCGTACATGGTGCGGAACTTGACGCAGCGAAAGCGCCGCCGGCCGGGGCCGATGCGCTCCTGCACGAAGAAGACCGGGCCGGGCGAGTCGAGACAGATGGCGATGACCGCGATCGCGAGCAACGGCGCGAGTAGGACGGCGACGGCGCTCGCCGCCGCCAGATCGAACACCCGCTTGACGAAGAGGTTCCACGGCTTGGCGAGGTTCCAGCGCATGTGCAGCAGGAGGACGCCGTCGAGATCCTCGGCCTCGACGCCGACCGAGGCGAGGCCGAAGAGGTCGGGCACCAGCCGGATGCTCTGCACCCGCCCCTCGCACATCGCGATCAGGTGGAAGAGCCGCTCGCGCGGCAGCTCGGGGATGGCGACGACGACTTCCTCGACCTCGAGGTCGGCGATCGCCTGCGGGATCGACGCCAGCGGGCCACGCACCGGAAGCCCCAACTGCGGCCGGCCGATCTTGGCTGGATCGTCGTCGACGAAGGCCACGGGCTCGTAGCCGAGATCGGGATTCTGCCGGATCCTCTGCACCACCTGCGACCCGGTCTCGCCGGCACCAACGACCAGAACGCGCTTGCGCCACAAGCCCACGGCCGCGAGAAGGCGCTTCACCCGGAGGCGAACCGCGGGGACCACGACGAGACTCGCCAGCCAGACGCCGCCGATCACCAGCCGCGATGTCGTCGTCGCTCGCTTCTCGGCGAAGGAAAGGGCGACGGCGACGAGCGCCGCCAAGGTGCAGGCGTAGACGACACGCCGTGTCTCGTCCCAGAACAGCGTGCGCCGCGTGTACAGGCGCGCTTCGGCCAAGGCGAGCGACCACGGCGCGAGCAGGTAGAGTCGAGTGATGAGTTGCGGGAGGGGATCGAGCGGACCGAGACTCGGAAGGAACTGGCGCAGCGGTCCGTCGCGCAGCCACCACACGGTCGCGACGCAGGCGAAGACGGCGCACCAATCGGCGAGCGCGAGCGCGAGCCCCGCGCTCAGAGGTCGCAGGCCGAATCCGGTGAGCGACCAGCCTCGAGCATCGGACCCGACGTGCCCGCGCATGGGCTGCGTGCATACGACACTCCGCGCCGTCGCCTCAAGCCGGGCAGGAAGACAACAATTTGAACTCAAACTCGGCTGCCGCGCACCGTGCGGCGGTAGAAGCGCAGCCACGCGAGCGGGAGGAACTCGAAGAGGGCGCGCTTGCCGTCGTCCAGTCCGACCAAGAACGCGCCGGCGATCGCGTGGCGCAGCCGTTCGGCGGCAGCCGGCTCGGCGTCGGCTCCGCCTGCATGCGCGGAAGCGAGGCCGGGGCCGAGCCGATCCCAGCGCGCCTGGAAGCGCTCGAGCTTGGCGACGGTCGGCGCGTCGAGCACTTCGGCTTGCCGCTGGCGCTCGATTCGGCCGCGGCGGAGGTGCTCGTGCTCCGGTGCGTTGTAGACCGGAGAGGTCGGCCCCGGCGAGGGACAACATTCCGGGGTCGTACTCGATCTCGAGGAAGCGGCAGAGGCTGCGGCACACGTCCTCGGTGCGGTCGACCAGATCCGCGTAGGCGACGTGGTGAATTCGCGCACCGGCCCGATCGAGCTCGGCCGCCTGGCGGATCATTCCCTCTTCGTGGGCGATGAAGCGGCTCAGCATGCCGGGGCGGCGAAAGAAGCGCTGGCGCCGGCCGGCGCGGACGATGCTGCGATAAGTCTCCGCCGCATCGCGCCAGAGCAGAATGAACGAGGCGCCCGGAAACCGCCGCGCGAGTTGCCGCAACCGATGCGAGTAGTGCGGCGACTTCTCTCCCCAGAGCGCCGCCTGCTTCACCTTGCCGTAGGCGCGGTAGACGTCGTCCGGTGCGCCCGGTCCGATCGCGACCCCAGTCTCGCCTTCGAGCTCCAATCGATGCCGCGAAAGCGCGCGGTTGTAGAACTCCTGGCGGCCGAGCCAGTCGCGCCGCAACCGCCAGCGTGACAGGGCTTCGGGGAAGTCCCAGACGTCGCACTCGAACATCAGGGCCACCTGCGGATGGCGGTTCAAGAGCGAATACAATAGGGAGGACCCCGAGCGGAAAACGCCCACGACGAATACCGGATTTGGCACTGGCGAGGATCTCTCCGACAATCGAGCTAGCCTGGCAACCGCGGGAGCGTCACGCGCCGTGACCAGACTTCGCCAAAGCGGGAGATCTTCGGGCCGATGAAGGTCGCGTTCATCTCGCGGGCGACATCGTTCACCTCGGAAGGCGGCGATACGCGCCAGTTGCAGGAGACGGCGGCGGCGTTGCGGATTCTGGGTGTGGACGTCGACATCCAGCTCGCCGATCAGGCCATCGACTACAGGCCCTACGACCTGTTGCACTTCTTCAACATCATCCGACCTGCCGACATCATTCGACACGTGCGCCTGTCCGGCAAGCCGTACGTGGTGTCGCCGATCTTCGTCGAGTATACCGAGGTTCCCGCGGAGAGCCGCAGCCGGCTGGCTGCCGCATTCGAGCGGACGGTCTCCGAGAACGTCGTCGAGTATGCGAAGACGTTGGCGCGCGCCTGGAGAAACGGCGAGCGGATCGTCAGTCGCGAGTACGTTCTCTGGGGCCATGCGCGCTCCATCGCCTTTGTTGCGCGCCACGCCCGCATGTTGCTGCCGAATTCGGAGAGTGAGTACGCCCGGTTCGCGGCGAATTATCCGGCAGCGACCGCCCACCGAGTCGTCCCCAACGGCATTCGGGCGGCGTTGGTCACGGCCGAGTATCCGAGCTGCGAAAGGTATCACGACGCGGTGATCTGTATGGCGCGCATCGAGGGCCGGAAGAACCAGCTCAACCTGATTCGCGCCTTGAACGGCACGCCATACCGCCTGTTCCTCCACGGCGCGCCGTCGCCGAACCACCAGGCGTACTACGATCGCTGCCGGCGCGAAGCCGGACCGAACGTCCACATCGGGGAGCGGCTCGACGATCGGGCGCTGTTCACGGCGTACGCCAACGCGAGGGTGCACGTACTGCCCAGCTACTTCGAGACCACCGGGCTGTCGTCGCTCGAAGCCGCGGCGATGAAATGCAACATCGTGGTGACAGCGCGCGGCGATACCCGGGAGTACTTCCAGGACCATGCCTGGTACTGCGATCCCGACTCGCCCGCCTCCATCCGTGCCGCCGTCGAGGCGGCCTACCAGGCGCCGCCGAACCCGCGGTTGGTCGCGCGCATCCTCGACCGCTACACCTGGAGCCGCGCCGCTGCAGCGACGCGGGACGCCTACGAAGTTGTGCTACAGCAGGAGTCCGCGTGCACAGCGTGAGATCAGATGGACTCCCGCCTCTCGCCATCGGCATCATGGGGACCCGAGGCATCCCGAATCGATACGGCGGGTTCGAGGAGTGCGCCGAGCAATTGGCCGCCCGCTTCGTGCAGCGCGGGCATCGCGTCGCGGTCTACAACCCGAGCGCGCACGAGTTCCGCGGCGATGTCTGGCGCGGCGTTTCGATCATCCGCTGCTGGGCGCCGGAGAGAACGTTCGGCACGGTCAGTCAGTTCGTCTACGACCTGGCGTGCATCAACGACGCACGCCGTCGCGGCTTCGACGTCCTGCTGCAACTCGGCTACACGAGCAGCAGCGTCTGGCACCGCCGTTGGCCGCAGAGCTCGCGCAACGTGATCAACATGGACGGCATGGAGTGGACGCGCGCCAAGTATCCTCCGCTGATCCGGCGCTTTCTGCGCCACGCCGAACACCTCGCCGCCGTGCATGCCGACGCCCTCATCGCCGATTCGCCCGACGTCCAGCGCTACCTCGCCGACACCTACCAGCGCCAGGCTCACTACATTCCGTATGGCGCCGACGTGTTCGTGACTCCGGACGCGGCGGTGCTGTCCCGGTTCGACCTCGCGCCTTCCGGCTACAACATGGTGATGGCGCGCATGGAGCCGGAGAATCACATCGACCTCATCATCCGCGGCTGTCTCGAGAGCGGGACGGACAGGCCTCTGGTCGTGGTCGGAAGCACGTCGAGTACTTACGGGCGCTCGCTGGTCGCGACCTATCGAGAGCCAGGGATCCGCTTCCTCGGGCCGATCTACGACCGCACCGCAGTCGACAATCTGCGCTTTTACTCGCATCTGTACTTTCACGGACACTCGGTCGGAGGAACGAATCCGTCGCTGCTCGAAGCGATGGGCTGCCGTGCCCTGATCGTCGCGCACGACAATCCCTTCAACCGCGCGGTTCTCGAGGGAGGCGGGTTCTACTTTCACGATCTGGAAGGCCTCGTCGAAGTGATTTGCGGCGCCACCGCGAAGGCCGCGTGGGCCGACTCGATCGAGCGCAACGTCGAGCGCATTCGCATTGAGTTCAACTGGGAACGCGTGGTGCAGGACTACGAGGCGGTGTTCCGGCACGCCGTCCCCGCAAGCGCATGCTCGAGACCCTGATCGCGCTCATCGCCGCGCGCAGCGCGCTCGAGCTCTACACCGACGTCGAGCTCGCCGCGTATCGCCTCAACGTCCCCTCGCTCTTCGGCCTGGCAATGCTCGCGCTGGCGGCGTGGCTCGTCATCGCGAGACGACGGACGTTGCAGTGGCACCCCCTGCTCTTCGGATGGGCGGCCTGGCTGGCGACTCTGTTGCCCTCCGTCGCCCTCGCGTTGTCGCTGCACGGCGCCCAGGGGTTCCTGGCGGTGCGAGAGTGGATACGCCTGCTGTCGATTCCAGGCGTGTTCCTCGTGGCCTACAATTGTCCGATTGGTCGCCGCGGACGTAGCGGGATCGAGCTGCTGTTCCTCGTCCTGGTGGTCCCGCTTCTCGCGGCGATCGTGCAGATGGCGACCGGCGCGGGAGCCTACGACTCCGATGGTAGTCACCGAGTGATGGGAACGCTCTTCCATGCCAACTCCCTGGCAATGTTCCTCGTCTTCTTCGTCGGCCTTTCCTACTGGAAACTCACCGGCGGCGGCGGTTGGCCGTGGCTGATCCTGATCGCGATCGAGCTGGTGGTCTTCGTCGCCACGCTCAGTCTCGGCGGAATCCTGATGCTCGTCGTGCTCGGGGCCTGGATTTTTTTTCTTGAAGGAACGCGGGGGCGCGTCCGCGTGGTCGCTCTCGGGGCCTTTCTGGCCCTCGTTCTCGCTGCGGATGGACCGGCGAGAACGAAGTTGCGGACGATGCAGTCGTTCGCGCCGCAGAGCGTGCGGGAATCCGTGCAAGGGAACTACGTCGATTCAGTCGGCTGGCGCTTCAAGAATTGGTCGCAGCTGATTTCCGCCTGGCGCCAGCGGCCGCTCTTCGGCTGGGGCTTGAACGCGAGCCAAGTCGTCAACCCGGAGACCGCAACCGGTGTCGGCTTTGCCCCGCACAACGATCTGCTGCGCTCCCTGGTCGAGACCGGGGTCTTCGGGCTCTCGGCCTACGTCGCCTTCGTCGGCTTCTGTCTCTACGAGATGCTGCGCGCGGCTTGGCCGCGCGCAGCGGTCTCGCTCGCCTGGATCCTCACCGGCATCTTTCTCGCCAGCCAAGGCGCAAGTCTCGGCGACAACGTCGCCGCCAACTCCGCCTTTCAAGTATGCCTCTGGTCGGCCTGGGGCTTCGCCCTGAGTCGCTCGCCCCAGAACTCGACCGGCTGACCGGCTACTTGGCGTCCTTCAGCGTGATCTTGACGCCGTCGCCGCCGATCTGGAGCTGAAGGCCGGCGCTGGTGCGCGATAGCCGGAGCACGACGCCCTTCTCATTCTCGAGCTCGGAGCCGCCCGCACCGCCGATCACGGTCACGTTGACGCCGACACCTCGATACACACCGCCGAAGTCCTCGAGCTTCTTCAGGTTGTGCACATCGCCCGAAACCGTGGCCCGGCTCGCGCCGACGGCGCCGACAGTGAGGCCGTCCATGGTGAACTCGTAGTCCTTCCCCTGGAACTTCAAGGTACCAGAGCCCCATCGGTACCCGACACCGATGTTGACCGACGTGGAGGTCAACTCGACGGTGCCGTCGACGGTCATCTCTCCCGCCGCGATGGCGTTCCGCGCGTAGGGAGCGAGACAGGCAATCGCCAACCAGAGAATCACTCTTTGGATCATCGGCTTCTCCTTCTTTCAGCGCCGCGCATGCGGCAAGGTGTCACGAACGGACGCGGACGAGAGTGAAACGTGGCGTGCATAGTCGGTCGCCGTGTGGGCGTCAAACCCAGCCACGGGGCAGCCTGCTCGCTCGACGTAGACGGCCGCATATGGGCGAGTGTAGTAAACTAGGGATGAGGTCGATGGTCGCCGCTCTTCTCTCCCTCGCCTTCGTGACGCAGGGCGCGTCGCGCGCGCTCGCGGCCGAACCGGCGCACGGTGGCGCGGCCCTCTACAAAAAGTACTGCCAGCCTTGTCATGGAGCCGACCTCGAGGGCTACGCCGCCGACAACGCGCCCTCTCTGGTCTCGCCCACGTTCCGCGCCAGCGCCAGCGATGAGTTTCTGCACATCGCCATCGGCCGCGGCCGCGCCGGTACGGCGATGGCCGGCTACGCCAAGGAGCTCGGCGGCCCGCTGACGGACATCGAGATCGATACGCTGATCGAGTACATTCGCGGCGGCACCAATCCGGTGCCGCTGCCAGAGCAGCATCGCAGCGGCTCGCGCGGCTACGGCGAGCGCCTCTATCATGCCTATTGCGAGAGCTGTCACGGCACGGAGCAGACCCGCGGCAATGCGGTACACCTGGCGAATCCGATGTTCCTCGATTCGGCGACGGACCCGTTCCTCAGAGTCGCAATCGAGGAAGGCCGCCCGGGCACGCCGATGGAAGCCTGGCAGGACAAGCTCAAGCCGCAGGAGATCAGCGACCTGGTCGCCTACCTCCGCTCGCTGGCGCGCCCGGTGCCCGCACCGCCGGCGGTCGCCGCTCCGGCCATCGACGGCACCAGGATCGTCCTCCACCCCGACGGCGCGCCGGCGATCCTCAAGGTCCGCGACGACGAGTACGTCCCCGTCGCCGAGCTGTTCCGCGCCTACGATGCGGAGAAGCGCATGGTCATCATCGACGCACGCCCGCGCTCGGACTATCTGCGCTCGCACATCGAGGGCGCCATTTGGATCCCGTACTTCGATCTGAAGGATCTGGACAAGATACCGAACGATGGCACCTGGGTGGTCGTCTACTGTGCCTGCCCGCACCATCTCTCGCAGATCGTCTTCGACGAGCTGCGCAAGCGCGGCTACAAGAACAGCGCCGTGCTCGACGAGGGCGTCTTCGAGTGGCAGCGCTTCGGCCACCCGATGACCATCGCTCCCGGGCAGCTCCCGGTCGCGGGCCCACCCCGGTGACGAATCACCGCCCACCGTCGAGATACGCAGCCCCACGGAAACAGTGGTTCGCTCCCGCAGTTGATGTAGGATCGGAGCAATGGCGTCCGTAGACGTACAAGCCGCGCCGACCGCGGACTTCGCCCGGCCGCCCACCCTGTCGCCGCCTTCTCGCTTCACGCCGCTCGAACGCTTCCTCCTCCTCTTCACCTCGGTGCGGCCGGGTGAAGGGGTGACGGCGATCGTGATGTTCGCCGACGTCTTCCTGATCCTCACCGCGTACTACTTCGTCAAGCCGCTGCGCGACGGCTGGATCGCCATCTCCGACGTGCGTGGATTGTCGAGCATGGAGGTCAAGGCCTACAGCAGTTTCGCCCAGAGCCTGGTCCTGATCGGGGCCGTGGCTCTCTACGGGCGCCTGGTGTCGCGCTGGCCGCGCCGCGAGCTGATCACGCGCACGACGCTCTTCTGCATGTCCAACCTGGTGGTGTTCTGGTGGCTGCGCCAGGAACAGATCGCCGGCGCCGGCATCATCTTCTACATCTGGGTGGGGATCTTCGGCCTCTTCGTCGTCTCGCAGTTCTGGGCCTTCGCCGCCGATCTCTACTGCGACGAGAGCGGTCGCCGAATCCTGCCGATGATCGCGATCGGCGCCACCGCCGGCGCGGTGACCGGCTCCTTCTTCGCCACGAGCCTCGTGCAGTCGGGAGTGCTCGACAGCAGTGCCCTCTTGCTGGCGGCGTTGCTGCCGCTGGCGGCGTCAATCGCATTGACCGTGTACGCCGACTCCCGCGGTATTCGGGGAGAAGAGAGACCGCTGCCGCGGCGCACCCTCGCCGCAGCCAGCAACGGCGGCGCCCGCGCGGGTGCATTCGCGCTGATTCGCCGCTACCCCTATCTGCTCGCGGTCGCAACCGTTACCCTCCTCACGCACTGGGTCAGCACCAACGGCGAGAACCTTCTCTTTCGCACGGTCCAGGACGCGATCCACAACGAGCTCGCGTCTCAGCCGCAGTTGCCCGCCGAGCAGGTGACGGAGTGGGTCCGCGAAGGAACGACGGCCTTCTATGGGAACTTTTTCTTCTGGATCAACATCTGCGCCCTCGGCTTGCAGGCGTTCGCCGCCTCGCGGCTGCTGCGCTACGGCGGTTTCGCCACCGCCCTCCTCCTGCTGCCCGTCATCGCCCTCACCGGCTATGCGACCATGGCCTTCTTCCCGATTCTCATCGTCGTGCGCGTGTTGAAGACGGCGGAGAACTCAATCTCCTACTCGATCAACAACACGGCGCAGCAGGTGCTCTGGCTGCCGACCACGGCGGAGATGAAGTACAAGGCGAAACCGGCAGTCGAGACTCTCTGCGTGCGCCTCGGAGACGGGCTCGCCGCGGTGACGGTGCTGATCGGCGTCCACTTGTACGCGCTCTCGGTCCGCTCGCTCTTCCTGTTCAACGTCGCGCTCGCGCTCCTGTGGTTGATCATCGCGGCGCTGGTCGCGCGTGACTACGAGGGGCTTCGCGCCGCAGCGGACGCCAAGGTCGGGCCCGAGAGCCCGACGTGATCCCGATTCTGAGGCGTCTGGCGCGCAGCCTCGGCATCCAACGCGGCGAGGGATGGCTCTTCACTTGGGGCGCCGCGACCCTCTTTCTGATCGGCTGGGCGACGGTCTCCTTGACCAACGTCGCGGAGACCCTGTTCCTCAAACGCGTCGGGGTGCAGAGCCTGCCCCTCGTCTTTCTCGCCAACGGCGTGCTGCTGATGAGCACGACCTACGCCATGAGCCACATCGCCGCGCGCGCCGACCGCCGCCGGCTCCTGGTCGGCACCTTCGCGTCCCTGGCCGCGGCCGTGCTGCTGCTCTGGGTCCTGCTGTTGGCGCAGGTGCGCGCCGTCTTCGTTCTCCTCGTCATCGCCTCGAAGCAGCTCGATGCGATCGCGCTGATCGCCTTCTGGATCGTGATCGGCAGCCTGCTGCAGGGCAGGCAGGCGAAGCGCCTCTACGCGCCCATCATCGCCGGCGGCACCCTCGGCAAGATCCTCGGCAGCTTTGCTTCGGGGCTGGTGGGCAACTCTCTCGGCATCGCGGCGCTGCTGCCGGTGTCGGCCGGCGCCGTCGCGCTCGCCTGCCTGCTCGGCCGCCAGATCCGCTCGATCGCGCCGTCGCGACTGACGCGCGCGGCAGTGCTGTCGCGCCCCGATCCCAACACGCTGGTCATGCTGGCGCCTCTGTGGCGCCAGAACCGTCTCTTCCGCATTCTGGGACTCGGCGCGCTGCTCGGCGGAACCCTCGGGCCGATGCTGTACTTCCAGTTCTCGTACATCGTCGACGCCGCCACACACGGCACCAACGGCGAGATGCGCCTGCTCGATCTCTACGCGCAGGTGCGCGGCTTCATCAACGCCGGCGTGCTCGCCATGCAGCTCATGGGGACCTCGCGCCTGTTCCGCCGCATCGGCGTGCCACTGGCGTCGACCCTCTCGCCGCTGGTCTACATCTTCGGCTTCCTCGGCGTGAGCGCGCGACTCGATCTCCCTTCGGGCATCGGCGCCGTCGGCGGCACGAACCTCCAGGACCACGCCATTCAGGAGCCGGCGCAGCGCATCCTGGTCACGTTGTTTCCGGAGCGCCTGCGCGCGACCGTGACCTCCCTCGTCGAGGGGCCGATCCAGAGAGCGGGCGGGACGCTGGGCAACATCCTCGTCATCGCCGTGCTCGCAGTCGCCACTCCGTCCTGGGTGGGCTTGGTCGCCCTCCCGCTCGCCTTCGCCTGGCTCGCCTTGTCGGTCGCGTTGTACCGCATCTACCCGACCCTGCTCCTCGAAGTCGCGCGCAGCAGCACGCTCACCGAAGCGACGAAGGTCGCACCCGAGATGGTGGACGGGGCGACGGTGCGGATGCTCTCGGGCTTTCTCACCAGCGGCGATGAGCGGCTCTGCCGCGCCGCCTGCGATCTCGCTCTAGACGGTCCGACTCCGACGTCGATCCTCGTGCTCGCGCGCGCGCTGCAGCGAGCGCCGGCTGCGCACCGGCCCGCGCTGGTGGAGACGCTGCACCGAATCGTGCGCCGCATGCAGGCGCGGCCGGCCTCGGCGGCGCATGTCGCCACCCTGCTCGAGACCCACCTCGCCGATCCGGCGCTCGCTCCCATCGAACGGGCTCACCTGGTCGAGGTGTACGGCGACCTGCTGCCGCCACCGAGCCGACCGGCCGACCTGCAGTTGCTGGAGTGGTTGGGTAACGACCGCGAGCCCGCGGTGCAACTCGCGGCGCGCCTGCATCTGCGCCGCTTCGCCGCGCCGGCCGCGGCCGGCGACTTCGACGCGATCATCACCGTCGCGCTGGCGCGAAGCGATGCGGCGACGCGTCAGGTCGCCCTCGAAGCCCTGGGGAAGGCGCTGCTCACCGGGGCGGAGAACGGCAACTGGGAGGAACGCGTCGCCATGGCGGCCGGTCGCCTGAGCGAGCCCAGCGATCGCCGCTGCGCCGCCGAGTTGCTGGCCGAGATCACGGTGCGCCTCGGCGCCGAGGTGAACCCGTACGCCGCGCCGCTGCTGGAGCACGTCAACGACGGCGACCCGCGCGTGCGCACCGCCGCGATTCGTTTCATCGGCGATGCCGGGTTGAACGCCTACACCGCCCTGCTCATCAGCCGCCTCGCGGCGGACGAGGAAGAGGCCGCGGCCGCCGCCGCCGCGCTGCTCGCGCTCGGCACCGGCGCGCTCGGCGCTCTCCTCGATGCACTGCACCGCGAAAAGCGGGTGGTTCGCGAAGCCGTCTATCAGGTCCTCGCCGAGATGCCGGCCAACCCTCCGGTGCTGCGCGCGGCGATGCAGCGCGAGCTGCTCGACGTTCGCCACGTCCTGATTCAGCTGCACGGCCTGCGCCGGGGGGCGGTGCACGACATCGTCCTGCAACGCCTCACCGAGCGCATGACCGAGGGTCTGCACACGGTTCTGTTCCTGCTCGCGACGATCCGCCGCGACGACCGCATCGCGGCGCTCG
>Ga0187894_10005288_pt1 | contig 13289 bp, 9 predicted proteins | sample GBC1701081metaG_FD_136650 | JGI IMG/M metagenome (GOLD analysis project Ga0187894, IMG submission 136650) | White microbial mat communities from a lava cave in the Kipuka Kanohina Cave System on the Island of Hawaii, USA - GBC170108-1 metaG ... | reverse complement strand
GCTGCCGGTGATCTCCGCCATCGACAAGCTGCCGGGCCTGCACGTCTCCGCGGGCTTCAGCGGCCACGGTTTCGGCATCGGTCCGGCCGCCGGCCGGCTGGCCGCCGACATCGTCGCCAACGACTCACCGATCGTCGATCCGCACCCCTATCGCTACAGCCGTCTCGTCGACGGAACGGACCTCGGTGAGCCGGGCTTGATGTGACATGTTTGAAACAGCTCGCCTATCGGCATCAATGGGTCGAACAGCCATTCCAATGTCTTACTGCGACCACGCAGATCGGCAGGCATCAGGGCGTCAGTACGGTCGCCTAAATGAAGCAGGATCGCTCCGCCCTCGAATATTGAGATATCTCCATCGGTCAACCATGGCACTTGACCGAAGGCTGGTGCGCGAAATGCTCGGCATTCCGACCGCCACATGGCACGCTCGACGCGATAAGGCAACCCTGCCTCTTCCAGAGCCCAGCGCACCCGCAGGTCACGCACATAGCCCCGTGGGATCCCGGGAACCCAATCGAAAGTGGTGAGAACCAGGTCACCCATTCGGCATCTACATCCGTCGTCGCCGATCTGTCGGCACGGCTTTAACACCGGAAATCCGCCGCGAATACGCGGTCGGGACTGGGCAACTATCGACTGCTTTCGCTCAGGGGCAATCGGCTCCAGTATACAGCAATATTCCCTCCCTACTCCAGAGCCGTCAGCGAGCGCTGCAAGTCCAATCTGCGATAGAGTGCGATTCCTGCCGACAGCGACTGAAGGATCGCATATCGCGAGGTGACCGCAGCCAGCGGCCCGGCGAGATCGAAGCCGGGGTTGATCGCTTCGGTCTCGGGCCGAGCCAGGAAAAGCATCTGATGCTTAGTCGTGGCACTTTGCCCTGGTGTGGCGAGGACTCGCTGGACAAGGGCACTGTGGGTCGGTCCCTCAAAGGAGGTGAACCGGAAGTCGGCCCCGCGCGCCCGCGGTAGGGCGACAGTCCAGAATTCCCCTATGGACTTCACGGACGTAAATGTGATCACATATGTTATCAACGGTTTGGGAGCGATCGGCATGCCGCAGTGGCCAGATCCCGACACCGAGTCGCGGCGCCTCTATGATCGCGCGCTAGAGGTCTTTCCCTGCGGCATCACCCGGATCGCGCCGTGGCAGCCGCCCTACCCGGTCTATGCCAAAAGCTGCCAGGGCGCGTGGATCACGGATGTCGACGGCAACCGCATCTTCGACCTGGTCAACAATTTCGCGTCGCTGATCCACGGCCACGCTCACTCGGCGATCATCGCCGCCGTGACGGCCCAGCTGGCGCATGGCACCGCCTGTACGATGCCGACCGAAACCGAAGTGTCGCTGGCCGAGTTACTGTGCGAGCGAGTGCCGTCGTTCGACAAGATCCACTTCTGCAACTCCGGCACGGAAGCGGTGATGATGGCGATCAAGGCGGCGCGCGCCTATACGGGTCGACCGGCGCTGGCCAAGGTCGAGGGCGCCTATCACGGCACCTACGATCACGCCGAGGTCAGCCTCGATTCCAGGCCCGAGAACTGGGGCAACGATCCGCATCCGGTCGCCTACGTGGCCGGCACGCCGAAGTCGGTGCTCGATGACACGGTGGTGCTACCGTTCAACCAGCCCGAAGCCGCAGCGCGCATCATCCGCGACCAGGGGCCCCGCCTCGCCGCGGTGCTGATCGACCTGATGCCGATCTACACCGGTTGTGTGCCTGCTTCCCGCGCGTTTCTAACCGCCATCACCGATGCGGCACGCGCCGTCGGCGCCGTCGTGATCCTCGACGAGGTGATCTCCTTCCGCTTCGGCTATCGCGGCGGCCAGGGGGCCTTCGGCATCGAGCCCGACCTGACGACCCTGGCCAAGATCATTGGCGGCGGCTTTCCGGTCGGCGCCGTCGCCGGCAAGGACGACGTCATGGCTGTGTTCGATCATCGCCACGGCAAGCCGCCGGTCGCCTCCAGCGGCACCTTCACCGCCAACATGATGACGATGACAGCCGGGCGGGCCAGCATGGAACTGATGACCGAAGAGGCATTCGATCGTCTCAACGACCTGGGGGAGCAAACCCGGATCGGGCTGGCGGATACCATGCGGCGCAGCGGCTATCCCGGCCAGATCACCGGCTACGGCTCGATCTTCAAGATCCATACCCACGACCGACCGGTGAACGACTACCGCAGCGCCTGGGCCACCACGGAGGAGAACGCCGACCTGGAGGCGTTGCAACGCGGCCTGTTGCGGCGCGGGTTTCTCATCAGCACCAAGGGTAATGGATTCCTGTCCACGGCCATGACGGCGGCAGAGCTCGACAGTTTCGTCGCGGCGGTGGCGGCGGAATTGTCTTCCCTGCCCGCCGCCCGCCGCACGGCCGCATGAGCGGCCGGTTGCACGGTTTGTGATCACATATCTGCCAGCCTCGGCACGATCCTTGCACCCCTCCTGTCCGAAATGGCATCACCAACGGCGAGGGTAGAGGCGCGGCATGGGCTTCAGGATCTCGGTCGATACGGGCGGCACCTTCACCGACATCGTGGTGATGGATGAGGCCGGGCACCAGACTGTCGGCAAGGCGTTGACCACCCGGGAACGCATCTTTGTCGGCATGCGCGAGGCGATCGATGACGCAGCACGCTCCCTCGGCATCACGACACCCGAGCTGCTGGCACAGACGGACTTGCTGATCTACGGCACGACCCGCGCCACCAACGCCATCGTCACCCGCACCGTCGCGAAGACGGCATTCCTTACCACGATGGGATTCCCTGACACGCTGGTATTGAAGGAAGGCGGCAAGACGAACCCGCACGACTTCACGCAGGACTATCCCGAACCTTACATCCCGCGCCGCTACACATTCGAGATCGAGGAGCGCATGAGCGCCGAGGGAACGGTGTCGGTGCCCTTCGACGAGGCACAAGCCCGGTCGGTGCTGGCGACGCTGAAGACGCGCGCCTTCGAGGCAGTGGCAGTGTGCTTCCTGTGGTCGATCGCCAATCCCGAGCACGAACTGCGCATGGGCGAGCTGATCACCGAGATCCTGCCCGGCGTTCCCTTCACGCTCTCCCACAAGCTCGTGCCGATCGTGCGCGAATACCGGCGCGCCTCGGCGACCGCGATCGATGCCTCGCTGAAGCCGCTGATGCAGGACCACCTGCGCGGCCTGGAGACCGACCTGCGGGCCGCCGGCTACACGAATGATATCCTGATTTCGACTAGCGTCGGCGGCGTGATGCTGGTCGAGGAACTGATCGACGCCCCCATTCACACCGCGAAGTCAGGCCCGGCGATGGCACCCATCGCAGGCCTGACCTACTCGACCATTGAAAACCTGGGTGACAACGTCATCGTCTGCGACACCGGCGGCACCACCTTCGACGTCGGGCTGGTGCGTGACGGCCGGCTGACCTACAGCCGTGACACCTGGCTGGGCGGCCAGTGGACCGGGCATCTGTTGGGCATCTCCTCTGTCGACGTGCGGTCGATCGGTGCCGGTGGCGGATCGATCGCCTGGATCGATGAAGGCGGCCTGATGCGCGTGGGCCCGCAATCGGCCGGAGCCGACCCGGGCCCGGCGTGCTACGGCCGCGGCGGCACCAGGCCGACGGTGTCGGATGCCGCCTGCGTGCTGGGCTATTTCGATCCCGCCTTCTTTCTCGGCGGGCGCATGACGCTCGATGTCGCCGCCGCGCGGCGTGCGATCGGTACGGTGGCGGAGCGCATCGGTCGGCCGATCGAGGAGACAGCCTGGAACATCCTGAACCTCGCCACTGAGCTGATGATCAAGGCGATCCAGGAGATCACTATCGCCGAGGGTGTGAACCCACGCGAGAGCACCATCGTCGCCGGTGGCGGCGCCGCCGGTATCAACATCTTGCCCATCGCGCAGGAGCTGGGCTGCGAACGGCTGGTGCTGCCGAAGGTGGCATCGGCCCTGTCGGCGTCGGGCATGCAGTTCGCCGACATCGTCAAGGAGGAAACCGCAAGCCTCGTGACGACCTCCGCTCGCTTCAACGTCGACGGCGTTAACCGCGTGCTCACCACGCTCGAAGGCAAGCTGCAACAGTTCCTGACGACCCTGGGCCCGCGCGCCCAGGCCGCCCACAGTATCGAGTTCATGACCGAGGCACGCTACCTGGCCCAGGTCTGGGAACTGGAGACGCCGCTGCCTTTCGCACGCTTCCGCGGCCAGGCCGACGTCGATGCTTTGGTCGAGAGCTTCCACAAGGTGCACGAGCGCGTCTTCGCCATGCGAGACGTGGGCAGCCCGGTCGAGTGCGTCAACTGGAAGGCCCGCCTCGTTGTCAAGCTGGCGCCGGCCGTGGGCGCCGCGTCCGCTGTCGCAGCGGCGACGACGCCGGCACCGACGACGACGACACGTCCCTGCTACTTCGGCGGCACCACGCCGGTCGACACGCCGATCTACAAGTCGAGCGACCTGCAGCCGGGTTTCAAGGTCGTTGGCCCCGCCATCGTCGAGGAGCCGACCACTACGCTCGTGGTCTTCCCGCAAACCTCGACCACGGTGTCAGGCGGCGGCAACTACGTCTTCGGAATCGGCTGACCCTCTCGCAAAGGAGCAACCGCCATGGCGCAACTGCAAGCCTCCGCCACCATCGATCCCGTGCTGACGGCTGTGATCGCCAACCGCATCGACGGCGTCGTGCGCGAGATGACCAACACGCTGCTGCGCGCCGGCCGTTCGGCCGTCATCAACAGCGCCCGCGACTTCTCCTGTGCCATCGTCACCGGCGACAACCAGCTGTTGGCCTGCGCCGAGGGATTGCCCATTCATATCTTCGGCGTCCACAACCAGGCGCGCGCCATGACGGAGGTCCACCTCGACCTCGCCGAGGGCGACGCCTTCCTGCACAACGATCCGTATTCCGGCAATACGCATCCCGCCGATCATTGCTTCCTGGTGCCGGTGTTCTTCGAGGGCGAGCACCTGTTCACGGCGGCCGCCAAGGCGCACCAAGCCGACATCGGCAATTCGATCCCCACGACGTACCACGCCGGTGCCAAGGACGTGTACGAGGAAGGATCCCTGATCTTCCCGGCGGTGCGCATCCAGCGCAACTACGAGATGATCGACGACATCGTGCGCATGTGCCGAAGCCGCATCCGTGTGCCAGGCCAGTGGTACGGCGACTTCCTGGCCGGCATCGGCGCGGCGCGCGTGGCCGAGCGGCGGCTGAAGGAGCTGTGTGCCAAGTACGGCAAGGAGACCATCAAGACCTTCATCCGCGACTGGCTCGACTACTCCGAGCAGCGCATGATCCACGGCATCCGCAAGATGCCCAAGGCCAAGCTGGTCAACACCGGCCGCCATGACCCGTTCGAGCCGCTGCTACCCGGGGGCATCCCGCTGAAGGTCGAAATCGAGATCGACCCGCAGATCGCCATGATCATCATCGACCTGCGCGACAACATCGACAACATCGACTGCGGTTTCAACGAGAGCGAGGCGTGCACCGTTTCCTCGGTCATGGCCGGCGTGTTCAATTCGCTCGACCCCGAGATCCCGCGAAACTCCGGATCATTCCGCCGCGTCAACATGCTATTGCGCGAAGGTGCGGTCGTCGGAAAACCGAAGTTTCCCCACAGCTGCTCCGTTGCGACCACGAACGTCGCGGATCGCCTGGTCAATTGTACCGGTGCCGCCTTTGCGCAGCTGGGCGAAGGCCATGGCCTGGCCGAGGGTGGCATCGGCATGGGCGTGGCCTTCGCGGTGGTTTCCGGCAAGGACCACCGCGACGGCGACAATCCCTACGTCAACCAGCTGATCATCGCCAACAACGGCGGGCCGGCCAGCGCCAGGGCCGACGGCTGGCTGACCTATGGCCTGCCCGTTGTCGGTGGCCTGATGTACCGCGATTCCGTCGAGATCGACGAGCTGAAGCATCCGATGGAGTTCAAGCACATGCGACTGATGCCCGGCTCGGGCGGCGCCGGGCGGTTCCGCGGCGCACCAGGTTGTGACATCGCCTTCGGGCCCAAGGAGCATCCGATCACCGTGATCTATCCCTGCGACGGCCAGCACTTCGCACCCAAGGGCGTCCGCGGCGGCGCCGACGGAAAGTGCGCCGAGGGCTGGCACATCAGCGCCAACGGGCTCGAGACCAAGCTGCCCAACGTCACGCAGATCGACATAAAGAAAGGCGAGTTGATCCGCGGGCTCGACGCCTCGGGTGCGGGCTACGGTGATCCGTTGCAGCGTGACCCCAGGCGCGTGCTGCATGACGTGCTGGAGCATTGGGAAACGCCGGACCGGGCCCGCGACATCTACGGCGTGGTCTTCAGTGGCTCGATTGACGACGACACGCTGGCTGTCGATGAGGCAGCGACGGCAACCCTGCGGACCGAGCGGACGGCTTCCGCGACGGCCTGATGGCACATCCCGCTGCCGAGCCACAGATCGATCCGGTTGTAACGGCGGTCATCGCCAACCGGATCGACGGTATCGTGCGGGAGATGACCAACACGCTGCTGCGCGCCGCGCGCTCTGCCGTGATCAGCAGCGCGCGCGATTTCTCCTGCGGCATCTGCACCGGGGACAACCAGCTTCTGGCTTGCGTCGAGGGTTTGCCGATCCACATCTTCGGCGTCCACGAACAGGCGCGTGCGATGACGGCAGCGCACCCGGTGCTGGCCGAAGGTGACGCCTTCCTGCACAACGACCCCTATACGGGCAACACCCACCCTGCCGACCACACGTTCCTGGTGCCGGTCTTCGTTGACGGCGAGCATCTCTTCACGGCCGTCGCCAAGGCGCATCAGGCCGACATCGGCAATTCGATTCCCAGCACCTATCACGCCGGCGCCAGGGACGTGTACGAGGAAGGCGCCCTGATCTTCCCGGCAGTCCGCATCCAGCGCGACTATCGCATGGTCGACGACATCGTCCGCATGGGACGCAGCCGCATCCGTGTCGCAGACCAATGGCACGGCGACTTCCTCGCAGGACTCGGCGCGGCGCGCATCGGCGAGCGCCGCCTGAAGGAGCTGTGCGCCAAGTTCGGCACGGCGACGATCAAGCGCTTCGTGGCCGACTGGCTCGATTATTCCGAACAGCGCATGATCGCCGCCCTGCGCCGCCTGCCACCGGCACGGTTGTCGAACCATGGGCAGCATGATCCGTTCGAGCCCATGCTGCCGAACGGCATCCCCATCCATGTCGATATTACGATCGACCCGCACGCCGCGCGCATGACGGCCGACCTGCGAGCCAATCCCGACAACGTCGAGGCGGGCGTCAATCTCAGCGAGGCCTGTACGGTCTCGGCCGTGCTGACCGGCGTGTTCAACTCGCTCGATCCCGACATCCCCAAGAACTCCGGGTCCTTCCGACGGGTCGACGTCCTCATGCGCGAGGGATCGGTGGTCGGCAGGCCGCGCTTTCCGCATTCGTGCTCACTAGCGACAACGAACGTGGCGGATCGCCTGGTCAACTGCACCGGCGCGGCCTTCGCGCAATTGGGCGACAGTCACGGCGTAGCCGAAGGCGGGCTGGGCATGGGTGTCGCCTTCTCGGTGATCTCCGGCAGCGACCACCGCTTCGACAACGCGCCCTACATCAACCAGCTGATCATCGCCAACAATGGCGGCCCCGCCAGTCCGCAGGCCGACGGCTGGCCGAACTATGGCCTGCCCGTCGACAGCGGCGTGGTGTTCCGGGACTCCGTCGAGATCGACGAGCTCAAACACCCAATCGAGTTCCATCACCTGCGGCTGATTGCGGGCTCCGGCGGTGCTGGGCGGTTCCGCGGCGCACCGGGCGGCGACATTGCCTTCGGTCCCAAGGAGCACCCCGTCACCGTGATCTACCCCTGCGATGGTCAGCACGTGCCGCCGAGGGGCGTGCGCGGCGGACACGATGGACAGACGGCCGCCGGCTGGCACATCGACGCCAACGGGCACGCGCAGAAGCTCGCCAACGTCGTGCGCATCGATATTGCCAAGGGCGAGTCCATCCGCGGCGTGGACTGCTCCGGCGGCGGCTATGGCGATCCCTTCGAGCGAGAGCCGCAGCGCGTGCTGCGCGACGTGCTCGAGCGCTGGGAGACGATGGACCGTGCCCGACACCTGTATGGCGTCGTTCTTACCGGCAGCGCCGACGATGAGACGCTGGCTATCGACATCGACGCAACGCAGCGCCTACGTGCCGAACGTCATACCGTCCGGATCTCCGATCACCGTCATGTCGAACCCGGCGAGGCATCTCGTTGAACGGGAGCCCTGCTCGCAGGAGATTCCTCACTGCGCTCGGAATGACGTAGAAGACGCGCTCAGAGTGACGGGTTGTCCAGATCCAGTCCCATCAGCACGCGGCCATAGGTCGAGCCGTTAACGTCCCAGTTCTGGGTGAAATGCCGGCCGGCGACGCTCATGTCGCGGAACAGCCGGGACATCGGGTTGTGGTCATAGATGCGGCTGCTGCCGCCTGCATCCCAGAGCAGCTCGACCGTGCGCGTGGCCAGACGCCCGCCGAAGGCGGCATGGGCGCGGAATTTCGCCCGCTGCTCATCGTCGGGCAACGCATCGCGCACGGCGATCTCGCCGGCCTCGTCGCAAACGCCCAGCAGCATCTGCCGCGCGGCGGCGATCGCAGCCGCCGCCTCCGCCACCTTGACCTGCTGGGTCGGGTAGCCGCCGACCTTCTGACGCGACATCAATGCGACGCGGCGGCGGGCACCATCGAGATAGAACTCCAGCGCTGCCTCGGCTATGCCGAGGCAGGCGCTGCTGATGAACGTGCCGAAGATGGCGTAGCTGGGAATCCGGTAGAGCGGGCTGCGACTGTGCGCATTGCCCGGCGTGATGCCGCCCTTGAGATGCGCAATCGACAGCGTCCTGTGCTCGGGGACGAAGACGTCCGACACGACGACATCGTTGCTCGACGAACCCTTGAGCCCGACCGACCGCCAGATATCGACGATCTCGATCTGGCTTCTCGGCAGGGCGTAGTGACGATCCTCGTCGACGCCGCTTCCATCATCGGTCACAGCGGAAAACAGACACCAGTCGCAGGTATCGACACCGCTGACCAGCGGCCAACGCCCCGACAGCACGTAGCCGCCATCGACACGCCGGCCGCGACCGCAGGCGGGAATGAAGATGCCGCTGAGGAAATGAGTCGGATCCTCGCCCCACACCTCGCGCTGCGCCTGCTCCGGCCACTGTGCCAGCATGTAGTTGTGGCTGACGTGCTGCGCCATGCTCCAGGCAGTCGAGCCGCAACCCCGTGCCACGGCGCTCAAGGCGTCGACCACGGTGCGCAGTGCTGCCTCGCAGCCGCCGAACCTTGCCGGCTGCAGCAGGCGCGCCGTGCCCGCCGATTTCAGATCCGCCACGCTCGCCGGTGGCATCGCCCGCAGCTCCTCGACGAGGCCGGCGCGATCCCGCAGGATCGGGATCAGCGTCCGTGTACGCGCGAGAACCTCCTCGGCATCGCCGGCCACGCCGACCGTGAGCCTCACTCCGTCGTTCATCCCTCGTTGGCCAGAGAGCATTGGTCGCCTCGAGACATCATCAGATGCAGCACCAACCCCGCTTCGGCGAGAGCCCGGCCAGCGCCTTGCCGCTGTGATGGTCGAACAGGACCAGACGGTCCGGCCGCAACGTCACCCAGACACGGGTCGCCTGCTCCAGAGGCTCGTTCGAGCGCATGACCACGACAAACGGCTCGTCGTCGACCGTCGCCTGGCCGAGGCCGTCGAAGCGCAGCACGACATGGTTCACGGAGCCCATCGGCTCGATGATCTCGACGACGGCGGGAATCGCGCCGGTCGCGGCCTCGTGAGACAGCGCCACGGCCTCGGGGCGGACACCCAGCACCGCCTGGCCGCCGGCCTGCTTCACCCGCGCCGCCACGCCGTCGTCGGCCGGCAGCGTCACGCCGGCCAGATCCCAGTCGGCCTCGCGCAGGCGCAGAATCAGTGTCTGGTCCTCCGGCCGCACCGTCACGGCCAGCAGGTTGATCGAAGGCGTGCCGACGAACTTGGCCACGAAGATGCTGGACGGCCGGTCATAGATTTCCTGTGGCGTGCCGACCTGCAACAGGTCGCCGGCATTCATGATGCCGATGCGGTTGGACAGGACCAACGCCTCGGCCTGGTCGTGGGTGACATAGACTGTGGTCACGCGCAGCCGCTCGTGCAGCGACTTCAGCTCGGTGCGCGTGCGCTCGCGCAGCTTGAGGTCCAGGTTGCTGAGCGGCTCGTCCATCAGGAAGACATTGGGCCGCCGGATCAGAGCCCGTCCAAGCGCGACGCGCTGGCGCTGGCCACCCGAGAGACGCGCCGGCTTGCTATTGAGCAGCCGGTCGATGCCCAGCATGCGCGATACCTCCTGCAGCCTCCGCTCGACCTCGTCAGCAGCCACGCGGCGGACCTTGAGGTTCAGCACCAGGTTCTCGCGCACCGTCATGTGCGGATAGAGCGCATAGCTCTGGAACACCATCGCCACGTCGCGGTCGCGTGGATGGGTCTGGGTGAAGTCGCGGCCGCCGATGAACACCTTGCCGGCCGTCGGCATCTCCAGCCCAGCGATCATGCGCAGCGTCGTCGTCTTGCCGCAGCCGGACGGCCCTAGCAGCGTAAAGAATTCGCCGTCCTTGACCTCGAGGTCGAGGTTGTTCACGGCCTGGAAGCCGTTGGGGTAGACCTTCTGTACGCCTTCGAACGCCAGTGCCATGATCGGATCCCGCTATTTGACAGCGCCGAGCGTCATGCCGCGCACAATGTGTCGCTGCAGCAAATAGACGACGGCCAGCATGGGAACGAGCTGAATGACGACGGCGGCGCTGAGATCGCCCCAGAGGATCGTATAGGGCATGACGAACTTCGAGATCGTCACCGGCACCGTGACGGCGTTTACCGAGGTCAACATCAGCGCCATCAGGTACTCGTTCCAGGTGAAGACGAAGATGAAGATCGAGGTCGAGGCCAACCCCGGCAGAATCACCGGCACCACGACCCGCCACAGGATCTGCAAACGGCTCAGCCCGTCGAGCAGCGCCGCCTCCTCCAGCTCCGGCGGAACGTCGGCCAGGAAGCCGCGCAGCAGCCAGATCGCGAATGGCAGGTTGAACGCGACATAGACGAGGATCAGGCCAAGGTAGGTGTCGAGCAGGTTGAGATCCTGCCACTGGACGTAGAACGGGATCGCTATGGCGATCGGCGGCAGGAAGCGCAGGGACAGGATCCACAGGGAAAGGTGCTTCTCGCCCGGCACCCGCATGCGCGCCAGCGCATAGGCCGCCATGACGCCCAGCCCGATGACGATGACGCAGGTGACGACCGTGACGACGATACTGTTCAGCAGGACGCGGGAGAACTCAAACTGCGCGAACAGGTCGCGATAATTCTCCAGCGTCGGCGTGAAGACGAAGGATGGGATGGCGCTGTTGATCTCGACCGTCGGCTTGAACGACGTCAGCACGATCCAGTAGACCGGAAACAACCACAGCAGGACGAGTCCGGCAGCGGCGCCGTTGCCCACGCGCAGCCACAGCCGCGGCCAGGGCAGCAGGCGCGGGGCGGGAGCGGCAAGCGCGATCTTGGCATCGTTGATGGTGGTCATGAGCCCTCGGCCCGGGACAGCGCCCGCAGGAAGAAGAAGACCAGGATGTTGACAAAGACCACGGTGACCCAGGCGAGCGCCGCCGCCGAGCCCATGTCGCCCTCGGTGAAGCCCGTGACGTAGCTGTAGACGCTGAGGACCTCTGTCGACGTGCCGGGACCACCGCGCGTCAGCACGAAGATCATGTCGAAAACACGGATCGAATCGATCAGGCGGATGAGGACGACGACGATGGCCACCGGGCGGATCAGCGGCATCACGATGTGCCACAGTTTCTGCCGTTCGGTGAGGCCGTCGAGCTCGGCCGCCTCGGTCACCTCGACCGACACCGACTGCATGCCGGACAGCAGGATCAGAGTCACAAACGGCGTCCACTGCCAGACATCGACCAGGATGACGGCAGGCAGCGCCCACGTCGTGCTCGCCATCCAGTCGGCAGTGGGAATGCCAGCACTCTGCAGCAGGTAGGTCAGAAGCCCGTAGGTCGGCGCCAGGATGTAGCGGAACGTCAACCCCATGCCGACCGGCGATATCAGCACCGGCACGATCAGCAAGGTACGCAACAGACCGATGCCGGCCATCTTGCGATCGAGCAGCACGGCCACCGCCAAGCCGATGACGAACTCCAGAGTCACCGCGAACAGTGAGAACAGGACCGTGACGATGAAGCTCTGCGAGAAGACTTCCTTGTCGAGCAGCTCGAGGAAGTTGTCGAAACCGGCAAAGGACGCCATGTCCGGCCGATAGAGGGTGTAGTTATGGACCGACAGCCACAGCGAATGCACGGTCGGGTAAACCGACATGGCGAGCAGATAGAGCACGCTGGGACCGAGCAGCAGCAGGACGACCCAGCGCTCGCGCCGCTGCCATCCCGCTGCTGCCGCACCCGTGGCCATGCGTTGCAGTTGCATCGGTTCTCCCGTCATCGCTGCTGGTGTCACTTGTCAGCAGCCTCAGCGCCTCGTCCTCGTCACCCTGCCACGAAGGCTTCTCACTTCTTGTAGTAGCCGCTCTTGGTCATGATCCGCGTCGCCGCCGCCTGCATATCCTTGATCCCCTGCTCCACCTTCTTCTGGCCGGTCACGATCGAGGCGACCTCGGTGCCGACGCTTTCGTAGAGCGCGTTGGACTCCGGGATCGGCAGGAACCGCATGGCGACCGGCAGCGATTCTTGCAGGCCGGCGTAGTAGGGCCGGATGTTGGTGTATTTCTTCAGCAGCGAGGCACGCGCCGGCTGACCCGCGTTCTCGACCCAGGCCTTGCCGATCTCCGGATCCTGGGCGTCGCCGCTGCAGCAGAACTTGATCCACTCCCAGGCTGCGTCCTTGTTCTTGGAGAACACCGGCAGGATCAGTCCGAGGCCACCCATGTGAGGAGCATGCCGCGCCTTCGGCCCGGTGCCCTTGGGCACGACGGCGACCTTCCAGACGTCGGCGAACTTGGTGTACTTTGGATCGTTCATCGACGAGCCGCCCCACTCGACCGGCGCGTAGACCCAGGCGCCGTTGAGCATGGCCGTGTTGGCCTCGTCGTCCGAGGCGTTGAGGGACGTCGGCTCGAAGTAGGGAACCATGCGCATCAGCGTGTCGAACGCCTTGCGGCCCTCCTCGCTGTCGATGCCGACCTTCCAACCGCCGGGTCCCATCTTGTCGAACCAGTCGCCGCCATAGGAACGCAGCATGGTGATGAAGACGTGC
>Ga0187894_10005287_pt1 | contig 13295 bp, 10 predicted proteins | sample GBC1701081metaG_FD_136650 | JGI IMG/M metagenome (GOLD analysis project Ga0187894, IMG submission 136650) | White microbial mat communities from a lava cave in the Kipuka Kanohina Cave System on the Island of Hawaii, USA - GBC170108-1 metaG ... | reverse complement strand
GTGGTTGTCGAGCCGTCCTGTTCCCTGAGCGTCGCGCGAACGTGGTCGGCCTGTTGCTCGAAACTCACGAGCTCGGTGTTCCAGCGCACGCTGACGCCCCAGTCGCGCAGCCTGTCGCCCATGATGAGTTCGTTGTCGTCCTGGCCGAGCGCCAGCACGAAGGGGAAGGGGCTCAGCCCGAGGCCCATGTCGCCGAGCGGCAGGCGTGCCGTGTGCACGCCGTTCGCCCACATGTTGGCGCCGCCGCCGCGCTCGCCCAGCTCGAGCGCGCGGCCCGCGATCCCGAGCTTCGAATAGATCTCGAGCGTGCGGGCATGAACCGCCATGGCGCGCGTCTGCTGCGCCGGACCGCTGTGCCGGTCAATGATCAGAGCGCGGATGCCGCGCCGGCCGAGCTGGTTGGCGAGCATCAGTCCGGTCGGGCCGGCGCCCACGATGAGCACTTCAGTGTCCAAGCGATCCTCCACCCACGGTTACCGAGCGTGCAGACGGTAGGGGGTGCCTCGCCAGAAGTAGTCCGGAAACGGTCACGATTCGGTCGCGTTTCCTCGACGCTATGCGGCCGGCCGCCAGCGCTGGCTCGACAGCCGCCACCCCTGGCCCGGCAGCCGGTCAGCCCTGCGCGCTGAAGGCTTGGCCACTGATGCCGCGACTCGCCGGTCCCAGAAGAAACAGGTAGGCAGTCACGATCGCGGCGGGCTCGGGCATGTGGCTGCGATCCTCCGCGGGATAGGCCTGCACGCGCAGGTTGGTGCGCGTGGGTCCGGGGTTGATGCTGTTGACGCGGATCTTCCCGGCGCTGCGGGTCTCGTCGGCGAGCACCTGCATCAGGCCTTCGACCCCGAACTTCGAGACCGCGTACGCACCCCACAGGGCGCGCCCTTTGCGGCCGACCGTGCTCGAGGTGAACAGCACGGACGCATCCGGCGACTTGCGCAACAGCGGAAAGCAGACCTGCGTGAGCGCGAAAGCAGCCGTCAGGTTGACGTGCAGCACGCGATACCAGGTGGGCACGTCGTAGTGTTCGATGGGACTGAGCTGGCCGAGCATGGCGGCGTTGTGCAGCAGTCCGTCCAGGCGGCCGTATTCCTTTTCGATGCCGTCCGCTACCGCGTCGTAGTCCTGCGCCAGCGCCTTCTCGAAGTTCAGCGGCGCGATGCTCGGCTTCGCTCCGCCGGCGGCGACGATCGCGTCGTAGGTCTGTTCGAGCTTGCGCGTGGTCCGGCCGCTCAGGATGAGAGTTGCGCCGTGCGCGGCGAGCGCGAGCGCGACGGCGCGGCCGATCCCGTCGCCCGCGCCGGTGACGAGGATCACCCGATCTTTCATCTCATCGGCTGCGGGGCGATGCCGTCGCGGGTCGACGTCGCCAGTGAAATCCGGTGCGCTCATCGATCGTCGGCCGGTTCCGGCAGCGGCAGCGGTTCGGTCACCGTCTCCGTCGCATCGTGGCTCGGAGTAGCGGGACGACGCGCACGCTTCTCGACCGGCTCGAGCTGTTCGAGCTCGCGATCGGACTTGAGGCCGAGCTCGGTGAAGCGCCGTGCCGACGGCAGGACCTGGCGCTCCAGGGAGCCGACCGCGCTGTTGTACGCCTCGACCGCCCGATCGAGTGCGCCGCCCGCGCGGCCGAGGTGGCTCGCGAACACGCTCAAGCGCCGATAGATCTCGGCGCCGAGGTCGCGGATGGTCGCGGCGTTCTGCGCGATCGCCTCCTGCCGCCACCCGTAGGCGACGGTCTTGAGCAGGGCGATGAACGTCGTCGGCGTCACTGGAATCACCTGCTGCGCCACGGCTTCTTCGAGCAGGCTGGGACGCTCGTTGAATGCGGCGGCCAGGAATTGATCGCCCGGCAGGAACAGCACCACGTAGTCGGGACTTTTCCTGAACTGCGCCCAGTAGGCCTTGCTCGACAGCGCGCGCACGCGGTCCGCGACGATCTGGCCGTGACGGCGCAGGGCGAGCGTGCGCGCCTCCTCGGTGGTGGCGTCGACCGCCTCGAGGTAGGCGTCGAGGGGCGTCTTCACGTCGACGACGATGTCGTGGTCCTCGGCCATGTGCACGACGAGGTCGGGCCGCAGCACGCCGCCTTCGGTCGGTGTGTGGGCCTGCTCGGTAAAGTCGCAGTGCTCGGTCATTCCGGCCAGTTCGATCAGGCGGCGCAACGACATTTCGCCCCACTGCCCGCGAACCTCGGGCCGGCGCAGCGCCGTGACGAGGTTGCGCGTCTCGCGCTGCAGCTCGGTCTGGCTCTGCGCGACGGTCTGCATTTGCGTGCGCAGCTCGACGAAGCTGTCGCGCCGTTCCTTTTCGATCGTCGAAATCTGTTGCTCGGTCTTCTGCAGCGCGTCCCGGATCGGGCGGACCAGCGTCTCGATCGCTTGCTCCCGCTCCTTGAGGGAGCTGGCGGCCTGCAGGTGCTGCTGTCCGAGTTGCTCGCGTGCGAGCTTCAACAGCAGCTCCGAGTTGTTGCGCAGGCTGGTGGCGGCGAGATCGTCGAATGCCAGCTTCAGGCGCTCCTGCGCGCGCGTCAGTGTTTCCTGGCGCTCGAGCCTGAGAGCATCGTCCGACTGCAGGCGCGCACGCGCGGCTTCGAGCTCGTTGCTCAACTCACGCTCGCGCACGGACGCGCGCAGTGCGCCGATCAGCCATCCGAGGACCACGCCGGCGAGCAATCCCGCGACGAGCCAGAGTGCGATGCCGATCGCGGTCACGGTGTGGCGGCTGCCGTGAGGCCGGCGGAGCGAACTGGGGAATCGATCCAGCGCAGGATGTCGGCCGGCTTGTCGATGAGTCCGTCGGCGCCCCAGGCTTGCGGCGTGTCGGTATCGCTCAGGTAGCCGAAGAGCGCCACGAGCGCCGGCATGCCCGCGGCGTGGGCCGCGGCGACGTCGCGCTCCGCATCGCCCACGTACAGGCACTGGCCGGGCTCGCAGCCGACGAGCTTCGCCGCATGCAGCATCGGCGCCGGGTGAGGCTTGCGTTGTGCGACGGTGTCGCCGCTGACCATGCAGGCCATGCGCGAACGCAGTCCCACAGCCTCTACCAGTGGCTCGCTGAGGAACGCGGGTTTGTTCGTCACCACGCCCCAGCGGATACCGTCGTCTTCGAGTCGCCGCAGCACGGGGTCGAAGCCGTCGAAGAGGCGCGTGCCGGCGCTGAGATTCTCGCGATACAACTCGAGAAAGCGGGCGCGCAGCTCCACCATCAGATCGTCGGGGGCATCCGGAAAGCCGAGGCGCACGAGGGCGGCGGCCCCGTGCGAAACGTGTGGACGGATCGCGGCGAACGCCAGCGGCGCGACGGACTGCTCCGTGCGCAGGAGATTCAGCGCGTTCGCCATGTCGGGTGCCGTGTCCAGAAGCGTACCGTCCAGATCGAGCAACAGCGCCTTGACTGCACCGGGTGCGCTCATGCTCTAGCGTTCCGTTTCCGGACGGGCTGCGCCGGCCCGGACCAGGTGGACCAGATAGTTGACGTCCGCGCTGGCGCCGAGACTGAAGCGCCTCGTCAGCGGGTTGTATTCGATTCCCGAGATCGCCGCGAGCTCGAAGCCGGCGGCACGGGCCCAGGCGTCCAGCTCCGACGGCCGGATGAAGCGTTCGTATTCGTGCGTCCCGCGCGGCAGCATGCGCAGAACGTACTCCGCGCCGACGATGGCGAGCAGGAAGGCTTTGGGTGTGCGGTTGATCGTCGAAACGAACAGGTGTCCGCCCGGGCGCAGGAGCCGTGCCAGCGCGTCGACGACCTGCCCGGGTTCGGGCACGTGCTCCAGCATCTCCATGCAGGTCACGACGTCGAAGCTGGCCGGCGTGGCCCGCGCGAGGTCTTCGGCGGACTGCAGGCGGTAGTCGACTTTGACGGCCGCGTCGAGCGCGTGCAGCTCGGCGACTTCGAGCGCCGCCTCCGCGAGGTCGATGCCCACGACACGGGCGCCCTCCCGTGCCATCGCTTCCGAAAGAATGCCGCCGCCGCAGCCGACATCGAGCACGTCCCGGCCCGCGAGCGCGGCGCGCGCCTGCACGAACTGCAGGCGCAGCGGGTTCAGGTCGTGCAGCGGCTTGAACTCGCCCTGCGGGTCCCACCAGCGCTGAGCCAGGGCTTCGAACTTGGCGATTTCCGCGGGATCGACGTTGTGACGGGGCTGCATCGAGCTCACGTTGCGGGGACGGGAAGACACCGCCGCGCAGTATAACGAAGCACCCGCTATGTTAAGATTCGCGTCTTCCGAAACGGGCGGATTGGGGCAGCAGGCGCGCCCCGAAAAGCCGCCTGAAAGCAGTCAAACGAGCACTTTTCACGCATGGCGGAAATCGCGCGCGAAGTCCTGTCTGTCAATCTCGAAGAGGAGATGCGCAAGTCCTATCTCGACTACGCCATGAGCGTGATCGTCGGGCGCGCGCTGCCCGACGTGCGCGACGGCCTGAAGCCGGTACACCGTCGCATCCTGTTTTCCATGCACGAGACCAACAACGTCGCCTCGCGCCCGTACGTGAAGTGCGCGCGCGTGGTCGGCGACGTGCTCGGCAAGTATCACCCGCACGGGGACACGGCCACCTACGACGCGATGGTGCGCATGGCGCAGGACTTTTCCATGCGCTACCTGCTGATCGACGGCCAGGGCAACTTCGGCTCCATCGACGGCGACCCCCCTGCGGCGTACCGCTACACCGAGTGCCGTCTCACGCATCTCGCCGCCGAGATGCTCGAGGACATCGACAAGGAGACGGTCGATTTCGTCGAGAACTACGACGGCAAGGAGCGGGAGCCGGCGGTTCTGCCGACGCGCATCCCTAACCTGCTGGTCAACGGCGCCGCCGGTATCGCCGTGGGCATGGCGACCAACATCCCGCCGCACAACATCAACGAAGTCATCAACGCCTGCTTGGCACTCATCGACGAGCCGGGGATCTCGCTCGCCGGCCTGATGCAGCACATCCCGGGACCGGATTTCCCCACCGCCGGCATCATCAACGGCGCGCAGGAGATCGTCGCCGCGTACAAGACCGGGCGCGGGCGCCTGTCGGTGCGGGCGCGCACTCACGTCGAAGACATGGAACGCGCCAGCCGGCAGGCGATCGTGATCACCGAGCTGCCGTTCCAGGTGAACAAGGCACGCCTGCTCGAGCGCATCGCCGAGCTGGTGCGCAACAAGGACATCGACGGCATCAGCGAGCTGCGCGACGAGTCCGACAAGGACGGCATGCGCGTGGTCATCGAGCTGAAGAAGGGCGAAGTGCCCGACATCGTGCTCAACAACCTGTTCGCGCAAACGCCGATGGAGACGGTGTTCGGCATCAACATCGTCGCGCTGCAGGACGGTCAGCCGCGGATCCTGAGCCTCAAGGAGATGCTCGAGGCCTTCCTGCGCCATCGGCGCGAAGTGGTCACGCGGCGCACGGTCTTCGAGCTGCGCAAGGCTCGCGAGCGCGCCCACATCCTCGAGGGCCTCGCCGTAGCGCTGGCGAACATCGACGAAGTCATCGCCACCATCAAGCGCGCACCCGCGCCGCCGGAAGCCAAGGCCGCACTGGTGGCACGGCCCTGGGGTCCGGGCGCGGTGCCACAGATGCTGGCGCGCGCCGGGGAGCTCGCCGAAGCAGGAGCGGCGATCTCGACGAGGCCGGATGGACTTTCTGCCGACGAAGGACTGATCGACGGCAGCTATCGCCTGTCGGACGCCCAGGCGCAGGCCATTCTCGACATGCGGCTGCACCGGCTCACCGGGCTCGAGCAGAGCAAGATCATCGAGGAGTTCAAGGGACTGCTCGATTCGATCAAGGACCTCAACGACATCCTGGCGCGCCCGGAACGCCTGCTGGCGGTGATCCGCGGCGAGCTGGTCGAAATCCGCGAGAGGTACGGCGACAAGCGTCGCACCGAGATCATCCGCGACCACAGCGATCTCACGATCGAGGACCTGATCGAGCCGCAGGACGTGGTGGTGACGCTCTCGCACTCCGGCTACGCGAAGTCGCAGCCGGTGTCGGCCTACCAGGCGCAGCGGCGTGGCGGCCGCGGCAAGGCGGCCACCAGCGTCAAGGACGAGGATTTCATCGACAAGCTGTTCGTCGCCAACACGCACGACACGCTGCTGTGCTTCTCGAGCCACGGCAAGGTGTACTGGCTCAAGGTGTACGAGCTGCCGCAGGCCGGACGCGGCGCTCGCGGCAAGCCCATGGTCAATCTGCTGCCGCTTCAGGAAGGCGAGCGCATCAACGCGGTGCTGCCGATCCGCGAATACGACGAGCTCCACTACGTGTTCATGGCCACTGCGCTCGGCACCGTAAAGAAGACGCCGCTGTCGGCGTTCTCGCGGCCGCGCTCGACCGGCATCATCGCGGTCGACCTCGCTCCCGAGGATCGGCTGGTGGGCGTGGCGATCACGGACGGTCAGCGCGAGATGATGTTGTGCACCAGCGGCGGCAAGGCGATCCGTTTCCGCGAGGACGAGGTGCGCGCCATGGGGCGCGACGCGGCCGGCGTGCGCGGCGTGCGTCTCGCCGCCGACCAGCGCGTCATCGCGCTCATCGTCGTCGACGACGGATTCGTGCTCACGGCCTCGGAGAACGGTTACGGCAAGCTCACGCCGGTCGACGATTTTCCGCAGCACGGTCGCGGCGGGCAGGGTGTGATCGCGCTGCAGCTCACCGAGCGCAACGGCGCGATGGTCGCCGCGCTCGGCGTGGTGCGCGAGCACGAGATCATGCTGATCAGCTCCGGCGGCACGCTGGTGCGCACGCCCGTGTCCGACATATCGATTGTCGGACGCAATACGCAGGGCGTGCGGCTGATCAGGCTCGAGGAGGGCGAGCGCCTGGTCGGCGTCGAGCGCATCGAGACACTCAACGGCGAGGACGAGGGCGTGGCCGACAGCGAGCCGCCGCCCGCTGAAACGCCCGATCCGGCCTGATACACTGCGGACGCTTCCCGCGTCCTCCAGCAACCCCCGGGTCCTCGATGCGCGTGTTCAATTTCAGCGCCGGTCCTGCCGTATTGCCTCTCGAAGTCCTCGAGCAGGCGCGCGACGAGATAACTGACTGGAACGGCGGCGGCATGTCGGTGATGGAGATCAGTCACCGCAGCAAGGCGTTCGTCGCCGTGGCGCAGCAGGCCGAATCGGACCTGCGTGAGCTGCTGGGCATTCCCGCCAACTACAGGGTTCTCTTCCTCCAGGGCGGTGCCACGGCGCAGTTCTCGGTCATCCCGCTCAATCTCGCGGCCGAAGGCGCAACCGTCAGCTACGTGAACACCGGGGCCTGGTCCAGGAAGGCGCTCGGCGAGGCGAAGCGATACAACAAGGTGAGTGTCGCGGCGGATGCCGCGGATACGGCCTACAACAGCGTGCCGCCGCTCGCTGGCTGGCAAGTAGACCCCGCGGCTGCCTATCTGCACTACACGCCTAACGAGACCATCGGCGGCGTGGAATTTCCCTTCGTGCCGGACGTGGCCGCCCTCGCGGCGCGCGGATCGGCGAGCGCAGGGGCCGGCTCAGCCAGGGGATCGGCAATACCGCTCGTGGCCGACATGTCGTCGACCATTCTGTCGCGCCCGATCGACGTCGGGAAGTTCGGCCTGATCTACGCAGGCGCGCAGAAGAACATCGGCCCCTCGGGCATCACCGTGGTGATCGTGCGCGAAGATCTCCTCGGGCGGGCGCGCGCCGCCACGCCCACCGTGTTCGACTACAAGGCGATGGCGGACGAGGGCTCGATGCTCAACACGCCGCCGACCTTCGGCTGGTATTTCGCGGGCCTGGTCTTCAAGTGGCTCAAGCGTCAGGGCGGCCTCGCCGCGATGGCGGAGCGCAATCGGGCGAAGGCCGCGATGTTGTACGCGGCGATCGACTCGTCCGCTTTCTATCGCAATCCGGTCGCGAAGGACGCTCGTTCGTGGATGAACGTGCCCTTCACGCTGGCGCGGCCGGAGCTCGACCAGGAGTTCCTCGCCGGCGCGAACGCGGCCGGGCTCACCAACCTGGAAGGGCATCGCTCGGTGGGCGGCATGCGCGCGAGTCTCTACAACGCCATGCCGACCGAGGGCGTCGCGACACTCGTGCAGTTCATGCAGGAGTTCGCCAGGAAGCACGGCTGAGCCCATGACCTTCAAGATCCTCACGCTCAACAACATCTCGGTGCGTGGCCTCGAGCGCCTGCCGCGCGACCGCTTCGAAGTAGCCTCGGACATCGGCAGCCCGGACGCCGTCATGCTGCGCTCCGCGGACATGCACAGGATGGCCATCGCCCCGACGGTGCTCGCAGTGGCGCGCGCCGGTGCCGGCGTCAACAACATCCCGGTGCCGCAGCTCAGCAAGCGGGGCATCCCGGTCTTCAACGCCCCCGGGGCCAACGCCAACGCGGTGAAAGAGCTGGTTCTCGCCGGCATGTTCCTCGCGGCACGCAACATCTGCGCCGCCTATGGCTACGTGCGCTCCCTCGAAGGCGACGACCACGGCGTCGAGGAAGCGGTCGAGAAGGGCAAGAAGAAGTACGTCGGCTTCGAGCTGCCGGGGCGAACGCTCGGCGTGATCGGCCTGGGTGCCATCGGCGTGGAAGTGGCGAACGCGGCGCTCGGCTTGCGTATGAAGGTGCTCGGCTACGATCCGCAGATCACGGTGCAGCGCGCCTGGCAGCTGTCCTCGGGTGTCGAACAGGCGGTGAGCCTCGACGACCTGTTCGCGCGCTCCGACCTGATTACGGTGCACGTGCCGCTGAACGACGCCACGCGCTCGCTGGTGAATACCGCGCGCATCCGGCTGATGAAGCAGGGCGGCGTGGTGCTCAACTTCTCGCGTGCGGCCATCGTCGACGAGACGGCGGTGCTGGAAGCGCTCGACGCGGGCAAGCTGCACGCGTACGTCTGCGATTTCCCCACCAACTCCAATCGTCACCATCCGCGCGTGGTGGCGCTGCCGCACCTCGGCGCGTCGACGGAAGAGGCCGAAGAAAACTGCGCCGTCATGGTGGCCGATACGCTGCGCGAATACCTCGAACACGGCAACGTGCGCAACTCGGTGAACTTCCCCGAGGCCGTCATGCCGCGCATCAAGGAAGGCCAGCGCCTGGCGATCGCGAACGACAACGTGCCGAACATGGTCGGCCAGATTTCCACCTGCCTGGCGAGCGCCAGGCTCAACATCGCCGACCTGCTGAACAAGTCGCGCGGCGAGCTGGCATACACGCTGATCGACATCGACGCTCCGGTGCCTGCCGAAGTGTTCGCCAAGCTCCGCGCGATCGAAGGTGTGCTGTCGGCACGCCTGATCTGAGGCCGCCGTGCCGCGACGCCGCCCGACCAAGCCTGCCGATCCACCGAGTGCCGCGAGCAGCGCCCCGGCCCTCGGCGAGATTCGCCGCGCGATCGACGAGATCGATGCCCGCATTCACGCGCTGATCAACGACCGCGCCCGCCTCGCGCAGGCCGTCGGTATTTCCAAGCATCAGGACGGCCATACGGTCGACTTCTACCGGCCGGAGCGTGAAGCGCAGGTGCTGCGCAACGCGCTCGAACGCAACGAAGGTCCGTTGCGCGACGAAGAGATCCTGCGGCTGTTCCGCGAGATCATGTCCGCCTGCCTCGCACAGCAGGAGCCGCTCAAGGTCGGCTTCCTCGGTCCCGAGGGCACTTTCACCCAGGCCGCGGTGCTCAAGCACTTCGGCCATTCCGTACGCGCCCTGGCGCTGCAGTCCATAGAAGAGGTCTTTCACGAAGTAGAGGCGGGCGTTGCCGACTTCGGTGTCGTCCCCAGCGAGAATTCCACCGAGGGCACCGTCAACCATACGCTCGACATGTTCCTGACCTCGCCGCTCAAGATCTGCGGCGAAGTCGAGCTGCGAATCAATCAGCACCTGATGGGGCTGATGGACTCGCTGGACGGTATCCAGCGCATCTGCTCGCACCAGCAGTCGCTGGCGCAATGCCGCGCCTGGCTCAAGGAGCACCTGCCCAACGTGGAGCGCGTGACGGTATCGAGCAATGCCGAGGGCGCGCGCCGCGCGCGCGACGAGCAGGGCACGGCGGCAATCGCCGGCCAGGCAGCGGCGGAAGTCTACGGGCTCAACGTGCTGGTGAGCGACATCGAGGATCACCCCGACAATACGACGCGTTTCCTGGTCGTCGGACGCAAGCTCTTCAAGGCGAGCGGCAAGGACCGGACCACGCTGATCGTGTCGGCGAGCGATACCGACGCATCGGGTTCGCTCTACAAGCTGCTCGAGCCGTTCGCGCGCAACGACATCAACCTCACGCGCATCGAGTCGCGCCCCTCGCGCCGCCGCAAGTGGGACTACGTGTTCTTCATGGATGTCGAGGGGCATGCCGAAGACGTCCGCCTGGCGCGCGCCTTGCGGCAACTGAAGCAACGTGCTTCGCTGTTCCGCGTGCTGGGGTCCTATCCGCAGGCGGTGCAGTGAGCGCCAGGACGACGACCGACCCGAAGATCGCCGAGCTGGTCGCGCCGGGCGTGCGCCGGCTGCAACCTTATGTGCCGGGCAAGCCCATCAGCGAGCTCGAGCGCGAGTACGGCGTGCGCGACATCGTCAAGCTCGCCTCCAACGAGAACCCGCTGGGCCCGGGCCCGATCGCGCGCGCCGCCATGGCGAAGGCGCTCACCGAGATCGGCCTGTATCCGGACGGCAACGGCTACGAGCTCAAGGTTCGCCTGGCGCGCCATCATGGCGTGCCCCTCGCGTCGATCACGCTCGGCAACGGCTCGAACGACGTGCTGGTGCTGCTGACCGAAGCGTTCCTCACGCCCGATACCAACGCCGTTTTCTCGCAGTACTGCTTCGCGGTTTATCCCATCGCCGTGCAGGCTACCGGCGCCGCCGCGCGAACAGCGGCCGCGCTGCCCGCGAGCGCGATGATGCCGCTGGGGCACGATCTCGAGGCCATGGCACGCATGGTCGACGGCGCGACGCGCCTCGTGTTCGTCGCGAACCCGAACAATCCGACCGGCACGTGGCTGGAGGAACGCGCGCTGCGCGAGTTTCTCGAACGCCTGCCCTCTACGGCCGTCGCCGTCGTGGACGAAGCCTATTTCGAGTATTCGCGCGCCGCAGGCCTGCCGGACTGCGCGCGCTGGCTGGGCGAGCTGCCCAACCTGGTCGTCACGCGCACGTTCTCCAAGGCCTACGGCCTGGCCGGCCTGCGTGTCGGTTACGCGCTGTCGAGCCCCGAGATCGCCGATACGCTCAATCGCGTTCGCCAGCCTTTCAACGTCAACTCCGTGGCGCTCGCGGCAGCCTGCGGAGCGCTCGAAGACACGGCGCACCTTAAACACAGCGTGGACCTCAATCGCAGCGGCCTGGAGCAGCTCGCCGAAGGTCTGCGCGCACTCGGGCTGACGGTGCTGCCGTCGGCAGCGAACTTCGTGCTCGTCGACCTCGGCGATCCGGCTGGACCGGTCCACGAGGGCCTGCTCAGGCAGGGCGTCATCGCGCGGCCCGTCGGCAACTACGGTCTGCCCAATCACCTGCGCGTCACCAGCGGAACACCGGAACAGAACGAGCGTTTTCTGCGCGCCCTCCACGGCGTCATCGGCCGGCCTGCATGAGCGGTCACGCGCCGGCGCTGCAGGGCTACGTGGTTCGCCCGGTCGCGGGTGTCAGCGGCGAGCTCTCGGTACCGGGCGACAAGTCGATCTCGCACCGCTCGCTGATGCTCGGCGCCATTGCCAGCGGACGCACGCGTGTACGCGGTTTCCTGCAGAGCGAAGATTGCCTCGCGACGATGCGCGCCTTGCAGGCGCTCGGCGTCGTCATCGAACAGCCCGACGAGAACAGCGTGGTCGTCGACGGAGCAGGGCTTCGCGGGCTGAAGCGCGCGGGGCGAACGCTCGACATGGGCAACGCGGGCACCGCTATCCGCCTGATGACCGGCCTGCTCGCGGGACAACATTTCGATTCCGAGCTCACCGGCGACGAATCGCTGCGACGGCGGCCCATGGAGCGCGTGGCCACGCCGCTGCGGCAGATGGGCGCCGTGATCGAAACCACCGATGGTCGTCCGCCCGTGCGCATCCGCGGGCAGAGACATTTGCGCGCCATTCACTACGACCTGCCCGTACCCAGCGCACAGGTCAAATCGGCGATCCTGCTCGCGGGGCTCTACGGTGACGGGGTCACCTCGGTAGGCGAACCTGCTGTCACGCGCGATCACACCGAACGGATGCTGGAAGCCTTCGGCGCGCGCGTATCCGTGCGCGACCGGAGGTCGGGCGTCACGGGCCCGGCCGACCTTCGGGCCGCGGACATCGATGTGCCGGGCGACCTGTCCTCGGCCGCGTTCTTTCTGGTGGCCGGCGCACTCGCTGCGCGCGAAACCCTCACGCTGCGCGGCATCGGGGTCAATCCGACGCGTACCGGCGTGCTCGACATCCTGCGGCTCATGGGTGCCAACATCCGCGTCACCAACGAGCGCCGCAGCGGCGGCGAACCGCTGGCGGACCTCGAGGTCGAGCGCAGCGACCTGAAGGGCGTCACCGTACCGGCGCACCTGGTACCCCTCGCCATCGACGAGTTCCCTGCCATCTTCGTCGCTGCCGCCTGCGCCCGGGGCACGACGACCGTGACCGGGGCGGCAGAGCTGCGCGTCAAGGAGAGCGATCGGATCGGCGCGATGGCCGAAGGCTTGCAACGCCTGGGGATTGACGTTGAAGTGCTGCCTGACGGCATGCGCGTGCAGGGCGGCAGGCTCCGGGGAGGGCGTATCGACAGCCGTGGCGATCATCGCATCGCGATGGCCTTCGCAGTGGCGGGTATCCGCGCCGACGGCGCGATCGAGATCGACGACGTGGCGAACGTGGCGACTTCGTTCCCCGGCTTCGCGCAGACGGCGCGGCGCGCCGGCATGGACCTGCAGTTCGCATGAGTGCCCCGGTGCCCAACGCGGTCCCGGTCATCGCCATCGACGGCCCGAGCGGTTCCGGGAAGGGCACGGTCAGCCGTGCCGTTGCTTCCGCACTCGGCTGGCATTTTCTGGACAGCGGCGCGCTCTATCGCCTCGCGGCGCTGGCCGCTGCCGATGCCCACCTCGAGGAACGAGATCCGCTGGCGCACGCGCGCGCGGCGGCGACGATGGACGTCCGCTTCGAAACCAATCCGGACGGCAGCGAGAGAGTGCTGCTCGCCGGTCGGGACGTCACCGCGAGCCTGCGAAGCGAGACCACCGGCAACGCGGCCTCGCGAGTTGCAGCGATTCCGGAGGTCCGGACCGCCCTGGTCGATCGGCAGCGGCGCTTCGCCCAGGCCCCCGGGCTGGTGGCCGACGGGCGCGACATGGGGTCGGTCATCTTCCCG
>Ga0187894_10005286_pt1 | contig 13297 bp, 11 predicted proteins | sample GBC1701081metaG_FD_136650 | JGI IMG/M metagenome (GOLD analysis project Ga0187894, IMG submission 136650) | White microbial mat communities from a lava cave in the Kipuka Kanohina Cave System on the Island of Hawaii, USA - GBC170108-1 metaG ... | reverse complement strand
GGATCAAGCTGTGGTTCCGCCCGCAAGAAGGCGCTTACTTCTTCACGCGCTTCTTTACGTTCGTCTCTCAGCATCTGATAGACTTCTCTAAAATCCACGCCGTTCGATTCCGAACGTGACGCCTGAAGCTTTTCGACTGCCTTCTCAATCATCCGCGTTACATCTTCTCTTGCGAGTCCGACGGATGATTGTTGTGGCGGCACAAGTTCACTAATCAGGTTCTTTGTTTCGCGTACCACTTGCGCTGCATCAGCAATGCCATGAGACGAAGCAGTCGCGGACGGGAGAGTCTGCCGCAATCGAGCTTGTTGTAATGGTTCAGACTCAACACGTTCGCCTGGCTTAACCTCATGCACAGAGCCTTCAATTATTTGGTTTCCGGCCCTCAACTCGACGTAGTACCATCCCGGTAACGCCACATGCTCGAACCGTTCAAGATAGCCATCTGAGTAAGGAAACATCACAGCACTATCGTTGTCGCGCGAGCGCGGATCGTAGCGCCGATCATTTGCGTAGTTGTGCAAGGGATAAAAGTACGCTCTAGTCGGTTTTGGCTTTTCTGGTTTCACTGCTTCGATAGAAACCGCAGCGGGTTCAACCGATTCTCCGTACCCTTCTTCTACAAAATCCGTATTCCTGTTCGCGGCCATGTTCGTACTACCTTTCGTAACCGATTACGTAACTCTTACGGTGAATTGCCGTAAACATGCCCTCTGAAAGCCACGCTCACTCAATCATCAGACTCGTCAAGGTCAGCGTCTTCTTCTTCGGCCTGTTCGGCTACGTCTGGGATCTCTTGTTCGATTTGCTCTTGGGCTGTATCAATTGCCTCTTGCATTCCACCGCGACTTCCATCCGCATCCTGCAAGGTAGACCATACATCAACGCACAATTGTTCTAGACGGTCGGCTCGTTCCGTTGCTGATTCGTTTGACATTACTCATTCTCCTTCACTGTGTTTAAATCTTACGGAGCAAAACAAAATGCCCCGCGCAATACACGGAGCATTCTGTTCAGGAAAATCGAATCTGTCAGTTAAGTTCTGAAAATACTTTTTTTGTCAGAGTTGGGAAACTATGGTTTATGAGATTTACCAAAAAAGCACCAAGTCGGAACTTAAGTCCTGAAGCCTGTGCTTTTTTTCAGAGTTCTTAACCCGCGTTGTTTTGGTTGCGCTTCCTATCATTGAACTTGTAGACCTCTCGTCTTAGCTTCTTCATGATTTCATCAGTAGCGTCAGGAATCTCTTTTCTGACCTCTCTTTTCCAAGTCGCCGTATCAATCCTCACATCGTCCTTGATCCGACCGGGCTCTGACTTGACGCCCGAACGCCGCTCACGGACTGCCTGTATAGCGAACGAAATCCGTTCGATCACGGCTTGGTCAAATTCACGTATCTGTGTCCTTCTCCGCTTGGATATGTTGCGCCGACGCGGAAAAGAATTAAGATGTGGCTTCAGTCGTCTGTGTACCTCGCTTCGTATTGGTATTGGAATCTCAGACCGCCACTCGTTCATGACTGACTGCAAGCGAGCTTCGACCGATGCGGAAGGTCGAAACTCTGAAATCTGCTTCGCAGTAGTGTCAACTAGATAAGTTCGTCGCGGTGAGGTCTCAAGACCGTTGTGCTCAGGTATCGCAAAACGCTGTGGTAGCGCAGGCAAATCTCTTAATTGATGACTTGTTCTTATCTTTGAGCGTCTGCCGAGCACAGAACGTCTCTCTCTTTGGCGAGTTGGTGTGTTTGTAAATTGTGGGGGCAAGAGTGCGGGTGAAAGTGCGCACCTAAGTTTCAACAACTTGTCGAATCCTGCTGCATCCGCTCCGCTGTTCAGGTCGGCGCTCATCCCGTTGAATAACCGCACTTGCTCTAATTCTGTCAGATTGAAAAGCCGCACATATCTTTGGAATTCATGCAGCTTGAGAGTGCGGTAGAAATTCAGGATTTCTTGATCGAACTTCTGAGGGTTGTGAATGCGGTCGTGCTTCATGGCTGATAGTTTAAGGGCCTGAGACACGATGCCTTTGAATAACTCAGGACTATGGTAAAGCCCAAGGCCAAAGAAACCAATAGCAATCATGTCGCGGCCTGTTACTATTTGTTTACCCATCATTACCCTTCATTGCTTCGGCTTTGCACTGTAGCGGCCTTCCTGATGAGGCTTCTTCTTCCAGCATTGCGCCTAGCTCAGCAATGCAGCCCCGCAGCCATCCGCCTTGAAATGACGCACTCTCAGGAATTGGCTCGCCCTTCGTGGCCTTGCGCCAGATATTCTCTGCCGCCTGTTCTGAATAGACCTGTTTGAGCGTTTCCAGTGCTCTCTCTTGCCAATACTTAATAGCTTCTATTGGCAGTGCCTGCTCACATAATCGAAGTGGTTGTTGGAGTTGAATAAAGGTTCCGTAAATCTGACTAAGCACCCTGACTCTTTGTAATCGTTCGAGAAGGTTGATCGGAAATGCCGACGCAAAGTTTGAACCTAATTTCAGTGGCTTGACTTTAACGTCGTCCGACTCATTCGCACCTATGATGTTGACTACCAATTCATCGAAGTTGAAATACTGCGGACGTATTACGTGCTGTGCCTCTGCAAGCATCTGAACGTCTGCGGGCGAAAGCAACTGTTCGATGGTCAGGCATCCCTTTTCACCGCTTGGCAGCTTTGTTACCGGACTAGCTACTGTCTTTGTGTCGCGGAGTGGCGTTGACTGAAATTTGATAAAGCCACTCAGATCATTGCTAAGACTAATCTCTAAATGCGATGTGTTAGTCACCCAAATAGACAGCATGACTTTGCATTGACTTCCTAGTGGTGGTCTAAGAGTTAGGTCCCCTTGTTCGCAATATCTCACTTTCACCCACTCCTGAATTTCTGTCTTTTGCCTTTTCGTTAGTTCAATAAGAGACTCGAATTGCTGATTGTATTGGCCCAACCTCGCGTTTGTTTTTTCATAGCTAATTAGCTTTTCTTTCAGTCTGTTTATTTCCTTTTGTGCTACAAGGGGTAGTTCCTCGCGAGGCGTCAGGCTAATCCTTGAAAAGCCATTATTTTCAACGTGCCAATCTTCTACATATACCGTCTGCGATTGAGGTTCCTGTCCAACCGCATCCATCGTGACACGAAGGAAGTAATCGTCCGACAGACTCGCTCGAATCTTGGGAGTAATCTCTAAAATAAAATGATAAGTCCGATCCGTGCTCGGATCTTTTATTGTCCACACGTCCTTTTTGCGACCGGCTTTCATTTTATGGCCTTCCCAAATAACGACTTCATCTTCCTGAGAAGCGACAGTGGATTGATCGCCAAGCGGCCATGATTTATGAAGTGAAATATGAAGGGCTCGCACAGCCATCACGCGATCAGGCTTCTTAAAGCACCTTAGCTTAATGTCTGCATAAATACGCTGAACTTCGTTAGCGCCATCGCCCACGCGGACTTGGCTCGAATCAGCATCTATCTCGAATGTGAGATCCGCGTCAGGAGCGGGCGGCAGTTTTGCGGGCTGCGCGCCTTCAATTTGATCCGGCGCGGCTGGCTCTAATTCAGACGGTTTGGCCTCGCCGTTGCCTATCGCACGGCGATCCTGTCTGTGGAGTTGCAAGGCTATCAGGCTGATTCCGAGCACGCTCACAACGATGCTGCCTGCAATCGTATTTATGTAGCTCCAACCCCAAACTATCCATCGCCAGATTGAAGGGAATCCGTCCGTTATCATCTTGAAATTCCCCCAAGCGTCAATGACGTTGTAGATGTAGCGGAGAACCGGAAATGAAGCGAATAGGACAAGAATTTTGCCCAAAGTCGTTTTAGCCAGCTTATAAACTCTTGCCAGTATCCGGCGGGCCTTTGAGGGGTTAGCCATGCGGCAGAGAGTAGCAAAATTGGCTGTGTTCCGTAAAATCTTGTAAAACGCGCCGTTGAAAGCGGCGGTGAGGCACAAAAATAATTATATTGAAATTAGGGCACTACATCCTCAGAGCAGCGAGCGTATCGTGAGTGAGTAAGGCGAGCCGAAATTGAGATTTTACTTTCTTCGTTTGCCTGTCTTTCGTGGTCTACGGCGCACTGGCGTCCTTAATGGTATCAAATCCGGATGTTTCGTCTCGATCATCTTCCCTAAGCCCTGATAGGATTTGCCTACCAATTTCGCCGCGTGACTTACTTTTCCGTCCGACTGTATGAGCGCCTGTTTGATCGTGTCGTGTTCACACTCCAATAGCCTTTGGTCTAAATCAAGGGGCTTGTATAAGAGCACGTCAACCGCTTCGTCTCTGCTCAATTCTTTCCGCACACTGGCAGCGAGTTTTTTCGCTGCCGCATTCAATCGTGATAGCACGTCTAGACTTTGAGAATCTGCCAACCACTCATACGCTTGCTGATATGCCGCCTGCAAAGTATCCGGCGACAAGCGATCTATTTCCTCGATCATCGCGAGAGCCGCTAGTCCTGCTTTGTTGAGTGCGTCTGCTTCGTGCGCGACCTCTATTGCTCGCTGCAAGGTGACGTGTGCGCGGGCTTGCTTGTTCAAACGGGCCAGAGCGGTTGCCTGTAGGATAAGCACGTCTGAGAGCCAACATCTGTGCCCGGCTTTTTCTAATGCTGACGCTGCTCTGCGGGCTACAGCTTCGGCGTCTTTGAATCTTCCCTCTGCGATCAATAGCTCCGCACGAGTGCTGTCAAACTGTGCCGTTCGAGTTCGATCCTTGAAACGGACTGTGATCTCTCGCGCTTGGTCTAAGTGTTTGTGGGCTTCTTTGTACCGACCTAACTTTGAGAGCACAACGGCTTCATTGTTTTTGACGGACGCACGATTGATATGATTCTTTGCTAACTTGAATTGATGTTCTGCCGCTTTGTATTCGGTGAGGGCGCGTTGAAAGTAATCGGGCCGTCTATCTGCAACTGCGATTTCCTCGAATGTCATGGCGAGTTCATTGTGATATGAGCCTTTAACCACTACATGCCTGATATTCTCAAACACAGCAATATTGTCAGTGAGAAGTTTTAGCGCGTCGTAATTTCGCGCCGCTGATTGTTCGACATCGGCCAGTTTGAGAAGTGCTCGCGCCCTTTTGAGTCCTGCGGGTGGCAATCGTTCCAATGCCTCAAGGAGCATGATTCGCGCTTCGTTGACTCTACCTTCTCGCCAGTAGCAATACGCAAGCTCTGACCGTGCTTCGGCAGCTTCTCTTTTGAGGTGGTGCGCCTCGTAATAAGTGATGCTCTCATCGATCAGATTTCTCGCGCTCTCTTGCGAGTCTTTGATTTGATGGCGACTGCCGATCCATCCGGTGAGTGTGCCAGTGCAAAAGAAAACATAGGCAACGGTCTCCGGTTGCAGCCCTTGTGTTTCGGGACGTGTGCCGACTCCACGCCACAACGGGCGCATGATCTCAAGAGCGCCCTGCGGCGTTTCATTGTCTCTTTGTTCTAGTGCGATCTTGCATCTGGACAGAGCTTCCTCATCACGAGACAGATGCGACGCGTCCAGCCTTGGTGAGGCTAACTTCAAGAGAGATAGACCTTTTGCGGTGAGTAGTAAGACTTCTTGCGGGCGGGATATTAACCTCCGCTGCCGCCTATTCGCAATAGCTTCTGAGCCTTTGCGATTTCTGATACAACTACGGTTGCATCCTCAATCGCAAAGGAGACTCAAAGATGAGACGCTTTGTATTGGCTATCGCTCTCACGGGGCTAATGTCTGTGCCTGTTTTGGCTGGCAATGTCCCGACTAACGGCGTGGTGGGCGAAGTACCGACCAATGGCGCGACGGCACCGCCGCCAACAACGTCGAGCACGTTACTAACTAATGTGGTGCTCACGATCATTACTACGCTGATCGGTCGCTAAACGAACCTCACTCTCAAGTGAATTTTAGCTGTCATTAGGCGGCGTGGGTGAAGTGTGCGCGTTGGTCTATATGCAGCCTTGATTGCATTAAATCTTGATCGGTCCGCTTTCGATAATGATTGCGATGTCTAATTACACACAGATATAAAGTCGCGCATTGTTAAAGCTCTGTAACGTGAAAGAGCTTCGGCAATAAGCCCAAACATCGCCCGGAGTGTTGGGCGCAAGGTGTCGCCGCCTCTTCGTGAAGGGGGGTAAAGGCGACTCCTTGAAGGGGGCGCTACGGGGATAGGTGGGTATCCGTAGCGCCCTGCTTTACTCGCATGGGCCACGCGAGACACAGACCAAAACGCCTAGCAGAAAAGCTATTGCAGATTCGTAAGGCGCTTGGTTTGTCTCAACGGGAAATTGCGGAGCGGCTTGCAGAGCGGGCGGGGGTCGAAATCACGTACAAACACATCTCGAAGTATGAATGTGGCAGGAGCGTTCCGTATATTGAAGTTGTGCTTGCCTATGCTCACCTTGCAAATGTCTTAATGAATCAGATCGTAGACGATGACTTGGATCTACCACTCTAATTTTTTTCATTTTCAAGTAAATACACAAAAGCGGCGATTGCCATAAAAACGGATCGTTTGGTGTGTCCATTTGGTGTCCGGACTGCATGACAATCTATGGTAACGGCGTGTCAACGGATGTGACGATCTTCAAATTTGCTAAGTAACTCACGATGGCTGCAAATTGTTAAAGAGCAAAAACTTGCGAATCTGCTCTGAGTACGTTTCATAACACCAAGGTCGGCGGTTCGATCCCGCCCCCCGCTACCAATTCCTGCAACAACTTACGGACACTACTCAAACAGCAATTCCTAGCCGTCGAGCTTAAATCCGGCAATAGGTGTGAACTCCCGCGCCAATCGCGAGCTCAACGTAACCGATCACTCGCACGGGAAACAAGCCTCCGCAGTTCTCGTACATCTGTAAAACGGATCAAGAATTTCACAGATTTCGTCGAAAACAACGCGTTTTTCTACACCTGATCGTATTTTTTATCCGTTCCTGGTACGATGCGATCGTAATTTTTCATGAACTGCGCCACAGGATAAGAAATTTCCATGCCCGATCAGAGTTTTACATCAAAGCTGACTGACCAACGCATAGGCCTGATGGCTTTGATTCAGGAGCTAGACCTACCCGCGGCTGATCCTGCAAAATAATGGCCGGCTATCGCAGGCCAAACGCGCAGTGTTTTCCGAACTTGAGGATGAGGAGATCTCTGCCATCGAAGGAGCCGTGGCCTCTCTCAGTCAAGACGCGCCTTCGAGTTGATGTCGCTTTATCGCTCTTTTTCCGCGCAGCCAGATCTGCGGGCCATGATTACGCAAGTCGAAAGACGCATAACCCCGACAGTAACCGGTGGTCTCGCAAAACTCATCCAGGATCTGTTGTTTCACTTTCTTACTGCCTTTGCGATAGCGCCGGAACCGTCACCGCGGTAACTGCTTGTCGTTGCGTGAGGCCAATGACGACGAATTGATCAGAACGAGCACTAGCGCTTTTGTAATCAGTCAACTTGTTCACAGAATAAGGTATTATTGAGCACCGTTATTTTTTTCTGCACATCATCAAACTTCACCGTATTCACCGGGTTGGTATTAATGAGCTGAAGCGTTGTTTGATACTCGTCCAGTGCTTCGCAACCTCTGCCCTGGTTTTCTAATGCTTGAGCAAGTCCGTAATGAGCGGGCGCCTTGGTGCTATCAAGGCCAATCGCCTGCCTAAAAGCCGGCTCTGCGGCATAAGGATCCCGCATGACCAACGAAACCTGACCGAGATTCAACCAGGGCATTATCCAGTTGGGCTCGGCAACTGTGGCTTGGCGATAAAACTCTCTCGCGCTGCCTCTATCTTTAAGACTCAGATAACAACGGCCGATGCGATTAAGCACCAGGGCCCAATTCGGCTGTAACCGGTTGGCGCGCTGATAGCTGGATATCGCGTTGTTGTAGTCCTTTTGGGCGAAGGCATTTGAGGCTTGAGCAAAGTAAACTCTCGCTTCGTAAACCGGCTTCGGTCGTAACTCATTGAGCCAGGAGTAAATTCTGTTTGCTTCATTCCATTCAGGCTCGGATTCAGTCTGATCTTGCTTAAGATTTCCAAAAATCTGATCTCCTCGTTGTTCGAGTTTTGTTTGCACTTCCCTAAGGATCTCTTCCTTGTCGCTCGCGCTTAGATCCTGCCCCTTGTACTTTAAATAAAGGTCATATGCGCTACTTCCCTCCGGCATAACGAGATTTCCTTTCTTAATCTCGGCGAGAATGTCGCGCTTGGCAGAGAAAGAGAAGAAGATAAAGTAGACAGCAATAGAACTCGCTAACAAAACCAACGTGACCGCAACCGCAATGGCTGTTAATTTCGAGCGCGCACTACTTGCCGCGTGTTCAACCGGTGGCCTGACACGCTCTTGCCCGAGTGACAGATAGCCTGCGGATCCCGTCGTCGGCGTATTCATAACCGTTGTCGGCATCTGTCGCGGCTGTGGACGTGGCTGTTCGACTCCTGGAACTGGAGCGGCAATGGGTTGCGGAGCGATGGCGTTCACTGCGGCGCCCAGCTCCCTGGCAAGTGCGTCAGCAGTCTGTGGTCTGTCTTCACGGCGCTTTGCAAGAGCATGCAAAACCACTTCCTCAACGGCTGGTGAAATGCTGAGGTTCAAGGAGCGGAGTGATGGCGGCTCCTTGTTCACATGCTGCATCACCACTGCGGTTGCTGTTGATGAGTTAAAAGGAAGCGAGCCGGTCAGCATTTGATACATGACGACACCGAGGCTGTACAGATCTGACCGGCGGTCGATCTCTTCGCCCAAACATTGTTCAGGTGACATGTAATGCGGTGTTCCCATCACGTTACCGGTCACCGTCAAATTACTCGCCGCCAGATCTCGCAACTTGGCGATGCCGAAGTCGAGCACCTTCACGCGAAGCCCGGATATCGTGACATTCACCATGATGTTGTCGGGCTTCAGGTCGCGATGGACAACATTCTGTTGATGAGCGACTTGTAACGCGGAGCATACCTGATTCGTGATTTCACTTACGGTTGCGGGCGCCAAAGGTCCTTGCTGCTTGATTATCTGGCGCAAGTTCTGACCTTCGACCAGTTCCATAACAAGATAGACAAGCCCGTCATTGGTAACGCCGAAGTCGTAAATGGAAACTGCGTTGGGATGCTTCAATCTGGCAGCCGCCTGCGCCTCGCGACGAAATCGCTCGCCTGCTTGTGGATCGGAAACGTGCGCGGCGTGCAGTATCTTGATTGCAACCTGATCTCCAATGAGCAAGCGCGACGCTCGATATACGTCCCCCATGCCTCCGAATCCGATCCTTATGTCGAGACGATACTTGCGATCGATAACTCGACCGATCATTGACGGCGGGCTGTTGTCTCCTGAGACATTGACCACCGCCTGATAGCTTGTGATTTCATCGTCGTCGCTAGTGGAGAAAGGCGGCTGTTCACTTTGCGATGAGAAACCTGACTGCGCCCGAACTTCGGGAGCGTTTACGCCGGCGACGGAGACAGCAGGTGTTCCAACTGCTGACAACTCCGCGCCGCAACCTGCGCAAAAGCGCGATCCTTCCGAATTGATCGAACTGCAATTTGCACATTTCATTTCAACTTCACCTCGTGTAATAAACCTTGAGATCCTTTTCGCCCGTGATGAGCCATTGCGCGCCGAATTTGGCAAGCCACACCCTCGTGTTCACCATTCCCGAAAAACTCTTTTCGTCCGAAGAAAATGTGAAAGACTTATCGAAGGTGGCGGTGGCCTGAGTGCCTGATGAATCGACGACGACGTTAACATTGCTTAGTTGAATGTCGAGCCGGGGATAGCGTCGATAGGCGACTGAGCGATCGGTTCGAATTCCATCCTTGCTGATACTGCGCCGGCCGAAGTAAGGCGAGACCACGTCAGCGTAGTAGGTCATCTGGAGATCCAGGTTGTGAGCCCGAGCTGCGCCTGCCCACGATTCGAGCACCGCATTGACTTCGCTGGTTAGTAATGGTGTGTTCACGACTACCGGGGCAGGTGTTGGCGTAGCCACGGATTGAGCCACGCGGGGCGAAGGATTCACGGTTGGACCAACTGGCGAAGACGACTGGGTCGCAGCGGGGGATCGGTTCGTGCTATTAGCCTCGCCGCGAGTTACAAACAGAGTTCGAAATCCAAAACCACCTAACGCTACAAGGATGAGCGTCACCAGAATTGTCAGGGCCACAGTCTTGGTTGTCGTCATGCCGGCTGGTTTCGCAGCGCTGACGGAGTTGCTCCGGAATTGATGTTCGTTAGTGAGAACAACTGTAGGTGTTAATGTACTTTGATCTCTTTCCAGCGCCGGCTCGACACCTGAGGTGGCAACGGCTGCCGTTAGTTCGGTGGCGAAGGCGCCCGGAGTTGCTGGTCGTGCCTCGGGCTTCTTTTCGAGGGCATGGAGAACTGCCCGTTCGACGGTCCACGGTATAGCGGGGTTGAGACCACGCAACGAAGGTGGCGCCTGATTCACGTGTTGAACAACCACCGCCGTAGAGATCGGCGCATTGAAGGGGACAACTCCGGTAAGCATCTCGTAGAGGACGATTCCCAGACTGTAGATGTCGGAGCGACCGTCGAGTTCTTCTCCGAGACACTGCTCGGGCGACATGTAGTGCGGCGTACCGAGAACGCTTCCTGTTTGAGTTAAGGCGCCTGGCGAGTCACCGCGCAGTTTGGCAATCCCAAAATCGAGCACCGTGACTTCCGGTTTAGAGCTGCGCAAATCGACGAGAATATTGTCGGGCTTGATATCGCGATGAACGATGTTGTATCGATGAGCTTCATCAAGCGCCGCGCACACCTGACTAATGATCTCTGCCGCGAACGCGGGCGATAGCCTGCCCTGCCGCTTGATTAGCTGGCGCAGGCTTTCACCTTCCACCAGTTCCATTACCAAATACTGGCGTCCGTCGTCAGAAATACCGAAGTCGAAAATCGAGACTGCGTTGGTGTGTTTTAGCTTGGCCGCCGCCTGCGCTTCGCGACGAAAGCGCTCCGATTCGGGAGAGCCATTCTGATTGAAATGGAGAATCTTGATCGCGACATCGTCGCCAATGAGCGTTCGGCGCGCGCGGTAAACGGCACCCATCCCTCCGGAACCAAGCTTCGCGTAGAGGTGATACTTGCCGCTGATCGTAGAACCAATCAGCGGATCAGTCGTAGGGGGCTTAGCGCGCGCGTCGTGCGTGATTTCGCTCGGCACTTCCATGCCGCACGTATTGCAGAAGCGCACCGTGTCGGGAATCGAGTTGTTACAGCGAACACAAATCATCAGTCATTCCCAGTAGCTTTGCCCCAAATCACCATTCGCTGCTGGTCTAGATCTCAGGACTCTTCGGTTTTGGCGATCGCGCAAGATCGATCAACCCACCTCCGGCAACCAGCACGCTACCGAACAAGGAGGCGTGCGCGCCAAAGGAATAGCTGAACATGTTTTGAGCGATCATGCCGAAAGGATCTTTGTTAAGCTGCTGATTGAGGTTGAAGTACTGGTAAAGAATAATCAGCGCACTAGCGCCGCCGGCAATTAACAATAGTCCCGCATGTGTTTTGGTTGTCGAGCCGGCGCCGAAAAAACAAACGGCGACGAGAACCAGCACGCTCACCATAATCAAAGGCACTAGCAACAAACTGGGAATGCCCGCAAAACCCGCTCCTGCTGGTCCACTTCCGGTGGCGAGTTGAAACCCGGACAAGTTGACGCTCGCCAGGAGCAGGTTCAGTTCAATCCATGGGAAAAAGAAACAGAACAGCACCAATACTGCCGCCGCAAGGCCAATTAACTGGCCTGTCGTTAGTCGGGTATTCATTGGAGGACCTCCTTAGGGGTTAGTGAGAACGCAAGAGGCGTTGAATCATTTCCAGGTAAGGCTTACCTGATTGCGATAATTCTCGATCGAAACTGTAGAAGTTATAGTCGCGCCGCTTTCCAGCGACGTTTACTTTTGTGCCCAGGTAAAGCGCGACCCGGTTTTTTAACTGAATGCCTATTACTTGCACCTGATCGTATGGCGCTTTGAAATTCTCAGCAGCATTTCGATCACTCTTAAACTCCAGCTCGGTCTTGCTGAGAATAAGTTTGGCGTCACAAACATCGTGACCTTTGGTCAATTCGAACTTTTCGCCGGCATGACGCCTGACTTGCAGACTCACCGTCTCACCAGCGCCGAGCGCCTTGTCCAAGTATGGCTCTGCCGCAGCAAAGTTTGCGCGCTCGATGTGAACGAGTCCGATGAGTAGATGAGCGCCGCCATTGTTTGCGTCAGCCTCGAGCATGAATTGGGCCAGCTTCAGTACATCGTCATAAGCGCGGCTGCCGAGAAGAGTTGTGGCTTGAGAACGCAAGCTCGCGATTGGCATTCTTTCCAGCGTTATCTGTCTTGACACCACTTCTTCAGGCGTCACCGTGATCTCAAAACTCGCGGGCTTGTAACCCAGCGCTTCCACAGAAATATTGTGTCGTCCCGGAGCGAGCGGGATTTTTTCCTGGACTGACCTGGAGTTCTTTTGACTGTCGATAGTGACGCGAGCATTCGGAACGTTGGAAGTCAGCTGCAGGGTCGCGCTTATTGGCTCGAGTGAAAGGACGATCTCGCGCGAAGCCAGTTCAGGAGCCAACATTACCGTTTTCGTATCGCTTAGATAACCCTTTTTTCGTGCTTCAATCAGCACAGTCGGTTTCGTGAGCAGATAGGAAAAGAGACCGTTTGCATCGCTCTTACCCACCGGTTGCTGCTCGCGCTCGAGATAGATGTCGGATTCAGCCGGCCGGGTGCGAATACGCAACATGACCGGTTTGGCTTTCAGGGCTGCTTTCATCTGCTGCTGATCGTCGCATTCGACGCGCCGCGTTTCCGGAGGGAACGGTTCATAACCAGGCTTCGTAACGTTGACCTTGTACCATTGGTTTCCCGGCACTTGAAATGTGTAACCACCAAGATCGTCAGTGATTGATTTGCTGAGCGGAAGAAACTTTGCGCGAGTTGATTGCCTGCCCTCGAGCGTGATTTCACAGCCAGGCAAGCCGCATACGACTACGAGATCAGCGTCTTGACAGACCTGCTCCGGTTGCTCAACTGGAGGTGGGGTTCCATCACGCGGCGGAAGCGGACGTGGCCGAGGTCTCGGCGGAGTCGGACGCACACCGAGAACCTTGACTACCGGACATGGCTTGCCACCGCATGGACCCTGGGCATAAGCACCACCGTTGCACGCGTACAGCAGTGCAAGGAAACAAATCAGACGCCAAGAGTTTTGATAATGAGAAACCCACATCGCAGTTAACGAAGGATACCGTCTGAACTCAACTCCGGATCGTAAGCCACTAGATACGCACGAGCCTGGTCGGCTTC
>Ga0187894_10005285_pt1 | contig 13298 bp, 15 predicted proteins | sample GBC1701081metaG_FD_136650 | JGI IMG/M metagenome (GOLD analysis project Ga0187894, IMG submission 136650) | White microbial mat communities from a lava cave in the Kipuka Kanohina Cave System on the Island of Hawaii, USA - GBC170108-1 metaG ... | reverse complement strand
TTCGCATCTATTGCCCGCCGCGCAACTTCGTAAACGACACTTGAAATGATGATGATCGCGGTGCTGATCCAAACCTGTATCGGAAGCTCGAATGGGCGCCATTCCGCCACGTTGTTTGTTGAAATGACGACATAGGCGCCCATCAACCCGCCGAAGGTCATCAGAACGACAAGCAATAAAAACCAGGTAACGACCTTTGCTTTGTCCGGCGTCTTTTCTTCGAGGTCATCCTGGTCAGGCTGGTTAAAGCCCCCGCCGCCCGAACCGCTGCGGTTATCATTTCTTCCACCGCCGTTATTTCCGCCCGGACGGTTCGAGCTGCCGCCCAAACGCCGCGAACGCTTTTTCTTAAACGGCGGATCTTCAACGACAGGCTCTATGACTCCGACCTTCATTTTTTTTACAACCTGGTGAGAACAAGAAGTCCAAACAGGAGAGGCAGATAAATGACCGAAACGAGAAGCAGCCGGCGAGCTTTTTCAACAGATTTTGCACGCGCCGCTTTGACACTCTCGTAAAAAAACCAAAGTCCGAGCAGCGTGGCTCCGACGAGAAAAATCGGCCCGACGATCTGCAAAAAGAACGGCGCCAAGCTGGCGGCAAGCAGCATAAAAGAGAAACTGACGATCTGGCGAGCGGTAATTTTGCCCGCGGGCTCCAGCACGGGAAGCATTTTTATTCCGGCTTTCGCATACTGTTCGCGGTACATCCAGGCGATCGCCAGAAAATGTGGAAACTGCCACAGGAAAAGAATGACGAAGAGCGACCATGCTCCGAGCGTGACGTCGTTAGCCGCGGCCGTCCAACCCATCAGCGGCGGCATGGCGCCGGGAATCGCGCCGATGGCGGTAGAGGCCGACGTCCGCGTTTTCAAGGGCGTGTAGAGCAGCACGTAACCGACGATGACAATAACGCCCAACGCTGCCGTCAGCGGATTTACGAGAAAATAAAAATAAACTTCAGCGACCGCGCATAGCAGCCCGCCGAAAACGAGAGCTTCGGTTGAGGTCAGTCTCCCACTCGGCAGCGGCCGAGCGGCGGTGCGTTCCATAAGGCCGTCGATGTTTCGCTCGACATACTGGTTCAGCGTCGCAACGCCAAAGGCGAGGAGCGCGATGCCGATCATCGCATTGGCAAAAAGGCCGTAATCGAATGCGCCCGAGCTTCCCAAAAGGAAACCGGCGGCCGACGTCAATAAGAGCATGAAAGCAATGCGCGGCTTGGTAAGCTCCACGTAAGAAAGCGCTTTTTCACGAAACCGGACTACCGGAGTTTCTGAAATTTCTGCTGCGGTTGAGTCCGTCAAAGGTGAAATTCCTCGTGTCTAAAGAATACAGTCCGACGCCCCGAAATTCAATGCGGAAGCCAGCGCGTAAGCAAGGGCGAAAATTCGGAAGTTTGCGTGTTAAGCCCTTGCTCACGCGCGGACTTCTGCATTTTTTTAAGGTGTGACAAACGCGGTTCGCTGCGATATTCTTGAACCAACTGCAATGTCAGCTGCCGAGGAAATATTAAGGACGGGCGATATTCCCAAACGCAAATCGGCACCGATCTTAAATCGTATTTTGGATTTTATAAGCTCGGTGCGCTTTGGCGTCTCTTTGCTGATCGCGCTGGTCGTCCTGTCGATGATCGGAATGCTCATCATCCAGCAGAACGTCGATGGTTTCGATGCATACTTCGCCTCGCTAACGCCCGCCGAAAAGCTCGTTTACGGGCGGCTTGGATTTTTTAATATTTATTACGCCTGGTATTTCAAGGGACTTCTGCTCGTTCTCTCTCTCAACATTATTTTGGCGTCCATCGACCGATTTCCCTCCGCGTGGAGCTACATCGTGAAGCCGAAGCTGTGGGCGACGCAAAAATGGCTAATGGGTCAGCCTCAATCGGCGTCGGTCGCGTTTGCGAACCAGACATCGGACGACGTTATTGCAAAAACAAAGGCGGCATTCGAGAAACACGGACTTCGCGCGACCGTCGCGGAAAAGAATGGAAGCCTGTACGTTTTTGGCGAACGTGGAAAATTTAACCGCATCGGCGCATATATAGTGCACGTAGCCTTGCTGACTTTATTTCTGGGCCATTTCGTTGCTTCAGAAACCGGTTTTGACGCCGACGTGCGCATGATCCCAGGACAGGAGACGGATCAGATTCAGATGATCCAGTTCGAGCTGGATAAAAAAGAAAAGTTCAACGTGCAGCTTCCCTTTTCGCTCACCTGCACCGACATTGAGCAAAAACTTATCGATCCGCGCGGCTCGATCGACGTGACGAACACGCTCGACTGGCGGACGCAGATGAAGGTCACCGACCCGGAATACGGGGAGACGATCGCGGACATCTCGATGAACAAACCATTCAGCTATCGCGGCTACCGCTTTTTTCAGGCACAGACGATACCGGTCGGGAATGCACGCGAGATCACGCTCGATCTTACTTCGCAAGCTACAGGCGAGAGACATCAGGTCACTATTCCGCGACTTGGGTCGGCCACGCTCGGTGACGGTACGCTGATCGAGTACACTGAGTTTCTTCCTGATTTTTTTCTCAATGGCGACAAGCCTGATACGCGATCGGGAGAATATAACAATCCCGCTGCGCTTTTAAACGTGACACCGCCCGGCGGACAACGAGTTCGCGTATTTGCCATGGGCGGCGCCAGAGCTGCTGCCGCCCCGATGCTGAGCGCGCCGAAGGCCGGTTATAAATGGGGCTTGGCTGCTTTCGAAAAATCGCCGTTCGCGCACGTGCTGTCGATAAAATACGATCCGTTTAACGGTGCATTTATCGCGTGGTACTTCGGCGGTTTCGGTCTCATCGGCGCGCTTTGCTTCGTTTTCTTTTTTTCGCACAAGCGCGTTTGGGCTTTAGTTGAGAAAAGCGAAGACGGATCGACCGAGGTGACGCTCGGCGGTAACACCAACCGCAACCACGTCGGATTTGAAGAGAGGTTTAAGAAGATCGAAACGGAACTTAGAGCATTCAAAGGCGTTTAAGTTTCAGAGTACCTAATATTAACCACCCGCTTCCGCAGGCGGTACCGACTTGAGTTTTATGGCACACGAGATTCATGAAATAGAGACCGCAAATTCGTGGCGTTCTTATCTGCCGGCGATCGCTGCCATCGTCGGGGCGCTTTTAATGCTCGGTCTGCGGCTGCAGATTGGGCCGAGCTTTATGTCGGATGGCGCGTTGATGATGATCGCGCTCGCATGCTATTTATTAGCCGCGTTGTTTCACCTGACGAATATTTACGCGCCGTCTGAGATGTCGCGAAAGATCGGGCTTTGGACGGCCACCGCGGGCGTTTTCTTCAATCTTTCAAGCTGGCTTGTGCGTTGGGTCGCGGCCTACGACCGCGAGATTGCAATGCTGCGCGCCGGCGGCAGCGACGAAACGCCGTGGATCTTTCGTTACATTCCGTTTGCCAATCTCTATGACCTCAGCCTCGCATTTGCATTCGGAGCGGGAATAGCCACGCTGCTGTTGGCCCGCAAGCGCAATTTTCAGGTATTGGCCGCGTTCAGCCTGCCGCTCGCGGCTTTGATCCTGGTTCTTGCTCGTTTCATCGGGAGTGAGTTTATCGATCTGCCACCCGTTCTCGATTCTTACTGGCGGCCGATCCACGTCGGCGTTGCGTCGCTTAGTTACGGCGTCGCTCTCGTCTGCTTTGCGATCGCTGTTATCTATCTGCTCAAAGCCGGAACAAAGGTCGAGGCGATGGCGATATGGTCTAGTATTTTTGCGTTCAGCGTGATCGCGACGATCAGCAAGTTTTCGGTACTAACCGAATTTGTATATCGTGCCGGGCTCTTTGTGCCGAATAGCGCGGGCGGCAAGCCCTTTTCCGCGCCGTTTAGGCTTGAATTGCCTTTTGTTGGAATTGCGTTGACGGTTGCTGCGGTGCTTCTCGCGGGCGTAGTAATCGCATTCGCTATTCATCATTTCAAGAACAACGCCGGCGCAAAAACTGCGGGGCATGTTTTATTAAAACTCGCATTCATTGCGCAGATTGTTGCGCTCGCCGTCTTCGTGTCCGGCATTCGCTCAGGCGGCGTCGTCGAAGCAAAACTGCGGGCGCAGCTCGATGTAAATCCCGCACAATACATCGTCGCTGGACGCGCGATCGCGGAAAAACAACAGCTGACCGCAAAAGAATTTGCTGCATTAACACCGATCCAGCTTGAGCAGATGGCGCGGCAGTATCTGCAAATGAACGGCCCGTCGATGTACTTGAGCCTGAACACAAATCCGGTCGAGTTCGCAGGACTGCTGACGGGTTTGGCAGGCACATTTTTCGTTCTATTATTCGGCTTTAAAACCGAGAAGCTGCGCGAACGGCTGCCGAGCCTGGAATCGCTCGACAATCTGATGTACAAAACCGCGTGTCTCGCATTTGCGGGTCTCGCGATGCTGCTCATCACCGGCGCGATCTGGGCGAACGAATCGTGGGGCCGGCCGTGGGGATTCGACTCGAAGGAGACCGGCGCGCTCGTCGCGTGGTTGACCTACGCCGCGTTCCTGCATACGCGAATATCGCGCGGCTGGACAGGAAAAAGCTCAGCGTATTTCGCAATTCTCGGCTTTTTGCTCGTGATATTTACATATCTCGGCGTCAGCTATTTATTGCCGGGTTTGCACAGTTATGCATAGGGCAGAAACGCGAGTGTAAACGAGTGTGCATGCCCAACCGTTAAGCGAGCGGTCTTCGACCGCGGGCGAGGCAATAATGAACACGCGGTCGAAGACCGCTCGCTTAACGATCAAAACGCTACACTCGCGTTTCCGCACAATAAGGAGGCTTGAATTATGAAAAAAAGAATCGCGAATTTTAGTTTAATTTTTTTGGCGATCGTGACGACCGCGCTGTTAAGTTCGTTTTTCTTTCTTCCAACAACCGCGCAAAGATCTGTCTCGACGCGTTACGAGTATGCCGTGATAAACGGCAGTTATTCGCCGCATCCGGCCGAAAACCCGAGCGTGGTATCGTCAGCGGTCAATGTTTGCTATTTACAATCTACCGGCTGCCAAAACGAAGAGGTCCGGGCCGACGTTAACATCGCAAAATTTTTGCAGGACGAGCGGCTTGAAAATAATGCTCGGGCGCGGGTGCTTGCACAGGAGCGTGCCGTGCAAACGGCTTTTTCCAAAGCGATTGCAAAGGTCGGCGGCGAAGGTTGGGAGATCATGACCGCACCGGCAATAGAGTTCGATCTTATTTATACAAACCCGCAGGGCCTTCAGTCCGTGAGAGAAGCGGTCAAAACAGAGCGGCAGCACATTTGGCTCAAACGCCTGAAGCAATAATGCAGCGAAACATCTTTTTCGGCATCATCGGTCTGGTCGTTGGATTGGCCATAGGATTTAATGCCGCGAACTCGATCAATAGATCGAGCGGCGCCCAATTTCAATTGTCCGAACAACCGATTTCACAACCGGCGCCAGACACGCCGACAACGAACGACGGCATGCTGCCGGACGTAGCGGAGATGATCCAACGCGCGGAAAGCGAGCCGCAGAATTTTGCGGCGCAGATGCGTACGGGCGACATGTACGCCCAGATCGGCAAATTCGACCAGGCAGTTGAGTTTTACAAACGCGGCCTTCTGCTTAAGCCCGACGATTTCAACGCGAACGTCGTGCTGGCAAACGCTCTGTTCGATTCGCAGAAGTTCGAAGAAGCGGCCGATTATTACGAGAAGGCGGTAAAGATAAACGGAAACGACGTAAACGTCCGCACGGATCTCGGAACCACGTTTGTCGAAAGGCCGAATCCCGATTACGGGCGTGCGTTGAAAGAATTCAACGCGGCACTTGCGCTTGAACCGAAACATGAGCCCACCTTGTATTATGTTGGAATCACGTTCCTGCGAAAAGGTGAAAAGGAAAAAGCGAATCAGGCGTTGGTTGAACTACAGACAGCGAATCCAAGCAGTCCTTTGGTTGCCAGGTTGAAACAGAATATCGATGCCAAGTGAGTGTTATTCGATCGTAACTTTCGACACATTGACCATCTGATACTTCCCGACACGGCCTTGTTTCGACACAACCGTTAACACGCCACGATCGACACTGAACCGGAAAACTTCGTTCAATGGCCTCTCGATCTTGCTGCCGTCCTTAAAAAGAATCACGAGCTGAACATTCGCCAGCGGATCGGACGGCGTTTCTTTTTCCTTCGGTTTAGTTTCCGTTTCCGACGACGTAACGTTTTCTGCAACAACTTTTTCGCCGGTCTCAGCTTCCGTTTTAACAGGCGTAGTCGCTGCTTTCTTCGAAGTGGTTGTTCGCCTGTTGCGCGTGCGTCGCGCCGGCCGCGTGGTTCTTGCAGGCGTTATGGTTTTCGCAGTATCTTTTGGCAGATTGTCGCTTACAACAACTTCGGGCTTTGGAATTTCCTTTTCCGTTTTGTCCGCTAGGGTTTCAACTATTTCGACGGGCGTCTTTGCCTTTTCCGTTTCCCCGGTTTTCTTCTCGGCATCGACGGCGGCGGTCTCGGTTGTTTCCGTCTCAGTTTTGACCGGTTCGGGTGGCGGCGGCAAAATTGTGCCGACCGAATTTACTCGTATATTTCCCGTTGCCGTGTCCAAGACCTTCGGGATTTCGGGAACATCCGATGAACCCGTAGCCGCCACGAAGCTGCCTGCAAACTTCATCCGAAACTGTGCAGCCTCGTCGTTCGGCGTGCGACCCTGCACGCGTATAAGCAGCTTTTCAGGTTTTCGAAGATAGATTACTCGGCCGGTTTCTATCTCGCCGAAATCCGGATAAACCGCGATTTTTGTCAGCAGGCGCAATCCGTTTTGTATGAAAACATCAACGTCGCCCGCGAAATTCTTCGCTACGAGGTTAATAAAAACATCACCCTGGCTCCCTTCGAACCAGTAATAATAGGTCGTCAGCCGCGCATCGCCCACGTCGCGCGCTTTTATCGTGCCAGTGAGTTCGTTTGTCGTGATCGGTGTCGGAAAGTCGGACAGCGTTGACTGTGCGTAAACGCTATTGCCGGCCAGAAACAGAAGGCAGAGTAGCGGAATGTGCAAGATAAACTTCATCTCAGATTAAGTATCTCAAAGTTCTTTTCTCAAGTGAACAAGCCGCGAAGTTTCCTGGTAACCCAGGCTTGTGTGCGCCGAGATGCTCGTCTCGTTTCCGATCTCGGCGTCCGACGCCATTTCCTCGCAGCCCTTTTCGCGTGCCCAGTTTTCGGCGATTCTCACAAGCTCGCGCCCGATGCCGTGACCGCGACATTCCGGCGCAACGTACCAGCCTTCGAGATAGCCGACATGATCGCTTTCGCAATCTTCAACAAATGGCCTGATGCTCGCTTCCAAAAATCCGATCAGCTTGCCGTTCTCGTGTTCCGCCACAAGCACAAACTGCGAATCCGGATGATCGACGATATCGACCATTTCCCTTTTGTGATCGGCCTCGCTTGTAGCGTCCCACAACAGTTTCCTCAGCCGCAGCCACTCATGCAAATCACCCTCGCGAAGCGGCCGAACGCTGTACCGAAATTCACCCATTCAAGCGATTCTAGCATGTTCCACGTCCGAAAAGCAGACTCGCGAAACGCGGATTTCGGTGCCGGCGACGAATTCTTTTCGAAATCATACCGTTTGCGCAAGAAAGACAAAATAAACGGCCAGCCCGATCAAAGCGAAGCCGCTTAAAACCTCGGCGGCTCGTCGCGCCGGAGCGATTCGCGCCAGCCACGCTCCGATTGTTCCGGCAAACAATCCTAAAAGAAGAAAAGGCAAACCGCGCCCGACGGCGTAAGCCAGAGACAGCGCCGCGCCGTAAAGCGGATTTCCGACGGCGGCGGCAACGGTCAAAAGCAGCAGAAGCGGTCCGGCGGAGGTTGTAACGGTCGCCACGCTGTAAAGAAACCCGTACATAAACGCTCCGGCGATACCGCCGCGTTTTCTGACTTCCGGGTCGGGAATATAGCGGCGCAAAACCGGTCCGAAAATTGCCGCGAGTCCCGCCAAAAAGGCAAACACAGCCGCGCCGACAGCAAACCACGCGCTCCATTGCGAGAATAAACGCCCCGCATACGAAGCCGCGATGCCGAGCGCGAGCAAACTTAAAACGATGCCCGCGAAAAAGGCGAGCGAAAGCAGCGCGCCGCGTCGTCGCCTTCTGCCTTCCGGCGCGTCTTCGACCTGTGAACCGACAAAACCGACAACCCCTACGCCCGCAGGGAGCGTGCAGGGTCAGGTGCTGGTCGAAAGAACGCCCCCGATCAGCGCGATCAGCAAAGCGATTGACGGAAATTGTTCGACGGAAGCCGAAACACCCTCAATAAAATCGAACGGATTCATAGATTGTTTTGTTTTCTATATAAATTTAATGAGCGGCAAGAGCAATAATCCTTCACCGCTCATTTTTCCATTAAATGCCGACCCGTTACGCTGCCATCTGACGACAGGCTTCGGCGCAGCGGCGACAAATCTCGGCGCACTGGCGCATGATGTCGGCGTCGCCTTTCTCGCATTCTTCGGCGCAGGCTTCGCAGATGTCGGCGCACACGCCGCAAACCTGGGCGTGAAATTCCGAGCCGCGGCTCATAAAGTTCGCGCTCGTCGCGCAGATGTCGGCGCAGTCCAGACAAAGCTGTATGCACCGCGCCATCGCCTTGTCACCCATCTGAACGCATTCGGTCGCGCATTGCTGACAGATCTTCAGGCATTCCAGACACAGCCGAATACATTCTTCAAGCTGCTGCTGATTTGTAGTTCCGGTTTGCTGTCCTTGTGTTGTCATTTTTATATCCTCCTTGTTAAAGTTCTATGCGGCTCGAATCAGCGCCGCCCGCCCGATTCTCGCCGCGCCCTTTGTTTAATGCCCTTCCGAGCGGCGGCAAACTCAATTGTTTGATAACTAGCGGAATCCGAGCTGCGCCAATTGCCCGCGCAGTTGTTCTTCGCTGACGCGCGACGGCTCGAATGCCACCAGAACTTCCTTTCGCGCCACGTCCGGCAGAACCTTGCGAACTCCCGGCACGGGCGAAAGAGTCTTGACGATCTTGCGCGAACACGCTTCGCAGTGAATCTTTCGCGCCGGAATGATCGTTTCCGTCAAATTTTCCGCGTCTTCCGTTTCGGAGCTGCCGAGATGGAGTCTCATGAGTAAAAGCGTCGAGAGCAGAACGGTGAAAATCGAAGCGGTCACCACGGCGATGGCAATCGGAGCGGTTATCAAGCCGAGGATCGCCAGCGTCATTCCGACGATGTTGGAGATGACGGCGATGGCGATGTTCTGCTTCATCTTGCGGTGCGAAGCGCGTCCCAGGAGAATCGAAGAAACCACTTTGTCGAGCTTATCGCTGACCAAAACCACGCCAGCCGATTCCATCGCCACATCCGTTCCCGCGCCGAGCGCGATGCCGACATCCGATTGGACGAGAGCCGGAGCGTCGTTGATGCCGTCGCCGACCATCGCCACCTTGCGGTTTTCAGCCTGCATTCGCTCGATGACGCTCACTTTGTCCTCCGGCAGCAGTTCGGCGTAAACTTCGTCGATCCCGATATCTTTTGCCACCGATTCAGCCACCGAGCGATTGTCGCCCGTCAGCATCGCCGTCCGTATGCCGAGTTCATTTAATCTTTTCATCACGGCATGAGTTCCGGGACGCGGCATGTCCTGAAGCGCAACCGCGCCGAACGGTTTGCCGTCAACCGCCGCATAGACGATTGTATGTCCGGCTTCGAGTTCTTCGACCCGCGCCGGTCTGTTTCCGTTCAAACGCACGCCTTCTGCTTCGAGAAAAGAGCGGCGGCCGACAACCACGCGGCGGCCGTTCACGTTTGCCGTTACGCCTTTGCCCGGCACGGCTTTGAAATTTGCCGCTTCCGGCAGCGAAACATCTTGAAATTCGGCGTAGCGAACAATCGCTCCGGCAAGCGGATGCTCGCTTCCGGTTTCAGCCGCCGCGACGACTGCCAGAACTTCGCGCTCGTCCGCGCCGAACGAAACCACTTCGCTGACCGTCGGGCGTCCGTAAGTCAGCGTTCCGGTTTTATCGAAGACAACCGTGTCAACTTCGGCGAGTTCCTGAAAAAACTCGCCGGCTCTGACAAGCAAACCGCGGGCGATGCCGTGTCCGCCGCCGATTGCCAAAACCATCGGCGTGGTAATTCCCAGAGCGCACGGATAGCCCATAATGATCGTCGTCAAACCGATCAGAATCGCCTGCGTAACGCTTCCCGTATAAAAAAGCCAGCCGACAAAAGCGACCGCCGCCACCGCGTAGACGACCGGGCCGTAATAATTCATCAGCTTGTCCATCAAAAGCTGGTTGGCGTTGATGACACGCTGGCTTACCGCCATCAGCGTTTTTCTCAAAATCGGATAGCCGATCCACAAAAGCACAACTGCCGCGACGATGCCGCTGACGACCGCGCGATAAAACGGCGGCACGCCGAATAAATTCAAAGGATCGAATAATAAATCGGCAACGGATAAACCGACGGCCAGAAAACCGCGCCGTCTGATAGTGGCAAAAATCGCCTCGTCCGTCTTATACTGCTGCGCTTCGGTGGCGACGACCGTGTAACCGAGGTCTTCAAACCTTTTGCGCGATTTCCGGCTCGCTGATTTTGCCGCGGTCGGCGTCAACCAAAATGATGCCGTGAACGAGATTGACCTGCACGTTTCTCACGCCGGGCAGTCTTCCCAGGGCCTTCTCCACCGACATCGTGCAGAACGAACACATCATCCCGCTCGCTTTGATTTGAATTAAGTTGCCTGCCATACATATTACCTTCCAATTTATTGAAAATTGGCTGTTCGACTATCATAGACTCTCGAGTCGGGTAGAGTGTCAAGTGGGAATTATTGAGGAAATGTCCTTTAAATGAGTTAATCCAAAATAATTCAGTTATCGAACGATTTACACTTATTCGCCGACGAAAAACTCCGAATGAGTTTCGTTCGTTCCGCTGGTTGTGCGGTCCGTAAAATTAATGAAATCCACCTGAACAGAGGCGTTTTTGACGGACGAAGGGATATTTTACGAATTAACCGAAGCGGTAATGCCGTGTATTAAGAATACCGGCACGTTTTACAGATTTTGATTAAAAGCTTTGACCGCAATCACGCCTTCGGGATGAATAACCGAACGGAGTTTGTGCGAATTCTCCCTCATCGTCAGACTGTTTGCCGCCTTTGTCGATTTACGCTGCGGGAGTACAAAAGCCAGACGAAAAGCGGGAAGGCAACCGCCAGAATCGCCAGCGCCGTTAGGCTTCCGTTCTTCAGGCCGAAGGCGACCTGAGGAACATCACCGCGCGCGAAAAACAGAAAGAACCGCAAAACGCCGAACAAAATCAGATACATTAAAAACAACGCGCCGTCGGGCAGCCGCCCGCGCAGTTTCAATAAAATTCCGGCGATGATCAAATCTCCGAAAAGCTCGTAAAACTGAACCGGATGCCTTGCTGTTCCGTCTAAAGGAGCGTAAGAATTCGGGTTTGTATAAACCACGCCCCACGGCAGGTTGGTAGGCGTGCCGTAATCCATTCCCGCCAAACCGCACGTCGTCCGCCCGATTGCCGCACCGATCGGAACATACGGAGCAAAAAGATCGGCGACGCGGGCAAAACTCAAATTTTCCTTGATCGTAAAAAGAAACGCGGCAAAAATCGCCCCGAAAAGCCCGCCGAAAAATGCCAGACCGCCTTCCCAGACGGCAAGCATTCGCCACGGCTCAGCGAGATAAGAGCCGAAATCGTTCTGCACGAGAAAATACGCCCGCGCTCCGATGATTACGCCGGCAATCAGCCAGATCATCAAACGTTCAATTTTTTCACGCGGCACGTCATAACGCGACGCATTCCGCCATGCGAAATAACCGGCGACGAAAATACCGATTGCCAGCGTTAAACCATACCAATTTACCGGAACCGATCCGATGTAAGGCACAGGATTCCAATTTAATTCAATCATAAGTAACCCTTTTCTAAAATAGCTGCATTTTGATGATTGCTCGGTGCGCCTCGATGCCCCTCAATGTTTAACTACTATCAGCTCGACGCCATGTCTGCAACCGCTGGAAAACGTGAGCGAGTGAAATAATTTTCGCTAATTTTCCGTCGCTCACAATAAAGATTTCTGTCGTCTCCGGCGCTTCGGAGCGAGCGTTCGCGTCTTTATCAATCCTTCCGGCAGCGGCGGGGCTTCTTCGACAATTGAACAGACGCGCGCGCCCGATTCGTTGGCGCTCGTTTTGCTCGTTTTTTCGATCAATGAAACCAGCTCGCCGCGGAAATCCGTCAATTCCTGTATGCGGCTGTCAACTTCCGATAATTTTTCGCCGAGCGTGGTTTGAACATGACCGCACGGGCATTCACCTTCACGCGCCAGATCCAGAATCTCCTTAATTTCTTCGAGCGTAAAACCGAGCGTCTGCGCTTTGCGAATAAAGCGCACGCGCTCGACAACTTCCGGTGAATACAGCCGGTAGCCTGATCGCGTGCGCGGCGGAGGCGGAATAAGATTCTGCTGCTCGTAAAAATGCAGAGTCTGCACGCCGACGCCGAGCCGCTTTGCCGCCTCGCCAGCTAACAGGTTGCGTTCCGAACTGAATTCGGTTTCCTTTGTTTCGGATTTCATAATCTTATATTAACTCCTCTAGTCAGGTAGAGAGTCAAGATTATCCGCTTTTTTGCTTGCTCACGTCCGCAGATTTGTTTTTGGGCGCAAGGGTGTAATGAATAGTTTGCGCGTAGATGTATCCGCTGCGAATTACGTATGAATCCGCTCCGTCCGAAACAGTGTTGGTATCGGAATCTGCCGACCATTTGAGAAAGCCGACTTCCTGTTCGACGATAACGCTTTTATAGACAAAGCGGGCGTTCGGCAGATCTCTGATCAACTGCCGGTAACAAAGACGAATGCCGTCCAACCCGCGCCGCACCGTGCCGTCCATAATGATAAAGGAATCTTCGCGGTAGCTTTTCAGAAAATCTTCTTCGCTTCCGCGGCGAGACAGTTTCAGATGGTTTTCCAGCACTTGCCTGAATTTCGTCGAATCTTTCACCGTATTGAAAAATGACCGGGGCGATTAAGTAACAAAACAGCCGGCTCAACCATTTGAACCGGCTGTTTCCGCCTTGCGCGAACAAAGTCGTCGGCTTCTCATTCTTAAATTGCCAGAGCTTCACGCGCCTGACCCGGCGTCGGTTTTCCCTCAAAGACGATTTTTCCGTCAACCACAACCGTCGGCAGCGCCTTAACGCCGTAATTGACGGCTGGCTCGCAGCACGTATCGCCCTCGCATTTTCGCTCAATTATAT
>Ga0187894_10005284_pt1 | contig 13300 bp, 14 predicted proteins | sample GBC1701081metaG_FD_136650 | JGI IMG/M metagenome (GOLD analysis project Ga0187894, IMG submission 136650) | White microbial mat communities from a lava cave in the Kipuka Kanohina Cave System on the Island of Hawaii, USA - GBC170108-1 metaG ... | reverse complement strand
CGCACGGCGGCGGATTCGCCGAAAAAACCTGTTGCCAATGGCAATGGCGCAAGCGAATGGACGCTCTACGGGCGTGACCTCAATGGCTCACACTATAACCCGTTGGAAAAAGCTCTGACTCCGGCGACGGCTTCGCGCCTGAAAGTCAAATGGATATTTGAAACCGAAGGCGATGTTTCCAGCCAGCCCATCGTTGTTAATGGCGTCGTCTATTTCGGCTCGTGGGACGGCAAGGAATATGCTGTTGATGCACAAACCGGCAAGAAAATCTGGGAGTTTGAAGACAATCCTTCCAACTCATCGCGCAGTGGCGCGGCCTATGCCGATGGCGTTCTCTATTATGGCGACCTCTCCGGTCGCCTCTACGCCCTTGACGCCAAAACCGGCGCATTGAAATGGAAGACACGCCTTGACGACCACAAGGAGACGGTAGCGACCAGTTCGCCCATCTATTACAACGGTGTGCTTTATATCGGCGTCTCGTCGCTTGAAGAAGGCGCGGTATTGAAAAGCCGGAACTATGAGTGCTGCACCTTTCGCGGCGGCGTACTGGCGGTCAATGCCAAAACCGGCGACAAGGTCTGGCGCTGGTATACCATCCCCGAAGAGCCGAAAGTCATCGGCAAAGACAAGCGGAATATAAACATTAAAGGACCGGCGGGCGGCGCAGTCTGGTCAACCATCTCCATTAACCCGAAAGACAATCGCCTCTATGTGTCAACCGGCAATCAATACACCGGACCCGCTTCCCCTTATCCGAACGCTATTATCGCGCTTGACCTGAAGACCGGCAAAATGGTCTGGCACAATCAGACAACCCCGAAAGACATCTGGACGTTCAACTGCCGCAACGACCCCGATTGTTCTGACCTCGACGTAGATTTCGGCACAATTCCAATGATGTTCAAAGGCGCGGGCGGCAAGATGTTGGTCGGCGCGGGACAAAAGAGCGGCTATTTTTGGGCATTAGACCCGAAAGACGGCAAGACCGTCTGGAATACGAAAGTCGGCGAGGGTGGCAAACTCGGCGGCATTGAATTTGGCGCGGCAACCGATGGCGAGCGCGTCTATGCTGCCATCTCAAACGCGGCAAATCGTAACCGCCAAGGCTCGGTTTCGGCGCTTGACGGCGCGACGGGCAAAATCCTTTGGCAAACCCTAAGCCCGGATAAAGGCTCGCATTTCGGTCCGATTTCCGTCACCGGCACCGGCGCAAATCGCCTTGTCTACGCCGGTTCATCCAACGGGCATATGTACGTTTACGATGCTAAAGACGGCAAAATTCTCTGGGAACATGATACCGGCGGCGCAGTTGGCGGCGGTCCGACGATTGTTGACGGCGTGCTGTATGTCGGCTCCGGTTATCAGTTTTTGCGCGTCGGCAAAGGCAATAATAAGCTCTTTGCCTTCTCGATAGATGGAAAATAGTTCAATAGTCCGTAATGCTTAGTCCGTAGTTAGTAGCCTCTGGTTGTCCCCGTACTTGTGCGGTCAGCAAATGAGATATAAGAGGAATCTTCTAACGAAGAACTACGGACTAAGCGCTACGGACTACGGAGTTTTCTAATTTTCTTACAATCGCTTTATCGGGCGAAATCCTGCCTGTCGCTTCTTGCATCCCGCCACGCTTTGAATTAGTATCTTGCCCGCCTGACAAAACAGGACTCTTCAAATACAATTTATTCTAAGGAGATGAACCCCATTATGGACACTGAAAGCTTGAAGCAGTACCTCTTGGCAAATAACACGCACTTTGCTGAGTTGTATAACGAACATCAGGGCTACGAAAAACGCCTGACAGAACTTACGGAATTATCTTATCCAAGCGAAGCCGAACAGATGGAAGAACTGACGTTGAAGAAGAAGAAATTATATTTGAAAGACCAGATGGAAGAGATTTTGCGTCACCATAAAGAGCAATCTGCGGTGACTCACTAATCTCGTTTACCGGGAACAGCAGTCTACCAGTAAGCATTCGATAGCCCCTTTCCTGCCGCACTCCTCGCGGACTCAATAGTTGTCTATTCGTTTTCCGGTTTACGACCGCTATTGTCAGACTCTACAATTCCATCGGCAGCGCAGTACAAAAGGTCTACGCTCCGAAATCTCAATTATTCATGGCAAAAGAAGGCATTCCGTTCATTCTCCTGTTTCTAATTCCTGCCGCCGTTCTGGCATATTTCGGCTGGTGGATTCCGGCAATCCTCTGCTTCCTGCTCGCCGCTTTCATGGCATTCTTCTTCCGCGACCCCAGGCGCGAATCGCCAACCGATGATACGCTCGTCTTATCGCCTGCCGATGGTCGCGTCGTGATGTTGACGCCGGTTGATGCCGGTCAAAAAGATTCGCCGGTGCAGGTCTCCATCTTTCTGTCGCCGCTCGACGTGCATATTAATCGTTCGCCGATTGCCGGCGAGATTACCGATATGGTCTACAAACCCGGCGCGTTTCACGTCGCCTCAAAAGATATTGCTTCCATCGAAAACGAGCAGAATGTCATTACTCTGAAAGGTCGCCATTTCACCATTGTCGCCCGTCAGATTGCCGGTGTGCTGGCGCGGCGTGTTGTCTTTTGGAAGAAGAAAGGCGATTATCTAAAGATGGGCGAGCCGTTTGGCTTGATGAAATTCAGTTCAAGAATGGACGTGCTGTTGCCCGTTGAAGTTGAAGTAACCGTAAAAAAAGGCGACCGCGTCGTAGGCGGCGTCAGCGTCATCGGTCGCCTGCGCCAATAGAACCGCAAGAGAGGAGCGCCATGTCAGATAAAGAACAACGATTTCCCAACAGGCAAGCCGCTCGGTTGCGAAGAAACTGGCGCAAAGGCATTTATGTTGTGCCGAGTTTGTTGACCGCCGCCAATATCTTCTGCGGCTTTATTGCGATTATGGAATCGCTGCTCGGCAATCAATGGATGGCGAAAGACGAAATGCTCGCTGCCGCCGAACACTTCAACAAAGCAGCGATGGCGATTGGCTTTGCCGCGCTCTTTGATTTGCTCGACGGGCGCATCGCCCGCATGACCAATACGACTTCGGAATTTGGCATCGAACTCGATTCGATTGCCGATGTCGTCTCCTTCGGCGTTGCTCCGGCAGTGCTGGTCTATACGTGGGGATACGGGCAGATTCCGCAGTTGAATAAGTTCGCTTGGGCGGCATCGTTTCTCTTTTTGATGTGCGGGGCGCTGCGACTGGCGCGGTATAACGTGCAAGCGCGACAGCCGAATCCGAATCTGCCGCCGAAGAACCCCAAAGAGAAGAAAGCCTTTGTCGGGTTGCCAATTCCAGCGGGCGCGTATCTGATTGGCGCGATTGTTCATTTTGCGCCGTTGCCGCTGATTGCTAAAGATACGCTGCATCTGCCGTTCATAAATAAAGACCTACCGCTTGATGCCAAAACCCTTTCCATACTGTTGCTCATTCTCGTCACCTGTCTGGCATTCCTGCTAGTCTCGACGATTCGTTATTCGAGTCTTGGTAAAATCGGCACGGATAAGACCAGCCCGCGTGTTGTCCTGCTCGGCATGGTCATCGTCGGTTTGTGCATCTGGTTCTGGTCGGACTGGAGTTTACTAATACTGGCGACCATTTACGTTTCCCACGGCGTCGTTTTGAAACTCTGGTCGTATATCAAACCGCGCCGTCAGGAAGATGCCGAACTGAGCCGCCAGCCTTCATCGGAAATCAGAAGCTGAGCCATTCCACGTCATCATGGATGCGGGAGACTTTCTGCAACGGCAACGGATAAGCCGGTTATGCTAAAATCAATGATGAGGTGAACGGCATGACATTAACCATAGAAGTTTCCAATGAACTCGAAGCCAGACTCGAAGCTGCCGCCAAACGCCACGGCTTGGATAAATCCGAATTTGTGCGCGTCGCTTTGGAAGAGAAACTGAATTCCCAGTCACCGGAACGTAAGCCCCCATTTCAGGCAAGAATCATCGCCACCAATGTACCGGTCAAAGACCGCTCCCGCGAACATGAATGGCTGGCGCAACACCGGGACGAATATGATGGACAATATGTTGCTTTGGACGGCGCTACTCTGCTTGCTGTAGGCGAAGGCTATAAAGAAGTAGCTGAAAAAGCTCTTGAATCTGGCATAAAAGACGCGCTGATTGTTTACGTCGAAGGCAGCAATCATCCGCCATTTATCAGTGGAGGCGTTTGGTGATGACTTTTTCTCTCGACTTTCAGAAAAAAGAAGATTATCGAATGCTTGACACAGGCATCACGATTGACACCATATTGCGCTATGAAAATCGTGAAACTGTATGCCCTGCCAAAATTGACACCGGTTCCGAGGTTTGCTTGTTTGAACGCGGCGCAGCAGAGTTTTTGGGTATTGATGTAGAAAGTGGTTATCGTGCAGTATTTTCAACGCTCACAGGAAGTTTAATCGCTTATGGGCATGAAGTTGAGATTGAAACCCTGGGATTACGCTTTCAGACGCTTATCTATTTCCACGAATTATCTGCGCCGTGTCGCAATCTGTTGGGCAGACGAGGATGGCTGCAACTGGTCAAACTAGCTCTCGTAGATTACGACTGCGAACTCTACCTCAGCCCGTATGATGAATAGTCCTCAATCTTTTATACAGCTAACAGCTGCGCCGATTTCGCTAATCGCTCGACGCGCTGCGGGTCAACTGTGTTCTGCCATCTGCCGTCAATCTTGAAGTATGAACCGATGATAAAGCCATCGGCTATCGAATAGAAATCGCTGATATTCTCCGCCGTAATGCCTGAACCTAACAGTACCGGAATGGTACAATGCGCTTTGGCTTCCCGAATATCGTCAACCTTCGGCGCATCACCTGTGACATTGCCGGTAATAATCACCGCATCGCCGCGCATAAATGCAATCGTCTCGCAGGTCAAACCGAGCGAAATATCCGCCGTGATGGCGTGTGCCGAATGTTTCTTTTTCGCGTCCGCCCATACCTGCACACGGTCTGCGCCAATCATCCTGCGATAGCGCAATAGCTTTGCCGCCGATGATTCAATAATCCCTTCATCGGCGACGTGCGCGAAGGCGAAACCTTCAGCGCGAATGAAACCCAACCCGGAGGCGTGCGCTACAGCCATTGCTTCGATGTTTGCTCCCGCAAGAATCTGAATGCCTACCGGCAACCGGCTCTCCTGCTTCACCGCTTGCCCGATGACGGTCATTGCCGCGACGATTTCCGCGCCCACCCCGCCGCGCAGATACGGTACATCATGCATATTTTCGATGATGATACCGTCCACGCCGCCATCCCGATATAGCTGCGCTTCGTTCACAGCAAGCGCGACAATCTCGGCTTGGCTCTGCGCGTGAGCCGGCGTTCCCGGCAACGCGCCAACGTGAATTACGCCGATTATCGGCTTTGAATTTTGAAAGATAGACATGGACATGATGCGATGCAATTTGGAACAAAAGAGCAACCACAGATTACACAAATTACACACAGATTCTTTTATCGGATTTGATGAGCATAGATTCGTGAGCTATTTCATCAACTATCAATCTGTGTAATCTGTGGTTTCATTTTACTTCAGGCTATCTAGTCTGCTCTTCACCTGATTGATACTGAAATCGAGCCAGCCGCGCTCATTGCTATTCTTACAGCGCGAGCGCAATACTTCCAGCGCCTTCAATTTTGCCTGTAACGCCGTGCGGTTCTTGGCGTCCGCCGCCAGCGCCATATCTGCCGTGTGCAATGCCTCAACCGCTTCGCCCGCCTGGGCGTGCTGCATCGCCAGCTTCGCCACCGCCTCTGCGCCGCCCGCCAATCTCACAACTTCCGCGTAAACCGACGACGCGGGCTTTTCATACATTGTCGCCGGGTTCAAATCGAACCACCCGATATAGCCTTCATAGATGCCGCGAATTGACCAACTCAATTTGCCATAACTTTCGCCGACATCGAGCGCGGGCGGCAACTTAATCTCATTCATCAACGTCCAGACATCTTTACCCGCGTTCATACCCTTCACCGTTTCATCGTGAACATACTGAATCGCATCGCGGTAGCGGGTCAGCTTTTTGACAATCTCGGCATTACCAACAATCGGCATCCCGTGACTTGGCAAGACGATTTCCGGTTTCAGCGCCAGCGCCTTGTTCAGCGAGTTGATGTAATTGAGCGCCGGACGCGGTTCCGTGCCGCGTAATGTGTAGATATTCGGGAACGAATCGTAGTAGTTATCACCAATAAATGCCGCTTTATACTTGGGAATCCACACCGTCAAATGGTCAGCGGTTTCGCCCGGTGTGCTGAAAATTTCAAACTTCACGCCGCCGAGTTCAAATTCATGCTTCTCATCAAAGAGAATGGTTGGCGCAATCGTCGCGCCATAATTCCCCGCCCACGAAGTCGGCGCGGCAGGTATCGGCAAAGCAAATTGCGCGGCATTGCGAATGCCGTAAAAGCCCGCCAGTCGCGCCTGATAGTGTTGAAACTCAACGTAATTTTTCTGCGCGATAATCTGCGTATCCTTCTCGCGCCACATTGGTACGCCGCCTGTATGGTCGCCGTGTCCGTGCGTCAGAATAATGTACTTGATGGGCGCATTGCTGACCGCTTGCAATAGCTTTTTGTGCCGCGCTGCATTGAACGGCATCGAAGTATCAACGATGACATTGCCCGCCGCCGTTGTCACCATAAAGGTATTGCCGAAGCCGATAGCCTGATAGATTGCCTCGTTGACTTTGAGCGCCTCTTGCTGATCCTGCCCCGTCCCGCGCACCAGAGCCAACGGATTCGCGGGCATCTGTTCCTGTGAGCTTTGTGATTGCACAGAGATTGCGGAACAAAATAACAACGCAAGTAGGGAAAAACCAAATCGTTTCATACAGACCTCTGATAGCTTATGTTGAAGCTACATTTGCAAGAGAAGGAAGCCTTGAGGAGCAGGCGTTAGAGTACAAGCTTTAGATACAAGTTTGGTCGTGGCTGGCGGAGCAAAATCCTTGCGCTTTTTGTGAATCTTTCCGTTTGCCAATCGAGTTTTAAGGTTCGCCATATTCGTCATCGCTCTGTTTTCAAGCTACTGCCAAACTAAAGTTTGTACTCTAACACCGGCTGCTGCCGAATTTTGTTTTTGCCTCTCTGCTGGGTAACCTAAACAACTTTGAAAATCCGGTTAGCGATTGCTGTGTGTCTGAGCAATCTGCTTTTTGAGTATCTCGCCGGAAGTCAACAGCGTCGGCGCTTGCTCCATAGCGCGTTGCGTATTCGTGGCGTGAACGATTTCGGCGATTTGCCGCCGTAAATCGCGCCGTTGTCTCAGTATCTCTTCCGACGCTTTGCGATTCTCTTTTTCGAGATTGCCTAACGCATCGCGCACGTCATCATCTATCTGCAAAATCTTTTGCAATGGTTCAGGCAGCGCCGGCAGATATTCCAGCCCGTGACAATTCGTACAATTTACAGCAAATTCGGAACGCCTTACGATTTTGCCAATGGTGTGTGCGCCGTGACATTGCACACAATCGAGCCGCGCTTGTTGAATCTTTTCGGGAAAGTGCAAACTCTTTTTGAAAACCCCGACCACCGATTGATGACAGACGCTGCACATTTCGAGTAGTTGCGCGGGCGTTGGCTTGCCGATGAAGTTTTGTCCGTGCGCTGCTTGTTTTTCGGTAGCTATGGCATCGCCGCCGTGACATTCTTTGCATGAGAGATGGCGACGCGAATGCGTACTGTTTTGAAAAAGTCCAATGATTTCATCATTATTTTTTTGATGGCAGGCAAGGCAATTGTCCGCAGAGTTCGGCGGCAGGGAAGCAGGCAGACGGTTTGCCCCGACGGTTGGCACAGCAAGACCGCCAGCCGACAAGACGGCAAAAAGCACAAAAATACCAAATTGAACTTTTTTTCTGCTCAAAATGAATTGCTGATTTCAGTTTTACTTGCCGGCAAAGTTGGCTTTACGTTTTTCCAAGAATGCTTGTACGCCTTCTTGGAAATCCTGCGACGCAAAACACGCTGCCTGATTGACCGCTTCATTATCGAGCGATTCAGCAAGGTCATGTTTCATCGCATAATTCAAACTCTGCTTGATTTGAGCGATAGCAACCGCCGGAGCCGCCGCCAGTCGCGCCGCCGTCGCATTGACCGCTTCATCGAGTTCTTCATACGCCACAACGCGGTTAATCAAACCGAGCGCCAGCGCCTCCTGTGCGCCGATAATGTCGCCGGTGGCGAGCAGTTCAAATGCCTTCGCATAGCCCACGGTCCGCGACAGGAAATAGCTGCCGCCACCATCCGGCGCAAGTCCGATTTTGACAAAGACCTGCCCGAATTTCGCCTGTTCGGAGGCGATAATCCAATCGCAGGCGAGCGCGTAATTACAACCGACACCGGCAGCGTGTCCGTGAACGCGGGCGATAATTGGTTTGTTCAATGACCGCATTGCCAGAACCGCCGGGTTGACATTTTCGCGCAGCATCTTGGTCACATCGGTATTCATCAATCCGCTGTCACCGCTGGTCTGCAAATCGGCTCCGGCGCAGAAGGCATCACCCGTGCCGGTCAGGATAATCACTTTGCTGCCATCTTCTGCCGATTCCTGAATGGCGTCGCGCAATAATCGCAGCGTTGCATTATCGGTGGCATTGCGTCGTTCCGGGCGGTTAAAGGTGATGCGTTTAATACCGTTTTCAAGCGACACGAGCAATTTATCATTCTGGGACATAGGCTGACTTCCTTTCCGGGTTTTTGATGGAGATTAGAGCGGCGTTATTTTCTAAGAAAAGCCTCGCTTTTGCAATGCAGATACGCCACGTCGCTGCCGCAAGTCCAATAAAAATCAGATACTTGACAATCACGCCTCGAAACCGTTACCTTTACTCTTTTCTGTTGAGATAAAAATTGCGAGGTATATAGAGTATGAAGAGGACTTTTCAACCCAATAATCGGCGGCGGGCAAAGACGCACGGCTTTCGCGCCCGGATGGCGACCAAAGGCGGGCAACTGGTCATCAAACGCCGTCGCGCCAAAGGTCGTAAACAACTCACTCCGGCGCATTACTAATTAGTTCGTAGTCCGTAGTTTGCGGGTTGCATTGCTACGGACTACGGACTACGGACTACGGACTAATGAGTGAAACCTTTCCCAAGTCGAATCGTATTTTACATCGCGCCGAGTTTCGTGAAGTCTATGCGAAAGGGCGCAAAATTCAGGCGAAATTCTTTACCGCATTTGTGCTGCAAAATTCGCTTGAACGGGTTAGACTTGGTATTACGGCAACACGGAAAAGCGGTAAAGCCGTAAACCGCAATCGAGCGCGTAGACTGGTGCGCGAGGTCTTTAGAAAACATAAGAGCCGGATAGCTGCAAATCTCGATATTGTCGTCAACGTCAAAAGCCAGCTTTGTGACGCCGATTATTGGGATGTGGAAGCCGATTTTCTGGCTTTTATAGAGAAGGCGGGCAAGAGCAGTGAAGTCCATCCTGATTCTTCTGATCAAAGGCTATAAGCTGTTTATCTCGCCACTCTTGCCGCCCGCTTGCAGATTTACTCCTACCTGCTCACAATACGCATTGGAAGCGATACAAAAATATGGCGCGTTCAAGGGGACATACCTTGCCATGCGCCGATTGTTGCGCTGCCACCCGTTTCATCCCGGCGGCTACGATCCGGTGAAATGATTGAGTGATTTTTCGGAGATTGTAAGGACAGACGAGAAGTGATCGTCTGATTGGAAATAATGGATAGAAGCAAAGTATTAATCGCTATAGTGATTTCAACCTTGATATTAGTCGGTTGGTTTCCGTTGATGCGGTATTTGAATCTGACGCCCGCGCCACCCCCGCCGGAGGTGCCGCCCGCGTTGATTTCAGAAACGCCGCCGCCCACGCCTGATGCGCCGAATAGAGGCGCTCCGCCAGTCGTCACGGATAAAAAACCCGCGCCGGTTGCCACACCTGCGCCGCCCGCGCCGACAACCCAAGTTGCGCCGCGTGACATCAAAATCACCACGCCGACGTGGGCAATTAAGCTCTCCAATCGCGGCGCGGTTGCCACCTCGTGGATTATTACTCAGCACGATGGCAAGCGGGTTACTGCTGCCAGTGGCAATGGCAAAGATGAAGCGCCGCTTGAAATTATTGCTCAGGATACCCTGGAAACGCTCGGAGCGCCGTTGCGTTTGCGTCTGCCGGATGCGCCGATACTTGGTGACGAATTGAATAAAGTCAATTATCAGGTGGATGGGGCGACGGAAAACGACATCAAGTTGAATGCGGGTGAAGAACGCGAAATCACCTTTCGTTATTCATCGTCTGCGGCTACGGTTCGTAAGACCTTCAAATTTTACGCCGATAAACTGATTTTCGACGCGACGGCGGAAGTCATCAGCAACAACACGCCGCAACGCACGGAACTGGTTTTCGGTCCGCGCATTGGCGACGCTTCCAACCAACAGACCGGCGGCACTTATGGCAATCACTATCAGGTCATTGCCTACACCCCTGCCGGGTCGCGCACTGCTTTCGATGGCTCCTACATAACGCCCGCCTTTGCGCGGATTACCCAGATTGACGAAGCCGGAAAGCGCATCCAATTGGACAAGCCACTGGCGGGCGATGTCAATCAGGTTCGCATTGTCGGCGGCGATGGCAGCAATTTTATCACCCTTGTCGGCTTTGCGGCGGTGGTCAACCGCGAGGGCGGTAATCAGACCCTGACGCTCAATGCCATCCCGGAGGGTACGCAAGTCGGCAATGCCGTCGCACAAGGCGCTGACACCTATCGTCAGCCGTATGCGTGGGTCGGCACGTTTGATAATTATTTTGGTATGTTGGCGATTCCGCCGCAGCCGGTCAGTGAAATTTCGCTGACCAGCGCCCAACTCCGCAACGGCGAAGCGCAGGCAGCCGCCCATGATTACCCGTCAATCGCCGTGCCGGTTGATGCCAAAGACCCGATGCGCATTTACGTTGGTCCGAAAGACCGTGAATTGCTGGCGGCGCTTGGCAATCAATATGGCACTGACCTCGAAGCCATCATTGATTATGGGATGTTCGCTTTCATCGTGCGCCCGATTGTCAAAGTGCTTGCGCCGACCATAGACGCGCTCTTTAAGATTTTCGGCAACTATGGTTGGGCGATTGTGGCGATTACCGTAATCGTCAATCTATTGCTCTTTCCGTTGCGTTACTATAGCTCGAAGAAGATGAAACAGGCGGCAAAGCATCAACCGCGCATCAAAGAGCTACAGGAGAAGATGAAGAAGCTGAAAGACAGCCCGAAGGCTTCGCAGCGCGAAATGCAGGAATTACAACGCGAGCAGATGGCGATTATGAAGGAAGCGAACCCGATGGGCGGTTGTCTGCCGATGCTCTTGCAGATGCCGGTCTTCTGGTCGTTCTTCGTCTTTTTATCCATCTCGCTCGATATGCGCCATGCCTACTGGCTCGGTTGGGTTAGTGATTTGTCAAAGCCTGACCCGTATTTGATTTTGCCAATTGTCATGTGCGTGACCATGATTGCCTCAACCGCGTTGATGCCCGCGCCAAAGGTTGACGACCCGGCAATGAAGATGCAGCGGACGATGATGATCTGGGTGATGCCAATTATGCTGACTGTCTTTTTCTTCCGAACCGCCCCAAGCGGTCTGGTGTTGTACTGGATGGTCAGCAACATCGTCGGCGTTGGCATTCAGTTGGTCATTAACAAGATAACCGCCGAACCGGAACCGTCGCCTGTCGTCGCGCCGACAAAGGGCAAGGGCGGCAAGAGCAGTCAGCGTCGCAATGCTGAAGCGAAGAGTTAAGTGGTGATTTTCGTTCTTTGAAAATGAATTGAGGTTGCGCTGCCGGTTTTGTTAGGCACAAGCGCCGTATTGTGCTACCATAAATACAGCGACTAGACCAACCGGACGACCTCCTCGCAAATTATCAGTTTACGAAGGAGCTTTTGTGAAAACTCAATCTATTTTTATCATTTTTCTTTTGACGGTTCTGCTATTGCATTCAACTCCGGCTATAGCACGACAATCTCCCGGTTCGACACGCGACTGGGAAAATGTCAGAGCCATTACAACCGGCGATAAAGTCAGGATGCAGACCAAAGATGGCAAGAAAGCGGACGGCAACCTGTTGCGTGTTTCCGATACGACGCTGACACTTGAACGCGGCAATAATGCCGTTGATTTCAATCGGGATGCGATTGCCAAAGTCTATCGGGTAGTCAAAAAGTCAGCCGGAAAGACGATAGCTAAATCTACGCTGATTGGCGCAGGGATTGGTTTTGGCAGCGGCGCGGGCGTCGGCTTAGCCTTCGGGGCGTATGAAGACTTCGACACCGCCGAAATCGTCGCCGCTTTAGGTTTGCTTGGCGCGGCTATCGGCGCAGGCATCGGGGCGCTGGTCGGCGCTATTAGGGGCAGTGGAGAAAAACGGGTTCTGGTCTATGAAAACAAATAGGTCAGAACCGGGCAGTAATAGCGACCGGATAATTCAATCCATGAAGCGTTGGATTGAGCAAAATTCAAATGAAGTAAGTAGAAGCTATGACGCAGGAAGACGCAAAGATCATTGTTGATTTTACCAATCAGATTCTCGCAGAAAGCCATCTGCAATTGACCGCAACGGCGGAAACGCATGAGGATGGTTTCTCCGTACAGGTGCGCGGCGCAGATGTATCGGTATTGCTGGCGCATAACGCCGAAGTTCTCGACGCGCTCGAATATCTCGGTAATCGGGTGCTGTCCAAAAATAAGGAAGAAGAGACGCACATTGTCTTTGATTCCGGCAATTATCGCGCCCGCCGCCAAAAAGAGTTGCAATTGATGGCAGAGAAAGCGGCGGAAAAAGTCCGCTTGACCAAAACGCCTTTCGCCTTTGACCCGATGAGTTCAAACGAACGGAAAATTATTCATCTGGCGCTCTCCTCGTATAGCGGTGTTACCACCGAAAGCCGGGGCAATGGCGAAAATCGCAAACTCATCGTCTTTCCCGCTTAAACAGGTTACAGGTTACAGGGGACAGGGGACAGATTCGCACTCGAACATTCCCTGTTCCCTGTTCCCTGTTCCCTGTAACCTATATGCTTCGAGACGACACCATTGCAGCCATCTCTACTCCGGCGGGACGCGGCGGCATCGGCGTTGTCCGCATCAGTGGCAAGGATGCTTTACCGCTTGCCCGTCAATTCTTCCGTTCGTCTGCGGAAATCAACACGCCCAATCGCGCTCAATTCGGGCGCATCGTTGACCCTGAGACCAACGAAGTTATAGACGATGCCATCGTCACATGGTTTCAAGCGCCGCATTCCTACACCGGCGAAGATGTGGTTGAATTCAGTTGT
>Ga0187894_10005283_pt1 | contig 13302 bp, 8 predicted proteins | sample GBC1701081metaG_FD_136650 | JGI IMG/M metagenome (GOLD analysis project Ga0187894, IMG submission 136650) | White microbial mat communities from a lava cave in the Kipuka Kanohina Cave System on the Island of Hawaii, USA - GBC170108-1 metaG ... | reverse complement strand
TTGTACCGCTACCGAACGAAGTCGTCCGGCAAGTAAAGCACGGTAGAGGTTTTACCGAAATGACGAAAGATGAGATCGGACACGCCGATTTGGAGAGAATTAATCTCGAAAATATGCGGGATTAGAGAGGAAAGCATGATTCGGAAAATTGCACGCAAAGAATTTATCGAACTTTTACGCGACGGCAGGTTTCGGATAACGGCGGCGATTGTTTTCGCGCTGCTTTTGGTGTCGCTGGCAATCGGCTTCAACCAATATCGCGAGGCAAGGGCTGACCGCGCGGCGGCGCAGGCGACGGCTTACGAACAGTGGCTCAATCAAGGCGAGCGAAATCCGCATTCGGCGGCGCATTACGGGATGTATGCGTTTAAGCCGCTTTCGGCTCTCGCGTTTGTTGACCGTGGGACGGAAAACTACACGGGAACGGCGATTTTTCTTGAAGCGCATAAGCGCAACGAGTTTCGGTTTCGCCCCGCCAAAGACACTGCGAGCGTCGCGCGGTTCGGCGAACTTACGGCGGCGATCGTGCTGCAACTGCTCTTGCCGCTCCTTATTATTTTGCTGACGTTTTCGACCTTTTCGGGTGAGCGCGAATCGGGGACGCTGCGGCAAGTTTTATCGCTCGGCGCGGCGCGGCGCGATTTGGCAATCGGCAAGGCGTTAGGCGCTGCCGTCGCGCTCGGAGTGCTGCTCGTTCCGGCGATTTTGCCGGCGGTTGTTCTCTTGTCGCTTGTTTCGACTGACACGAGTTGGCAAAACGAGCTCGCGCGCGGCGCGTTTTTGACGACTTTTTATCTTGTTTATTTCGCCGTCATTTTGCTCGTCGCGTTGGCGGTTTCGGCGCGAGCGCGCAGCTCGCGTGCGGCATTGGTGATTCTGCTGGCGTTTTGGATTTTTACCGGCTTGGTCGTGCCGCGAGCTTCGGCTGATCTGGCGAAACGGCTTTATCCGACTCCGTCGACCGTGCAATTTTCCCGCGAAATGGAAAAGGAAATTTTGCACGCGGAGCAAGGGCGAAAGGAGCGTCTGACGGCGAAGGTTTTGAAGGAATATAACGTCCAAAGAATCGAAGATTTGCCGTTTAATTTTGAAGGGTTGAGCCTTCAGGATTCGGAAGAGCGCGGCGATGAGGTGATTGACCGATTTTATCAGAATTTGGAAACGACCTTCGAGCGTCAAAACCGCTTGCAGGAAATCGCCGCCGCGTTCTCGCCCGCTCAAGCCGCGAGACTGGTTTCGATGGGTTTGTCCGGAACGGACATCGCAACACAGCGCGACTTCGCCCGCGCATCGGAAGATTACCGCCGCATCTTCGTTCGGGAGATGAACGAAGCCGTGATGCGCGACGAAGGCGTTTTCGACCAGAATTATCGCGGCACTCAAACTTTGAGCCGCAAAGCCGGGCGCGAATTATGGGAAACCGTCGAGCCGTTTTCATACGAGATGCCGTCGGTCTTTTGGGTTTTGCGAAATCACGTTTTTGGCATCGGCGTTTTGCTCGGCTGGCTGGCGATTGCGCTTGTTTTCGCGTGGCGTTCGATTGCGGTTCTAAAGGTGGATTAAAGGAGAGATGGACGAAGCGTTAAAAATTTCCGAATCGAAAGAACGCGGGCGCCGGGCAGGTGTTTTGCCGCGCATAATTTTGCACGAATGGCGCATTTTGGCGCGTGAAAAGACTTTGTGGATCGTTGCCGCGCTTCTTTCGTTATTGATGATCTACGCCGCGTTCAACGGAGCGACCTGGATAAATTTTCAGAAGCAAACAATCGCCGACGCTCTCGCGGAAGAATCGGAACGTCTGCTCTCGATGCAGGCCGAACTGCGATTGATTGACGCGGGGCAGGCGAAGGCGAAATTGTTCCGCGACCCTGCGCGACCCGGCTGGGTCGGCGAATTTTTGGGCGAACGCTACGCCGTTCTTGCGCCGCAGCCGCTCGCCGCTTTGTCAATCGGTCAGCGCGACCTTTACCCGTATTACTTTCGCGTTTCGACGCAGAGCGCCGATACGTTTATCGGCGAGGACGAAATCGAAAATCCGTTCAACTTGCTGACCGGGCGTTTCGACCAATCCTTCGTTATCATTTTTTTGCTGCCGCTCGTCATTCTCGCAGTCAGCTTTAATCTTTTGTCATTCGAAAAAGAATCGGGAACGCTCGCGCTCGCGCTGGCGCAGCCCGTCGGAATTTCGAGCATCATCTGGGGAAAAATCACGGCGCGTTTTGTTTTCGTCGTCGGACTGACAATTTTGCTGGTCATCGTCGGAGCGTTTTTGTCGGGCGCGAGTTTTTTTGACGGCGAAACGATTTTGCGGCTGTTTTTGTTGTCTTTGGCAATCGCCATCTATGCAGCGTTCTGGTTCGCGCTTGCAGCCGCCGTCAATCTGCGCCCCGCTGCGACGAGCGCCGGAAACGCGGCACTTTTGGCGGGCGCGTGGCTGTTTTTCGTAGTTATAATTCCGTCGCTTTTGACCATTGCGGCGAGCCGGATCTATCTCGTCCCGTCGCGTCTCGCCTACATTAACGCGGCGCGTGAAGAACGCAATCGGACATCGACGGATACCGCCAATATACTGGAAGATTATTACGCCGCGAATCCCGATCTGCGCCCGGCGGAAATTGTCAAAACCGATTTTATGTCCGGCTTTTACGCCGCGCAGTTCGAGCGTGACAAGCGGTTGCTGCCGCTGCTGCGCTCTTACGACGAACGACTCGCGGCGCAGAATCGTCTGGCGGAAAATCTGCGTTTTTTGTCGCCGTCGCTGGCGATGCAGTCAATCCTGAATGATTTGGCGGCGACCGGATTTGAGCGTTATCACCGTTTTACAGCGCAGGTTCACGAATATCACCGGGAATGGCAGCAGTTTTTTCTGCCGCGCCTTTTTAAGAATCAACGCCTGACACCGGACGATTACGACCGCTTTCCGACGTGGGATTTCACGGAAGAATCTTTTTCGGCGATCATCGGGCGCGTCGCGTTCGGTTTCGGAGTGATTTTGTTTTTAACACTTGCGCCGATGTTTTATGCAGCCCGTCGGCTGCGCCGATTTTCGACGGCGGAATGAAATTTTCTTGAGAAGGAATGGGGGAAAACTGTGAACAAAATGTTTTTATTGATCGTGGCAATTGTGATTTTGGCGGTCGGCGGCGTAACGGCGCAGGTCAGCACGTTTTCGGCTTTGAGCGGGAGCGTTACGGACGCCGCGGGAGCGAGCCTGGCGGGCGCGACCGTGACGCTGACAAACACGCAAACGAATCAGACCTTTAATGCCGAAACGAACGACGAAGGAACTTATAATTTCCCGCGTCTGGAGCGCGGGCGTTACAATCTGCGCGTTGAAAAATCTGGCTTTGCTCCGACAGTGCGCGAAAACCTGATTCTGACCGTTTCCGAATCGGCAACCGCTGACTTTGTTTTGCAGGTCGGCGGCGTGACGGAAAGCGTAACGGTCGAAGCCGGAACGAACGTCGTCCAAACTGAAAAAACGAATATTTCCCAACTCGTTGACGAGCGGCGCGTGCGCGAGCTGCCGCTGAACGGAAAAAATTATCTGCGGCTCGTGCAGCTTGCGCCCGGAGTCGGCTCGACCGTGCCGGGACAGTTTTCGCCGAACAATCTGCCGATCAACGGCTCTCGTCCTTCGACAAATAATTACGCGCTTGACGGCGGCAGTTTTAACGACGAGCGTTTTGATTCGGTGCCGGGTGGAGCTTCGACTTTTACCGAAACCGCGCCAAACGTCATCAGCACGGAAGCGATTCAGGAATTTCGCATCATTACGACGAACGCCGACGCAACTTTCGGACGCGGCTCGGGCGGGCAGATCAATGTCGTTACCCGACAGGGCGGCAACGCGTTTCGCGGCTCGGCATATTATTTTTTACGAAACGAGGTTTTCGACGCGCGTGATTTTTTCAATTTCGGACCCTTCTTCGATTCGGAAGGCAGAGCTAAAACGCCGCCCTTTCGCCAGCATCTTTACGGCGCGAGCGTCGGCGGACCCATCCGGCGCGACAAGCATTTTTTCTTCGGCAATTACGAAGGTTTTAATCAGCGACGCGACACGACGTTTCGACCGCGCGTTCCGAACGCCGCGCTGATAAACCTCGTGCCGGGCGATTTGGGGGCTTTTTTCCGCAGGTTTTACATTGATGGCGGCTTTGTTCCGCCGACCGGAAATCCGGCGGGACAATTTACTGTTTTGCCCGCCTCCGACCGAACGGCAGCGATCGCGGGCGGATTTAATCCTGCGCTGTTTGATACTGATTTGACAAACGGAGAAGCCGGAACGGTTCTCTTGAACGCGGCGGCACAAAACGACATCCGTCAGCAGATTTTTCTCATTCGCACCGACCATAAATTCACCGATAAATTTTCCGCGAGCTTTCGATACCAATTTGCTCGCCCGGAGCAGTTAAGTTCGCAGGGTTTTTACGCGCAGGAAAATCGCGCGCGCACGCAAAGCGGTTTGGGACAATTCGTTTACAACATCAGCCCGTCGCAGATTCTCGAAGCGAGACTTGCCTTTTTCCAATCTCGTTCGGGTGACGGCATCGAAGGCGGCGCGATTCCCGAAGCCCTCGCGCAATTTGCGTTTCCGCTGAACGGCATCACCATCACGCAGAGCGGCACGGGAACGCCGCTGACGTCGATTCCGCTGCAGCCGGTTTCGACCAGAAATTTACAGCGCACCCCGCAGCTTTCGGTTCTGCACACTTTCGCCCGCGGCAATTTTACTTTGCGTTCGGGCGCGGATTTACGCGACGTGCGCGTTGATTTTCGGCGCGGTTTTTCAGAAACGCCGTTTTACGATTTTCGCGGATTTTTCGCGGCGACGGGCATCGTCGGCTTGAACACGAGCGTTACGCAGGCGACGGCTGATTCCGTATTCGGCACGATTCTCGGAAATAACGGCAGTCCGAACAACGCTCTGCGGCATTGGCAGTCGTTTCAGCAGGAATATTTCGGGCAAGTCGATTGGCGCGTGAGCCGCGAAATCACTTTAAATCTCGGACTTCGTTATTCGCATTTCGGAGTTTATCGGGAACGCGACAATTTTGCGTCGAATCTTTTTGCAACCGACGCGCTCGGCAATCTTCAACCCTCGCTTTCGCCGTTTACGAACGGCGCGACGCAAAATCTGGTCGCGCCCTTAACCGACGATTTGAAACTTTATCGTCCCGACCGCGACAATTTTCAGCCGCGTCTCGGCATCGCCTATGACATCGGCGGGCGGAACCGAACCGTTGTTCGTGCCGCTTACGGACTTTTTCACGACCGCGTTTTTCAAGGGCAATTCGCGTTAAATGTTGGCAATCGTCCGTTTGCGATTTCCAGTTTCGCGTTCTCCCGGCAGTTTCGTTTCGGAACGACGTTCCCAACCTCGCCCAATACGCCTAGCTATTGGGTGATTGACTCAAATCTGAGAAATCCGCACACGCATCGTTTCAATTTTGCCGTCGAACAGAAGATTGACCGCGACACATCTGTAACGATCGCTTATGTCGGTTCGCGCTCGCGTAATCTGATACGCGCTCTTGAGCCGAACGGGTCGGGTTCGCTTCCCACCGCCATTCGCCCTGATGTGCGTTTTTCCATCATCAGCTATGTCGCAAATGCATCGGAAGCGAATTACGACAGCCTGCAAGTTATCGCCAACCGCCGTTTTTCAGAAGCGATAGCTTTCACCGCCGTCTATACCTTGTCGCAGTCGAAAGACAATGTTTCGACCGATGCGCTTTTAACGCGCCGCAATCCGACGATTTTGAATCTGGGTGCAAACCCGACTATGTCGGGCATTCAAGGCACGCGCGAACAATTAGTTCCGCGCCCGCTCAACGCCGATTACGGCCTATCGGATTTCGACTCGAAGCACAATTTCACCGTTTCGCATTTAATCGAACTGCCGTTCGGCAAAGGCAAACGATTTTTTACACAAAACAAGTTTGCCAACGCCCTTCTCGGCGACATTTCTTTGTCGGGAATTTTCATTTTCCGTTCGGGCGAGCCGTTCACCATCACGACGGGGACGGATGACAACGACGACGGCGACGTTACGCAAGACCGTGCACGCCTTCTGAGCGGCTCGATTCAGGATTTGTATGCGAGCGGCGGCAACCGCACGCAGTTTTTGCTTCCGCTCTCGGAAGCTGTGCTGCGGCTCGGCAGAATCACGGATGTCGCCGACCCGTTTTCCGTCATTCCGCGCAATTCGTTTCGCTCGCCAAATTTTATGACTTACGATCTGTCGCTAATAAAGCGGTTTCGTTTTACGGAAAATGTTCGGCTGCAACTCGAAGCCAACGGCTTCAACATTTTCAACCGCGTCAATTTTGCCGCGCCCGTGTCGGTTCTGACCTCGCCCGAATTCGGACAGCTTCAGCGCACGCGCGTCGGCGCAAACCCGCGCCAATTTCAATTCGGCGTGAAGATGAATTTTTAGGAGGAACAAATGAACAGGCTAATAACCGGACAAACGAACAACAAACGGGTTCGCGCGGAACACTGTTTTTGGCGCGAGGCGATAATTATTTTAATTTTGACGGCGGCGATGATCTCGCCGGCGCAGGCGCAGTATCACGCCGGCCATCAGACGCAAACGGCGCAAACACCGGTTGATCTAACCAAGACAATGCCGCCGCCGCGACTGATGACAGGCATCGGCGATTCTGCAATCAAGGTTACGACCACATCGGCGGAAGCGCAGGCATATTTTAATCAGGGTTTGCGGCATCTGCATGGTTTTTGGGATTTTGAATCGCTGCGGGCGTTTCGTCACGCCGCGCGCCTCGACCCGCAAATGGCGATGGCGCACTGGGGCATTTACAAGGCAATCGGCTTCAGCCGTCATTTGCAAGCCGAAAAACTCGCCGCCCTCGCCAAAGCTGAAGAGTTAAGCCGTGGAGCCGGAGATTACGAAAGGTCGTTTATCGCGGCATATGTTGCTCTCGAAGACAAGAATCGCGGGGCGAAAGCATTTGTCGCCGAGATGGAAACCATCATTGACCGCCACCCGGAAGACATCGAAGCCCGACTTTTTCTCGCGTATTATTTGATGAAAGGCTACGACGCCGACGAGCGTCCGAAGGAAAATCAGATTTATGTCCGCCAACTTCTCGCCAACATTCTGACCACTCATCCGAATTCGGCTGCCGCTCACCATTACTGGATTCACGGGATAGAAACAAGTCCGCGCCCCGCGGACGCGCTTGAGAGCGCGGAAAAGCTGCCGCGTCTCGCGCCGCGTTCGGGTCATCTGGTTCATATGCCCGGACACATCTACAACCGAGTCGGCGATTACCAAAAAGCTCACGAGGCTTTTGTCGCGGCGGTGCGTGTGGACGAGGAGTACATGCAGTCGGAAAAGGTCGCCCCCGCCGAAAATTGGAATTACGCGCATAATATGTCGTATCTGGTCGCCAATCTCGCCGAAGCCGGACGCTACCGAGAGGGTTTGCGATGGGCTGAAAAACTCAAATCGATTCCTGCCGCCGCCAGTCGCGCCGAAAAAACCGCGAGGTTTTTGAAATTCGAAGGCGGCACGCTGGCACGCTTTTACGTTCGTTTCGGCGAGTGGCAGCGGGTAACGGATGAAACTTTGTCGCTCGGTGTTGATGAGGCGCAAACCAGCGAGTTCACCCGCCGTTACCGGGACGGCATACTGCAATACGCGCGCGGAATGGCGGCGGCTCAGGAGAACAATTTGAAAGCGGCGGAAACGCAAGCCGATCTGTTAGAACGGCTGCAGCGACAAACCGAAACGGCCGAACGCGATCCGAACGATTATCATTCGCTCGACGTGCCGAAAATTCTGCTCGTCGCCGCGCTGGAGCTGCGTGGCGAGATTCTGAGTCGCGCCGGGCGCCACGACGAAGCAATTAAAACTTTGACCGAAGCCGCGCGAAAAGAGCTCGAACTTGGATACTTCGAGCCGCCGATTTATTCGCGCCCCGCGCTCGAAACTTTGGGCGCGGCTCACTTGCGCGCCAAAGATTACGACCAAGCCGAAAAAGCCTTTGCCGCAGCACTTGTCCTGCGCCCGAACAACGGCTTCGCGCTCGACGGTCTGGCTCGAACGCATGCTGCTAAAGGCGATCGCGCGCAAGCTGAAAAATATTACCGTTTGCTGCTCAAAAAATGGGCAAACGCGGACAAAGATCTGCCGCTAATGCAGACAGCGGTAAAATGGCTCGCCGAAAACGGCAGATCAGTTTGACGGTTTCAACATGATGCTGCCGCAAGCCACGCGCCACGCGCTCGCTTCGGTAACTTATAACTTTTAGGAGTCAATATGATTCAAACGATTGCACGAAAAGAATTTACCGAACTTCTTAGAGACGGCAGATTTCGCTGGACGGCGTTGATCGTTTTTGGGTTGCTGGTCGCGGCGTTGGGGTTGGGTTGGAAGAATTACGCGAGTCAGCGGGGCGAGCAGCAGCGTGCCGAGGCTGAATCGCGCGCAAGTTGGGAAGGTCAGGGTAAGCGCAACCCGCACTCGGCGGCGCATTTCGGCGTTTATGCTTTTAAGCCGAAGATGCCGCTTTCGCTCGTCGATTCGGGTTTGGACAATTTTACGGGCACGAACATATGGGTCGAAGCTCATTATCAAAACCCGCAACGCGGACGGCCTGTGGAAGATGCGACCGCTCTACAGAGATTCGGCGAACTGACCGCCGCCGGGGTTTTACAGCTTCTGTTGCCGCTCGTGATCGTGTTTCTCGCTTTCGACGCTTTTGCGGGTGAGCGGACGCGCGGCAGTTTGCGACAGATTTTGTCGCTCGGTGTTGCCCGTTCGCAACTCGTGTTCGGAAAGACAATGGGCGTCGCTGCGACTCTTTTCGTGCTTTTGATACCGGCGACGGTTATCGGCGTCGCGGCGTTGGCGCTCGCAACCTCGAACGATCTGCTACTGTCTAGTTTGCCGCGGTTCGCTCTTTTGTGCGTGGCGTATTTGCTTTACTTTGGGGCATTCGTCGGCATTGCGCTAACGGTTTCGGCTCTGGTTTCAACGCCGCGTACCGCGCTGATCGCCCTGCTCGGATTCTGGATATTCGGTTGCCTGATAGCCCCGCGCGTCGTCAATGATCTGGCCGAAAGACTGCATCCGACGCCGAGTGCCGAGGCATTTTGGGCGGGCGTCGAAGTTGATCAAAAGCAGGGGATCGACGGCCACGACACCGCGAACAAGCGCACTAAGGAGCTCGAGCAAAAGCTGCTCGCTCAATACAAGGTGGAGAAGAAAGAGGATCTGCCGATCAATTTTAACGGTATTGCTCTTAATGCGGGCGAAGAATTTGCCGCTGAAGTTTTCGACAAGCATTGGGGATCGGTGTGGCAAACGTATTACGCGCAGGAAAGGGTACATCTCGCGGCGGGCATCGTCGCGCCGTTTTTATCGGCGAGAGCTGTTTCGCATGGCATGGCGGGAACGGATCTGGCTCACAACGAACACTATACGAATGCGGTCGAGCTTTACCGGCGCGATTTTAACCGATTTCTGAATTTAAATTTCGCCGAAAATTCCCGCACGAAGGACGGGTATAACCATTTTGCCGAAAGTGACGTTTGGGCAAGCTCGCCGAAATTTCAATATGCCGCGCCGGACACCGGTTGGGTTTTGCGCGGACAGATTTTCAGCCTCGCTCTGCTCGCTGCGTGGTTTGCGGGTGCCCTCGGGCTGGCGATCTGGGCAGCAAACCGAATGCGGCCGTTTTAGCACGAACTCGATCGGAACAGGATACAGAAATGCTTCTAAGAATAATCAAAACCGAATGGCGAAATTTGTTCGCCGAAAAGAGCTTCCTGATTTTGGCGTTGGCTTTTACCGCCCTCACGCTTTACGGCCTTTGGAGCGGTGCGAGCTGGATAGCCGAGAAGAACCGGCTTAATAGAGCGATTCTCGAAAAACAGGAAACGAACATAGCGACCAAGCGCGAAAAAACTGCTCGTGGGTACAAAGGCTCAACCGAACCCGGCAACTATGAACCTGACCCGTCAAACCCATACACGATCGGGATGGAGCTGCAGACTGCCGTTTTACCGTTTGCTGCCAGCTCGGTTTTCTCGGTTGGACAGGCAGACGTTTTGCCCTCGGAAGCTGGCGTAACCGTCTCAACACTACAGCGCACGAAAGCCGACAAATCGGGTTTTGAAAATCCATTAAGCTTTCTAGCGGGACGCTTTGATCTGTCGTTCGTGGTTGTTTATCTTCTCCCGCTTTTCATTCTTGCGTTGAGTTTTAACGTCATTTCGGGTGAACGCGAAAGCGGCGTTTTGCAGATGCTTATGGCACAGCCGTTGAAGCTCGCAAAGTTCGTCGCTGCGAAAATCGGTGCTCACTTCGCTTTAATTCTCGGCATTGCTCTTCTTGTTTCACTCGTTGGTGTTTTGCTTTGGGCAGGGGAAACGCCTACGGATTTCTGGATGCGCGCCGGCCTGTGGATCCTGCTTATCGCGGGTTACGCCGCCTTTTGGTTTGCTCTCTCGACGTTTATCAATTCATTCGGATTTTCGTCCGCGACCAACGCCGTTGTCGCGGCCGCCGCGTGGCTCATATTGGTGTTGATTTTGCCTTCGCTCCTGAACGTATTCATCACGCTCGCCTATCCGGTGCCGTCCCGTAACGAGCTTGTGTCGGCGGTTCGCTCGGTCAATCTCGATATGCGGCGCGACGGTAAACGCTTGCTCGCGGAACATTACCAGGACCATCCCGAATTGATGCCAAAGGACGGTGAAAAAGCATTTGAGGATTTTGGTCTGGCGTTTGTACACATCCAACGCGAACAGAAAAAACGGACCGAAGAGGTTGAAGATCGTTTCGCCGCTCAGCTCGCGGCACAGCAGAGTCTCGTAAAAACTCTACGCTTCCTCTCACCTTCCGTAGTCGCTCAGGAGGCCTCGAACGATATCGCCGGAACCGGCATCGAGCGGTACCAGCATTTTCGCACGCAGGTCAAAGAGCTAGACGCCGCTTGGTCGGATTACTTCGTCCCCAAAATTTACCGAATGGAATCTTTAACGGCGGCAGATTTCGACCGGATCCCGCGGTTTAGATTTCAGGAAGAGTCGATCGGCGTAGTCGCTTCACGCGTCATTCCCGGCGTTCTGTTTTTGTTCGCCACAACCGCCGCTTTGATCTTTGCGTCATTTGGAAAGTTAAGAAAATACGAAATAGAGAAATGAAATACTTACTCAGCATATTTGTTCTGCTCGCTTTTGCTTTGACCGTCTCTGCTCAAACGCAGAATGCCAAAATTGAAAAAGAAATCATCGATTTTCGCAGCGAGATTCGCCAAGCCGTGAATGCGAAAGACCGTGAGAGTTTGGAGCGATCTTTTGCGGATGGCTTTACGCGGACGGCGAGCGGCATTCACGTCGCCCTCAACGACAAACGCTCGAAAGTCGGCCTCGGCGTCGCCGGCTCCGCCGCCTACGGCAACGACAGCCCACTCTACGGCGCGATGGGCTTCGTTCGTAAATCCGACAGGGCTTCGGGCTTGACCCGTAAAACAAAACCCTAACCACCAGCCGCGTTCCACGCCGTTAATAACACACTTCAACCGATGTGTTATCGACGACCGTCGGTGTTAATCACTAATTATGCGACTGACGAAACGTAAGGAGGACAAGACAACATGACAGACGAACTTGGAGCGCCGAAGGTAGTCGATCGGAGCACTTTTCAGGCCGAAGTGGACGCATTACGGCTTCGAGAGAAGTCCCACATGAAGGAAGGCGACGCCATCGCTGCCTCTCGCCGTCGACTTCCGATGGTCGAGGTGGATGGAACGACGCCGCTAGTTCACGAGAGCGGATCAGTAAAGCTATTGGACGCATTCGAGGGCCGCACGATGCTCATTGCTTACTACTTCATGTGGCATGCCGGACACCCGGCGGCGGAGCAATGCGAGGGTTGCGCCTGGTTTACATCGCAGGTGCGCGAGTTGTCGCCTCTGCATTCTCGTGATGTTACTTACGCGACATTCTGTAAGGGTGCGTATGAAGAGAGCTCTCGCTACCGAGACTTCATGGGCTGGGAAATGCCTTGGTACTCGGTTCAGGGAGCGTCGCTTGAGACGCTCCTGGATGGTCGCCATACAGATATGATGTATCTGATTTGCTACTTACGAAAAGGCGACAGGGTCTTTGAGACCTACTGGACGACGAGGCGCGGCGTCGAGGTGATGGGCAACAGCTACCCTTTGCTTGACCTGACCGTTTACGGACGGCAGGAATGGTGGGAGGATTCGCCGACCGGCTGGCCTCAACCGTGGGACGATAACGAGTGGGAGAAACACCCCTTCCGTAAAGAGGGGCGACCGATCGTCCAGTGGCCCCGCGTTAAGGCCGGACACTCGGACGACCTGTGAATCAAGACGGCAGGGATCGAACCGCTCTGATCGATTGCAGGAGCATAACAACCGGTTGTAGCGGACGGACCCCAGAGTTTTTGCGGCGGCATTCAGGGTAGAAGGATCAATGCGGTACCAGTCGAACCCAATTATTTGACTTTCAGACGTAATCGAATCGAAGAACTAATAGTTTTGGAGAGAAGAATGCATCTACGCCGATTTACTGCCATCTTGCTATTCGTCCGCGGCAACGGTTTCAAGGAATTGACCTTCAACCGGATTAAGCGTTAGAAGATCGAGCCACGAATGCACGAATTATTCTGACGTAAAGAGTTTGTTCATTTCGTAATCCGGGTTTGATTAATCTGACCTTGACGACGTATTCGATCCGCTTTCTAACGCAGAGATCGCAAAGATCGCAGAGGAATTTAATTAAATTCTCGGCGTGCTCGGCGATCTCTGCGTCTAATTCTTATTGCATAATCCCAGATTAAGCATTAGAAAGAGTAATGATTTTTCTTCTTCTTTCTTCTTTGTGATTTCTTAGCGTTCTTTGCGTCTTTGCGTGAGATAAAAGAATTTTTTTACGCAAAGCCGCAAAGGACGCAAAGGAAGAAAAATAGGATGAAAGCTCCTATCGCGTAATCCGGGATAATCCGTGTTTAATTCCTCTTGGAAAGCCGCTGATGCCGCGATTACAACCGTTCGTTCAATTCCCATTGCTCCGCACTTCGCATTGAAGTATCGTCTTATGAACCCTATTCGTCGGCAGCTTTGACGCCTAACCATTGATGGAGAAACGACGAGACCATTGCAGGAAACACAATCTGGCGGTTTTCATTGGATTGTTTTTGATTTTTAGCGTGCCGTTAGTCAGGGCGCAATCTGAAACTGTTTCTACAGATCAAACTTCGATAAAAATGCCCCGAGTCTCGCCGCCGCCGAAAATTGACGG
>Ga0187894_10005282_pt1 | contig 13302 bp, 14 predicted proteins | sample GBC1701081metaG_FD_136650 | JGI IMG/M metagenome (GOLD analysis project Ga0187894, IMG submission 136650) | White microbial mat communities from a lava cave in the Kipuka Kanohina Cave System on the Island of Hawaii, USA - GBC170108-1 metaG ... | reverse complement strand
TGACTTCGTCGTGGATGGCTTCTTCGAGCGCGGCGTGCCGCGATTTGAGGGTCTCGATCCGATCCATGAGGCTCATTGGCTTTCCTCCGGTGCTGACCCGACCTAAGGACTATACACACGTCCTACTGGAGTCGATATGGGGTCGGCCGAATTTGGGGACAAGATCGCCGGGATGCGGCTAAGCTGCCCCTAGAAAGTACAGTAATCATGACCTATTCTACACGGCTCATCATCGGCATCTCGGGCGCTTCCGGGGTGATCTATGGCGTGCGTTTGTTGCAGCTCCTGCAACCGCTGCCCATCGAGACGCACCTGGTCATGACCAAGACGGCCGAGGTGACACTGGCGCACGAGACCGACTGGAAGGTGAAGGACGTCAAGGCCCTGGCCGACCACACCCACGCGCCGGGCGATCTCGCCGCTCCGATTTCCAGCGGCTCGTTCAAGACCATGGGCATGGTGATCGCGCCCTGCTCGATGCGCAGCCTGGGTGAGATCGCCACCGGCATCTCGAGTTCGCTGCTGACGCGGGCCGCCGACGTGGTGCTGAAGGAGCGCCGCAAGCTGGTGCTGATGCCGCGCGAAACGCCGCTGCATGCCGTACACCTGCGCAACATGGCCACCGTCGCCGACCTGGGCGCCATCATCGCACCACCGCTGCCGGCGTTCTACAACCGGCCCCGCACGATCGAGGATATCGTCGATCACGGGGCGGGACGGGTGCTGGACCTGTTCGAGATCGACGCCGGCGTGGTGAAGCGGTGGGGCGACGCGGTGTAGGTGCCCATGCCGAGCGATCCCGCGGTTCCGTTCGACAGCATCGTGCGACTGGCCTCGCAGCTGGTCGCAATCCCCTCGCGCGCCGGGATCGATCCCACCGAGCCGATCCTGAACGCCGCCGCCGCCTGGCTAACGCAGCACGCGCTGCCCCCGACGTGGCTGCACAACGTGCAGGGACGACCGGTCGCGCTGCTTGTCCGGATCGATGCCCCAGAGCCCGGCCCTGCGATCTGCCTCAACGCCTGCATCGACACCGCGCCGTTCGGCGACGAGAGCCGCTGGCGCCTGAGCCCTTCCGCTGGCCTGGTGGACGGCGGCAAATTATGGGGGCGGGGTGCCGCCGACTCCAAGATGGGTGTCGCCATCCTGTCGCATGTCGCGCAGTTCCTGGCGACGACAGCGGCCCTGACGCGCGGCACCGTCTATGTCCTGTTCGATGCCGACGAGCACACCGGCGAATTCGGCGGCGTGAAGGCTTTTCTCAAGCAGGCAGCACCACGACCGCGCGGCGCGGCGCTGGGTTATCCGGGCGATGACAGCCTGACCATCGGCTCCCGCGGCTTCCTGCGCGTCAGGATCCACGTCTCGGGACAAGCCGGCCATTCGGGCGCCGTCTCGGATCGCGGCATGAACGCCATCAGCAAGGCCGCCGCCCTCGTCAGCGCCATCGACAGCCAGCCGCCACCGCGCGGCGCCGACAACCTGTTCACCTTCGGCTCCTGCGCCACCGTTACGCGCATCGAGGGCGGTGAAGGCTTCAGCCAGATCCCCGACCGCGTGACCTGCCATCTCGACATCCGGCTGACGCCGGGCTTCGACCACGACGCTGCCCGCGCGTGGCTGGACGCGATCATCGCCGACATCGATGCCAGGCTGCCGTCGCCGGCGGTGACCCGGACCGAGCCGGTCGAGCACTGGCCGCCCTACGCCGTCGCGCCCGATCACCCACTAGCCGCCGCGTTCCTGCAGGCCAGCCGTCAAGCCTTCGGCCGCGCGCTACCGCCCTTGGTCTGCGGCCCGTCCAACATCGGCAACTACCTCGCCGCACACGGCGTGCCCACCGTATGCGCGCCCGGCGTCGCGTACGCCAATATCCACGGCACCGACGAGTGTGCCGACCTGTCGACGGTGAGCGGTGTCTATTCGATGTACTGCGCCGCCGTACCGGATTTCCTGCGCCGCTGTCAGGATCGATAGCGGACTTGTCGCTGTGTTCACCGTCATCCCGAGCGTAGCGAGGGATCTCCCGCGAACAGAGACTCTACTCGCAGAAGATCCCTCGCTGCGCTCGGGATGACGCTTTGTAGCTATGCCTCAGGCCGTTGCGATACGGCGCCGTTCGCTGCGCAGTTCTCCCACCGCCTGTCGCATCACCTGCATCGCGCCCCACAACGCCAACCCGGCCATGGACGCGGCGACGATGAAGTCGGGCCAGAAGGTGCCGGTGCCGAACACGCCCAGTGCCGCCGCCAGCACGGCGAGGTTGCCCAGCGCGTCGTTGCGCGTGCAGATCCATACCGAGCGGCGGTTGGAGTCGCCGTCGCGATGGCGGAACAGCAGCAGCGCCACGCCGAGATTGGCGATCAGCGCCAGCACACCGACGACCCCCATCACCTGCGCGTCGGGCAGCGTGCCGGCGAGCGCGTAGTAGATCGCGGTGCCGGCCACCCAGATACCGAACGCCGCCATGCTGGCGGCCTTGAGCAAGGCGGCGCCGGCGCGCCAGCGCAGTGCCAGGCCCAACACAAACAGGCTGACGCCGTAGTTGGCGGCGTCACCCAGGAAGTCGAGCGAGTCGGCGAGCAGCGCCGTCGAGCCCGCGGTCAGGCCGGCCGCCACCTCGACGGCGAACATCAGCACGTTGACGGCCAGTGCCAGCCACAGCACCCGGCGATACGGCGCATCGGCGGCGGCGCTCGGTGCGCCATGATCATGCGCGGGGCCACAGCAGGATGCGCTCATGGCTAGTCCTCGTCTCTTTGCTCGGCGACGTGCTCCAGCATGTCGACGATGACACGACGGATGTGCTCGTCATCGGCGGCGTAGAATACATTCTTGCCCTGCCGCTCGGCACGCACGATGCGCGCCGCCTTCAAGAGCCGCAGATGGTGGCTGACCAGCGACAGCGACAGGTCGAGCTTCTCGGCGATCGCCGAAACAGCGGTCGGCTGCTCCAGGCAGGCGGCGACGATCCGCAACCGGCTGGTGTCGCCCAGCAACCGGAACAGGTCAGCCAGCTGCGTGGCGCGGTCCTCCGGCAGATCGAGACGCTGGCTCTTGCTGGCTGGCTTGCGCATGGCCACAATAATTGAACAGTTATTTAATTGTAGTATGACAACGCAACACCACCGCGTCAACCCGGGCCTTGAGCCGTCACGCTGCGCTCGCTGTCGCGGAAGCGCCAGGGCCGCGCCTGGCGCGATGGCGCAATACCGGTGGCAAAACGGAAGACGGCCTCGGCAGCACGCTCGCCTGAACGCAGCGCGGCGTGGACCGTACCGTAGTCATCGTGCTCGGTCGCTTCGCCGGCGAAGAACACGCGCTGGCCCAGCGGCCGGGCATAGAGGGTGCGGTCCTCGGGCAGGCTGCCAACGGCCGGGTACGAATAGCTGCCGGCGGCCCACGGATCGGTCAGCCAGCGGGTATAGCGATAGGCGACCGGTTCGGGCGCATCGGCGAACAGGCGGCGCAGCACCGTCATCGCCGCGTCGCGCACGGCTTCGTCGGTGCACTCCTGCTCAAAGCGCACGGCGGTCCTGCCGTTGGCGAAGCTCAGCAGGATCGGCTCCCCGGTCTCGCGTTCCAACGACAGCCACGTGTTGAACGCACCCCGCTCCTGGGGTGACGGCGCCAGGGACTGGAAGCGAAAGACGCCCTTGGGCCAGAACGCGCGCGGAAAGCGCATGTAGATCTTGCCCAGCACGCCATCGCCGTAGCCGATGCGAGCGATCGCGTCGCGCTGCTCGGCCGCCGGCGGCGGCTCGATTGCCATGGCGCCGTCGCGCAGCAGCCCAACCGGCAGCGTCACCACGGCGCGGTCGGCCGCGACCGCACCTCCCGGCGTCTGGGCCGTAACACCGGCATTCGACCAGGCGAGGCGCCGCACCGGCGCATCGAGCCGGATCGCAAGGTCGCGGGCCGCGTCATCGACAAGCGCTGCGAAGCCGCCGCGCGGCATGGCGTTGACCTTGAAGCCGTCGTTGGGAAACCACTCCTCGATTGCCAGGCGGTCGGCCGGCGCACCCTGCACGCCTTCGCCCATCGACACCATCTGTGTGACGATGCGCCGGTCGAACAGCGGCAGCCAACGGGCACGCAGGACCGGCTCGGCGGCCGCGGCAAGCGAGACCGCACGCGGTTGCCCGCGCGCCGCCAGACGACGCGCGCGCCAGGCGGCCAGCCGCAGCGCTACCGCCATCGCCAGACGGCCACGCCAGGCGCGGCGCTGCGTGTCGGCATAGCTCATGGGTGCGCCGTCCACGATGAGATGTCGATCGCCCGATGTTTCCATCAGGTCGACGCCTAGCGCGGCGCACCACTCCGAGAGCGGGTTGTCATCGGCGCCGTGGATCCACGAGCCGCCGAGATCGATCGGCACGCCCAGCGAGGACTCGGTCCACAAGCGCCCGCCGATACGATCGCGCGCCTCGAGCACCGTCACATCAAAACCGCTGTCGTGCAGCAGGCGTGCCGCCACAAGCCCGGCCATGCCGGCGCCGATGACCAGCACCCGCTCGCGCGCCGACGATGTGTCGGCCGCGACCATCGACCAGCTGGCGGTCCGATGCTCCGACGCCGTCAACGCGCAATCCCGAGCGCGTGCTCGACCTCGATCTCATGCAATGTCGGAAACGCCGCCACCACCAGTGGCAGCAGCGCCTCGCGGTCACGCGCATCGGGCGTCACACCCAGGCAGACGGCGTAGACGCCGAGATTGCCGACGGCGGCGCGCAGGCGCTGATGCAGCGGCCGGTCGCGATCGCCCGGCAATGGCCAGTGCGCGGCCAGCATGAGCTGCTCGACATGCTCGGCCGCCAGCTCGGCTTCGGCGATCCGCCGGCGCGCCGCCTGTACGGTTTCCGCCGGTGCCGACGGCCAATCGCCTTCCTTGATGCGTTGGCGCATCGCGCGCGCCGGACGCACGATGCCGGATTGCCACGGCTCGATTTCGGCCAGCAGCGCCTTGAGCCGATCGACCGTCAGGGTGCCGCGGCCCGACGCGCCCAGCCAGACACACAGCAACAGGACGTTGACGTTGGCCTGTCGGCGCTCCTGCAAGGCCAGGCACGCCGTGGCCACACCCTCGGCGGCATAGACCTCGAGCGAAAAATTCCAGAACGGATGCGGCAGGAAATCGCTCATCGGGCCATCATCGCCGCCGTGCCGACCAAAGACAGCTTGGCGCCGACGCACGAGACCCGTACACCCGGGCGCGTTCCTTTGCTAGGGTAGAGCCGGGAGAGGTTTGGCCGCATCCGATGGAAGAACTTGATCTTGACGCCATCCGCGCCAAACTGGCGGCGCTGCAGCAGGAGCATCGCGACCTGGATGAGGTGATCGCGCGACTCGCCGAAAAGGCGCCGTTCGACATGATTCAGCTCCAGCGCCTCAAAAAACGCAAACTCGGTCTCAAGGACCAGATTGCGGTACTCGAAAGCAAGTTAATTCCCGATATCATCGCTTAGTTGTCTGTGAATTTCACAGTGCGAGCAATGGGTTGACCGAGCGGCGCCAGGGAACGATGTTTTCCGGATGACGAGTTCTCCGGGCGCAAAATCCCAATCCTCCTCGCCGACCGAGTCGCCGCCGCAGCCACCCCATCTGCGCTCCGACTGGGCGCTGTTTCTCGATCTCGACGGAACGCTGCTCGACCTGGCACTGACGCCGACCACGGTCGTCGTACCCGATGGGCTGGTCGATGTGCTGCGGCGCCTGCATGGCTGGCTGCACGGCGCTGTCGCCATCGTCACGGGACGGCCCCTGGATGATATCGACCGGCTCCTGGCACCGCTGGTGCTGCCGGTGGCGGGCAATCACGGCGCGTCGGCACGCCTGCCCGACGGTTCGCAGCAGGCGCTGGCGCCGGTATCGCCGCTGCCGCCAGAATGGCACGCACGTGCCGAAGCGGCGTGCAGCCAGTGGCCTGGGACCATCGTCGAGCCCAAGCCGTATTCGCTGGCGCTGCACTACCGGCTAGCGCCCGACCGCGACCGCGATATCTACGACCTGCTGAGCCGCATGGCGGCCGAGCGCGCCGACGATTACGAAATCCTGAAAGCGCACTACGCTTTCGAGCTGCGGCCGCGCCGCGCCGACAAGGGCCTCGCGATCGAGCGCCTGATGGAACTGGCGCCGTTCCACGGCCGCGTGCCGGTCTTCATCGGCGACGACGTGACAGACGAGAGCGGTCGTGCCGCGGCGCGCCGGCTGGGCGGCATCGGCCTCGACGTGGCCGAAACCTTCGACGGCAGCGCGGCGCGTGTTCGCCAGTGGCTGACCACGGCAGCAGCGCAAAGCGGAGATGCATGATGCGGCAACTCGATCTGGCACCTATCGGCAACTGCGCCATCGCCAGCCTGGTGGACCGCAACGCACGGCACGTTTTCCACTGTCATCCGCGACTGGACGGCGATCCCATCTTCAATGCCCTGCTCAACGGTGATGCACCCGAAGCGGGCTTCATGGACGTGGAGCTGCGCGACCTTGCGCGTACCGAGCAGGCCTATGTGCGCAACACGGCCGTGCTGGAGACGATCCTTGAGGACCGCCACGGCGCGCGCATCCGCATCTACGACTTCGCGCCACGGTTCGAGCGCTTCGGGCGGGTCTTTCGACCGCCGATGCTGGTCCGGCGCATCGAGCCGATGTCGGGCCACTGCCGCATCAAGGTCAGGATCCGCCCATCCTACGATCACGGCTCCGTCCCAGCGCATCCGATTCCCGGCAGCAACCACATCCGCTACACCTCGCCGGGGCTGACGGTCCGCGTGACCACGGATATGCCCGTCACCTTCCTGCTGCAGGAGGTCGAGTTCGTTCTCGACCGCGCCATCAACCTCTTTCTGGCGCCCGACGAAACACTGCCCGACAAGCCCGACACCTTCGCCCGCGAGGTGCTGGAGGAAACGACATCCTATTGGCAGAACTGGGTACGCGGGCTCGCCGTGCCGTTCGACTGGCAGGACGCCGTCATCCGCGCCGCCGTCACCCTGAAACTGTGCAGCTTCGAGGACAGCGGCGGCATCATCGCGGCGCTGACTACGTCGGTGCCCGAGTCGGCCGACAGCGGCCGCAACTGGGACTATCGCTTCTGCTGGCTGCGTGATTCGTACTTCACCGTCAACGCGCTCAACCGCCTGGGCGCCACGCGCACGATGGAGAACTACATCCGCTATCTGCTGGCGGCCGTGCTGGGCCAGAGCACGTCGCCCATGATGCCGCTCTATCCGATCGTTCCCGGCAGTTCGCTGACGGAGATCGAGGCCACCGCACTGCAAGGGTTTCGTGGCATGGGGCCAGTGCGCATCGGCAACGCCGCCGCCAGCCAGCGGCAGAACGACGTCTACGGCTCGTTGATCCTGGCGACGGCACAGATGTTCTGGGATGGCCGCCTGCCCAGCCCCGGCGGCGCCGACCTTTATCGCCTGCTGAAACCGATCGCCAAGCGGGCGGCCAAGGACGCGCTGAAACCCGACGCCGGAATCTGGGAGTTTCGCGGCCGCCAGCGCGTGCATACCTTCTCGGCTGCGATGTGCTGGGCCGCGCTGCATCGCATGGCACTGATCGCCGCCCGTGTCGGCCAACAGGCGGATGCCACCGACTGGCAAGGTCGCGCCGCGGCGCTCAAGCAGGAGATCCTGCGCCGCGCGCTGCATGCCGACGGATGGTTCGCCGGCAGTTTCGGCGGCACGGAGATCGATGCCTCGCTGCTGCTGCTACCCGAGATCGGTTTCGTTCACGCCACTGACGAGCGCTTCCTCAACACGATCAAGGTCGTCGAGCAGCGCCTGCTGCGTAACGGGTTTGTCATGCGCTACGACGAGGCCGACGATTTCGGCCCGCCGGACTGCGCGTTCCTGGTATGTACGTTCTGGTATCTCGATGCCTTGACCGCAACCGGACGGCGGGAACAAGCGTTAGAGTTGTTTGAGAATATTCTCGCGCGGCGGAATCATGTCGGTCTGCTGTCCGAGGATATCGATCCGCGCAGCGGCGCACTGTGGGGCAACTTCCCGCAGACCTATTCGATGGTCGGGCTCATCCTGTCGGCGATGCGGCTCAGCCGGAGCTGGGAGGAAGGCCTATGGGGCGCCTCGTAGTCGTTTCCAACCGCGTGCCTGCGTCCGGTCGCGCACCGGACGCCGGCGGGCTGGCGGTTGGCCTCAGGGAGGCCCTGCGCGGCGACGTGCTGTGGTTTGGCTGGAGCGGCGAGACCAGCGGCCACGCGACGCCCGACGTGAGCGTGAACACCAGCGGGTCCGTCACTTACGCGACCATCGATCTGTCCACCGAGGACTACAACCGCTTCTATGTCGGCTTCTCCAACGGCACGCTGTGGCCGCTGTTTCACTTCCGCATCGGGCTTATGGAGTTCAGGCGCGAGTATCTCGAGGGCTATCTCGCGGTAAACCGCAAGTTCGCGGCGGCACTCGCGCCGCTACTGCGGCCCGACGACACGATCTGGGTGCACGACTACCACTTCATGCCCTTCGCCGATGAACTGCGCCGCATCGGCGTGCGCAACCGCGTCGGCTTCTTCCTGCATACGCCGTTCGTGCCGGCCAGTGTCTTCGCCGCACTGCCGCGCGGCGAGCATCTGCTGGAAGCCATGTGCGCCTACGACGTGATCGGCTTCCAGACCGAACCGGACCGCCTGGGTTTCCTCGACTGCCTGCACCAGTTGCTGGGCATCGAGATCGGCGATGGGCGCCGCATCTTTCGCGACGGCCGCACCATCTCGGTGCTCACCAACCCGATCGGCATCGATCCCGACAGTTTCGCCCAGGATGCCCGGCGCACCGCGCGCAGCCAGGAAGCCCGTCGCCTGCGCGAAAGCCTGGTCGGCCGGGCGCTGATCTTCGGCGTCGAGCGGCTGGACTACTCCAAGGGACTGACGCATCGCTTCGAGGGCTTCCGCCGCCTGCTGAGCCGCTTCCCTGATCATCGACTGAAAGTGAGCTTCCTGCAGATCGCCGCGCGCTCGCGCCAGGACGTCAACCAGTACCGCGCATTGCGCCGCGAGCTGGATCAGCTCGCCGGCAACATCAACGGCCGCTTCGCCGAGTTCGACTGGGTGCCGTTGCGCTACATGACCCGCAGCATGTCGCGCAGCACCCTGGCGGGCTTCCACCGCATCGCCCGGGTCGGTCTGGTCACGCCCTTACGCGACGGCATGAACCTCGTCGCCAAGGAATATGTCGCGGCCCAGGATCCTGCCGACCCCGGCGTCCTGGTGCTGTCGCGCTTCGCCGGCGCGGCCCGTGAGCTGGACGCGGCGCTGATGGTCAACCCGTTCGATCCCGACGAGATCGCCGAGAGCCTGCATCTGGCCCTGTCGATGCCGGCCGAAGAGCGCATCGCGCGCCATGCCGCTCTGCTCGATCGCGTGCGCTCGGTGACGGCCGAGACCTGGTGCCGGCGCATGCTCGACGCGCTGCAGGATATCCCCAACGTCGCCGAACCACAGCCGGTCGACGTGGTGCCCTGACAGGTACTTGCGGCGGCAACGTTCATTCCTATACTCGCCGCTCCTCGGCGCGGCCCTTTGCGACCGGGCGGCACGAGAGAAAGCATGGCGACAAAAAAAACCGACAAAGCGACCCAACCCGTGGTCGGCGTCATCATGGGAAGCCAATCCGACTGGAGCACGATGCGGCACGCCGCCGACACCTTGGCGGCGCTGGGCGTGCCGTTCGAGACGCGCATCATCTCGGCGCACCGCACGCCGCGGCGGATGATGGACTACGCGGCTGGCGCCCGGGATCGCGGACTGAAGGTCATCATCGCCGGCGCCGGCGGCGCTGCACACCTGCCAGGCATGACGGCGTCGATGACGACTCTGCCGGTGCTGGGCGTGCCGGTCGAAAGCGCGGCACTCAAGGGCATGGACAGCCTGATGAGCATCGTGCAGATGCCGGGCGGCATCCCGGTGGGCACGCTGGCGATCGGCAAGGCTGGCGCCACCAATGCCGGCCTGCTGGCGGCCAGCATCGTGGGCTTGTCCGATCCCAAGATCATGGCCGCCGTCGAAGCATGGCGCGCGCGCCAGACCAACGCCGTCGCCGACCATCCGACGAACGAGAAGGAAACGTGAGCGCCGTCGGCGCGCTGGCGCCGGGATCGACCGTCGGCATCCTGGGCGGCGGTCAGCTCGGCCGCATGACGGCACTGGCGGCCGCCAACCTGGGCTACCGCTGTCATATCTTCGCACCCGAAGCCGAGTCGCCGGCCGCTTCCGTATCGGCCGCGTGGACCCGCGCGGCCTACGACGATCAAGACGCGCTGCGTTCGTTCGCCGGCAACGTCGACGTCGTCACCTACGAGTTCGAGAACGTACCGGTGGCGTGCGTCGAGTTCCTGGCATCGCTGGTCCCCGTACGACCGGGCGCCGAGCCTCTGCGCGTCGCGCAGCATCGGGGTCGCGAGAAAGCGTTCTTTGAGCGCATCGGCGTGCCGGTGGCGCCGTTCGCGCTGGCTGACAGCGAAGCCGCGTTCATCGCCGCCACGCGGCAGGTTGGCCTACCGGCGATCGCCAAGACCACGACCGAAGGTTACGACGGCAAGGGCCAGGCGCGGCTGGATGTCGGTACCGACCTTGCAGCGGTGTGGGCGGCCCTGGGCCATCGCGAGCTGATCGTCGAGGGCCTGGTCGACTTCGTCGCCGAGGCGTCGGTGATCGTGGCACGCGATACTGCGGGCGTCGCACGCTGCTTTCCGATCGGCCGCAACGTGCACCGCGCCGGCATCCTGCACACCACGACGATACCGGCCGGCTTCGACGACACGCTGCTGCAGCAAGCCGAGGCCATCGGCCGGCGCGCGGCGGAAGCGTTCGACCTGATCGGCATGCTGTGTGTCGAGCTTTTCATCGGCCGTGACGGCCGCGTGCTGGCCAACGAGATGGCGCCGCGGCCGCACAACTCAGGCCACTGGACCCAGGACGCCTGCGTTACCAGCCAGTTCGAGCAACTCGTGCGCGCCGTGTGCGGACTGCCGCTGGGCGGGATCGACCTGCAGGCGCGCCAAGTGGTCATGACCAACCTGATCGGCGACGATGTAAGCGAGTGGCCACATATCATCGCCGAACCCGGCGCCAAGCTTCACCTCTACGGCAAGCGCAAGGCCCGTGCCGGACGCAAGATGGGGCATGTCAATCGGCTCACCTTGTGGTGATCGCAAATCGCCTTGATTGCGCCGCAAAGACAGTCAAATCTCCGCGAAGTCAAGAATAATACTCCACTTAAAGTGGTAGGGAGTGACTGTCCATGCGCACGACACCGAGTCTTGCTTTGGCATTCCTGTTATCAGCACCACTCGCCATTCCGGCGGCTCATGCACAACAAGCTGGTTGGGACGGCGACTGGGAAGGCACCTGGCAATGCGCCGCCAATTCCGGCGCAGCCGCGTTCACGTTGCCCGCGATCGCAACCATAAGTCGTGGCCGGATCAAGCTGTCCCGCGCGACCGCCAACAATGATGAAATCCTGAACGGCACCATCGATGGCGGCGGTGCGGTGGTCCTGACCGGACGCGGCGTCGGTCCGGATGGCCAGCCGCTGCTGTCGAGCTTCAGCGGTACTGTGTCGGGTCGCTCGCTGACGGCGAACGGCCGCATCGTTCCTCAGGGTGGCGGCGCCGTGCAGCCGTGTACGTTGGCCATGGCGCCCGCCGGCGCTGGCGGACCGACCGTCCTGCGCGGCAGTGGCGATCCAGGTGCCACGAGCAGTCCGTATCCGGCACCCACGTATTATCCGCCGCCGGTCGTCTACTCAGATCCCTACTGGTATGACGATGACTACTACTGGCGCCGCCACCGCTGGGATCGCTGGCGGCGTTCGCACGATACGGGCACCGGCGGTGGCGGCTCTCCCCCTCGACAGCTCTGCCCTCCGGGACAGATGCCCAGCGGTGGACGGTGCCGGGTGCTCAGCGACGCCCCTCCGGTAACACCGCCCACACCGCCGCCGACGGTGCCCGACAAGCGGTTCCCGACGACCGCGGCGCCGGCGCCGAACACCGCGCCATCCTATACGCCACCGTCTTACACGCCGTCGTCGCCAGCCCCAGTGGCGCGCGACAAGTACGTGCCTTCCTATTCGCCGCCGCCCGCCTCATCGCCGTCCGTCGTGCGGCCGGCGGCACCCCCGCCGCCGCCGCCGTCTTATTCGCCGCCACCGGTGAAGTACTCGAGTCCCGCCCCGGCACCTTCGCCGGCCCCTGCACCGTCCTATTCGCCGCCGGAGAAGTCATATTCGAGCCCCGCGCCGGCGCCTTCACCAGCACCCGCGCCGGCACCAGCGCGGAGCGCATCGCCGCCGCCACCACCACCGCCCGCGAGTTCGGGCTGCTCGGGCCCCAAGTGCGTGCGGTAACCGCCTCAGCGTGCAGGACCGGGGCCCGGCCGCCAGCGGGCCCCGAAATCGCGGACCTGGGTTTTCAAGCGTTCGAACCGCATCACATCCTCGATGCGTCGATCCAGGAAGGCCCAGGTCGCCGACATGCCGTCGGATCGATCGTTCAGCCAATAGAGCACCGTCGACGAATAGACCGCCGCTAGGGTCGCGCGCTTGGTGTAGAAGCTGAAGTCAGCCGAACGGTCGCCCGCCGCGTACCAGATGGCATCGACCGTCCGATAGAGCAGTTGGGCCGCCAGCGGCGCATTGATGGGCAGCGTCAGAACGGTCAACGCGCGCCGTACGGCCTCGCGATGGGCGGCATTCTGTTCCAGCCGTACACGGACCCCCAGGGTGATGCGCTCACGGACCTTCAGGCCGGCAATGTTGCGCCGCTCGAGCTCCTCCACCAGCCGCCGGTCGGCGCGGGCGCTGTGGTAGGCGATCATCTCCAGGGCACCGCCGGGGAACGCCAGCGCCGCCTCCTCGGCTGTGATCGAGCCATCGCGCACCGCCGCCCGGACGCCGGCCGGCCCCCAACCGTCGAAAGCGACGTTGAACAGGACGGCGTCGAGGACCCGATCCCGCAGCTCATCGCCGGCGTCGTGCTTATCGTCCATCGGGAGGCTCCTGGCTAACCTCTTCAAGATATAGGAACATTTCGGGTTTTCGTAGGGTTTCGCGCGAAGTAAAAATAGGCGCTGGAGTCGAAGCTCCCGGGCTTCCCATCCCCCGCTACCTGTGATACCACCCGCCCCCTAGTGCTGGGTCTGCCCCGGCTCGAGACCCCATTCCAGAGAGGAGTGTGAGAACAAGTGCAGGTCCTGGTTCGCGACAACAACGTCGATCAAGCGCTGCGCGTGCTGAAGAAGAAGCTCCAGCGCGAGGGCGTCTTCCGTGAGATGAAGCT
>Ga0187894_10005281_pt1 | contig 13303 bp, 13 predicted proteins | sample GBC1701081metaG_FD_136650 | JGI IMG/M metagenome (GOLD analysis project Ga0187894, IMG submission 136650) | White microbial mat communities from a lava cave in the Kipuka Kanohina Cave System on the Island of Hawaii, USA - GBC170108-1 metaG ... | reverse complement strand
TAGGGATCCTGCATGCCTGGTTTCCCGTGAAGACGCGTAACGGCCCGCCACCAGACCGTTGGCGGCAGGCTGTCATAGCCTCAATACCAAGGTAGTGCGCAGACCAAGGGCAACAAGCCCTTGGTCCTGGCTGCCAGCAAGGCCACTCAGCAAAGAGTGTCTCGTCAGTAACTAGCCTGTGCTCGCAAAAGATGATCACGCGGTATGGTGAGCAATCTTAGATAGCAAGGCCACCGCATCGTGTTTCCTGACGGATTTCTGACGAATCTGAAGGGAAACAGCCTATTCTTCTTGCATTCGCGAGAGAAAAATAGATTCACATTTACTGCTAGTCCCTGTGGGTGCTGTCATGATGCCGTCATCAGCGTCGAAGGGGAGGTAGCGCGATGCGTTCGCCGAAGCTCACCACGGTGATCTTTATCGGGATGGTGTTGGGTATCCTGGTCGGTTGGGGCTGCAACAGCTTGTGGCCCGACCCGAAGATCGCCGGATCGATCGCCGGCTATATCTCACTGCTCACTGACATCTTCCTGCGTCTGATCAAGATGATCATCGCACCCTTGGTGTTCACGACGCTGGTGGTGGGCGTGGCGCATATGGGTGATACCAAAGCCATCGGCCGGATCGGCGTGAAAGCGATGGCCTGGTTCGTCACTGCCTCCCTGGTCTCCTTGCTGCTCGGCATGGTCATGGTCAACCTGATGCGGCCGGGCGACAACCTCAACCTGCCGCTGCCGGACTCCACGGCCACGACCAACCTGAAGGTCGCCTCGCTGTCGCTGAAGGAATTCGTGACCCACCTGGTGCCCAAGAGCGCCGTCGAGGCGATGGCCACCAATGAGATCCTGCAGATCGTGGTGTTCTCGCTGTTCTTCGGCGTCGCAGCCGCGGCACTGGGGGAGCGTGCCCGCGGCCTCGTGGATATCATCGACCAGACCTCGCACGTGATCCTGAAGATCACCGGCTACATCATGGGGCTGGCGCCGATTGCGGTGTTTGCCGCCATGGCCGCGACTGTCACGACGCAGGGGCTGGGTGTGCTCGTGACCTACGGCAAGTTCATGATCGAGTTCTACTTCAGCCTGGCGATTCTTTGGGGCGTGCTGATCCTGGCCGGCTTCGTGTTCCTGCAAAGCGGCGTTTTCAAGCTGGTGAAGCTGATCAGGGAACCGTTCCTGCTGGCGTTCAGTACAGCGAGCAGCGAGGCAGCCTATCCGGTGACCATGGCGCAACTGGAGAAGCTGCCGGTCAGCAAGCGCATCATCAGCTTCGTGCTGCCGATGGGCTACTCGTTCAACCTCGACGGCTCGATGATGTACTGCACCTTCGCGGTCATCTTCATCGCCCAGGCCTACAATATCGAACTCAGCCTGGCCCAGCAGATCACCATGCTGCTGGTGCTGATGTTGACCAGCAAGGGCATGGCCGGTGTGCCGCGAGCGTCGCTGGTGGTGATCGCCGCGACCTTGGCCAGTTTCAACCTGCCGGAAGCGGGGCTGCTGCTGCTGCTCGGCATCGACCAGTTCCTCGACATGGGCCGCTCGGCGACCAACGTCGTGGGCAACAGCCTCGCCACCGCCGTCGTCGCCAAATGGGAAGGCGAGGACGTGTCCTCCGGTGAGCCGGCGCCGGCCGGCGCGGCACCGGCCACAGCGCCAGCACAGTAGAGGTGCACCATGGGTGACCGTGGACTTCGGCACCTGGCGCTTGGTCTGTCGATGGTGGTGGCGATGGTGGCCACCGCCATCGGGACGGCCAGCGCCGATGAACTGAAAGGCACGCTCAAGAGGATCAAGGAAAGCCGAACCATCGTGATCGGCTACCGCGAGAGTTCGCTGCCTTTCTCCTATCTCAACAAGGCAGGTCAGCCGACCGGGTACTCGATCGACCTGTGCGGCGAGATCGTAAACGATGTCGCCGACGCGCTCGGCCTGCCGGTGACGACAAAGTACAAGCCGGTCACGTCGGCGACCCGCATCCAGGCGCTGCTGGCCAACGAAATCGACCTGGAGTGTGGCTCGACGACGGGCAACACGGAACGCCGCAAACAGGTGGCGTTTTCACCCGTGTTCTTCGTCTCCGGCACCAAGCTCCTGGTCAAGAGCAACTCGCCGATCGCCTCATACCGCGACCTGCGTGACAAGACCGTCGTGGTGACGGCGGGGACGACCAACGAAGCGGCGCTGCGCGCGATCGCCGACAAGCAGAAAATCCCGATCAAGATCGTCACAGGCAAGGACCACAGCGAGTCGTTTGGTATGGTCGCGAGCGGCAATGCCGATGCCTTCGCGACGGACGACGTTCTTCTCTATGGCCTTATCGCGACGTCGAAGACAGAACGGGACTACAAGGTGGTCGGCGAGTACCTGTCGTACGATCCGTACGGATTGATGTTCCGCAGGGACGATCCGGACTTCGCGGCCCTCGTCCAGCGCACATTCGTGCGCCTGGCCGAAAGCCGGGACCTGGTGATGATCTATACGCGCTGGTTCCAGATGCGCCTGCCGACCGGCGAGCGATTGGACCTGCCCATGAGTCCTCAGCTCGTCGAGTTTTTCGGCGCTCTGGGTGTGCCCGACTAAAAGGCCATCACAGAGCCGCAGCCCTGCAAGGGCTGCGGCTCCGGATGTTCCGGCGGGGCGATCAGAGCAACTTAGCGCGGCTGGCCTGCCGGCGGCGGGCTGACGTTGCCGGCCGGACCCGGACGGTGCATGTGCTGCGCGTGCATGCGGCGGCCCCATGGGCCGTAGCCGATGCGCGCGACGATCTCGCCCAACTGCTTCTTCTGCTCATCGTTCAATGAGGGCGTGAGCTTCTCGACGGCGAGCCGCACGCCCTTGGTGGTCTCCAGCATGGCGGTCAGGCCCTTTTCGCGTTCCGCCAATTGCGCCGAAGCATCCGGCGGTGTTGCCGGGCGCGGTGCGGCGGTGCGCTCGGTGCACAGCCGCTGCACAGGCTGCATGGCCGCCTTGGCTTCCTGGGCAAAGGTCTGCCAGGCGCTCTTCTGCTGCTCGGTGATGCCGAGCTTGACCTCGGCGTAGCCCAGACGGCCGGCGAGCCGGGCCGGCATCTCGGCGCAGACGCGCTGCATCATGGCCTGCCGGCGATCCGGCTGCGGCGGTCCTTGCTCGGGCTTAGGCGCTGGCTGGGCGAGGGCGACCGCACCACCGGCAAGCGCCGATCCGGCGATCAGACCGGCCAAGAGGTACTTTCTGCCAAACATGTATGCTCCTTCGGGACGGAGGAGGGTCCCGACGATGCATACGCGATGGCTCAGCAGGGCATCCCCCGCCGGGAAGCGTCCCGCCTGATCACACCGCCTTGATCAGCACGTGCCGCTTGCGCCCGGCGGACAGCTTCACCAGCCCATCGGGCCCGGCGTCGGCCAGCGATACGACCTGTACATCAGTCTTCACCGCGGCATCGTTGACGCGGGCGCCGCCGCCTTTGATCAGGCGGCGGGCCTCGCCCTTGCTGTCGACGAGGCCTGCTTCGGCGAACAGCTCGAACGCCGCAATCCCGGTTTCGAGCCGCGCGCGTGCCATCTCGACGGTGGGCAAGTCCGCCGCCAACGCCCCTTGCTCGAAGGTCTGGCGTGCCGTCTCGGCCGCTTGCGCCGCGGCGTTGTCGCCATGGCACAGTCGGGTGATCTCGGTGGCGAGAATCTTCTTGGCCTCGTTGACTTCAGCGCCGCCCAGCTTTTCAAGCCGAGCGACCTCGTCCAGCGGCAACTCCGTGTAGAGGCGCAGGAAGCGACCGACATCGCCGTCTTCGGTGTTGCGCCAGTACTGCCAGAAATCGTAGGCCGACACGCGCTCTGCGTTGAGCCACACAGCACCGGCAGCCGTCTTGCCCATCTTGGTGCCGGACGAGGTGGCCAGTAATGGCGTCGTCAGCGCAAACAGGTCTGCTTGTGCCATGCGTCGGCCGAGATCGACGCCGGTGACGATGTTGCCCCACTGGTCCGAGCCGCCCATCTGCAGAATGCAGCGATGGCGCTTCCAAAGTTCCACAAAGTCGTACGATTGCAGGACCATGTAATTGAATTCGAGGAAGGTCAGCGGCTGATCGCGTTCCAGCCGAAGTTTCACCGAATCCATGGTCAGCATGCGGTTGACCGAGAAATGGCGCCCTACGTCGCGCAACAACGGAATGTAGAGCAGTGCGTCCAGCCAGTCGGCATTGTTGGCCATGACGGCGTCAACGGCGCCCTGGCCGAACGACAGGTACTTGCTGAAGACGCGCTTGATCCCCGCCATGTTGGCGTTGATCTGTTCATCGGTGAGCAGCTGGCGCGTGTCGTCGCGGCCCGACGGGTCGCCGATCTTGGTGGTGCCGCCACCCATCAGCACGATCGGTTTGTGACCGGTCTTTTGCCACCAGCGCAGCATCATGATCTGCAGCAGCGAACCGACATGCAGCGAGTCGGCGGTGCAGTCGAAGCCGATATAGGCGACGCGAGCCCCGGAAGCGAGCTGGGCGTCCAGGCGCTCGGCGTCGCTGCATTGATGCACCATTCCGCGCTCGTGCACGATGCGCATGAAATCGGACTTGAACGTCGACATCTCGTGGCCGTCTTATGTTTGCGGTCCGCCGGTGCCGGCGGGCGGGTCGTGTAGCACGGGGCAGGGGATGCGAACAACGCGGCGTTCCGGGCGGGAAGAGCCGGACGGTTCGGGCGTGGACGATCTGCTGGCGCGTGCCCGGCGGGGTGAGGTGCTGCGGGTCATGGGCCTGATGAGCGGCACATCGCTGGACGGCGTCGATGTCGCTGTGATCGAGACCGATGGCGAGCAGGTGCATGCCTTCGGGCCGTCGCTGACCGTCCCGTACGACACGGTTGTGCGCGATGCGGTGCGTCATGTCCTTGGCGCTGAAACGGCATCGCCCGATACCCAGCGGGCCGAGCATCTGCTGACCCAGGCGCATCGCGATGCCATCACCGCGTTTGTCGCCGACAACGGGCCAGGCGATCTCGACGACATCGATGTGATCGGCTTCCACGGCCAGACGATCACACACCGTCCGGAGAAGCGATTTACGTGGCAGATAGGCGATGCCGCGTGGCTCGCGCGCCAAACCGGCGTGCCCGTGGTGGCGGACTTCCGGTCCGCAGACGTTGCCGCCGGTGGCCACGGCGCGCCGATGGTTCCCGTCTACCACCGGGCCCTGGTGCGCCAGGCCGCAGGCGAGGGGCGGCTGCGATTGCCCGTGGCCGTGCTCAATATCGGTGGTGTCGCCAATGTCACGTGGATTGGAGCGGACGACACCCTGCTGGCGTTCGATACCGGGCCCGGCAATGCCCCGCTCGACGACTGGATCCGGCGCCACGGCGTGGCGGCGTTCGATCAGGACGGACTGGTATCAAGCGCCGGTGCAATCAATGCAGCGCTCATCAGGAAATTCTTATCATCACCTTATATATCAAAGAAACCTCCTAAATCACTAGATAGAAACGATTTTTCTTCAGATTTTGTGGAAGGATTGTCGCTTGCTGACGGGGCAGCGACTCTGGCCCGGGCTTGTGCGACATCGATCGCGGCCGCAGTCACACACATGCCGGAGCCACCGACTGCCTGGCTCGTTTGCGGTGGTGGATCTAAAAATCCATCTATTATCAAATCAATAGGGGAAATATCTAATATCTCAGTTAAGGATTGCCCACCAACTTGGTCCGCCGATTCCATGGAAGCCCAGGCTTTTGGCTTCCTGGCGGCCCGTAGCCTGCGCGGTCTGCCACTCAGCTTTCCGTCTACGACCGGCGTGCCGGAACCGCTTCGTGGTGGCCGCGTGTTCCTGCCTTGAATATTATTGCTTTTCAGGCTCTTTAGGCTCTTCCTTCATCGATTTTGCGACATAGCGATCGACCTCGACGGCGAGCTTGTCCAGACTGTCGTGGAAGAAGTGATTGGCGCCTTTGACGGAGCGGGAGTCGACCGTGATGCCCTTCTGCTGCGACAGGCGGCCAACCAGCTTGGCGATGTCGGCGGCGGGGACGACCTCGTCCTTATCGCCATGTACGATCAATCCGGACGACGGACAGGGCGCCAGGAAGGCGAAGTCGTAGCTGTTGGCAGGCGGCGCCACGGAGATGAAACCGTCGATTTCCGGCCGCCGCATCAGCAACTGCATGCCGATCCAGGCGCCGAACGAGAAACCGGCAACCCAGCAAGCCCTGGCGTCCGGATTCATGCTCTGCAGCCAGTCCAGCGATGCCGCGGCGTCGCTCAGCTCGCCCAGGCCGTTGTCGAACGTGCCTTGTGATCGGCCGACACCGCGGAAGTTGAACCGCAAAACGGAAAATCCACGTGTCGCAAAGACATGAAACAGGGTGAACACCACCTTGTTGTTCATGTTGCCGCCCGCTTGGGGGTGCGGGTGCAGCATGAGCGCGATGGGCGCGTTCTTTTCCTTGCTCTGGTGGTAGCGGCCCTCGAGACGTCCGTCGGGGCCTGTATAGATCACGTCAGGCATTCGCCTTCCTGCTTACGCTGGCGCCGCGGCGCCATTCTTCAGTATCCGATATTGGAACTCGGATACTATACCGTTGATATGCTGAAACCCGGCCTAAAAACTTGACCAACGCACTTGGGCTTTCTATATGCAGTGGCGACAGCCGGTTCTTGACGCCGAGAATTCGTGTCCACGGCACTATGCGGGGTCGGGTAGCGCGATTTCAAGAGCGATTTCAAGACGATCGCGGGAAAGGGCGGTTCTGCCGCGGTTCGCACCGCAGAGCAGACCAGGTTGGAGGAGAGTGATCATGAAGCTGAGCACCAAGGGACGCTACGCTGTCATGGCCATGGTCGACCTGGCGCGTCACGGGGCGCAAAAGCCGGTTTCCCTGGCGGATATTTCGACACGACAGGAGATTTCGCTGTCCTATCTCGAGCAGCTTTTTGCCCGGCTGCGACGCGGTGGCCTGGTCAAGAGCGTGCGCGGTCCTGGTGGTGGCTATCGACTGGCCCGGGGTGCCGACGAAACGCGTATTTCCGACATCATCCTGTCGGTCGACGAGCCGATCAAGGTGACCCGGTGCAAGACCGATTCGCCCCTGGGCTGTCACAGCGACAAGTCGCGCTGCCTGACCCACGACCTGTGGGCCGAACTGGGCAACCAGATCCATCTCTACCTGAGCTCGGTGACCCTGCTGGACGTTGTCGAGAAGCGGGTGCTGGGAACGGCGCGCCCCTTCGCCGCGCCGCAACCGGAAGCCAACGGACCGCTGCCGACGCTGAACGCCGCCGTCCCGGCGAACGCCATCGCTGCGGAGTGAGGCTGCCAACGACAGCTCAACATCGACAAGCGACGATGACTGATAGCGTCTACCTGGACCACAACGCCACAACCCCGATGCGCCCGCAGGCCATCGCGGCGATGGCGGAGGTCATGTCGGCCGTCGGCAATGCGTCCTCGGTGCACGTTTTCGGTCGCGCCGCGCGTGCTCAGCTCGATCGGGCGCGGGCATCCGTTGCGGCTCTCGTCGGCGCGCAGACAGCAGATGTCGTCTTCTCCGGCGGTGGCACTGAAGCGAACAACGCCGTCCTTCAAGGCGCACACCGGCGGCGCGTGATCGTCTCCGCCATCGAACATGACAGCGTGCGCCTGGCGTCCAGCGACGCCGAGACGGTGCCGGTGACCCCGGATGGCGTGATCGACCTCGAGGCCCTGTCGCGCATGCTCGCGGCGTCAGGCGAGCCGGCGCTGGTCTGCGTGATGTTGGCCAACAACGAAACCGGCGTCATTCAGCCGGTGGCCGAGGTCGCGCGCATCGCCCACGCGGCGCAGGCGCTGGTTCACTGCGACGCGGTGCAGGCCGCCGGTCGGATCGCCATCGACATGGCGGCGCTGGATGTCGACTATCTGACGGTGTCGGCCCACAAGCTGGGCGGCCCGCAAGGCGTGGGTGCGGTCGTGCTGCGCCCCGCCATGCCGGTTGCGGCGAGCCAGCGGGGCGGCGGCCAGGAGCGCGGCCGGCGGGCCGGCACGGAGAACGTGGCCGGCATCGCGGGCTTCGGCGTCGCAGCCAAGATCGCGGTCGAGGATCTGCCAACGGCAGCAGCGCTCGCCGCGCTACGCGACAAGATGGAGCACGATCTGGCGCAGGTGGCGCCCGACGCCCACATTTTCGGTGGCCGGACGTCCCGCTTGCCCAATACATCGTGCGTGGCGATGCCGGGCGTGGCCGCGACGACCCAGCTCATGGCGCTCGATCTGGCCGGTATTGCCGTCAGCGCCGGCTCGGCGTGCTCGTCGGGCAAGGTCAAGCCCTCGCACGTGCTGGCGGCGATGGGGGCGAACGAAATCGAGACCGCATCAGCCCTGCGCATCAGCCTGGGCTGGACGACGGCGGCGGACCATGTCGGGCGGTTCGTCGGTGCTTGGAGTGACCTTTATCGCCGGCTGAGCCCGGCATCGCGGCCGGCGACGGTTGCGGCGTGAGTTTGGAGAGTTGGCCATGAACGCGATCAACGGACTGCGGCGCAACGACCAGCCGATCTATCTCGACTACCAGGCCACGACGCCGATGGATCCGCGCGTGCTGGATGCGATGATGCCGTACTTCACCACGAAGTTCGGCAATCCGCATTCGCGCAGCCACAGCTACGGCTGGGAAGCGGAAGAGGCGGTCGAGAAGTCGCGGGCGCAGATTGGCAAGCTGATCGGCGCCGACGAGAAGGAGGTGATCTTCACCTCTGGGGCCACCGAGTCGAACAACCTGGCGATCAAGGGCGTGGCGCACTTCTACAAAGAGCGCAAGAACCACATCGTCACTCTCGTGACCGAGCATAAGTGCGTGCTCGACACCTGCCGGCATCTCGAGCAGGAAGGCTTCGAGGTGACCTATCTGCCGGTGCAGCAGAACGGCCTGGTCGATCTGGAGCGCCTGCGGGAGGCGATTACTGACAAGACCGTACTGGTCTCGATCATGGCGGTGAACAACGAGATCGGCGTCATCCAGCCGCTCAAGGAGATCGGTGCGCTCTGCCGCGAGAAGAAGGTCTTCTTCCACACCGATGCTGCTCAGGCGGTCGGCAAGATCCCGCTCGATGTCGAAGAGATGAACATCGACCTGATGTCGATCTCGGGCCACAAGATCTACGGGCCCAAGGGGATTGGCGCGCTCTACGTGCGGCGTAAACCGCGGATACGGCTTGTGGCGTTGATCGACGGCGGCGGCCAGGAGCGCGGCTTCCGGTCCGGCACCTTGCCCACACCGCTGTGCGTTGGGCTAGGCGAAGCCTGTGAGATCGCCATGAAGGAGATGGGCGCTGAGGCAGCGCGCCTGCAGACGCTGCGGGACCGGTTCCTGAACAGCATCCAGGCCAAGCTGCCTGATATCTATGTCAACGGCGACTTGGCGCAGCGCATCCCCGGCAACCTGAACATCAGCTTTGCCTATGTCGAGGGCGAGTCGCTGATGATGGGCATCAAGTCGCTCTCGGTGTCGTCGGGTTCGGCGTGTACATCCGCGTCACTGGAACCGAGCTACGTGTTGCGGGCGTTGGGTGTCGAGGAGGAGCTGGCGCACACGTCGCTGCGTATCGGCTTTGGCCGCTTTACCACCGAACAGGAAGTGGATACGGCGGCCGAGGATATCGCACGGCACGTCAGCAGATTGCGGCAGATGAGCCCGCTCTGGGAGATGGTCCAGGAGGGCGTCGATCTGAAATCGATCCAGTGGGCAGCCCACTGAATCGCGGACATCAGCAAGGGAGTAAGTCATGGCCTACAGCGAGAAGCTGATCGACCACTACGAGAACCCGCGTAACATCGGTTCTCTCGACAAGAATGCCGAGGATGTCGGCACCGGTCTGGTCGGCGCGCCAGCCTGCGGTGACGTGATGAAGCTGCAGATCAAGGTGAGTGCCGATGGCCTGATCGAGGACGCCAAGTTCAAGACCTTCGGGTGCGGTTCGGCCATTGCGTCGAGCTCGCTGGTAACCGAGTGGGTCAAGGGCAAGACGCTCGACGAGGCCGGCACGATCAAGAACACCGACATCGCCAAGCATCTGGCGCTGCCGCCGGTGAAGATCCATTGCTCGGTCCTGGCCGAGGATGCGATCAAGGCGGCCATTGCCGACTATCGCGCCAAGACGGAGAAGAAGCTGGTAGCCGTAGAGCCGAAGGCCGAAGAGAGCGCCCAGGCAGCGGAGTAGTGGAGATGAGCGTGGAGACAGCACCCGCCGAGCGCAAGCCGGCCGCGCCACGACCGGCGCGGCCGCGGCCGCAGCTCATGACGATTTCCGAATCGGCGGCGGCGCGCGTGAAGGAATTGATCGCGCAGCGCGGTAAGCCGACGGCCGGCGTGCGCATCGGCGTGCGCACCAAGGGCTGCTCGGGGCTGTCCTATACGCTCGAGTATGCCGACGAGAAGGGACCGAAGGACGAGGTCGTCGAGGCGCAGGGCATCACCGTCCTGGTCGACCCCAAGGCAACCCTGTTCCTGATCGGCACCGAGATGGACTACGTCGAGGAGAAGCTGAAGACCGGGTTCGTGTTCAAGAACCCCAATGAGAAAGGCCGCTGCGGCTGCGGCGAATCCTTCCACGTGTGAGACCCCGGCGACAGGGGATCGCCCGGGCAGGATAGGCTCATGATCATGTCAACCGCGGCCGCGACGGCCTCCGAGACCGCCGTGTGCTGGTCGTGCGGCGCAGCGACAGCAGACGCAACCGCGTTCTGCGCGACGTGCGGCTTGGTGCAACCGCCGGGTCAAAGCGACCACTTCACGCGCCTTGGCTTGCCGCGCAGCTTTGATGTCGATCTGGCAGGTCTGGATCGGCGCTATTTCGCCTTGCAGCGTCAGCTGCATCCCGACCGCTTCGCGCGCAAAACCGCGCGCGAGAAGGCGGTGTCGCAACAGCAGGCAGCCACCCTGAACGAAGCCTACGAGACACTCAAGAATCCGCTGCGGCGCGCCCGCTATCTGGCGCTGCAGCAGGGTGTCGATCTGCCCGGCGATGGCCGCACGATCGACGATCCCGAACTCCTGATGGAGGCGATGGAACGGCGCGAAGCCCTGGCCGAGGCGACGACGGCGGTGGCCGTCCAGGCGCTGGAAAGCGCCGCGGACAGCGAGCGAGCCGCATTGTTGCGTGGGCTCTCGGGGCTCTTTGCTGCCGACGACAAGAACGGGGTGCGCACGGCGATACTGCGCCTTGCCTACCTCGACAAATTCACCGAAGAGGCGCGCGCCCGCCGCTTCAACCTGGGTACTTCAGGCCAATGACGCTGCTTGAGATCCATGAGCCTGGTGAGACGCCTCTGCCGCATGCCGGCGAGGAGACGCTGGCCATTGGCATCGACCTGGGAACGACGAACTCGGTCGTCGCCGTGGCACGTGACGGCAAGCCTGAAGCGCTGCGCGATGATCACGGTGCATCGCTGGTGCCCTCGGTGGTCTATTACGGCGCTGACGGCCAGGTCGCTGTCGGCACCTTGGCGCAAGAGCGCTTGGCACAGGAACCGGACCGCATCGCGTCGTCGATCAAGCGGCTGATGGGGCGCGGCGCTGCCGATGTCGCCGTGCTGGGCGATGTGCGTGCGGCCGTCGTGGAGCCCGGTAGCGGCGAGACGGACATGGTGCGCTTGCGCATCGGCGGCCGGGCGCGCACGCCGGTCGAGATATCGGCCGATATCCTGCGGGCGCTGCGGCTGCGCGCCGAGGTGGCGCTGGGCAAGACGATCGAACGCGCGGTCGTCACCGTGCCGGCCTATTTCGATGATGCCGCGCGTACGGCGACGCGCGATGCGGCCCGTCTGGCGGGACTGGAAGTGCTGCGGCTTGTCAATGAGCCTACAGCAGCGGCGCTCGCCTATGGCCTCGATAAGGCTGTCGAAGGCGTCTACGCGATCTACGATCTGGGCGGCGGCACGTTCGATTTCTCGTTGCTGCGCCTGGAGAAGGGCGTGTTCCAGGTTCTGGCGACCGGTGGCGATGCGGCGCTGGGCGGTGACGATTTCGATCACGCGCTGGCGGAGCGGGCGCTGGCCGAACGGGCCTCCCGCGGGCAGCCCGGGGCATCGAGCGCCGGCGAGGCCAAGATCGCGCTGCTGGCGGCGCGGCGTGCCAAGGAAGCGCTGACGGACGCAGCGCAAGCCGAGATCAACCTTGTATTGGGCGGTATTGCATCCAGTCATGCGATCACTGCCGGTGATTTCGAAGCTCTTATCGGCCCACTTGTGGATCGCACTGTCGGTATCTGCGCGCGGGTCCTGGCCGACGCAGCCCTCGATCCGGCCGCCGTGCACGGCGTCGTGCTGGTCGGCGGCTCCACGCGCGTACCCCTGGTTCGCCGCCGGGTGGCCGCGCTGTTCGGCACGCAACCCTTGGCCGACATCGATCCCGACGAGGTCGTGGCCCTGGGCGCGGCGCTGCAGGCGGAAGCCCTGACGGTCGGTTCCGACACGCTGCTGCTGGACGTGACGCCGCTGTCGCTGGGCATCGAGACGATGGGCGGCATCGTCGAGAAGGTGATCCCGCGCAATGCGCCGATCCCGGTGTCTCTGGCCCAGGAATTCACGACCTACCAGGACGGGCAGGCCGCCATGGCTTTGCACGTCGTGCAGGGCGAGCGTGAGATGGCTGCCGATTGCCGCAGCCTGGCGCGCTTCGAATTGCAGGGCATTCCGCCGATGGCTGCCGGTGCGGCGCGCATCCGCGTCACGTTCACGGTCGATGCCGACGGATTGCTGGCCGTCGCTGCTCAGGAGAAGACCACGGGCGTGGTGCAGCGCATCGAGGTGAAGCCGACCTACGGCATCTCCGAGGAAGACATGGCGCGCATGCTGTACGACAGCCTGGAGCACGCGCAGGACGACATGGAAAGCCGGCTGCTGGTCGAGGCGCGCGTCGAGGCCGAGCGCCTGCTGCTGGCGCTGGACGCGGCGCTGACAGTCGACGCGGACTTGTTGAACGCATCGGAGCGTGCCGATCTGGATGCCGATGCAACGCGGCTGCGTTTAGCCATCGCCGGCACCGATCGTGACGCGATCGGGGCCGCAGCCCAGGCATTGGAGGAGCGTTCCAAGGCTTTTGCCGAACGGCGCATGGACCGCGGTATCCGCTCGGCGTTGTCGGGCCTGTCGCTGGATCAGCTTGAATCGAAGGTCGGCTGACGCGCGTGGCGTCGGTCGTACGGAGTTTGTTATGCCGAAGATGGTCTTTATCGAGAAGAACGGGAACCGCAAGGAGGTCGATGCGCCGCTGGGCTTGTCCGTGCTCGAAATCGCGCACCGCAACGGGATCGATCTCGAAGGCGCTTGCGAGGGATCGCTGGCCTGCTCGACCTGCCACGTG
>Ga0187894_10005280_pt1 | contig 13306 bp, 7 predicted proteins | sample GBC1701081metaG_FD_136650 | JGI IMG/M metagenome (GOLD analysis project Ga0187894, IMG submission 136650) | White microbial mat communities from a lava cave in the Kipuka Kanohina Cave System on the Island of Hawaii, USA - GBC170108-1 metaG ... | reverse complement strand
TGCTCGCGACCGTCGACGCTGAAGACGTAGGCGATCTGCTGACCGCCGAGCGGCGCCGACGCCGTCAGCTCGAACTGAATCGGCGTGCCGGGATCGCCGGTCACCTCGCCGCCCGCCGGAGTCGCCTTCTCGATCGTCGGCGCCGGCGGCTGGACCGAGAACTTCCACTCGCGCGCGAAGCTCTGTCCCTGCTCGTTCGCGGCGGTGGCGGCAACGCGTACGGGCGCGCTACGAACATACTTGGGATCGTCGGCTTTGAAGAGAAACTTCGGACCATCCGACATCTTCTGGCCGTCGACCGACCACGCGACCTTGATCCCTTCAGCACTCTGGCCGCGTGGCGGAGAGAGCGCGAACTCCTGTGAGGTGTCGTAGCGCAGGCGGTCGAGCCGCGCCGGCAACGCGTCGAGTTTGAGTGCGCTGAGCGCAATCCTCCACTTCTGTGTGTCCTCGGCCTTGCCGTCGCTGGTGGTCAGCGCGATGTCGTGCGGTCCGTCGACCTTCACGTCGAGCGAGGGTTTGTTCTCGCCGACCTTCTTGCCGTCGACAGTCCAGCTGTAGGTCAGCGGATCGTCATCGGCATCGGTCGCGGTGGCGCGCAGGCTCACCGTGTCGCCGACGCTCGCCAGCACCGGCCGATCCGGCTTCGGATTGAGCTCGCTGATGGCAGGGGGGTGGTTCACCGCCGGTCGCTGGTCGCCGCCCGTCGGCCGCTGGTCGCTGGTCGCGAGTTGCTGGTCGTCCGTCGCTGCCTTGTCGCCGGTCGCCGGTCGCTGGTCGCCGGTCGCCGGTCGCTGGTCGCTGGTTGCTGGTCGCGCCGCGGGCGCGGGGGGTGCTTGAGGTTTGGGGGCGACGGCGACTGGTGCCGGTGCGACCTCGGTCCTCCAAGGTTGATAGACGAAGAGCGCGATGCCGAGGCCGGCGGCCAGCGCGGCGCCGGCGCCGATTGCCGCGAGCGGCAGGCCCGGCTTCCTCTCGCGCAGGGCCGAGTCGAGCTCGCCGAGCTGCGCCAACATGCGGCCGTAACCCGCCACGGCTTCGGCCCAGTCGCCGTCCTTCTCGGCTTGCGCCGCAGCCGCGAGCGACGCCTCGATCGTGCGCCGCTGCTTGCGCTTCGGCGCTTGGGCGAAGACCCGCTCTCGCAGCGCCGCGGCGCCTTGTCGTGCCGCCAACGCCTCCTCGTAGACCGGTAGCTGGTCGCCGACGCGGTCGAGTTCCGCGGCGGACTCGCGCAACGCCGCCAACTCGGCGGCGAAACCGGATGGTCGCACGCCGCCGAGAAGCCGCTCCGCCGCCGCACGCGTCGCACCGGCCAGCTCCGCCGGCAACGACGCCGCGCGCGCCAGCGCCGTGCCCACCACCTCCTCGGCCGCCGTGCGCTCGACGTGGCGCGCTTCGTCCAAGCTCCGCGCCAGCTCTTGGTAGGCGCGAGCGGCTTCGCCGAAGCGCTCCGCCGCCTCACGGAAGCGCTCGGCTGATTCAGTGTCGGCGGCGTGACGGAAGAGTTCCTCGGCGCGTTCGGCGTCGGGGGCGACGAGTACCGCCGCGTCATCGAGATCGACTCGTTGCCGCGCGCTCTCTGCCAAACCACGTGCCGCGGCGGCCTGCTCGCGCTCCTCGCGCCGGATGAAGTCGCTTTCGAGCCGGTCGAGGTCGTCGACGACGCGCGTGAAGCCGCGCGCGGCCCCGCTCCAGTCGCGGCGAGCGAATGCCGCCTGCGCCTCTTCGTGAAAACGGCGCGGCTCTTCGAGCTCGGAATCCGCGCGGGCCAACCGTCCGACTCGCTCGAACGCGCTCGTCGCCGCCGCGCTCGCAGCGACCGCGCTGTCGTACGCGTCACGTTGCGCCACCGCGGCATCGAGCGCGTCGCGTGCGTCTTCGAGCCCGGCGACGCGTTCGGACAAGCGCGCACCTGCCGCGGAATCCCGCCGCGATGCGGCGGCATCGCGTTCGACCTGCACCAGCGCCGCCGGCTCTGATTCCGCCCCCGCCAGCGAGGACGCCAGGCTGGCTTCCGCCTGCGCCAGCCTCTCGCTCCAGGCGTGCTCGGCGGCGGCCGCCACCGCATCGAACTCGGTCGCGACGCGCGCGTACTGCGCCGCGGCCTCGTCGAGCTCGCCCTGCTCTTCGGCGCGCTGCGCGCGCCGCCAGTTCTCTTCCGCCGGTTGCAGAAGGTCGGCCGCGATCAGCGACGCTTCGGCATCTGCGGCACGCTGGCGTGCTGCTTCGGCACCGGCGCGCGCGGTCGCGACCCGTTCCCTACGCTGGCGCTGGCGGTGCTCGTCGCGCAGTCGCAACGCCAACTCGGAGGCAGTGGCGTACACCGCCGCAGCGGCTTGCCAGCGCCGTTGCGCCCCAGCGTCCTCCGCCTCCTGTAGTGCGCCCTCGACCTGCTCGAGATCGGCATGCGGCGCTTCGACCGCCGCCAGCGCGTCGCGCGCTTCGATGGCGCGATCTCGGTTCACGACCAGATCGGCATAGGCCGATTCCTGCGCCAGCGTCTGTTGCACGCCGTCGATGGCGCGATTGAGCGCTCCCATCTCGGCAGCGAAATCGGCCGGGCGCTGGCCCTCGAGCACCGCGCGCGCCGACTCCCGCGCCGGCGCCATGAGCTCGTCGGGCGCGGCAGCAGCGCGCTCGAGAAGCGCCTGCAGGGTCTGCTCCGTTTCCGCGCGCCGGGCGGCCTTCTCTTCCTCGGCGAGCTGGTGCGCCTCTTCGAGCCTGCCGATCTCTGCGGCAGTCGCCGTCGAGAGCCGCGCCACCGACGTCCAGTCGCGCCGCTCGAACGCCGCGCCCGCATCGCGCAACTGCGCGCGCAGGTCCTCGATGTCGCGCTCAGCGACACCGCGCTGCTGCAGATCCTCCAGGTTTGATTGCAGCGCCGCCAGCTCCCCGCGCTGCTTCTGCGCCGCGTCGGCCACTCTCGCGCGCGCGTCTTCGACGAAGCCCGTCGCCGCCGCGCGCGCCGCGGCAGGCTGGTCCCGGGCGATGAGAGCATCGGTTTCGACACGGGCGGCTTCGAGCGACGGCAACTCGGCACCGGCGGGAAGCAGCGCCTCGAGCTCGCCAATGGCGCGCGCGGCGGCGACGAAGAGCTGCTGCACCAAGTCTCCGGCGCGGGTCCGCTGCGCTGCGCGGGCATTCTCGATCGTCTGCGTCGCGGCGGCGAGGCGTTGCCTTCCCTCGCCCCACTGGCGCGCCGCGAAGCGTTCGCGCGCAGCGGCGAGCTCCGTCCGCACCGGCTCGAGCTCGCTGTCGGGTACGAAGTCCGCTCCCAGAGCGGCGAGCTGGTCGAGCCGCTCGGCCACGGTGCGGGTTTCCTCGGCGGCGGCGTCGACAAGGGCAGCTTCGATCCCGGTGCGGCCTTGCGCCAGCTCGTCCGCCAACACCTCGAGACGCGCGCGCCGGCGCTCCAGGTCGCCCTCGCGTTCGATGTCCGCGAGCTGGTCGGGCAGCGTCTCGAGGGCGGTGAAGCCGGCGGCGGAGATTCCGAAGTCGGAGAGATGACGCTGCAGCTCGAGGCAGTGCCCGCGCAATCCATCGATCCCCTGCCGCAGCTCGTCGACCTGAGCGTCGAGCACCTGGCGGCGCAGGTCCTGCGCCTCGCGCTGTTGGATCGTAGTCGTCCCCTCGGACGGCGGCGACGGCGGCACAGCGCTGCCGACCTCGGTGGCGATCTCGGTGGCGCGCGTCACCGCGGTCGCGGCTGCGGTGGCGTCAGCCACCGGTGGGGACGACACTCGTGCGGCTAGGCTGTCGGTTCCCGCCGCTGTACCCGCGGCATCGCGCTCGTGCAGCGCCTGCTCGCACGCCTCGAGTCGCTGCACCACTTCGGTCGCGCTCGCGACACGGCGCTCGCTGTCGAGCTCGAGGCACCCGCGGACCAGCGTGCGGAATTCGTCCGGCGGCGGCTCGGGGTATTTGAGGCGCGACACCGAGCCGATGCCGCCGTAGTGGCGGCCGGCGTACATCTCGAAGAGCACGGCACCGAGCGAATAGATGTCGCTGCGCTCGTCGATGATGTCCTTGTCGCCGCCGATCTGCTCGGGCGAAGCATAGTTGAGCGTGCCGACGACCTCGTGCGTCTGGGTCAGCGTCTCTTCGCCGCTGCTGCCGAGGTCCTTGGCGATACCGAAGTCGGTGACCACCGCCCGGCCGGTGTCTTCTTCGACGAGGATGTTGGCGGGTTTGACGTCGCGGTGGACCCGCCCTAGGCGATGCACGTGCTGGAGCGCCAGCGCCACCTCGCGGCCGATGCGCAGCACTTCGGCGTAGGGCAGACGGCCGCGTTCCTGCAGCAGGCCCTTGAGGTTCGCGCCGCGCACCAGCTCCATCACGATGAAGAGCCCGTGGTCCGGATCTTCCTGGAAGTCGTGTACCGCGACGATGTGGGGGTGGCGCGACTGATTGAGCCACTGGGCTTCGCGGAAGAAGCGCTGTCGGTAGCCCGGCTCCTGCGCCAGCTCGAACTTGATCAGCTTGAGTGCACGGCGATCGAGCAGCAGCGAGTGCTCGACCTCGTAGACGGTGCCCATGCCGCCGCCGCCGAGCTTGCGCACGACGCGATAGCGCCGGTCGATGAGCTGACCGATGAGACGGTCGTCCGACGTTTCCGCCATCGTCAGCTCTTCACCCCGCCGTGAGGCGCACGATGACGGCGCTGGTGTTGTCCTTGCCGCCGGCGTCGAGCGCGAGCTGGATCAGCTTCGTGCCCGCGTCGCCGAGCGACGCCGTCTGCAAAAGAGTGTCGCGCAGCGTGTCGGCAGAGACGAGGCCGGACAGACCGTCGGAGCAGAGAAGCAGAACGTCGCCGGCGTCCGCCGCAGTCGTGCGCGTAACCACGTCGACGGACGGATTCGAACCGAGCGCCTGCAGCAAGCGATTCGAGTGGGGAAGATCGGCGGGAATCTCGGTGCCGCCGGCATAGCGACTGCCGGCGAGAGTGTGGTCCGCGGTCAGCAGCTCGAGCTTACGACCGCGCACCAAGTAGAGACGGCTGTCGCCGACGTGCGCCCAGGAGAGCCGCTGCTGCGCGAGGTCGACCTTGAGCGCCACGACCGTCGTCGCCATCGAGCGCTCTTGTTCATCTCGTCGTTCCCTCGAAGCCGCCACCAGGGCGCGGTTCGCCTTCTCCACCGCTTCGCGGAGGAGATTCTCGTCGGCGTGTTCGTCGGTGCCGCCCAACAAGCGACGTGCGCGCGCCACCAGGCCATCGCCGCGCGGCGCGGCGGCGACGTGACTGCGGATCACCTCGACGGCGAGACGGCTGGCCACCTCGCCGGCGGCGTGACCGCCGAGCCCGTCGCAAACGAGGAAGAGCCCGAGCTCCGGGAAGCAGCCGACCGAGTCCTCGTTCGCTGTCCGCACGAGGCCGACGTCAGAGCCCTCCCAGGATTCGAGTTGCATGCGTCCCGCCCTACGCGCGCACGCGCAACCCTCCGCTCACGCCGGGTTGCTCCACCCGGCGACCGAACCGTCGACCGCGCCCCCAGGCGCTGCGCCGCGTGGTCTCCACAAACGCCAGGCCCACTTCGATCTGTAGGGCCAAGCAGGAGGGTCGGTCAAGCCGGACGCTCGTCCACCCACTGGAGGTCAGAAATAGACTTCGCAGGCGACGGTTCCCGCTGCCGCGGGGCGGAATCCCTGGTCGTTGATGGGCACGTTGACCCCCCCGGTGACCACGACCTGCTCGAGGAGGTGATACTTCAGGCCGAGGAGGAAGTCGACGTAGTTGTCGCCGAGGCTCGTATCGCCGAGGGCGGTCATGGCGATCGTGGAGACGTTCGTGACGCCGCCCATCTGCGTCTGCGTGAAGGTCCCGGTCGCTTGCTTCGGGGTCCAGTTGATCGCCGAATTGTAGAGCGAGCCGCCGAAGCCGAAATCGGCGACGAAGCTCTGGATCGGCACCGAGGTGCCGACGTTCCACATGAGCCCGCGGAGCGTCGACTCGGAGAAATCGATGTTGTAGCCGAGATCGGTGTGGAGTCGTAAGTAGCGGTGAAGCCGTGCCTGACCGATCACACGGGGGAGGACAGCGGCCGTCGACGAGCCGGCAAATCGTTCTGGGAAGGGACTGGGCATAAACAGTTCGACCGAGGCGGCCAGATCGAAGATGCCTTCCTTGCCGCCGCCGTAGATCTGTCCTTTGGCTCCGAGGCTGATGCGGCCGAGCCCGGCGTTGGTCCCTTCGTTGAACGGGAAGCCGAGCGCCTCGAGGCTGTCGGATCGGTAAGTGAGGCACTCGTCGGGACTGATGTCGCACGGACCGTTCGGCGGCGCCAGCGCCTCGCCATAGACGTCGGAGAGGGCGTCGATTTCTTGTTGGCGTGTTGGCGGGTCGGTCGAGAGCGGCTCGGGCTGGAACACGCCGGAGAGCGTCGGGTCCTGCGTCGGTAGGCTGGCGTTGCTCACCGTCGTGCTCGACAGTTGCCGCGCGCGCGCGTTGACGACGACGATCGGGAGGTTGAACTCCAGCTCGATCCGGTCGCTGACGCCGTAGACGGCCGAGAGGTTGAAGAGTTGCGTCTGCGCCGAGGCATCGAGTCCGAAGCCGACGATGCCCGCGGGCTGCAACAGTTGCCCATTGATGAGGATGGGTTGCTTGAACTCCGCGAGGTATTCGATCGGCGCGAAGTTCTGGCTCAGTTTGAAGTAGGAGTACGAGCCGCGGATGCTGAGCTTTCCCGGCGCGATCGTCTGGGGTGAGCGGAAGGAGGTGGGTCCCAGCATCTCGGTCGGCACCATCACGCCGAGGTTCGAGTCGTATTCGTACTCGAACGATTGTCCCGACGTCGGCGGCAGCAACGAGATTTGTTGCTGGACACCGAGGATGATCATCTGCTGCGCCGCCGCGGCGCGATCGGCGCCACCGAACTGATTCGGGTTGAACTGCGCCCGCGCCACCCCACTCGCGATCAGACTGGTCATCACGGCCAACAGAACGCCGATGATCCAAGGAGCCAGCCACCGATCCTTCATGTTGCCCCCCTTCCGTCTTGGCGTTGCGCCCCGCCGATGCGGACTAGGCCGCGTGCCCACAGCCTACGCTGTGTGGCGTGTACTCCCCGACGGCGTCGGGGTCAAGCAACGCGCTCGAGCGCCGGTTCGCGGCGACTGCGCGTGCGCGACTAGCGCGCGTGCGCATGGGCGCGCATCGCCGTCGCGTCGGCGAGTGGCAGCGGCGACGCGTCGGCGCGCGTGATGTCGACAGGAACGCCGCTTTGCGCCTCCACCGCTTGCCGCAGTCGGGCCGCGTCGACGCGCGACGAGAGGCCGGCGTCCTTGACCAGCTTCGCGGCATACTTCTGCATGTCGCGAATGCGATGGTAGCGGTCGCTGTGAACCTCGACGTATACTCCGCCCTCGAGCTCGCCGAGCTTGACCGGCTCATAGATGAACTCCGCGGGCGTGCCGACGGGCACGAGCGGATAGAGCACCTCGAGGTCCTCGGGGTAGAGGCGAATACAGCCATGGGTCGTCTCACGGCCGATCGACCAGGGGATGTTCGTCCCGTGAATCGCGTAGAGTCCCTCCGAAAGTCGCAGCCGATACTCGCCGAGCGGATTGTCGGGGCCGGGCAGCACGACGCGCCGCGGCTCGTCCATCTCGGCGTAGATGGAGTCGGGAACGCCCCACGTGGGGTTCTTGTCCTTGGCGCGCACGGTGAAACGTCCGAGCGGGCTCTGCGTGTCGGCCAAGCCGATGCTCACCGCCCACGTGCGCACCGCGATGCGCTGTCCGGCGCGCGTCTTGCGCGGGAACATGTACAGGCGCATCTCCGGGACGTTGATCACGAGGCCGCGGTACTGGGAACGCGGCACGATCCAGCGCGTCGGCACCGCGACCTCCGCGCCTGGGGCAGGCACCCACTGATCGACGGTGGGGTTGGCATCCTGCAGTTCCTGATAGCCGAGGCCGGCATCGCGGGCGACGTCCAGGAGAGTGTCGCCTTTGCGGATCTTGTACGCCTGCACTCGACCGGCCACCGGCGGCAGCTGCTTGCCCTTGGGCAGACTGACGTCGAAGCTCGTCACCCGCTCGAGCGGCGGTAGCGGCGGCGGAGGCAGAGGCGCGGGTGGCTTGGCGGCGCTGCAACCGACGATCAGCAACGAAACCAAGAGGGACTGCGCGAGCCATTGCGGCCTCGAATGCTCCTCACGGCTCACGCTCCTCGTCTAGCGCAGCGAGCCGAATGCGCAAGCGGAAAAATCAGCGCAGCGAAACGCCGAAGAGCACCGCCATCGCCCAAGTGACGAAGCCGACGAAGATCGGAATCGTCAGATTATCGTCGATGCGCAGCGGCACGATCTCCATCGTCGCCGCGGCGCTGGCGATCGCGATCGAAACCATGGTCAAGGTCGCCGTCTCGGCGTCGGTACCCCAGCGCAGCACGAGCGCCGCGATCGCGCCGGTTGCGGTGAAAAACGCGAGTGTGCCTTCGAGACTGCGATTGGAGGTGATGCGGTGGCGGCCGAAGCGGATTCCGACGACGGCGGCGAGCGGGTCGGCGATGCCGAGGGTGTAGATCGCGATCAGCGCCGCGAGCTTCGGCATGGTGATGATCGTCAGCAGAACCGCGATGGCGAACGGGATCATCGCCGACTCGCGCACCTGCTCCTCGGCACGCAGCAAGGTTCGATTCACCCACGGTGCGTGGCGGGCGACGGCTTCCGGGTAGGCGATGCGAATGCGGTCGGCGACGTAGACGAGGCAGGCGATCGCGCCGAAGATGTGGATCACCTGCTCGTGCGTGAACAGCAGCGCATACGCGGTGGCGGTCGAGACGCCGTTGAAACAGTGGAACAGGCGCCGGCCCAGTTGCAGGTCGTGGCGGGTGGCCGACGGTGAGGGATGGGCCGGCTCCTCGTGGGTGGGATCGTCCGGGGTCACCGCCGTCCGTGATGGCTGAGGGTCGCCCTCGGTGCAAGTCGAACGTGGATGGAGCGCGGCGGGTTTGAGGCATCGCTCCCGACCCGGCTAGAGAGAGGAGGCTGGCTCCGATGACTCTCCGCCACATCGCCGCACGCGCCGGTTTGGTCTCATTCGGTCTGCTGCTCGCACTCGTCCTGCTCGAGGTCGGCATGCGTGGCGCCGGCGCGCTGATTCGCGCGCGACAGCTTCAAAACAACCGCGAGGTTCTGCAGCAGAGACACGAGTTTCGCATTCTCTGCCTGGGCGAGTCGACCACCCAGGGAACGGTAGCGTATGGCCACTACCCCGAGATGATGCAGGAGATCCTCAATCAGCAGCATTTGGGAGTCGGCGTCGCCGTGGTGAATCAGGGGCGTTCGGGTGCAGAGACGCACGTGATCGTCGAGCAGTTGAAGAAGGACCTGGAGACCTTCTCTCCGAATCTCGTCGTGGCGATGATGGGCATCAACGACGCAGGCCGGACGCACGCTTATGGCACCATCATCGCGCCCGGCGCCAATCACTGGTACGGCTCGTTCCGCACCTACAAGCTCTACCGCATGCTGCGCGCGACGTTGGAGCTCGACGCTGCGCCGGAGGCCGACGAGGGTCTCATCGTCGCCGCGGACATGGTCGGCCACCCGCCCGCGGCGAAAACCAAGACGCCGAAGCCCGCGGCGCCGTCTCCCGCACCGCCGCCCGATCCCGCCGTCGAAACGTCCCTGCGACGCGCTTCCGCGCACATCGATCACGGCGAGTTCAGCGACGCGGAGATGATCCTGCGGGAAATTCTCTCCGTCTACCCGGAAGACTCCTGGGCCCACCACGAGCTCGCGCGCCTCTACGCCGGGCAGGGAGACCGCGCCGAGGCGCGGCGCGTTCTCGCGCGCGCCATCGCGCTCGTGCCACACCCCACCGACGGGCTCTACGCGTCGCTGGCGATCGCCAACGAGCAGGACGGGGATCTCGACGGGTCGATCGCGATTCTACGACAGCTCATCGACCACATCGTTCCGGCCGACGACACACCGGCGCAGATCCACTATCGCGCCGCGCTGGCGACGCTCTACGAGAAGCAACGACGCTTCGACCTCGCCGAGCAGATCCTGCTTCCGGTGGTGGAGTACGATCCGGGCAACGATGCCCACTACCAGGTGCTCATCGACTTCTACGAGCGACGCGGCAATGCCGAACGCGCCGCCGAACTGCACAACCGACAGCAGCGCGTGCGGCACGAGTATGTGAATCCGGGCACGCGGACGAACTACCACAAGCTCAAAGAGGAAGTGCTCGGGCGCGGCATCGCCCTCGTCGCCGCGCAGTATCCGATGCGCCAAGTCGAGACCCTGCGGCGCGATCTCGATCACGACAGCGCCGTGATCTATGCCGACAACGGGTTCTTTCAGCAGCTCGTGGCGCGCGACGGTTACTGGCGCTACTTCACCGACAATTTCGGCGGTGATTTCGGCCATCTCTCCACCGAGGGCAACTACCTCCTCGCCGAGAACATCGCGCGCGTGATCACCGAGCAGTACTTCGGCGTCGAATTCCATCCGCTGCAACGGAAGCCTGCCGACGCGCGGCGTTGAGATGCCGGCCCGCTTCGCGTAGGGGTGAGGTGTCCCGTGGCCGAGCCGTTCCTACCGCAAGCGAGTGACGAGGAGATCCGCCGCGAACGCGCCCGCGCGCGCGAGCTGCGCCGCTCGCCCTGGTGGCAACGGCGCATTGCCGCCGGAAAGTGCCACTACTGCGGTGAGGCGGTAGGCGCCGCCGCGCTGACCATGGATCACGTCGTGCCGCTGATCCGCGGCGGCCGCTCGAACAAGGGAAACCTCGTGCCCGCCTGCAAGGACTGCAACAACCGCAAGAAGCACGGTTTGGCCTGGGAAGCCGAGCTCTGAGCCACCCCTTCCGTAGACCTGGAGGGCCGCGCTGCAGAACTGGAGGGCCGCCCTTCGGCGCGGCCAGCGGGCGCGAAGGGCCGCCTGCCAACTAGCGGCTCGCCCACCTCTTCACAGACCGGCGGCGCAGGCGCCAGAGCAGCATTGGGCCGAAGAGCGCGACGAGGTCCCGTAGCGCCACAGCGCCCATGCTGCGCGGCTGCGGATTCGTCTCGCAGCCGCAACCTCCGCCACCACCACCTCCGCCGCCGCTGGTGGGCGTGCGCGTGACCGTCGGCGTGCCGCCGCCCGGTGTGTGCGTCGGCGTGCCGGTGTCGATCGTCGGGGTCGACGTCGGAACGCCCGGGGTCGAAGTGCGCGTCGGCACCAGGGTCGAAGTCGGCGTAGGCGTGCTGCTGTCGTGCGTCGGCGTCGGCGTGTTATCGACGCAGCCGACGTCGAGGAGACACGCGGCGTTGAAATCGACGGTGCATCCCTCCGGGCAAGCGCCGTTTGCCGGCACCGAACAGGTGTCGCCTTCGCAGGAACAGCAGTCGTTGGCACCGGGAGAAGGTGTCGGCGTATTCGCGACACAGCCTTGCGCCGGAATGCACGCCGCGTCGTACACCGGGTCGCAGCCGTTCGGGCAATTTCCGTCGCTGGGAACGTCGCAAGAATCGCCTTCACAGGCGCAGCAATCGTTGGGACCGAGGCTCGGCGTGGCGGTCGGCGGCGGCGTGGGCGTGAAGGTGATGCAGCCCTCGGCGGCACACGCGGCCTGGAACACCGGCGAGCAGGACTCCGGGCAGGTGCCGTTGCCGGGCGCCTCACAGGCATCACCCTCGCACTGACAGCAGTCGTTCTCGCCTGGTGTAGGTGTCGGCGTACCTCCCACCGTGGGAGTGAAGGTCACGCAGGTGCTGCCTCCGGCACAGGCGGCTTGGAAGACGACTTCGCAATTCTCGGGGCAGTGGTTGTCGCTCGGCAGCTCGCAAACGTCGCCCTCGCACTGGCAGCAATCGTTTGGGCCGGGCGTATTCGTCGGCGGTACCGGTGTCACGGTGGGCGCGGCCGGTTCCGGGCACACTTGTTGGTCGCGCGAATTCTCGACGACGTAGATGTGGCGGCGCCCCGGAGTTCCGCCTGGGACGAGGTTCGAGGTCGACTCGAAGGCGATCCAGCGGCCATCGCGGCTGATGGTCGGATTGACGCTGTCGCCGGTCACCTGCATCAGGCCTTCGGCGAGGCTCACCTGACAGGTCTCATTCGTCTGGCGGTCGCGCACGTAAACGTTGCCACCGTTGGCCCCGGCGACGAAGTTGGTCGAGTTGGACACGAAGACGACGTAGCGACCGTCGCCGCTGATCGACGGCGATGTGCTCGCACCGTCGCCCTGGTCGCCGTAGCTGTTCACGCTGACGCGCTCCGTCTTGCCGCTGCCGCGGTCGAATACGAAGACGTCGCTCAGGTTGTTGGTGTCGTTGGGCACGAGGTTGATGGCGAAAGACTCGAACGCGACCAGGGCACCGTCGTCGGTGATTCCGGGCGGGAAAAGCGAACCCTGGCTGTCGCGCGTCGTCGGACTGCCGTCGAAGCCGCGCGTGATGAGCTGTGTCGTAGGGGGATCGGCGCAGCGGTTGCGGACGTAGAGATCGAGTTTCTCGTTCGGATCGCCGCCCTGTGGAATGAGTCGGTCGGAGGGCGAGACGAAGACGACATTGCAGCCATCGCGACTGATCGCGGGAGCGAGAGCGGGCTGCGGATCGCGAGTAACCGTGCGCACGCTGATCAGCTCGGTCACGCCCTCCTGGCGGTCGCGCACGTAGACGTCGGCGATGTCGGTGTTCGGGTCGTTGGGGGTCAGAATCGCGGTCGTCTCGAAGGCGACAAAGCGGCCGTCGGCCGACATCGAGGGGGGGAGGTCCCGGCTTCCGCCGAAAGCAGGCAAAACGCCGGCGGCGGTGAGGCTCACGGCCTCGGTGGTGGCGGCGATACGGTTGCGGACGAACACGTCGTCGCCGCCGTTGGTGTCGTTCGGCACCATGTTGGTCGCTTCGGAGGCGAAGGCGACGAGGTCGCCGGAGTCGTCCAACGCGGGCGGCAGGCTGTTGTCGTTGCCGACGAAGCCGAGAGAGGTGATACTCACGCGGGTGGTCTGGCCACTCTCGCGGTCGTGAACGAACACATCGTACTGCTGCTGATCGGGGAGGGTGTTGTCGAAGTTGGTCGCGAGCGACTTGAAACCGACGATGCGGCCATCGGCGCTGAGCGCGGGAAAGAAGCTGTCGGCGTTCCCCTCGACGCCCGAGCTGGTGACGGATACACGTGTCACACCGCTCGATTGAGCCGCGAGGCGCACGGCGACACCGGCGACGAGAAGGCCCCCAAAAACGAGGGTGACCGCGGCCAGCGCCCGGCGCCGTCGTGGTTGGTTGTTCCGCCTCATTGCCGACATCTCCTTCCCGCCGCTCAAAGACCCGCGCGAAGTAGCACAAAAGCGCCTCGGTCGACAAACT
>Ga0187894_10005279_pt1 | contig 13310 bp, 14 predicted proteins | sample GBC1701081metaG_FD_136650 | JGI IMG/M metagenome (GOLD analysis project Ga0187894, IMG submission 136650) | White microbial mat communities from a lava cave in the Kipuka Kanohina Cave System on the Island of Hawaii, USA - GBC170108-1 metaG ... | reverse complement strand
TTTCGGAAGGCCGCGTCCAGGTCGTCGAGCTGCGCCGCGTAGCGGGCGGCGTTGGCGTCGAAGCTGGCGGCCCCGCCGGGGTCCAGGTCGGTCAGGACCTCAGCGATGCGCTCGGCCATGGCCTTGAAGCGCAACGGGTCCAACCAGACATGGGGGTCCAGGCCGCCGGTCAGCACCTCGCCGTCCACGTCTCCCTCCACGCCCGGCAGCGCCTCGTCCACCGCCAGCAGCTCGCTGGGGAGCAGGTCGACGGCTCGGACCCGGCCCGGGAGGCCGTCGACCAGCTTCTGGACCGCCGGTTGGAACCCGCTGGAGAGATAGAACACGACGTCGGCGCGAGAGACCTGGTCGACCGCCTTGCCTCTCAGCTCGATGGAATGAGGGGAGGCACCGACGGGCGTGAGGTTCAACACCTGCACCCGGTCGCCCCCGATGGCCGTCGCCGCCTCGGCGATGGGCAAGAACGCGGCCACCACCGACACCTTGGCGGGATCGCCGAAGGCGCCGCTGGGGGATCGACCGCCTTCACCGCAGGCGGCCGCCACGACAACGGCCAACGCCACCAACCAGACCCGAGAGCTCATGGACGGACTCTAGCCAAAAGATGAGAGTTACTCTCATCATGTGACTAGAATAGGAATAGGAGCGAGTCTGACAACTGACAGCTCGCCTTGTCTGAAAGGACTCCCGTGCCCACGACCGATCCCCTGCTTCGCTGATGGCCAAGTCTGGTGCCAAGCGGGTCCTGGTGAAGCTCCGGTCGACGGCCGGTACGGGCTACACGTACGTCACCACCAAGAACAAGGTGAACAACCGGGAGCGGCTGGAGCTTCGCAAGTACGACCCGAGGATCCGCCGACACGTGCCGTTCAAGGAGGAACGATGAGCCGCAGGGCCGCGTCGTGAAGCAGGGAATCCACCCGGAGTACCGCGAAGTGGTCTTTCGCGATCGCGAGGCGGGAGTCGACTTCCTGACCCGCTCGACTGTCGTGACCCACCAGACATGCGAGGTCGACGGCCGGACCTACCCGCTGGTGGTCGTGGAGATCAGCGCCGCCAGCCATCCCTACTACACGGGCAAGATGAAGATCGTCGACACGGCGGGCCGGGTCGAGCGATTCGAGCGCCGGTACGGACGGCGCCGTAGAAACCGTGCATGAGCGGCGGTGCAGGTGAGCACGGTGCAGGTGATGTCGACGAGCCACACGTCGCCCTTGGTGGTCTTGCCCAACTTGCGTTTGCCGCCGGTGATGTTGTTGCCGGGGGCGACTCCGGCCCACTTGGCCAGGTGCCCGGCGGCTACGAGCCGGGACCGGGGAATCCAACCCAACAAGCCTCCATACCCAGGATGTCGTCGGCGACGTGTCTCTCGTCCCGGGATCGCACATCGTCGTGGGCAACGAGGACGCCGATCCCGCGGTAGTCGAGGTGGTTTCGGTCGAGCCGGACGGAGTGGTTCTCGTTCGGGTCCTCCCGGTCCTGCGCAGCGCGATCGGCTGCGGGGCAACGAACATGCACGAGCAGTGTCAGGAGCGAACTCTGTAGAAGGCCGGTCCGTCGAGATAGTTGACGGCGCGGAAGTCGTCCGCCACGATCTGCGCCACCGGATGCGCGAGACCGATCATCAGCGGCTCGGTCGAGTCGTCCACCGTGCGAGGTAGGTGCTCACCAGGCTGTACCGCAATGTGCTCCCTGTGAAAGCTGGGCAGGGCCCGCACCTGGTCCAAGAGCGGGTACTCCTCCAACACCCCTTCCAATGGCGAGGTCAAATACGCCATCACCACGTGTTGCGCAACGCGCTGCGGCTCCCGGTACCGCTCGGCGAAGCGCTCGGGGTGCAGGTAAGCATCCACCGTCCACTCCAGCTGCGACTCGCCGCCGGCGAGGGCGGCGTAGTACGCGGCGCCACCACCGCAGAGCCTGATCCCAGCCTCGACGAGACAGGCGCCCTGCGCAGTGGACATGATCTCCAGATGTGCGGGACCGTGGCGGACGCCGAGCGCGTCGAGAGCGTCGAAGGCGTAGTCGACCATTTCGGGCACGACGGCGACAGGCGTGGCGAACACTCCCGCGTGTCGGTCGACAACTCCGTTGATGGTCATCTTGGCGTAACGCCAGACGTCGGTGACCCGGTGACGGCCAGCGCAACTGACTGTGTTGACCGCGTACTCGGTGCCGAGCAGGTACTCCTGGGCGACGACGCCCTCATTTCGCTGGGCGAAGATATTGATGCTGCCCAGGATCGCCCGGTACGCAGCCACCGATTCGTCGGGAGTATCGCAGAACCTGACACCGTCGTTTCCTGCACTGCGCAGCGGTTTGACCACGACCCGTCCACCAATCACTTCGTGCCACGCCCGCACGACCTCTGCGTCGGCCACCAGCACCTGCCGGGTGGCCCGCAGACCGGCAGCTCGCAGAGTCTCGTTCTGCACAAACTTGTCACGCCGAGCGGGGCTGAGAGCGGTCCCGTTCGTGGGCAGCCCAAGCAACTCACTGAGGTGGTCGGCCAGTTCGACACCGGTCTCACCACCGGTGATAACCAGCTCTGGCTCGTGCCTGGCCAACGCGTCACGGGTAGCGACGAGATCGCTGTCGTGCACGATGTTGGCTGCGAACCTCGCTAGGTCCGGCTGCCTCCGGTACACCGGGGGCACGTCGAGCGTGCTCTGCACCCGCACCACAGCGACCCCGGCGTCAAGAAACGCTTCGGCCAGGGCCAAGGTGGGTGCGTACACATCTACCATCGCGACGGTCCCGCTCAAGCTTCTCACCGGCTCCCAAGCGGCGACGGTCGAGGGCCGGAGTCAGCCGGTCGATCCATCGGGCGTTCTTCCTGCGCCAGCGAGGGCATCTCGCGCAGGTGCGGAATGCGGGACATCAGAATCGGTAGAGCCGCCACGAGGAAGCCCACCGAGGCGACCCATAGTCCGGCGCGCAGGCCGAGCCTGCCACCGACCACCCCGCCCACGATGGCCCCAGTGGTGCCGACCCCCCACATCACCGTTCGCATACCCGCGGTCATCCGGCCCATCAACTCCCTCGGAGTCACCGCCTGTCGCAGGCTCGTCCCTGCGACGCTGGACACGGCGAGTCCAGCGCGCATGAGGAAGAAGCCCGCCGTGACACCAACCACCGTCAGCACAGTGGACCCGGTGTGGAGCGGTATGAGCAGTGGACCCCCGTAGCCAACGAGGACGGCCACCGTGTACACCCTCCCGTACCGGTATCGCCGGATCATGCTCGGAGCGAACGCGGCTCCGAGCATCCCGCCCACTGAGCTCATTGCGATGACGAGACCGATCAGCCCCGGCTCGAAGTTGAGCTCGCGCACCGCATAGATGACGAAGAGCGCCTCGACGAACATGTAGCAGAAGTTGAATGCCGCACCTGCGACGGCAAGTACCCGAAGGTACGGCTGCCGGACGATGAACCCGATGCCCTCGGCGATCTCTGAGCCGATGTGTCGATTGGCGGATGGGGATATTTCCTCGGGCGCGCGGATCGCCCACAGCGACAGGACCGACGCCAGATAGGAGCCAGCGTCCACCACCAGCGCGAACGGGGCGCTGAACACTTGTACGAAGAGTCCCCCGAGACCGGGACCTGCGAACTCCGCCGCCGAGGAACTCGCGCTGAGTCGTCCGTTGGCGGAGACCAAATCGCTCCGACTGACGATCACCGGCACGTAGGCCAGCCAGCAGACCTCGAACAACACCGTGCACACGCCGATACTGAGGACGATCACCGCAAGCGCTGGGGTGCTCAACGCGTCGAGCGCCGCCAGCACAGGAACAAGCGCCACCAAGGCCGCGCGGAGCAGGTTCGCCGTGATCATTAGCTGGCGTTTCGGCCTTCGGTCGACGAGCACGCCGAAGGGCAACGCCAGCGCCAGGAAGGGTAGGAACGCAAAGGATCGCAGGAGCCCGAGTTGTTCGGGGGTGACCTGAAGAACAACCACGGCGGTTAGCGGGAGCGCCAAGTTGGTGACTTGCACGCCGCACAAGGACACCGTCTCGCCGAACCAGAACAGTTTGAAGTTGTTGTTCTTCCACAACGAGCTTTTCGTTGCGCCGGTCATAGGCGTGACCGTCAGTCCGGCGAGCGGTAGGAGAGCAACAGTGGCCGGGGGTCGGCCGCCGCCAGCCAGCGGCGCCTCCGGCTGGAGGCCGAACGAAGCGCTGCGCGCACCGCGGCGGCGTCGGCTTCCGCCTGCCGGGCCAGGTCCTGGGCCAGCACGGCTGGACCGTAGTAGGCCGCGCCTGCGGCGACGGCCAGTGACACCATCGGCAACGCAGAGGAACCAGGCGCCGCCGGGCCGGGGTTCGCCCGACGGGCGTACTCGAGGACCGTCTCGCCGGGGGCCATCCCGGTACCGGCGGCGGCCAACGCCTCTGAGACGTCGACCCATGCATGGCGGACTTGGGCAGCCGGCCCCCCTGCCCGGGCTCGCGCCATGCGTCGCCGTCGCCGGGCGGCCTTGGCCATCACCACGGCCGCGGCCAGGCCGGCGGCGATGCCGACGACGGGAAGGGCGACGGTGGCGGCGCCGAACACCAGTCGTCCCAGGGTGACAAACGATGGCTGCTCTCGCTCGGGAGCGCTGGCGCCGGTTTCGTCGCCGTCGGGAAACGGCAGATCGATCGGTACCGGCGTCGCCACCTCGGCCGCCGGTGTGAGGACCTGGTTGTCCTGGGCCTCGGGCCGGCCGGTGTATTCCTCGGCGCCCGGGGCACCTCGGCCCGGCGTGGGCTCGAATGCCACCCAGCCGGCATTGCCGAGGTTTACCTCGGGCCAGGCATGGGCGTGGCGGCCCCGGACCACCACGGTCCCGGAGTCAGCCGGCTCGCCCGGCGTGAACCCAACGGCGACGCGCGCCGGGAGGCCCATGAGCCGGGCCAGCACGGCATAGGCGCTGGCAAACTGCTCGCTATAGCCCCGCCGCGATCCGAACAGGAACGATTCCAGCGCTGCCGTCCCGTGGCCGGCGCTCACGTTGAGGTCGTAGACGAAGCCCTGATTGAAGAAGTCCTGCAGGGCTCGGGCCCGCCCGAAAGCGCTCCCGTCCGACCCGCTGCCGATCGTCTCGGCCAGCGCCCGCAGTTCCCGTGTCGGCCCGGGCACTGCACGCTGTGCAGGAACGTCAGCCTCCGAGGACGGCGACGCCCGCCGGAGAGCGTCGAGACTATGACTGGACGGGCGCGAGCGGACCCGGTACACCAGCCCGTCGGCGGCTCCGGGGCGGACGACCAGACTGGCGGTTCCAGGGTGGAAGTCGGCGTCGTCGGCGCCGGCGAGCCGGACCGCTCGGTAGGCCGCCGGCAGCCACACCGACCTGAGCCCAACCACGGTGACCTCCTGGTCGATTTCCCCGCTTGGACTCTCGCTTGCGCCGGCCTCGCCGGGGAGCTGGCCGTTTACCGGGGAGTAGGCGGCCTCGATGGACCACTGCTGCCCGTCGAACTCGTCGAGGGCGGTCAGCCGCCAATAGGCTCGCTCCGGCGCTCTTACCCGGAACAGCTCTTCGTCGGGCTGGTCCACCAGGTTGGCCCGCAGCTGGGACAGGGGGCTGACGACGTCGATCCGCCCGCCCCTGTCTTGTTGGTCGGGCCGCAGCGCGACGACCGGAGTGGCATCGGCGCCCGGAAGGTACGGCGCGGCCAGGACTCCTGCTGTCGCCATGGCCGACACTGCGCCAATGGCTGCGGCCACTCCGGCCGACCGGCGCCGGAGCTGGTCGGATCCCACGGGGACCGTCATGTGAGCAGGCACCGAGCTTGCCACCAGCAGCACCGAACCTGCCGCGGCCAAGTACAACCCGGCGAACAGCGCTTGGTGGGCCTCGCCGCCCAACGCGGCGGTGGCCGCGAAGAGCACGAAGGACGGCGCCAGGGCTCGAAGGGGACCGGCGTTGCGAGCGACCGCCGACGCAGCGATCACGGCGGCTCCGGCGACGCCGGCCATGGCGGCGAGCAGTGGCCCGGGCCGGGGCGGGATCGGCGCCGCAACCGAGAGAACCTCGGATCCGAACGCGGCCACGCTGGCGGCGGCCGCTCGCCATGTCGACGGACCGGGCACGCCGTACCAGGTTGTGGCGGGTAGGACATACCACACCGAAGCCAGGGCGCTCACGCCGAGGGCGAGGCCAGCACCGGCGACGGAGGGAAGATCCCGCCGTCGCGCCGCCGCCATGGCGGCATGCGCCACGAGAGCGGCACCGGTTAGCGGCAGGAGCGTCGAGGGCCGGGTGAAGAATCGGGTCATCCCCGCCGCTGCCACCACAGTTGCCAAGGCGGTCGCCGCGACCAGAGCCGGGCGGTCTCGCCCCGTCGCAGCAGCGAGCGGGGTGCTCACCGGCGCCCGATGGCGACCGGCGGCCGCCGGTCGACTTGCGGCACTGTCGGGACCGCCCGCGCCCAAGCCGCCTCCACGGTCGCACCGGGCGCCATCGCCACCAGCCGGGCGCCTGACGGCAGCTCGGGTGCCGGAGAGGCCGGCCCTGCTCTGCTGTGGCAGGCGACTACGACGAGTAGTCCCGGCCGGCCGAACGCCTGCGCGACGCCCGCCAGCTCGGCGCCGCTGACGCTGGTGGTCGTGACCACTACCAGCACGTCGGCCCCCATCCGGGCCGCTCGGTCGAGGCGGTTCAGGCGGTCCGGGCGAAGGATCTGAGCTGCGGGGCGCACCTGCACGGCGGCGAGCATCTCGAGAAGGTGCTCGACCTTCGAGGGGCCGGCGCCCGCGCTGCTCATCACGCCGCCGCACGCCAGTTGCACCGGCCCGAGATAGGCGGCACTGCAGGCGATGCTGGCTGCCGCCGACACCGCCTGCTCGAAGTCGGCATCTCGGTAGAGGTGGCGGCGGTCGTCGAGCAGGATCGTCACCCGGCCCGTGACGCCGCCGGCGTTCTCTTCCCGCACCACCAGCGTACCGCGCCGAGCGCTGCCCTTCCAACACACGGCGCGCAGTTCGTCGCCCGACCGGTAGTCGCGCAGGGCGCGAAACTCCCCGCCGTCGCCTCGGCGTGGCCGGTGGCCGGCGACTCCGACGCCGCGCTGAGCGGTCCGCAGCCCACTGGCGTCGACCTGGCACCGGCGGGGCACCACTGTAACCATGGATGCCGCCACGACGGGGAACGATCGTTCGAGTAAGCCGAACGGGTCGCGCAGGGTTACCGCCAACGGGCCCACCTCGTGGCGACCCCGCGCGAGCGAAGGCATCGTGTAGGCGAACCGAACGGTCGCGCCGGGCGCAAGAGGCTCGACCGGGCTGACTAGGGTCCGCCCGCCGGTAAGACGGTCGGTGGCGAACAAGGCCGGCGCCGACCGCTTGGAATAGTTCCGCAGCTCAACCCGCACCTCGATGGGATCGCCCGCCTGTGGTCGTTGAGGATGGAGGCGGCGCTCGCCGGCAATTTGGACGGGCGTGAGTCGCACATAGCCGCGTGCGGCGGCCAAGAGCACCACCACTCCGCCTGCGCTCATGAACAGCTCGATGACGGCGAAAAATCGGCCAGTGGCGGCCAGCACCACGGCTGCGGTGGCCAGCACACGCCCGCGGTGCGTCAGCCTCACGCGCGGCGGGTCGCCGCAGCTGCGGCGACAGTCGGTACGGGGACCGAGTCGACGATGCCGACGACGATGTCGTCTGCGGTCAGGCCGTCGAGATAAGCGTGCGGCGCCATGGCGAGGCGGTGGCACAGCACCTCGCGAGCCACGGCCTTGACGTCGTCAGGCAGAACGTAGGGCCGCCCCGACCGGGCGGCCCATGCCCGGGCAGCCGCCTGGAGGCCAACCGCCGCTCGAGGCGACACGCCCGTAGCCACCGCCGAATGGAGTCGGGTGGCGTCGGCAAGGTCGAGGATGTAGTGCTTCACCGCCGGCGAAACCTGGACCGAGCGGGTGTGCTCGATCAGCGCGGCGACGCCGTTCACCGTGACCACGGCAGCAACGTCCGAGGCCGCCGCCGACCCTGCGTGGTCGTCGAGAATCTGCATCTCGGCGGCCCGCCCGGGAAGCCCGAGCGACACCCGCAGGAGGAACCGGTCGAGCTGGCTCTCCGGGAGCGGGTAGGTGCCCTCGTGGTCGAGCGGGTTCTGAGTGGCCACGACCATAAAGGGACTGGGAAGGGCCGACGTCACCCCGTCGACGGTCACCTGGCGCTCCTGCATGGCCTCCAGCAGCGCCGACTGCGTCCGCGGCGCCGCCCGGTTGATCTCGTCGCCTAGCAAGAGATTGGTGAACACCGGGCCTGGCCGGAACTCGAACCGTCCGTCGCTGGGACGGTAGATGCTGGTGCCGACGACGTCTGAGGGCAGCAGGTCGGGCGTGAACTGGACGCGATTCCAGGAACAACCGAGCGTGGTGGCGAGCGCCCGGGCCAGGGTCGTCTTGCCGACGCCGGGCACGTCCTCGATAAGCAGGTGGCCTCCGGCCAGCAGGCAGGTGATCGCCAGCTCGATCGCCTCCCGCTTGCCCCGGAGATGCCGGGCCACGCTGCCCACGATCGCCTCGATGGTGGCTTCCGCCCCGTCCGCGCTGATGGCCGGAGATGTCGTCGTCATGAGTCAACCTTCCTGCTGGGGTCGGTATTGGAGGAGCCCCAAAGGGCACACATCACTTCACCGGCGGGTGAGGGAGTCGACGCACGGCCCGGCCAGGTAGCGTACGGTACCACATGATAAGAACCAGTGTTATTCTTGAAACTGTTGAGAGCTAACCCGGCGATCAGCACCACGTTCAGCGGAGATTCTGCGGCCGGATGAGTGGTTGTGGTAGGATGCGACCGATTCTTAGTCTCAGTATTGGTGTTAGTCCTGTTCCGAGTGGAGCAGATGAAGAAGGGGGAATGCTCCGTGCGGGGTTCCGGGCGTTGGTTGTCGAGGACGGTCCTGTTGGCAGCTGTCGTGGTGGCCGGGGCCTGCAGCGCTGATGGAGGAGGGACCGAGGTGTCGACCGCCCGCCCGTCGACGTCGACCTCGACATCGACGACGGTTGTCTTTTCGCCTGCGCCGGCCGGCGCTACCGAGACATCGTCGGTTGAGCCGCAGCAAGCCTCGACCACCCTTGTGCCGCCAGTGGTGCCTGGAGCCGCGGCGGTAGCCAAACCGAAGACACCCGCGCCACCGAAGGGGACCGGCCCGACCACCCTCGCCCCAGGGTCGACCACCCCCACGCCGTCCGCTGCCCCTGCCCCCACGCCTCAGTCCGGCGGCTCACCGTCACCGTCGGTGCCAGTGGCCGAAGTGCCAGTGGCCGCAGTGCCGGTAGCCCCTGGGCTGGCCAAGGCGCGCGCGAGCGGCATCATCCTGGGATTCTCGGGCGGAGCCCCGTTCTCGATCCTGCAGCCGGACGGTACCTTCAGCGGTGCCGGTCCGGAGCTCGCTCGGGGCGTCCTGACGGCTATGGGGGTCAGCAAATTCGAAGGCTTGAGGATCGACTTTTCCGGGCTGATTCCGGCCCTGCTCGCCGGGCGCATCGACATGATCGTGTCTGCCACCAACATCACCCCCGCGCGTTGCGAGCAGGTCAGCTTCGCCGACCCGTTCCTCGTCACCCTCAACTCTTTCGCCACCAGGGCGGGTAGCAGCGTGGTCGTGTCACGCTTCGAGGACATCGCCACGCAGGGCCTTTCGCTGGGCGTGATCGCTGGCGCAGTCGACGCCGCCCAAGCGGCTAAGGCGGGGGTGCCTCAGGACAAGATCACCGCCTTTCCGGACGTGACCAGCGCGTTGAGCGGGCTGCGGGACAAACGGGTAGACGCGGTGATAGCCAGCATCATCATGCTGCGCTACACCGCACGACAGACGGACAGCCTCGACGCCATCGAGTTTTCACCGGCCTTCACGCCGGTGGTCGACGGCAAGCCGGCTGTCGCGGCAGCCGGGATGGTGTTCCGCAAGGACGATCAAGACTTCGCTCGTTCGTTCTCCGAAGTGCAGGCCACGCTGATGTCGACCAGAGAGGCGCTACGAATCATGGCCCCGTTCGACGTCACGCCCGAGTCAGTGGACGAAGCCTCCAAACTGCGGGCCGAGCAATTGTGCGCTGGCGGTTGATAGCGCCTGTGCGCCAGCACTGAGTGGACGCAGTGTGGAAGAGCATGGAGGAACTGCTTCCCGCCGTGCCGATCACCCTGTGGGTCACCGGTGCCAGTGCCGTGCTCGCCACGGTGCTGGCGCTCGGCGCCGGAGCGCTTCGTCTTAGCTCGAGCCGGGCAGTGCGCGCTCTCAGCGGCGCTTACGTCGAGGTGTTCAGGGGAACCTCGGCACTGGTGCAGGTCTTCTGGTTCTTCTTCGTCCTGCCGTTGTTCGGCCTCAGCCTGACACCAGACCAGGCGGGCATCGCCGCTCTGTCGCTGAACATCGGTGCCTACGGTGCCGAGGTCGTCCGGGGGTCCATCCTCGCGGTGCCTCGCATCCAATGGGAGGCGGCCGTTGCCCTCAACATGACGGCCTGGCAGCGCCTCCGCCGGGTCGTCGTCCCCCAGGCGCTGCCGTTGATGATCCCCCAAGCCGGAAATCTGGCCGTCTCGTTGCTCAAGGCCACCTCGCTGCTATCGCTGGTCACCATCAGTGAGTTGACCTCCCGTGCCCAGGCGATTCGGGAACGGACCGGGAACGAGGCGGCTGTGTACGGCGCGCTGCTTCTGATGTACTTCATCCTGTCTCTTGGGATCGGTGGGGTGGCCTCCGGGTTGGAACGACGTGCCAGCCGGCACCTCCCGAAGCTGCGCAGCGGGCGGAAGCCGACGCCGCTCGAGCTCCCGGCGTGAGCTGGGACTGGCGCTACGCCTGGGAGATAGTGCCGGCGCTGCTAACCGGCCTGCGAACGACCTTGGTGGCCACCAGTCTTGGTTTCGCGCTGGCCTTGGTCGTGGGCCTCGGCTGGGCCCTCTTGCGGCGATCGGGCCCTCCGTTGCTCCGGCTCCCCGCCACTGCGCTCGCCCTCTTCGTGCGGGGCACACCGCTGCTGGTCCAGCTGTTCTTCCTCTTCTACGTCCTCCCCGGCTACGGACTCACGTTGTCCGCCTTGGCAACGGGGGTCCTCGGCTTGGGCCTGCATTTCGGCGCCTACCTCAGCGAGGTGTTCCGCGCTGGCATCGAAAGTGTCCCCCGTGCACAGTGGGAGGCGGCGGGGGCCCTCAGCTACACGCGCCGCCGGACCTGGACGGCCGTGGTGCTGCCCCAGACGGTGAGGCATGTGCTGCCGGGGCTGGGCAACTACCTGATCAGCATGTTCAAAGACTCCGCCCTTCTCAGCATCATCACCGTGACGGAACTGGTGTTCGCCGCACGATCAGCCGCGGGGCAGACCTTCCGCTACCTGGAGCCGGTCACGATGACGGGCGCCATCTTTTTCCTCGTCAGTTATCCGACCTCCTTGGGGGTCCGAGCACTGCAGAGCCGGCTCGACCTTGCGTCCTGAGGGCTGGGGCGGCTCGACCACCGATCCGTTCCTTGTGCTGCGCGGAATCACCAAGACGTACGGCTCGGAGATCGTTCTCCGTGGCCTCGACCTGGAAGTGGCGAGGGGTGAACGGGTCGCCATCATCGGTCGGAGCGGGTCTGGGAAGACCACGTTGCTTCGGCTGGTGATGGCATTGGAGCGGCCGACATCGGGAAACGTCATCCTCGGGTCGACCCCAACGTGGCCCGAGCACGACCGACGTGGGCAACCCACCGCGTCGGAGCGCCACCTTCGGCACGTCCGGACAAACATCGGGATGGTTTTCCAGCAGTTCAACCTTTTCCCAACAATGACCGCCCGCCAGAACGTGGCCGAAGGGCCGCGCCACGTGCTCAGGCTCAGTCGCAACGAGGCCGAGAAGCGGGCCTGTGACCTTCTCGAGCGGGTAGGCCTCAGCAAGAAGCTCGATCGATATCCGAGCGAGCTCTCGGGCGGCGAGCAACAACGCGTCGCCATCGCCCGCGCCCTCGCCATGGGCCCCGAGGTCATGCTCTTCGACGAGATAACGTCCGCCCTCGACCCAGAGCTGGTTGGCGAGGTCCTCGACGTGCTGCGCGAGCTGGCCGTTGACTCCGGCGTCACGATGCTCATCGTGACCCACGAGATTGCGTTCGCTCGCGAGGTGGCCGACAGGGTGGTGTTCTTGGCCGACGGAGAGATCGCCGAGCAGGGTCCGCCACGGCGTCTGCTCGACGACCCCACCGACATGCGGACCAAGGCGTTCCTCGATGCCGTCCTGCGCCGTTGAAACACTGTTCGTCAACAAAACAACCGGGTCGGCGTTTCGAGAACCAACCCCCGATCGCTACAACGGTGTGTTTCGCTGGCGCCTGGCCCAGTGACCGTCCTTTCAGTAGCTCCGCGGGTCGGGGCGATGGCGGGGTCGCTGTCTCGCACGGGTCATGTCGAGGGGCAGGGGTGGGGAAGATGGTCTGATGCTCGGTCCGCTGTATCACCTGCCTGAACGGGAGGAGCGGCTTGCGGCGTTGCGTGAGGCGCGTCGGGTGGTGCGCCCGGGTGGCCGTGCGGTCGTTAGGTGCTGCACCGGGTGGGTGCGTTGCGGCAGGTCCTGACGTTCTTCGGCGGGTCGGCCGGCCCGATCGACTGGGAGCACGTGTGGCGGACTGGGACGCTCGCAGAGGCCAAGGCGCCGCCATGGTACCGCTCTACCTACTGGCACCTGCCTGACGATGCGATCGCCGAGGTCACCGAGGCCGGGTGGGAGCTGCTCACCGCGATCGAGGCACTGCGCGCCTGGAGCTTCACGGCCACCGGGGCCTCCTTGGCCTCCTTCGGGTTGTTGTTCGTGGACATTGGTGTCACCTCCTTCCGGTCTGTCGTCGGTCGTTGCCCGCCAGGGCGGGAGATCGGTCGGGCTCAGGCCACGATCTGGTGTTCCACCAGCGCCCGATAGATGGCAGATCGCGCCATGAGCTCGTCGTGAGTGCCCGTATCGGCGACGCGGCCGTGCTCGAGCAGCACGACGCGGTCGGCGCTGCGGATGGTGGACAGCCGGTGGGCGATGACGAGCGCGGTCCGCCCGGCGCGTGCAGACGCCAGCGCCGTGCGCAGGGCCTGCTCGCTGAGTGAGTCGAGCATCGAGGCGGACTCGTCGAGGACCAGGATCGGGGCGTCGCGCAGCAGGGCCCGGGCGATCGCGATCCGCTGACGTTCACCGCCCGACAGGCGGGCTCCCCGCTCACCGACGACCGTGTCCAAGCGTTGGGCTCCTCGTCGGGCGAGATGCCGGCGATGGGCACCTGGCGCAGGCGGTAGCGGTCGGCCAGATAGCCGAAGGCCCGGTGACTGGTGACCACCACCCGCGATTCGCAGCGCTCGAGC
>Ga0187894_10005278_pt1 | contig 13313 bp, 6 predicted proteins | sample GBC1701081metaG_FD_136650 | JGI IMG/M metagenome (GOLD analysis project Ga0187894, IMG submission 136650) | White microbial mat communities from a lava cave in the Kipuka Kanohina Cave System on the Island of Hawaii, USA - GBC170108-1 metaG ... | reverse complement strand
TTGGCTCCTTAGTCCTTCGGAGCGTAATAGCCTTGTCTGGCGCGGATGCGGAGGTCGGGACGTTTGGGCGCTCGAACCGTGATGCGGCGGAATTTGCCGTCGTTGGTTTCATTGGAAGAGTAGTAACCGAGGAGGTACTGCGCCTGCAATTCGGCCGCGATCTGGCTGAAGACCCGGGTCAGATCTTCGAGCTTATCAGGCAGGAAAGCCACTCCGCCGGTCTCAATCGCCAGCCGGACCATTCCCTCGTGACCTTTGGTGCTGATCTTGTTTAATCGGATTGACGGGCCGCTCGGATTGATCGCGTAAAGGAGGGTGTCGGCGCGCTGCAATTCGCGCGTGGCGTCGCCCAGGCGGAAACGCTCGCTGTTGGTGTCCTCGCCGTCGGAGATCACCACCATGACGCGGCGCACGCCGGGATTGGAGCTGTCGTTCAGATGGTGCGCGGCCCTGACCACGGTGTCGAAAAAGGCCGTGGCGTCTTCAGTCGGTTGAATCGCGGCTGTGGCGGCGATGGATTTCTCGACGTTGTCGGTGCGCTGGACGGAAAGTTTCGGCGTCGTGCCAATTGAAAAGACGGTGACCGCGTCGCCGGGTTTGAGAACCTCTTTGAGAAATCTGCCCGCGGCCTCGCGCTCGAAATCGAAGCGGTTGCGGATGCTGCGCGAAACGTCGAAGAGCAGCGCAAGCTCGATCGGAGTCTTGCCCGGCTCGCCCAGAGTTTGGATCTGTTGCGGAGCGCTTTCCTCTTCAAGTTGGAAATCTTCGGCTGTCAGATTGCGGATGGGATTGCCCTGAGCGTCTGTAACCGAAACGGGAACCGCGACCAGATTGGATTTGATGCGAATCGGCTCTGCTTCCGGTTCAGGCGCGGGTTTCTTCTCGGGCGGCTTCTGCTGCGGGTCCTGTTTGGGTTGTACCGGCTGCTGCTGAGGCTCGTCATTGATTCGCCGCGCGCGTGTAGGCGCAGATTGTCCGGCGGCGATGCTTGCGAGTATAAGCCCGGAAGTTATCAAAAAAACGGCCAGAGATTTTAAACGCCTGAAATTCCGAATCCCATTCATAATCTGTTCGCCCGCTTTCTGTGCTTTCTGTCAGTTTAGAGATCAAGGTCAGTTTTCATCCCACGATTGCGGAACAATAACTGAATCGGCCTGAAACAACAACGAGTGGCAGGCGCGTCATTGGCGCTTACCACTCGTTGCTGGCGATTACTGATTTACGCCGCTTTCAGCCATTGAAGCGCGGCGGCGCCATATATCGAGCTATTGCCCAGAGCCGGATGAGTTGGGCTTGGTCATCTGAACCGCTGGCGCTGGCGCCGTCATTCCTTTGTTGACGAGAACTTTGACTTCGACCCGGCGATTCTCCTTACGTCCGTCACGCGTCGAGTTGTCGGCGACCGGGTTGAGCGTGCCGTAACCGTGTGGCGTGACGATGCGGCGCAGCGGGATCATGTGGTTGTCAGCCAGATAACGGACCACGGCGTCGGCGCGCTGCTGGCTCAGACGTTTGTTGTATTCTTTCCCGCCTTCGGACGAAGCGAAGCCGGTGATTTCAATGACGTAGGCTCTTTCGCTCTTGGCCTGAGCGGCGATTTCATCAAGACTCGCCGTCGATTCCGGTGAGAGCTTGAAGCTTCCGGCCTTGAAATTCACGGTGACGCCACGTTTCGTCTCATAATCGTCTAGGCTCGAAACGATCGTATCAATGCGCTTGTTGGTCGCCTCGACGCCGGCGACGGCCATGTCAGCCGTTTCCTGAGCGGCCTTCGCGCCGCCGCGAGCCGCGTTCGAGATTGCGGACAGTTCTTCGAGCTGACCCGACAGGCGCTGCGCATTGGCTTCAGCCTGTGAGAGGCGATTCTCGGCCTCTCCGACGCGTCCCTCGACAGGAACCACGAGGGCGTTGGTGGTTTGCGCCGCTACCAGCTCGTAATCCCTCATCCTGACCTTGTCGGCGAGCAGAGCGCCCGAACCATCGCCGCGGCCTTCGACTTCAACCGCCAGTCCGCGCAGCAATGAGGTCGTGCCATAGTTCCTGGCGCGGCGGAAAGGATTGCCCTTCTTCTCTTCGACCTTGGTGCCGTTGGTCAGGTTGACCTGAATGTCGCCGCCGGTCAGATCGCGAATAATGAAGCTGTCAGTGTCGCGTTTGACGATGACGCCTCTGATCCTCTGTTTTTGCCCGGCGGGAACGCGAACCACTCGGCTTGAATCGCTCTGTGCGCTCTTCTCTTTACCGGCCTCCTGCGCCACGGCAGACAGGTTCAGGCCAAGCGCCAATACGAACAATAGTAGCCCAATCATATTTCTCTTCATTAGTTTGTCCTCCCAGTGTCACTCCATTTAGTCTAGATTTGGTACCGCTGCCAGTCTATCAGCAAGGTTTGTACCAACAATTGGAGCAGATGGCAATGCGTAAGCATCTGATAGATACTCAATGAGTTGTACTGGCGCCTGAGGGCTTTTGATAGGGCATGCTAAGCTCTTTAGGCGACTTAGTATCTCAAAAAGGTACAGTCAATTTTGCGGTAGCGCAGATATTACATACACAATTGAAGTTTTTCTGCAAGCCACAAAACGTGATGGCGTTCTCTCCAGCGACCCTCTCAATCTTTTCGAGCGCTCAGCAAAATCCCGGCTTGAGATCCGGCTTGAGTGTAGATCAAATGGTCCTAAGGGCGGTCCCGAGGAAATGAGGAGGAACTATGAAGATCGGTCATCTGTTTACAGCTTTGATTGGGGTGTTGTCACTCGCCGCCGCCGCCGAGGCGCAGGGGATCATCATTCCGCGTCCGTGTCCGCGTCCTGAAATTCGCTGCCCGCCGCCGCCTCAAATCCCGCAGCGTCCGCTCAAAGTCAAAAGCATTCGATTCACAACCAGGATCACGGATCAGGTCGCGGTCACGCGCGTCGAGCAGGTTTTTGAAAACGACACGCCGTATCTGCTCGAAGGCGTCTATTTCTTTCCGCTGTCCGACAATGTCTCGATCACGGAGTTCGCGATGTGGGACGGCGATAAACGGCTGGTCGGTGAAGTTCGATCGCGTGACGAGGCGAGGCGCATTTACAACGACATTGTGCGATCACGGCGCGACCCCGCGTTGCTCGAATATGCGGGCAAGAATTTATTTCAAGCCAGCGTCTTTCCGATTCAACCGCATAGCGACAAGAAAATCGAACTGACATACAGCCAGACGCTAAGCAACGAAGGCGGCGCTGTAGCCTATCGCTATCCGCTCGGCGCGGGCTGGCAGGCGATGGGGTTCTGGGCACAGCCGCCCATTCCCGTACCTTTGCCCGGGCCGCGAAGAGAGTTTGAACCACAAAGGCCGCTGCCCGCCCCCGATGGTTCCTCGTTCGGACAGATTTCCGCTGTTATCGAAATCTCCTCGCGAGCGGCGATCAAGGGGATCTATTCTCCCTCGCATGAAATTGACGTCAAACGTGACGGCGAGCGCAAGGCGCGTTTGAGTTTTGAATCGCGCGCCGCTGCTCAGACAGACTTCCAGCTTTTTTACACTCTGTCGAATCAGGATTTCGGGTTGTCTCTGTTGACATACCGCGAGCCAGCCAAGGATGGTTTTTTCCTGCTGCTCGTTTCGCCGAAGGCCGAACTTGATGAACGCGAGGTCGCGGCGAAAGACGTGATCTTCGTGTTGGACACTTCCGGCTCGATGTCCGAAGACGGCAAGATGGACAAGGCCAAGGCCGCTTTGCGTCACGGGGTCGGTTCGCTCAATCCGCGCGACCGGTTCAACGTCGTTTCATTCGCCGGCGAAGAGCATTTGATGAGCGAGCGCCTCATCACCGCCGACGAGGAGGGAAAGAAGCAGGCGCGCGAATTCATCGAAAGAATGCGCGCGACGGGGGGCACGAACATCAACGACGCTTTGATGGCGGCGTTCAAACAGATCCAGAGCGGGGAGCGCCCGCAGATGATTGTGCTTGTCACCGATGGCCAGCCGACGGTCGGCGAGACGCAGGCCAACCGTATCCTCGCAAACGTCAAACAGGCGAATAAGACCAACACGCGGTTGTTCACCTTCGGCGTCGGTTACGATGTCAACACCATGCTGCTTGACGGACTGGCCAATGAAAATCGCGGGACGGTCTCTTACATCGAACCGAAAGAGGACATCGAGATCAAAGTCTCGAACTTTTTCACCAAAATCAATAATCCGGTCTTGAGCGATGTGAAGATCGACTGGGGCGGAATCGAAACCGACCTGGTCTATCCGCGCGCGACGCCGGACATTTTTCACGGGGCGCAACTCGCGCTGATAGGGCGTTATCGCCCGTCGAATCGCGCTTCCGCTAATCAATTGACGCTCACCGGCAAAGTCAATAACCGCGAGCGCCGTTTCGTTTACGACGATCTGCGTTTTCCCGAAAAGCAGAGCGACAACGAATTCCTGCCGCATCTATGGGCGATGCGCCGCGTCGGGCATCTGCTCGATCAGATTCGTTTGAACGGCGAGTCGAAAGAGCTGCGCGATGAGATCGTCGAACTCGGCACGCGTTACGGCATCGTCACGCCCTACACGTCGTATCTCGTCCTGGAGCCGGGAATGAGACTTCAACCAGTGGGTAGGTTGGGAGGCGCCCCGTCGCCCAGGCCTTCAAACGCTCCATATACGAGACCCGAGTCTGGGCGTTCGGGCGTCCCAGAAACGGTGGCCGAACTGCCAATTCAAGGCCGGTCATCTGTCGCAGGTAAGGACGCAGTGGATTTCAGTAAAAATAAAGAAGAATTGCGCGAAGCCGATAAAGTCACCCGGGCTTGGTCTTCGGATTCGGCGAATCAGATTCGCCGTGTCGCGGGCAAGACCTTCTATCTGCGCGACGGAGTTTGGACCGACAGCGAATTCAAAGCCGAGGCCAAGTTACCCGTCGTCATGCTGAAATTCGCTAACGATGAATACTTCAACCTGATCGGCCGGGAGCCGAAACTGGCTGAATTCTTCGCGCTCGGCCAGCGCGTCGTGGTGATGTGGAAAGGGAAGATCTACCAGGTTGAAGAGTAGAGAGTCAGTAGATCACGGAATGAGGGAGGAAGAGTATTTTCCATTTTCCATTTGATATTGCCTGCAAACCAGCTCGGTCAATGCCTGATGAACATTGATCAATTTCCGGGGCAATGGCAAATCTCAAATGGAAAATGGAAAATGGAAAATAATGCTCTTCCTCCATCTCGTGACCTGCTGAAAGTAAGAAACAAACCGCGATAAAAAAATCGAGGGGTGGAGATTTTGGTGTCTCCACCCCTCGATTTTCGAACCCGTTTTCCGGTTCGGACTTTTCAATTTACGATTAGCCGCCGAAAGACGGAATGTTGATTGTATACGTAGGTAGCAGCGTCAGGGCGTGCAGGTTATGGCCGCCGGAAAATACCCGCCCGGTCTGAATCGAAGCGCCGAGCAATGGCCTGCCGCCGCCATTGAGCCGGATCCAGCCTGTGCGTCCGGTTGGAACAATGCTGTTGAGGCTGCCGCCCGCGATACGCAAACTGGTCAACTGGAATGTCGCGTAGCAGGTAACGCGAGTCGTCGTTGAGAAAACCCGTTCGGTGTCGTCGTAAACGAGCGTGAAGATGTTCGCGGATGACGGCGAGGCGCCGGTGATCAGGTTGGCTGCCGGAACGTACATGTTTACCTGCGTGTTAGCGTCAACCTGGCTATTGAAACTCGAGAGCGCAACCGTGGCCGGAAGCCGCTCGTACTCCGCTCCATCAAATTTTAGACTGGCTGTGCCATCTCCATTTGATAAGACGTCATCGGAAGAAATCCTGGCGATTGAGACCGCCGCGAGATTTGCCGCGCGGGTGTCAGTCTCACGGATGTATTCATCACCGATCAGCCAGTTAAATTGGGTCGGCGATCCGCCAGAAATAGCGACCGCCACAATATAGCCCTGAACGCCAGGATCGAACTCATTCGTGAAGAAGCTGGCCGTCTGGTTCGCCGTCAAGCCGACGAACGAATCAGCGACGGAGCAGGTACTGCCGTCAACCAGGAAGAGATGGATGTCGATTGCGGAATTTTGATTGGTGTTGGTGATGTTGATTTGAGTGTTATTCTGCTCTGGGTTACTTGGGTTACTGGTATATTTGTTGAAGAAGAGCACGCTACCTGGTTTCATATCGCTCAGGTGGCTATCGCCAGCCGGATAGGTTTGAGCCAGAGCGGCGGCGCTGAAAAGGACGAGCGCACTGATAACGAACGCCAAATTTATGAGGCTACGACAAATTTGCTGAGTCATTAAAATCCCTCCGGAAAATCAATTCAATGGACTATGGAACTTGTGTGAGTGTAAGTGTGAGGTGTTGATCCACCGAAGCGATCAACTAGGTCTCAATGTCACATATACGATGCCGGTTATTTGTGACGCCGCGCATCTTAGCATGAGCGCGGGGGTTGCTGGCAATGGTTTTAATGGAATTAGTCACTCGACGCAATTATTTGCCAGGAAAACCATTGCGGCGCTTTTACGTGTTGTGATACCTTCCCGGGCGCTTGGTGGCGCCACCTCATTGGCCTATTGGCACAGGAGCCGCGAGCGTCCTCAAGGAGTTAAGAACGATTTCCGAATGCGAACGACCAACAATCTCCGCCCACTGGAGAATGTGATTCCAACAATATCGAGGAGATTATTATGTTGTACGAGCCTCGGACTACACGCACACGTGTCGTCTATCCTCACTATCAAAGCTTGGGACGCGCTTTTATTCTAACTTTCTTCATAGTCATTGCCGCAATCATATCTCAACCAGGCCGCTCTGCGTGGGCGCAACTTGAACCAAAGCAGCCACAGATCGGCCCCGGCGTGCCGCAGGTCGGATCGAACGCGCCCCGCAGCTCCGCCGGCAGCACGAAGGCGGGCAGCGTCCTTTTCTTTCACAAATACACGAGCGATACGACCAGAGCGAACGAAGTCAACACGCTCCTCACGCTGACAAACACAAATCCACGTGATTCGGTCATTGTGCGCGTCTTCTTCGTTCACGACGGCGTCTTTGAGAATCAATTCGTAACGCTGATCGCCAACCAGTCGCGCACGTTCGTGGCAGGCAGGGAATCTCCGAATACGACCGGATACGTAATGGCTGTCGCGGTCAACTCGCAGGGCCTTCCCACCCAATTCAACTGGCTGATCGGCGCCGCCAGCTTGCGTGACGATCAGGGTCACGAGGCCGGTTACAATGCGTTCGCCGTCGCCAAACGCAGCGCAGGGCCGGTCAGTTCCAATGCCGGGGGGCAATCATCCAGCGTCAAGTTCGATAATACTGATTACGACCGGCTGCCAAAGGTAGCGGCTATTGACAGTCTGCAGAATCAGGACCCGGCGTCAGGGCCGGCTGTGACAACCAGTGTCGCGCTTTACTCTCCGCTCGCTGATTTGACCGTGGCCAACGCCGCAGCTTACAAACTTGCGGCGACGGCGTTCAACGACGCGGGTAAAGCTTTCACGCAGGAGCTTGACGTAAACCACGCGCTCAACCTGGGCGTGAGCCAGATATGGACTGAGACGCCTTTCAATACGATCATCTCGGCCGACCGTCTGGGATGGGCAAGCTTTTCGGCGCGCCGCGCCCCGGATGCGTCCACACCACAGCCTGGGCCATTGCCCGTGTTTGGATTGAGTCTTACTGACGGCGCGGATTCGCCGATGCATAACGCCCGCAACATGCAAACTCTGGAATGGTTGGATTCCTTCTCCGTCACGATTCCAGCGGGAATACCCGGCAATCCGGTTTCGGAGGTCGTGACTGAAGATCAGCCTGCCGCCGTGAACGGCGCGCAAGGGGTGAGCGAAACGAAGGCGGGTAGCATTCTGCTCTATCCGCGGTTCGTCAGCGGCGCGAACGGCAATTCGCAAATCTACCTGACCAATACTCATCCGACGCAGAAAACGCGACTGCGCGTCTTCTTCACCGGGCTAACCGATCCTCTGCATGTGAAAGACTCGATTATCACCCTGGAGGCGGCGCGGACGATCGTTTTGCAGGCGGGCGATCTGGCGCCGGATCAGCGCGGGTGGGTGATGGTGATGGCGATCGATAATCGCACACAACCGGTTCAGTTCAATTATCTTATCGGTAGCGCGCAGGTTAATGAGGCCGGCGGAGAGAAGGCTTCGTTCAACGCCATCGCCATTGCGAAGAATACGCCCGGCGCGGTAGCGCGTGACGTGGATGGCGCAACCGCCATCCTGCAGTTTAATGACGAAGTCTTCGACCGTTGGCCCGCCACAACCGCGCTCGCTTTCGTCCCGAGTCAGGTTGACAACAGCACTCTGCTGGGGTTTTCGCGTCCGGCCAACAGTCTGCTCGATCCGCCGAACACGCGCGGCGCGGCGACGGTGACGCTATACGACGAACTGCTTGAGTCATTCGGCGCGAACGTCGCTCGAACCGAGAACAAACTGAGTCAGATCAGGCCCTCTCTACTGCAGCCGCCGATTACCAACACGATTTTTCCGGGCCAGCATGGATGGTTGAAGCTGTTCTCCAATACCCCGGTTCTCTCGTGGTCACTGAATACAGCCACGGCGCCGTTCACCGCTTCCGGAGTGAATTGGCGTGGTGGTTTGAGCGGCGACGGCAACCTGCACGCTCTGACGACCGCTGAGAACTTCATGCTCAGAGTCCCGGCGGCGGTCCCGAACAATCATCCGCCTGTCGCCATCGCCGAAGCCCTTGGGCTACAGATCGAAGCGCGCCGCGCCAGCGGAACAATAATTCGTCTCGACGGTTCAGGCTCCAGCGACGAAGACCCCGGAGACACACTGACCTATGAATGGACCGATAACGGCGCCCTGGCTTCGGCCGCGCAAATCGCCGACTATAAACTGAGTCTAGGAACACACATCATCAGCCTGGTTGTGATCGACAGCAGCGGCGTCGCCAGCCCGCCCGTGGAACAGACCGTGAACGTTGTTGATACGACCGCTCCGCAAATCAGCGGCGTGCCGTCGGCGATCAGCAAGGTTACCGGCTCTGGCAGCGGCGAGGCGATCAATTTCGCGCTGCCGATCGCTTACGACATGGTTGACAGCGCCATTGCCGTGACGGCGTCCAATGCGCCCGGCTCGATCTTCCCGCTTGGCAAAACGGTCGTGACTTTCACCGCGCGGGACCAGGCCGGGAACGTGTCGCGGGCGGCGATGGACGTTACGTTGACGCTGGGATCCCCGCAACCCCAGGGTGGCGGCGTTCCGGGGACGATCGCGCCGGCAATGGACAATATCAACGATCAATACGTGAAGATCGGCGAGGTTCGCGGCGTGACCTTGCAGGCCACCGACGGCGACGGCGACGCGGTGACATTCTCGCTGCAGGGAGCGCCTTCTTACGCTCAGATCATCGCCGGAGACGCTGGCGCGCGCCGAGCCACGCTGCGGATTGCGCCGCAACTGGGCGACGCGGCCGCTTCCACCAACGTCCGCGTGGTTGTGAATGACGGCCGGGGCCAGATATTCACGACCCTGCCATTCCGCATCATCATCAGCGACATTCCGAACGACGACACCGGCGGCACTGTGAATCGTCCACCGTCCGCCGTTATCGCTTCGCTGCCTGGCGCGGTTCAGGCCACGAGCAAGGCTGGCGCCGATGTGACGTTGGACGCTACAGGATCGAGGGATCCTGACGGCGATAGCCTCACCTTCTCGTGGTATGACGGCGATACGTTGATCGCGCAGGGAGCGGTCGTGACTGTCAACCTCGCGGTCGGAACCCACTCGATCAAACTGGTGGCCCTCGACAGCAGAGGCGGAATGACAGCGTCGAATCCGGTTGCGATTGAAATCAAGCCGCGCACATTGACTGTGATCTCAGCCTCTCCAAATACGTTCCAACTGAACACCATCGCAACATTGACTGTGACCGGAACCGGCTTCGCTCCAGGAGGGGCCAGACTGCTCTTCGGCAAGGAGGGAATTTCGATCACAAGTTACGTCACGCTCGAGGAAGACAAGATTGTCGCGGACATCGCCATCAGCGCGACGGCGCTTCAAGGCTTCCGTGATATTTACGTGATCAACCCCGACGGCAAGTTCGTAAGGTTGCGCAGCGCATTGCTTGTTACTCGATAGCTCGCATAAAAAGCGAGCAGATTGAACTTTCTCAACACAAAGGGACAAAGGATCAAAGGGTCAAAGGATTGAAGAGAAGGGGCTATTTCCTTCTCTTCAATCCTTTGACCCTTTGATCCTTTGTCCCTTTGTGTTGAGTTGGCTCAGTCTTTGTAAAGCAGATGCATCTGTTGAATGCGCGGCCCGCCGAAACGATCCCACGGAAGTCTGAAAAACAGACCTTCCAGCTTGAAAGCCTGTGACTTTAACCGGACGTATCCGGCGTCTTCAAAATCCTCGGCGCGCAAACGGTACCATTTCGGCCCGGTCTCTTCGTCCCAGAAGACCAGTGTCGGGCGCCCCGATTGGCGGATCAGGGCCAGATTGTGTTTACGATCGTTCGTAAACGCGGGCTTCTCCCACTGATCGCGATCGAAGACGATCCGCATATAAGCCTGGCTGCAAATCAATCGCGCGACGGGCCGCTGGCGCGAGCGGAACCATTCGCGCATCTCTTCGACGGCTCGCGCGTCGCGCGTGAACCTCCATCCGTCAACGTAAAAGACACAGATCAGAAACGACACCGAGATCACAGTCGCCGCAAAGGAATTTCGCGCGGTGTTGAAAAAACGCGCGCGCCGCTCGGCCAACTCGTTCCACCCGGCGAGCGTGATCAGCGCAATCGCCGGGGAGACGCAAACGAGATATCGAGCGTACCCGGCGGATCCGAACCACCCGCGCCAGAACATCAGCGAATGCGCGGCGAACAGAACCAGGAAGGCTGAAACGCCACTGCCCGATTCGCGCCGCTTCAACAACCTCCACAATCCGGCGATAAAGGGCGGGATCAGCGCCGGGCCGACGATCAAAGGCAGCAACGCGACGTACCACCAGACAGGCCCGGCGCCGTTCGCTTTGCCATCAAGCCGCCAATCAGTTGGCCAATCGTGGACGATCCAGAGCGGATCGCGCGTGATCACATAAGCTGCAAGCCACCACAAGACCATTCCGCTCGCGAGCAATGACAATTGCAGAATGCGGAATGCGGATTGCGGACATCTCAATCTTCCGAAAGCGCCACCCAAATCGATCATGAACAGATGTCTGGCGGCTGTGGGCGCAGATTCCGCAATCCGCAATCCGCAATCCGCAATCCGCAATCCCCACAATCCCCACAATACGCCGATGAAAAATCCCTCCGGGCGAACGAGGATCAACAACGACGCGGCGATCATCCCAAGCCTGATTCGCCCCGACAGATGCAGCCTGAGCGCGCTGACGAAGACAAGAGCGAATAGCGTCTCCGTCAGCGTGATTGAACTCAGCAAAAAAAACGATGGCTGTAAAAAGAGCAGTGGGATCGCCATCTCCGCGCGGTCGGACTTGATTTGCCGCGCGAGCCGGAATGTCTGCCACGCCGTCGCAAGGCTGACGATCACTGTGAAGAGTTTCGCCGCCGGATAACCGAGTTGCGCGAAGGGAAAGTAGAGCAGTGTGAAGAGCGGGCGCGCCCAGACGCTGACGAAATACTGAGGGTGATGATACGCCCAGCGCGCGAACAGGAAGTGGTAACCGGAATCCTGCTGATCGGCGTCATGATAGAGCAGAGCCAGCGCGGCTCCGATTGCGGCGAAAACAACCAGCCAGATCAACGCGCGGCGAAGGCTTTGATCGTTTCGGTCCGAATCGTTTCGCAAAGATCGAATCATCGTGGGGCCGCGCTAAAAGCGAAGGGCAAAAACCAAAAGCCGCATGACTTTTGACTTTTGCCCTTCGCCATCTGAGTTTCGATTCTCGTCTTACGCGTAAGAGTGCAGTCCCGGCAGGACGTAACTTACGCCCAGGTAGGTGAAGATCACCAGCAGGAAGCCGAGTAGCGCGAAATAGGCGCTGCGCCGTCCCGACCAGCCGTGCGCGATACGAGTGTGCAGGTATCCGGCATACGACAGCCAAGCCACCAACGCGCCGGTCTCCTTGGAATCCCAGCCCCAGTAGCGGCCCCACGATTCGTTGGCCCAGACCGCGCCGGTCACCAGCAGGATCGCCAGTCCCGCGAAAGCCACACCGACCATCTTGTAAATCATACTGTCAATCTTTTCGAGCGCCGGCAGATTGGCGCGCAACTTTTCGCTGCGGAACCCGAAGAGCGCCACGAAGAAAGTCGCCACCAGTATCGCGAACAACGACGCCATCTCGACCGGATTGCTTTGCATGTGGAGAACCAGCGCGCCGCCGCTCTGAGCCATGAAATTGGCGCCGACAGAGACGACATTTTCAACCGGCTGCCCGGCGGCGTTCGGCTGTCCGGCGGCGTTCTTGCCCATCAGTTGGTAGCCGATCTGGTAGAACTGGTTACTGCCGATCATCGAGCCGACGTTGGTCATCGTTTTGATTTGGTAAAACACCACGCCGATGGTCGCGGCCTGCGCCACGAGCGAAGCGCGAAGGAGCCAGTGTCCGATGCGACGCGCGCCTTCGCTGTCTTTGTAGAAATAGATCAAGACGAGCGCGGTCGCCATTCCAATCAACACCACCAGCGGCAAGGAGCTTAGGACGGCGACACCCGGAATCGCCACAACCGCGGCTGCGCTCGTCATTCCTTTGGGGCTTTTGCCTCGCTCGCCCGCGTTCTTTTTGTAGAAATAGATCAGGAAGCAAACGGCCATTCCGATCAACGTCAGCAGCGAGACGGTAAGCAAGAAGCCCGCGCCCGGGATTGCCACGCGCGCGCCGCTGTTCATCAACGCCCGCTCGCCAACGATGACGGGATTGAGGCTGTATGTGGCCGAGAACGGGTCGAAGGCTTTGATCCCGCCCATCAGCCAAACAACGACGTAGCCGACCGCGAAGAAGGCCGTGACCGCGATTCCCATCGCTTCGGACTTCACGCCGTCTTTGATCAGATAGACCACCGCGAGCGCGAAGCTGACCAGCGCCACGCCGTAACTCATCGAAGCCACGCCGACGTGAATCGGGCGCCAGTAACTGTCAAGCACTGGCGGCAACTGGATGAAGCTGTCGCCGATGAAGACCGCCATCAACAGGATGAGCGCGATCAGTGGAAACGAGAGCGCGCCAACAAAGCGCGTGTTCTCGCGGTTGCTGACCAGCAGAGTCGCGAACGCGGCGCCGAACGCAAACGCGACGGACAGGTCGTAGAGATTGGCGAACGGGATATAACTGAAAAACCACCAGAAATGGTATTCGCCGGTGATCTGGCTGGTCATGCGGATCCAG
>Ga0187894_10005277_pt1 | contig 13314 bp, 12 predicted proteins | sample GBC1701081metaG_FD_136650 | JGI IMG/M metagenome (GOLD analysis project Ga0187894, IMG submission 136650) | White microbial mat communities from a lava cave in the Kipuka Kanohina Cave System on the Island of Hawaii, USA - GBC170108-1 metaG ... | reverse complement strand
TCCGTACTCAAAGCATTCTACTTCATAACAAGGAGGGATTTATGTGGAAACAATCTTCTGCAATCAGTGTGTTACTGTTTTTCCTGATTGCCGGTATCACGGCGTTTGCTGAGACGAAAAGCCTCACGGTCATCTACGACGAGAAGCCAACCGCCGTAAAAGCAATGCTGACCGAAACGAAAGACGTATGGATAACCATGAAAGATTTGACCCGCGCCACACGCTTCGTCGTCAAACCGCAAGGGGTCTGTCGGGATGAATTGTGCTTCCCGCTACCGAAAGCGCAGAAGAGTAACTTCATCAAAAAACAAGGTTCTGTCCAATGGTTTAACCTTTCGGAATTTGCGCGACTGGTTCAACAGCCGGTGGCTTTCAATGAGCAGCATACGACGTGGTATTTTGGCGCTCGCGCCCAAGCCCAGAATGCCCATCTTGAATCACTGGAAGCGCCCAATTTCACGCTGCCCGATGTGCAGGGCAAAAAGCATTCGCTCAGTGATTTTCGCGGCAAGAAAGTATTGCTCGTCACCTGGGCGTCCTGGTGAGGCTGTAGATTTGATTTGCCGGGCTGGCAAACACTCTACACGGAACTGAAAGGCAAGAACTTTGCAATCATCTCGGTAGCGCAAGACACCGGCGGAGCCAAAGACGCGGCTCCTTGGATTACCAAAACCAAACTCGATTACACCGTCCTGATTGATGAAACTCATCAAGTCACCCGCCTCTACGATATGGTCAATGTGCCGACGGCGATATGGATTAACGAGAAAGGCAGAATCGTTCGTCCGAATGAAGTCGCCTATGTTGATAATCGCTACAAAGCCCTGCATGGACTTGAGGCAAGCGAATATCTCAATGCCATTCGTGATTGGGCGACAAACGGCGATAAAAGCCAGTACGTTTTAAGTGAGGACGAATTGAGAGAACGACTGACGCCGCAAAAAGAAGAACACGCACAGGCGGCGGCTGAATTTGCGCTTGGCGAATACCTGTCACACAAGGGACTGGAGAAGGACGCCATTCCGCACTACAAGGAAGCGCAACGTCTGAACCCCGACAGTTGGAATTACAAACGTCAGGCGTGGGCATTATCGGGTACGGAAGCAGAAAAAGAGTACAACACGAATTTCGGCAAAGAAGTGCAGAAACTCGGCAAGAAGCCCTACTACGCACCGCGCAGGTTAAAGAAAGAGTAAGTGGCGAATGACGCGAAAAGCGAGGGAAGAAAAACGATATTCTCATTTCCTCGCTTTTCTGCTCGACTACTTGCTCTTTAACTGTAGCGAATCCATTTGCCCAGTTCGGCAATGCTTGGGCGTTTGCCATACATCAAAATTCCGACGCGATAGATTCTGCTGACGACCCACACGGCGGCAATGATGGTCAGTATCATCCCTACCATTGAGCCGATGACTTGCCAGAGCGGCGGATTGACCATAGCGATTCGCATAATCATCAGGGTTGAGGAGAAGAACGGAATCATCGAAAGCACGGTTGATACCGTACTGTCTGGATTTGCCATTACCATACCAAAAAGCAACATCGGCAGGATAATGATGAGCGTTACCGGAGTCTGCGCTTGTTGAGCATCTTCTTCGGTAGAAACCATCGCCCCGACCATTGCGTAGAGGGTGGCGAACAGGAAGTAGCCAAGCACGAAGTAGATGATGAAATAGATAAGCCAGCTTATCGGAATCTCAGGCATCGTCACCCCTTGGCTGGCAAACATGGACAAGCCGAATTTAGCAAAGGCAATGAGACACAAGACCCAAATAGAATACTGCGTTAAACCGACCAGTCCGATGCCAAGCAATTTGCCCATCATCAATTGAAATGGCTTAATCGAAGAGATAACCACTTCAACGATACGCGATTGTTTCTCTTCAATGACGCCGCGCATAACGAAGATGCCGTAAAAGAGCGTCGTCATATAGATAAAAAAGAGCATCACCATGCCGATAAGAAAACGTGGAATGCCCTTCTCTTCTTCGCCTTGCGGATTTGTCTTTACCAGTTCGATACTCTTTGTGTACTCATCAATCTTCGACTTATCTAATCCCGCCTGAGCCAGCCGTCGCGTTCGGAGAACATCATTGAGCGAACGCTCGACATTGCCGACAACCATATCGCTCGGATTCTTGGCGCGGTATTCCGGCGACTGACTATTGAGTATGCCTTTCGGCAAAATCAGCGTGGCTTCGTCGGATACGTTGGCAACCTTATCGTTATAGCTATCGGCTAAGGCGCGGACATCCTGATCAGGAGCGACGATAACGCGCTCCAATTTGAATGTCGTATTGCCGATTGACCGCTTTTCACCTGATGACAGTTCGCCTTCTTCGAGTCGTTTTTTAATGCCCTCGTAAATCTGCGAATCGCCGCTTTGGTCAAGAACCGTGATGTGACGTGAACCGCCGCTTTTGAAGGTCAACAGGCTCGGCAGAATCATCAGCGCCAAGATTAAAAGCGGACTGATAATCGTGCCGATAATAAATGCCTTCGAGCGCACTCTGGTCAGATATTCGCGTTTAATGACAACAAGGGTTTTATTCATAACTCTCCCCGCTTTCCGTTGGCTCGGCGTACTGAGGCGATAAAGATGTCATTGAGCGATGGCTCAAGCAACTCGAAACGATTGACGCGCACTCCTGCGCTGACGGCGCGGCGCAACACTTCCTGTGCATCCGCGCCGTCTTTCAAACTCAACTCTGAATAGTTGGCAAACTGCTTCTTCCCGTTTATCAAATCGTCGTTCAGGAAATTGCCTTCGCCTTCGTAATCAAGAATGATGGTGTTGCGCCCGAAGCTGCGCTTCACATCTTTAAGACTGCCGCCGAGAATCTTCTTGGCGTGGTCAATCAAACAGATGTCATCGCACATCTGCTCCACTTGTTCCATCTGATGGGTTGAAAAGATAATGGTCTTACCCTTCTGTTTGAGTTCGAGAATAACCTGTTTGAGCAGATCGGCGCTGACCGGATCAAGTCCTGAAAATGGCTCATCGAAAATGAGAAATTCCGGCTCGTGCAATACCGTCGCAATCAGTTGAACCTTCTGCTGCATCCCCTTTGACATCTCCACCGGCGTTTTATTCCTCCAATCGGCAATCTCCAAACGCTCCAACCAGTAATCGGCGCGTTTTGCCGCTTCTCGTGACTCAATGCCTTTGAGGTTGGCGAAGAAAACGAGTTGATCAATAACCTTCATCTTTTTGTACAAGCCGCGTTCTTCCGGCAAGTAGCCAATGCGTTGCTGGGTTGCCAGTGAAACCTGTTCGCCGAGAACTTTGATTTCTCCTTCATCCGGCGCGGTAATGTTGACAATCATGCGGATAGCAGTGGTCTTTCCGGCTCCATTTGGACCGAGGAAACCGAAGATAGTACCTTGCTTTACAGTAAAGGAAAGATTTTCAACGGCGGTAAACTCATCGAAGCGTTTGGTGACGTTGTTGAGTTCTACGACATTCATTCAATAGTCTCCGTGAGGGATTAGTATGCTACAGCCTGACATGACGAGTACAACTTCCTATTCTGACGAACTCACTCTGCTTCCCGGTTTCGCGGCTCTCTTGCCTGAACCGCATCGAAATTGCGCGTTGTATGTTCTGTCACAGTGGTCAGCGAAATAGGCGGCGACGGTAAGGCTTCGTGTGGCTGCCCGCTAGTGACATATTTGGCGCGTTTCTCCGGGACTTCAATGGTTTGCTTTTTGACTTTTGCCACGCCAAGCAAGCGCGTTAAAAGCCAGATCAGCATGGCATTAACGCCAAAGACCGCAGCTAAAATCAACCCGGAAAAGGTAATCAGAAATTCCTGATCCATCTTCGCGTGAAGCTCACTCATTGCTACCATTGGCAGCGATAATCCGGCGAGAGTGACAAAGAGAATAACAACCAAAAAACTGGCTACCACAATAGGCGAAACCGATTTTGCTGTCTGCGCCGGATTCAAATTTGTACCACAACGCTTGCAGTAATTCACCCCTTCGTCATTATTGAAGCCGCAGTTTTGGCAATACATCTCAACTCTCCTCGAATATCTATTCGGCAGCTCGCTCGCGCACCTGAGCTTTATCAAAATTGCGCGTTGTATGCTCGGTGATACTTGGCGGCGGATTATGCAAGATAATTGGCGGAGCCTGAATTTGCGGCGGCGCTTGGCGATAATCACTCATTCGGTGTCCATGTTTATTTTTAAGTTCAGGTTTTTCCTGCTTCAAGCCCATCATCTGCGAGAATAACCGCATTAAGAAAAAGGATACTCCGAAAATGGCAAGGGAACCGAAGACCACAAAAGGAATTGCTACCGGAATATGAGAATTGGTATTGCTTTGCGGAGCCCAAGGCGGCGGTTGCATCAATTCCTGTACCGTTTCTGAAATAATGCCAAGCCCGCCAAGAACGATGACAATAATCGCTACGGCAATGAAGAAGGTCGCCAGCGTTGGTTTTACCACAGGTTGATAGATTACCGGCGGCTGGTCCGCAAGTGGATTGGTGCTGAATATCACATTCGCGCCGCAGCGCTTACAATAGCGCATCTCGGTATTTACCTCTGCGCCACAGGTTGAACAATACATACTTCCTCCCTTTCGCCTTATCTCAGTGTGCAACATTGGCAAATCAGCTTTTTTACGCTAATTGCCAGCCGCAAGTTCAATTTGCTTTCAATTCAGCCTCCAAGGGGTGCGGCTGCCATCAGCACACCGGACAACAGAAAATCGTTATTGAATCTGGACGATATGCGATCATGTTACCATAACTGGCTAACTTGCGACACTCCGCCCTGCGTGGTAGATTGAAATGCTAAACTGAATCACCATTCATTCTTTATCAGGAGTTAAACGGTTATGTCACAATCTACGGCTCAGGCGTTAGAAAATGCCCACCGTCCGCTAACTTCTTTGAGCGACGAAGAGAACCTTTTCCGGCAATCGGTACGCGAATTCGCCGAGCAGCAAATTCGTCCGCTCGCCGCGCAAATGGACGAAGAGAGCAAATTTTCACCGGCGCTTATTCAACAACTTTTTGACCTCGGTTTAATGGGAATCGGCATTCCTGAAGAGTACGGCGGACAAGGCGGCACTTTCTTTAACTCTATCCTTGCCGTCGAAGAACTTTCCCGCGTTGACCCTTCGGCAGGCGTCATTGTGGATGTGCAGAATACCCTCGTTAATAATGCCATTCTGCTCTGGGGCAACGAAGAGCAGAAGAAAAAGTATGGCGCTCGTCTGGCTACCAATACCGTCGGCGCGTATGCGCTTTCGGAAGCCGGTTCCGGCAGCGACGCTTTCGCGCTTGCCACTCGCGCCGAAGAGAAAGGCGACCATTACGTTTTGAACGGGCGCAAGCTGTGGATTACCAACGGCAACGAAGCCGGACTCTTTATTGTCTTTGCCAATGTAGACCCGTCAAAAGGTTATCGCGGCATTACCGGCTTTCTCGTCGAAAAAACCTTTTCCGGTTTTAGCGTCGGCAAGAAGGAGAACAAACTTGGCATCCGCGCCAGTTCAACCTGCGAGTTGATTTTGGAAGATTGCCTTGTACCGAAAGAGAATGTCCTTGGAGAAGTTGGCAAAGGCTACAAGATTGCCATTGAAACTTTGAACGAAGGGCGCATCGGCATCGGGTCGCAGATGGTCGGACTGGCACAAGGGGCGCTCGACTACGGCATTAGCTACACGAAAGAGCGTCAACAATTCGGACAGGAGATTGCCCGTTTTCAGGGTGTGCAATTTCAAATCGCGCAGATTGCTACCGAACTGGAAGCTGCCCGGTTGATGGTCTATAACGCCGCCCGCCTGAAAGATGCGGGCGAAGATTATGTCAAACAGGCGGCTATGGCAAAGCTGTTCACGTCGCAGGTTGCCGAGCATGTTACGTCGCAAGTGGTCGAGCTATACGGCGGCTATGGCTATACAAAGGACTACCCGGCGGAGAAGTATTACCGCGATGCCAAAATTGGTAAAATATACGAAGGCACATCCAATATGCAGTTACAAACAATCGCTAAATTGCTTCTCGGTGTGTAGTCGTTATTTCATGAAATCGCAAGCGGCAAATAAGGAAGGTATCTTTATAACTCACGTTGCACAAAAAAGCGGCAAGCGACAACATTCAGGAGCGGGCGTTAGAGTTCAACCTTCAGGTTGGTAGTAGATTCACAAGCCGACCCTTTACAAGTACGACGACATCTGGCAACCAAAAAATGGGCAGCGCGAGGTTCGCCGGCAATCACAACATTCATCTGCTCCAGCGACAACCAACCTGAAGGTTGAACTCTAACGCCCGCTCGTCAAGGTTCGCTCCTTGCCGCTTTTTTGCGTAACGTGAGTTCATAATAACAATAACTTCCTGTACCCAGGGCGATCTTCGTCAAGCGCCCTTTTGAGGTATTCTAAAGTCTCGTGCTGTTCGTCTTCATCTTCATCATAAAACGACCTTAGCAATTCAATAGCAGCCTGAGCGTCAGGAAAAGTTATCTGCCCACCGTATTGATTCAGGTGTATCGTTCTTGGGTTCCCTTGAACCTTTGGCGGGTCGCTCTCGGAAATCGGCGTGTCGGTTGAGTTCATTGCAATTACCTCCAAAAACTGATGCTGGATTATAACACAGGCGTTCTTGCGGTTTCATCAGGCGCTTTTTCATGCTATCTTGCCTCTCGAAAAATTTGGCAAGGGAGCAACGATGAAACCGTTTATCGCTCGCATCATTTTCTACACTTTTTTCCTGAGTTTAACTATGCTATCCATCAACGCCCAATCGAAAAGCGAATTTGAGCAAAAATACAGCGCCTTCAAAAGTTATTATGAAGCGCGGCTGCGGCATCACGGCATTGTCGGCAGCAGTCTGTTTCTCATTCAGGATAATCAAACAATTGCCAGAGAGTTTTATGGACTGGCAAACCGCGAGAAGAATCTGGCGGTTGATGAAAACACCATTTTTCATTGGGCTTCGATTACCAAGACCTTCACCGGCATTGCGATTATGCAACTGCGTGACCGGGGGCTACTGAAACTCGATGATTCGATTGTCAAATATCTACCCGAACTCCGCGCCGTGCATAATTCCTTCGGCAATATGTCCGACATTACTCTGCGCCATCTTTTAAGTCATAGTTCAGGCTTTCAGGATGCCACATGGACGTGGGGAAAGAATAAAGACTGGGAGCCATTTGAGCCGCAGAAATGGGAGCAACTGGTAGCGATGATGCCTTACATGGAAATTCATTTCAAACCGGGCAGCCGTTGGAGCTATTCCAATCCGGCAATCATCTATTTAGGCAAAGTCATTGAACAACTGACGCATGACGATTTCGAGGTCTATATTGATAAAAATATCTTCAAGCCTTTGGAGATGCACCGCAGCTATTTCGATACGACGCCATATTATCTCCTCAAGCATCGCTCCCACAGTTACTATTTGCAGGACGGCAAGCTAACGCCCGCTCATTTCGACGCCGATACGGGCATCACGGTTTCCAATGGCGGCTTGAATTCGCCGCTTGCGGATATGAACAAGTATCTGAACTTCCTGATGAGCGACCCTCGAAAACAGACGCTCTACGACCAGATTTTGAAACGCTCTTCCCTTGAAGAGATGTGGCAGCCAGCTATTTCGATTGAACCGCAAGCCAATGATGGCGAGAAGCGGCGCGATCAGATGGGCTTGACCTTCTTTATTGAAGACAATTTCGGGCAGCACTTCATCGGTCATAGCGGCGGTCAAAACGGCTTTATCTCACATTTCTACCTGCGCCCGGATTCGCGCACCGCCTACATCGTCGCTTTCAACACTCATGCGATGTCCGGCGAGAAAGACAGTGGGCATAACACACGGGTTTTAGATAGAGAGATTAAAGACTACCTTTTCAAAAACATCTTTCCCGTACTCGCAAAATCAGCAATCAGCAGTCAGGGAAAATGATAGAATAACTCTGTGTCAGGCTCTTTTAAGGCACAGGCAACGGATAGCCTTGAAAAACGCCTCGAACCTCTTCAATCTGCGTTTACGGTAAGGCGTGTAAGATAGCCTTCTGTAATTCTCCCCCTTTCGGTTATAATAAAAGTTGAACCTGATGACAGGTGTAGGCGTTTTGTAAGGGTGTCATTTATAAAACATAAGACTATAGAGATGAAGATGGTACAAGCAGTAAGATTTATCCTTTCAGCGGTTCTTTTATCCGCTATCTTTTTACCAATCAAGAGTTACGCCGTTCCTTTTGCCGACAACAATCAAGACGCGCAAGCCCAGAAGCAGGCGCAGATTGAGTCAATTATCAACGCCGCCGAACTCCATTATAAAAAAGGCGAAGAGGCATATAACAATCATCAATATGACTATGCGCGGGAAAAGTTTGATAAAGCTGTAGACGCCATACTCATTGCCTCAATAGATGTCCGCAGCGATGATCAGTTGCGAATTTATTACCGGCAACTGATTGAAAAGATTAACCGTTATCAGATTGCCTCTCTTGAGCAAAAAGACGGCGGCTTTAATGAACAACGCTATGAGCCGTCGCCGCTCGATAAAATCGCCTCGCTCACGGTTGAAGAACTGGAAGAAGTTGGCACGGCTGATGTCGTTGCTCAAGCCATCCCGGCGAAGTTTAACTTTGACTTTTCCACCGGCTATCCGGTGCGCCAGTTCATCAGTTACTTCACCAAAGGCAAAGGGCGGGTGACGATGGAAAACGGCTTGAATCGTTCCATCCGCTTCCGCGAAATGGCGACCCGTATTTTCAAGGAAGAGGGCGTACCGACCGATTTAATCTGGCTCGCACAGGTCGAATCAAGCTGGAATCCGTATGCCGTATCATGGGCAGGCGCGAAAGGCATCTGGCAGTTTATGCCTGCGACTGGCGCTGATTACGGCTTATCACAGAACTACTGGGTTGACGAACGAGCGCACCCGGAAAAGTCTACCCGTGCGGCAGCACGTTACCTGAAAGACCTTGCCAAACGCTATAAAGGCAACTGGACGCTGGCACTGGCGGCTTATAATACCGGTCCCGGCAATGTAGATTCCGCTATTGCTCGTTCCGGCAGCCGTGATTTCTGGACGATTCATAGCGCCGGTTATCTGGCGCGGGAGACGCGAAATTATGTTCCGGCAATCCTCGCCGTGCTAACGATTGCCAAAAATCCGCAGCAGTTTGGCTTCACTTCGACGCCTGCTTACGCACCGAAATTTGAGACTCGTGCTGTCGCCAAACAGACCGATTTACGCCCGTTATCGAAACAGTTGAATGTTTCCTATAACACCTTGCTGGACTCGAACCCGGAATTGCAGCGCGGTGTGACGCCGCCCGGCAAGCACCTGATTCGCGTTCCTGCCGGAGCCGCAAAGGCAGAAGCAACCGTTGATAAGGAATCGGGCAGCGAAAAGTAACTTTCCACAAAAGACAATTCACAGCTTCAATTTAAGAAGCCGCAACTCCTGTAGTTTTTCGGGAGCCGTGAATTGTCCCTGCTCATTGACCGCATCCCATTGACTGTTGGCAATGAAAAGGAACTCGCCATGCCGAATCACTCCGAGAGTCGGTTCGGAAAATAGCGGGTTATTCGACTCTAAAACCTCAAACTTCTCGAACGTCCGTAAATCGTCAGACAACTTCATGCGAATCAGCCGGTGCGGGTTGACGCCATTCTGAATGGCAATCAGGCTGTTGTTATGAAAGTAGAGTCCATCAATGCCAAGCATGGTGGTATTGGGCAACGCCTCGAGTTTCCTCACCTGCTTTGACTGCACATCCAAATCAAAGACGCCCATTGAATAATCGGCAATGAAGAGATGCTTTTCATCAGCCGAAAACGCTAAACCTTGCGGCGATACAAATGGCGCTCCTTGATAAAGCAATTCAATTTGGTCGCGTTCCGGCGAAATCCGGTAGATTGCCGGAGAGAGGCTATCGGTAGCAAAGACCTCACCTCTTGAATTGAGGGTTAAATCGCCGAGCCGGTGTTTCTTTGAATCGTCCGGTACAGGATACCTTTTCAGCAGTTTGCCGGTCTTGAGGTCAAACTTGAGAATTGCCGATTTGCCGTCATCTTCTTTGCGAAAGCCCTGCATTTGCGGAAAAGCCGAAGTTACCGCCCAAAGATGACGGCGCTTTTCGTCAACCTTCATGCCGAGAACGCTCCACAACCCGGCGCTCTCGTCGGCAAAGATTCGCGCTGCACCGGATTTCGACAATGCCAGTATCTTGCGCTTGTGAACGCTGCTGATATAGAGTGTCTCGCTTACCGTATCATAAGCCAGCCCTTCGGCAATCAAGCCCTTTTCGTTGAGCGTGTAAGCCGGAGAGCTTTTGACGATGGGCCTTCGATTGCGGTTGAAGTGTTCGACGATAGCCTTGAATGGCTCGCTGTCTTTGATTGAGTTGAAATCTTCATCCTTATTTGCCGGGTAAATAAGCCCCATCTGAGCGACAGTTTTGAGAGTGGAAAGCGACTCTTCCTTTCTGCCGAGCAGCGCATTAACCGCTGCCAGATTGTAAAGAATGGTCGGATGGTCAGGAATCAGCGCCGCCGCCTTTTGCAGATTCGCGGCGCATTCCTCATAGTTCTTCGCCTGATACGCCTTCATCGCCAGTTGGCGATAATAGCGGGCGTCGGCAGTGGTCTGTGGCAATGCCAGAGGTTGAAAAAGGATGACCAGAATCAGAAGCACACGAAGCATAGATTTCCCTCTAATTTCGGTAGTAAGAAAGGGCAAGGCTGACGCAGACAAAGGGATTCACCGCAGAGGCGCAGAGAACGCTGAGACAGCGCAGAGAAGAGGCAAAAGAATCTCTGTGCAGGCTCTGTGTCTTTGTGGTGGAAGCCCAGTCTTAACGACAACCATATGCGATAGCAGCCGATGGTATTGCTTATCGCCCTACCCGAGTCTCAAGCCTGTTTCTTGCGGGAATAGATGCCGTCAAATGCCGTCGTCCAGGTCTTGCCGTCGTCATTCGATTGCTCCCACAACTGCCGCACTTTATCGCCTTCGAGCTTAAAGAAGGTCATCCTGCCAAGCGTCTTTTTGCCGTCTTTGCCAACTATAACGCTATGATATTGCAGGGCATTGTCCTTGTACTCACCCTCAAATTCAATCGCCCCGCCGGTGTTGCCAATCCATTTCTGCTGCCACTTGCCGAGCGCCGCATTGTAATAGTTGAGGCTCTTGCCCGTGCTGCCCCCGGCGCTTGTCCAGTTTTCCAGTATGGCGCAACCATCCACAACCTTTTGAATGCTGCTGTAACCGACGATCTGCCCTTGCTGATTGCGGACATCCCAATCGCCCACCCAAAAATCGAATTGCGCGTACTCCGGCTGCGCCATGCAGGGAGTCGCGGTCTTGACAGCCAAAGCAATAACTTCCTGAAACCGCGCCTCGCCGCGTAAGGAATCAAGGTCAGGGTCAGCCTTGAACTGCTTGACCTGTGCGAATCCTGCCGAAATTGATTTATTCAACCATTCAAAGGCTTTATCCTTCTCATTCAAGCGGGCATAAGAGCAGGCAAGGTTATACATCAGCATTGGATTGCTCTTGAGTCCGGGACTTTGCAGATATGCCTTTACCGCCTCGTCATACCGTTCCAGCGCATGAAGCGCATAGCCAAGACGATACCAGCCTTGCCCGAACGCAGGTTCGGCTTTCGCCAGTTCGGCATAAGCCTTCGCCGCCTCATTCCAGTTCTGCGCTTGAAAATAACTGTTCGCTTGTTCTTTGCTCACCGCTTGCGCCATTGCGGTTAGCGACATTGAGAGTACAACCAATGCCGAAGCTAGTAAGAAACGCCCTTTATTCCTTCTCATTGTTTCACCTCCTGCTAAAACGCTTTTGCTAAACACACTGTAAATCTTGAAAATAATAGGCTTAATAAAATTTGACTGGGTTGCTGCTTATGCTTGTGACGGCTTTACCAAAAGTTTGCTGCCGTTGATTCTGTTCTGGTGAAGTGTGGGAACTTCAAAGCTGGAAGAGCGGGTTGTTACGCCAAACCTGATGAAGTCTGGAACGCTCCTGGCACGGAATTCATGGCGTAGGCGAACCTAAACCCAGCCGATATTCTCAGTTCGCCTTCGCCGTGTACATTGTCAGTATACGAAATTGAAGATTTAAGAGTCTTCAAAAAATTGTCAAAAGTTGGCAAAGATGTCAAAGAGTTGTAAAAAGTGATGACTGCACAAAGCCCCGCCAATAATGCCGCTTGTTTCCCTTTTCCAAGTCGCAAATTTCCTGATTCAACTCTTCCGGCAGCACATCAACCGATCTATATAGCGGAACAAACCAATAATTTTTTCGCGCTTTAGCCAACCTTCAAATTGATTTGCATTGGCGCAATTTTTCAATATGCCCTTTCAGCGTCGTATTGTAGTTACATTATTACACCTTTCTATCACTAACATTGAAATGTATTGGCGCAAAAATTTCCGTTTCAACCAGGTTGACGTTTTTTTCTGAACATCGAATTGTATCTATGCCATTTTTCATCTATACGACCACTTGTATTGGCGCTTTTTTTCTGCACAGAACACTGCACGACGTTCTGTAGTGGCGCTTCTTTCATATCGCTGCCATTTTCCAACCACCATTTCTGCATCTCATTTCTGCATTCTGTTTCTGCATCGCTGCCATTTTCCTGTGCCGCAGTCTTTGTATTGGCGCATTTTTCTTTTCCTGTGCTATTTCTGTAACATTTTGATACAAAACGATCTTATTGAACGGTATTGGCGCTTTTTTCTGCATAGAACACTGCACGGAACACTGCACGGCGTTGCGGCATCGCTGCCATTTTCTCTCAAGTAAGAAGTAAGAGAACGTCCTTCTTAATTCTTAATTTTTAATTTTTAATTGGTTTTTGCATCGGCGCTTTTTTCCTCACCCTTTCCCCCTACTCCCGCACTCCCCTACTTCACTTTGTAATTCCGTAAGCGTTTTGCCCTGACAAGTAAATGTCAATATGCCAAACGCTCTAAATTGTACTTTATTTGTACGAATTTGGCTAGTGTAAAATAGCAGACCCCTCAATCACAATGGCATTAAGTTAAGAAAAAGTAGCGGCGTCCTGGGAGCGCAGGCATCTTGCCTGCTTGCGGTTGGCAGGCAAGATGCCTGCGCTCCCAGCCTTAACTTACTGCCATTGCCCCTCAACCATCCCGATGGGACTTGCGGGTTTGCGGCATTAGCGTACCCGCCGATGAGTTGGGCGGGCTATTTCAGATGTCCTTACAGAGGGGGAGAAATGTTTTAACAAGGTTTGTACGGCTTCGTTTTCTTTTGCTTCGCTCGCCTGACTTCGCCGGACTGCGCTCTGCACTCTCTGCATA
>Ga0187894_10005276_pt1 | contig 13316 bp, 15 predicted proteins | sample GBC1701081metaG_FD_136650 | JGI IMG/M metagenome (GOLD analysis project Ga0187894, IMG submission 136650) | White microbial mat communities from a lava cave in the Kipuka Kanohina Cave System on the Island of Hawaii, USA - GBC170108-1 metaG ... | reverse complement strand
ATGCACCCGCAGCGAAAGCAAGTCCGAAATGGGCAAATAGTATGATGCGGCAGACGCGAAACTGTGTGATCTAGCCATGGCCAGGATGAAGCAAGGGTAACACCTTGTGGAGGTCCGAACCGGTGCGGGTTGAAAACTGCTCGGATGAGCTGTGGCTAGGAGCGAAAGACCAATCAAACTCAGAGATAGCTCGTTCTCTCCGAAATAGCTTTAGGGCTAGCCTCCGGTGGTCCGTCGCGGTGGTAGAGATCTGGCTGAACTAGGGGCCTTCCCAGGCTACCGAATACACTCAAACTTCGAATGCCGCTAACGAGTAACCGGGGAGTCAGACAGCGGGGGCTAAGCTTCGTTGTCAAAAGGGGAAGAGCCCAGACCATCAACTAAGGTCCCCAAATCCGTGCTAAGTGGGAAAGGAAGTCGAGAGGCTCAGACAGCCAGGAGGTTGGCTTAGAAGCAGCCATCCTTTAAAGAAAGCGTAATAGCTCACTCGTCGAGCCGCCCGGTGCCGACAATCCAACGGGGCTCAAGCATGTCACCGAAGTTATGGAATTGCGCAAGCAATTGGTAGGAGAGCGTTCCTGCGGCGTTGAAGGAGGATCGAGAGGACCTCTGGAGCTTCAGGAAGAGACTCTGCCAGCATAAGTAGCGATAAACGAGGTGAGAACCCTCGTCGCCGTAAGTCTAAGGTTTCCTGAGAAAGGTTAATCCGCTCAGGGTTAGTCGGAGCCTAAGGTGAGGCCGAAAGGCGTAGCTGATGGACACACGGTTAACATTCCGTGACCTCCAAAGAAGTTATCGATGCGGGGACGCTGCTTCAAGTCCGGCCAAGGCAATGGTTTCCAAGGTTGGAGGCGAAGAGATCCGGATAGGCAAATCCGCCGGGTCGTCAGCCAGGAAAAGCCGCTAAGAGTCAGAGGAGTCCGTACCACAAACCGACACAGGTAGACGTGTTGAAAATACTAAGGCGCTCGGGTGATTGGTTGTTCAGGAACTAGGCAAATTAACCCCGTAACTTCGGGAGAAGGGGTGCCCACTTCGGTGGGCCGCAGTGAAAGGCGAGGGGCGACTGTTTAACAAAAACACAGGTCTCTGCAAAGTCGAAAACGACGTATAGGGGCTGACGCCTGCCCGGTGCTGGAAGGTTAAAAGGAGGGGTTAGCGCAAGCGAAGCTCTGAATTGAAGCCCCAGTGAACGGCGGCCGTAACTATAACGGTCCTAAGGTAGCGAAATTCCTTGTCGGGTAAGTTCCGACCTGCACGAATGGCGTAACGATCCCTCGACTGTCGTAACAACTAGCCCGGCGAACTTGTGGTTCCGGTGAAGACGCCGGATGCCCGCCACTAGACGGAAAGACCCCGTGCACCTTTACTATACTCTATCAGTGAATTATGGGGCCATCTGCGCAGGATAGGTGGGAGGCTTTGAACCCGGATTCTTGGATTCGGGGGAGCCAACGGTGAGATACCACCCTGATGGTTCTGTGATTCTAACCTAGCTCCGTTATCCGGAGCAGGGACACTGGTAGACGGGTAGTTTGACTGGGGCGGTCGCCTCCTAAAATGTAACGGAGGCGCGCGAAGCTTGGTTCAGGAGGTTTGGAAATCCTCCTTCGAGTGCATTGGCATAAACCAGGTTGACTGCGAGACTTACAAGTCAAGCAGGTGCGAAAGCAGGCCAAAGTGATCCGGTGATTCTGTATGGAAGGGTCATCGCTCAACGGATAAAAGGTACGCCGGGGATAACAGGCTGATCGGAGCCAAGAGTTCACATCGACGCTCCGGTTTGGCACCTCGATGTCGGTTCATCGCATCCTGGGGGTGTAGAAGCTCCCAAGGGTTAGGCTGTTCGCCTATTAAAGCGGTACGTGAACTGGGTTCAGAACGTCGCGAGACAGTTCGGTCCCTATCTGTGGTGGGCGCAGGAAATTTGCGAGGGCTTGGCCGTAGTACGAGAGGACCCGGCTGAACAGACCTCTTGTGATCCTGTTGTCGCGCCAGCGGCATAGCAGGGTAGCGAAGTCTGGTTAGGATAAGCGCTGAATGCATATAAGCGCGAAACCTGCCTCAAGATGAGATTTCCCAAGCGCAAGCTAATAAGAGCCCTGGAAGACTACCAGGTTGATAGGCCAGATGTGGAAGCGTGGTAACACGTTGAGCTTACTGGTACTAATAGCTCGTTCGGCTTGACCATAAAATTTACTCTCTGCACAGAGCAAAATACGTTCGCGCTCTGAATTATCTAGTGTCCCGTCAGATCTCAATCTCCAAAAGTTCTTGCACGACCACTTACCGTGCATCCCGCTTTTGGGTGGCTTTAGCGAGGAGGTCACACCCGTTCCCATCCCGAACACGGCAGTTAAGCTCCTCAGCCCCGATGGTACTGCACGGGCGACTGTGTGGGAGAGTAGGACGCCGCCCAATTAAATTTCTAAGCCCCGGCCGACCAGCCGGGGCTTTTGACTTTCCCCCCTTCTTTACCGGGTCCTTTTACATGTGAAGCACATGCATCTATACTAATCACATGTCGAAAATGATCCAGGTTCGCAACGTCCCGGAATCCCTCCACCGCCGGTTAAAGTCCCGAGCCGCCGCCGAGGGCCTTTCTCTGTCGGACTATCTCCTACGCGAACTGAAGCTCGCGGCCGAAGTGCCCACCTTGGCCGATTTGAGCGAGCGCCTCCAACAGCGGCCCTCCCCCAGCATCCCTTCGAGCGAGATCGCAGCGGCCCTCCACGAAGGCCGCCGCGCTTGATCGTCGCCGACTGCTCCGCCATCGCCGCGCTCTTCATCGGCGAGGCGGCTCCCCACCTCTGGCATCGCCTTCGCGCGGCCGAAGGGGAAATCTGCGCCCCCCATTTACTCGACGTCGAAGTTCTCCAAGTGCTCCGCCGCCTCGTCCGCCGCGGGCAACTCTCCACGGCCGAAGCGCTGGAAGCGCGGCAAGCGCTCCACGATCTGCGTATCCGCCGCTTCCCCCACCTCCCCTTGCTCCCGCGCATATGGGAGTTGCGCGACAACTTCACCGCTTACGACGCCACCTACATCGCCCTCGCCGAAGCCCTCGATGCCCCGCTCCTCACCTGCGATGCCGCTGTTGGCCCCTCGCCTCTCCACCGGGCCGCAGTCGAACGCTTCTGATCCTGCGTTTCGGCCTGATCCCTCAGCGTACAGTGACCCGGAGCGCGACGAGCGCTCCGAACTCGGAGAGCTTCAGCCAGCGAGGGCCCCATGATATAGGTAGGCTGTAGGAACAGTGAATCAAGGTCAGGTGTTAGTCGCCGTTTGGCTGCTGGTTCCCGTAGCGCTGGTGAGTCTCGTCTGGTGGTCTTGGGCGAGAGGACATCGCCAAGAAAAAAAATGGCGTCGAACTGCCACACTGATCTCAGCTATTGGAACAACGGCCAATTCGATCGTTATGGTGGGGCTACTGCTGTGGGCGAACGTTGCTTCAATCGCACCGGCAACAGCTCACCCGAGCCTATTCGTTTCGCTTTTACTACTCGGTTTCGGGCTGTCCATCATATCGATCGTCATCGTTGTATTCGGATCCGGTTGGCTTCGATGGGTGATCGTTCCTGCCGCTACTCTTCAGGGCCTCTCCTGGTTGCTGCTGGCGCACATCGCAACGATGCCGCTTTTCCCTGGATGACCGATCGCGGTTGCCGTCTTTCCGAATTCGTCGATCTGCCCCGAGCGGCCATGGACCGATCCCGAACACCGGCACCAGGGCCGAGAAGGTCCAAGCCGCCCTCGCCTCAGGCAAGCAGGTGACCGTTTAGGTCCGTGAATGGGGCGGCGCCGGCCTTAAGCTTTTTCCAGCTTGGAGCCAGGAGCGCCGACCTTCCACCAAAGCGCAACCACTTAACCCAATCTTTACAATTCTCCTCGCCACCCAAACAATCCCTTTGCCTTCACCCTCCAAGATTGCTTCAGGAGGGAAATGCAAAATGCTCAACCTAGTGATGAAAGTAACCGCCGCCGCCTTCGCCGCTTCGGCCATCGCCAAGGCCGCCGGCCTGACCAACCTCGCCGCCAACACCGAAGCCGGCGCCTGGTCCGGTATCGTTGCCGTCGCCATTCTTAGCTTCGGAGCCGCCATGATCGCCGGACTCACCATCGGGTGGAACTTCCATAAGCCGGAAAAGTCCAAGCGCGACGTGGAAGCTTACATCGACCAGATGCTGGCCGCCAACGGCACTCACCTTAACCGGGAGCGCGTCAAGGCATAAAGGGACTAGGGCCCTTCGCCGATAACAGGCGTATGCCCGATGTCCGCCTGCTGATGGTCGACGACGACGTGAAGCTCTGCCGCCTGGTCAAGGACTACCTGAAACCTCTAGGATACGAAGTGGCCACCTCACACACCGGACTCGAAGGCCTGGAACGCGCGCTCCGCGAGCCGTTCCAAGCCGTTATTCTCGACCTCATGCTCCCCGGAATCGATGGCTACGAAGTTCTTCGCCGCCTGCGGGCGAAATCCGAAATCCCGGTCCTCATGCTCACCGGGCAAGGCGATGAGGCCGATCGCATCGTCGGCCTGGAGATGGGGGCGGACGACTATCTGCCGAAAACATTCTCCACGCGCGAGCTCCTGGCCCGCCTTCGCGCTGTCCTGCGGCGTTCCCCCGGTGCGAGCACTCCAGCGGAACCACAAGCCCGCGCCGCGGAACTTGTCATCGTCGGAGAACTCTGCATCGATCCCGCCGCCCGCCGCGCCGTCTTTAACAGCGTGCCGCTCGCCCTTACCAAAATCGAGTTCGACCTGGTGCTCGCCCTCGCCCGTGGCTGCGGCCGTGTGCAGTCCCGCGAACAGCTTCTCTCCGCTGCCGGCAACGACCGCGAGTTCGATGTTTTCGACCGTTCGATCGATGTTCACGTCGCCTCGCTGCGAAAGAAGATTGGCGAGACACCCAGCGCGCGTAGCTACATAGAAACCGTACGCGGCGTCGGATACCTCATGAATTGGCCGGACCGCTTATGAGCCCTCGCATACCGCTTTCCACCAAAATCCTGCTGCTGTGCGCGCTCAATCTGGCGCTATTCTGCGGCGCCGGACTGGGTTACGCGTGGCTGCAGCTCCAATACGGAACGGAGTCCATTTTGTTGGGGCCGGCCTCCGACAAAATGCTCGCGATCTCGGCCTCGCTCCCGCGCGAGTTGGCATCCCGGCCGCCGGAGTCCTGGCAAACTGTTTTCGACAACCTCGAACGCCAGTATCATGCGCGAGCCTACCTGACTTCGCCCGAGGGAACACGCTTCGCCGGACGCGCGGAAGTGCTTCCCTCCGAAGTACGCTCCCGGTTCCAACACGACCGTCCCCGCGGCGCGCCTCCGCCCGCAATGGGCGCGGAACGGAAGAAGGGGCCGCCTAAGAAAGGTGCAAAAAAGGAAGCGGGTGCGCCGCCGCCCGTGTTTCTTGTCCTTACGCACGATCCCACGCGCTATTGGATTGGCGCCCGCGTGCCCGTACCGAGCGAGGATGGGACACAGCCGGGGATGCTCGTTCTGGAAGCGGATTCGATGTTCAATCCGGCGCTGTTCCTCGATCTCCGGCTGCTTTCCGGAGTGGCCCTTGCGGGCATCACGCTTACACTGCTGTGCTGGTTCTGGTTCGTGCACGGTTTGACAAGCGCGGTTCATCAGATGGCCGCCGCCACCGAGCGTATCGCGGAGGGACAATTCGACGTCGCTTTGAAGACGTCCCGCAGCGACGAGCTGGGCCACTTGGCGCGCCAGATCAATCGCATGGCGGGGCGGTTGTCGCATCTGGTGACCGGGCAAAAGAGATTTCTGGGCGATATCGCTCATGAGCTTTGCGCGCCGGTGGCTCGCATGGAGATGTCGCTGGGGATTCTCGAGCAGCGGCTGCGGGAAAGCGAACAGGAGTCATTGACTGACTTGCGCGAGGAAGTGGAGCAGATCGCGGCGTTGGTGAACGAGCTTCTGCAGTTCTCGAAGGCGGCGATCCGGCCGGAAGCCGTCGTGCTGGAACCGGTGGGCGTGGCAGCGACGGTGACTCGAGTGATCGGACGGGAAGGCGCCGAAGCTCCCGCGGTCACCGTGGATGTTCCTTCGGACCTTCATGTGATGGCCAATGAAGCCTGCTTCGCGCGGTCGCTTTCCAATTTGGTGCGCAACGCGATGCGCTACGCCGGCCACGCCGGTCCCATTGAGATCGCGGCGCGTGAAGAAGCAAACGACGTGGTGATCACCGTAGCCGACTCCGGACCAGGCGTGCGTGAGGACGCTCTGGACAAGTTGTTCGAGCCTTTTTACCGGCCCGAGGAATCGAGGTCGCGCGAGAGCGGCGGGGCCGGACTGGGACTCGCTATCGTAAAAGCGGGGATCGAAACGTGCCGAGGCTCGGTGACGTGCAAGAACCGCTCGCCGAACGGGCTTGAAGTGACGATCCGGCTTCCCGCGCTGACTTAGGGCAGTCTAGGGTCTCGGCCGCGCCGGTTTGGGATCCAGGTTCTGCATGAGATCCTCTCGCGAGACCGACGAAGCGACACCATTCGCCGGAACCTCGACCTTTGCGGTCCACACAATCGCGTTCAGCACGATCTTGCGGAAGTTATCGTCGCCCAGATTCAGGTGGAAGTGCCCGCCGGTGAAGCCGAAACCCCTGCCTCCGTTGGGGCGCTCGTACGCCCAGGCCAAAGTTTGCGGCTGGCCGATTTTCGAGCGCACATCCGGATTTCCGCTGCGAATGCCGTCGGGCTTATCGAGCGTTTCTTTCGGCGGAATGGCGCGAAGGATCGGCGTCACGCCTGTCATGCCCTCCCGAAAGCGCATGTTGTAGTACCACTCGTCGCGGATGCGGAAGGGCACGACGCCGCGCGTGACCGGATGCTTGGGGAGTGCGGCGAAATCGGCTTCCCAGGTGGGATTGACCGAGTAATAGGGCTTGAAAAAACCGCCGATCCAGCCGAGCGTCTCCTCGTGGCCGCGGTCTTCCGGCGGTTCGACGGCGTAGTGATAGAGCATAAGGCCGGCTCCGCGATCCATGGCTTTTTGGATCGCGGCCGCGCGGGCTTCCTGGAAGATGAGATGGTTGCGCGAGCCGTCGCAGAAAAGGAAGATGGCGTCGGCTTTCTCGATGGCGGCCGTGTCCGCGGGCCACCCGTTGAGGTTTGTGGAAAGAGCGACGCCAGGGACTTGTTTCAGCAGTTTTTCGAGCAGCAGCACGGCAGCGTTTTGCTCGTGCGCGAGCGGGCCATGACTGGGTGGGCCGGCGATGAGCAGGATGCGGCGGTCGGCGGCCTGTGCAGCGAGGGTGAGGAGGGCGAGGAGGATAGCGATCCGAATGCGTGGCACGACTTGATGATATAACGGTTATACACGCCCATGCGGATTCGTTTCGACGCGCAGAAAAGCCTGGCGGTGAAACAGAAGCATGGCGTCAGTTTGGCCGAGGCGAAAGAGATATTTGATCAGATCCATGTCATAGACGGGAAAAAAGACGATCCCGAGCAGTTTCGTGCGATAGGCTGGTGCCGAGGCCAGCTTTATTCGGTAATCTTCGAGATCCGAAGCGATGAGGAAGGCGAATTCCACCACTTGATCACGGCTTGGAAAGCGACCACACGGGAGCAGCAAACATATGCCGAAAGCATCTAAGAGAAAAGTTACGGCGGGCAAAATTACGGCCGACGAAATTGCCGAACGGGCGACGCGCGGAGAGGATATATCGCAATTTTTTACGAACAAGTTCATGGTCGTGCGCCCCGTTAAGCGGGTGAACGTGGACTTGACCGTGGGGATGCTGAGGCAATTGGACGAACGCGCGGCACGCCTAAACATCAGCCGGCAGGCCGTGATTAAAACGCTGCTGGAGAGTGCACTGACTGCCGCACCGATGCGCGGGCCCAATAGAGCGCGGATATAGGAATTATTTCGATTTGAGGCTCTTGAAAGCCTCTCGAAATCGCGCAAGCGCTTTTTCGTAGCCAGAGTTTGACGGGTCCAATTTCAACGCCTTTTCCTCAGCGATGATCGCGTCATTGATTCTGCCTCCTGCAAATAGCGACGTTGCCAAGGTGTCATGAAACGGCGCCACCGTGTCGAAAGTAGCCGCCAAATCTTGCGCGATGCGAATTGCCCGGTCGACGTCGCGGATTGCGGGATCGGGAGCGGAAGCCAGCAAGTGAGCCAGATTGTTCCTAGCCTGCGGGTCTCCCTGATCCGCGGCAAGCGAATACCAATACTTGGCCTTGGCAAGATCCTTTGTTACCCCACGGCCATTGGCATACAAGGAGCCGAGCCCAAACTGACCGGCGGCAACATTTTGAGCCGCAGCTTTCTCCAGCCAATACAGAGCGTTTGCCACGTCCGCTCGGGTTCCGGTGCCGTCCAGATACAGCACGCCGAGGTTCGCCTGCGCGTAGCCCTGGTTGTGAAGGGCAGCCCGCTTCATCCACTGGAAAGCCTCACTGGCGTCCGCCGTGGCGCCTCTTCCCATGAGCAACATTTCGCCGAGTGCGTATTCGGCGTCTGCGTTTCCCTGTTCAGCCGCGCGGCGAAACCAAACCAGGGCCTTGCTCTCGTCCTGTGGAACTCCATTACCGCTTGCAAGGGCTAACCCCAAATGAAGCTGGGCCGTTGAGTCCCCTGCGGAGGCTTTCGATGTGAGTTGCCGTACCTCGTCTTTTGTGACGGTGGGCGGTACCTGTGCCTGTATTAACGAATAGACGAGAGCTACCAAACCGATCGCGACAGCCGGAGGCCGAGTCATCGTGTGTGTGAACCGATTCTGAATTTACGACGCCGCTTTCAGAATCTCGCGAACTCGCTTCGCCACGATTTGCGCTTCATTCGGCTGTAGCATCCACACGTTCATAATCAGGTGATCGTTTGAGCCGGGAGTAACTTCGATCGACGGATCGCCATCGGCCAACTGCTTCACCACTTCCTTGGGCGCGATCTTCACTTTGGTCTGATCCCAGAAAATGTGCAGGTGGGGAGTGGAGTTGGCGATCTCGGGAATTTCCACCTTGCTCGTCAACGAAGGCACGCCGGAGACCGAATCCTGAATCAGCTTGATCCGCTTCTCCCATTCCTTCCACTCGGCCGCGTGATCCTTTTTGATGTAGGCGTCCAGGGCGGCGTACATGGCGAGCAATTCTTCCTTATTCACCTTCATGCCGCGCCCGATGGAGTCTGAGAAGGGCGAACTATTCAAGCGCGCCGCCTCGATCAAATCCTTGCGGCCAAGCAGCAAGCCGGCGCTTTGCGGCCCTCGAATGCCTTTGCCGCCGGAGAAAGTCACCAGGTCGAAGCCCATCTTCGTGTATTTGAAAAGCTGCTCGAGCGGCAGCGCGTCGGCGGCTGCGTCGTTGAAGCTGGGAATGTTGTGCTTCTTGCAGACGGCCACGAAATCGGCGGCGCCGATCTGTCCCACTTTGTCGTTGGCGTTGAAAAACAGCGCCATCACCGTGTTGGAGTTGATCGCCTTCTCCATCTCGGCGGCGGTCTCTACCTCGACAAACTTGATGCCGCAATTGCGGACGGCATGGTCGTATCCGTAGCGGTGCTTCTTTTGAACGATGACCTCGGTCTTCATGCCGGCCGTATCGGGCAGCCGGCGGATGAATTCCTGATTCGTTCCGGTCATGCAAGCGGCTGTGCCCGAGGTGAGCGCGCCCGCGGCGCCGGAACTGACCATTGCCGCTTCACAGCCGATCAGCTCGGCAATCTTTTTGCCGACGGCGTCGTGCAGGTCGATGAGCTTGACGAAGTGTTTGGAGGAGTACTCGATCGCGGATACGGCATCGGGGTGCATGAGCGAGGCGGTGAGCGTGGTGTAGGTGCCGGCCGCGTTGATGAACGGCTTGATGCCCAGTTCCTTGAAGTAGTCGCGCTTGGCCGTGGCGGCGCGGAGGCTGGCGGGCAGGAACCCGCCCACGAGGGGGAGAGAGGATAGGCTCGTCAGGAATCCGCGTCGATTTGGCATGTTGTGCTCCTTTCAGTTGGTATATCACAAGTTTCGGCCGTTTCCGCCGATAAGGGGTACCGTGAACATCTTGCGCGAGCAGCAGGCGGAACTGGCCGAGTACGAGGTGGCACGGCATTTGGAGAAGGCGCTCGCCGCGGAGAGCGCGCCGAAGTGGGCGCGGATGGTGGAACTGCACGGTATGTGGCTGGCTGGGAGCCGCGAAGGCTTGCAGGCCTCGATACGGGAGGGGACGTTCACGGGGCTGGTGCTGCCGGGGGCCGTGCTCGCTCGCGCGGCGCTTCCCGGCGGGACTTGGCTCGAAGCCGACGTTACCGACGCCGATTTCACCGGAGCCGACCTGTCGAGATCGGATTTCCGCCGCGCTACGCTCAACCGCGCGGATTTTTCCGAAGCCGTAATGGACGAGTCGCGGTTCGATAGCGCCTGGATGCTCGGCACGAATTTGAGCGAGGCGAGGCTGGGGAACTGCACGTTTCTGGAATCGAACATGGCCGACGTGCGGTTGCAAGGCGCGGTGCTGACGCAGTGCGACTTCGCCGCCGCCGAAATGGCCGGGGCCGCGCTGCATCAAGCCCGCCTATACTCCTCCAACTTCAGCGGTGCGCGTATGACGAAGGCTCAGTTTTACCGCGTGCGCGCGCAACTCTGCCGTTTCTTTCAAGCCGTGCTGGCCGAAGCGAATCTATCGAGTGCTGCCGCCGTGGATTGCGATTTTACGCAGGCCAACCTCACGGCCGCCAATTTGCAGGGAGCCGACTGCAGCCGCAGCCAGTTCGTACGTGCCAAGCTCAGGAATGCCGACTTGCGCGGCGCCAAGCTCGGCGGGGCCGACTTGTGCGGCGCCGATTTGCAGGGGGCCCGGTTGGGCGGCGCGCAGTTGCTCGCGGCCGATTTCCGCGATGCCAATCTGAAGGGAGCCCGTGAGCTGACGTCCGAACAGCTCGTGCAGGCGCGCACGGATCAAACAACGATCCTGCCTAACGGCATGGCCGGTCCTTATATGAGAAGAAGCGGCGCAGAGCGGCCTCTGTTGAAATAGCTACACCCCGGGGATCGGCGCCGGGCGCAACGGCGGCATGCGCTTGCCTCCGCGCCTTTGCTCCCAGGCGTAACAGAGCCAGATCATGAACGCGATCACGAGCACGGCCATGGCGACCACACCGCGAATGTCGAGTGAGTCTTTCCACATCCAGAACCAGCGGCCATAAACAATCTCGGTGTGGACCCAATACACGAGCAGTGAATGCGTGCCGACCAATTTCACCCAACTAAAGCGGCCGTGCAGTCCATACTCGTGGTACAGATACGCCACGGCCATCAGCAGCAGCACCACACCCAGTTTCACGAACACCAGCGAAGGGCTGTCCAGCCAGAATTCCGACTTCGCGTAAACCGAGTAAGGGATATTGCCGAAGTATTGACCGCCAATCACCAGGCCGAAACCGAAAATGGCCGACCATTCGAGAAACCGGTTGAGATGCTCGGGTTGAATCATTCTCAGGATGCTGCCGAAGCTCATGCCGAACGGTACGAACGCGGCCCACGGGAAGAATGCGAAGAAGGCGTAGCTCGGGACAAAGTAGTCGCGGAGGTGGTCCGGCACCCAATTCTAATTCATCGCCGTAACGATAGGGGAGAGCGCAGCGACGGCGGCCCCAATCACAACCCCGCGGCGCGCCCGTTCTCGAGTCGTCCAAAAGGCCGTAACGGCAAGCAATGCCAGCGCCAGACCCATGCAGTTCAGGATGTCCACCTTCAACAGATCCGTCCAAGGGCTTTTCGGCAGGCCGAATAACCAAAGTTGCAGACGAAACACATAGGCCAGGCCCCAAAGAAATCCCGCGCGGCGCAGCGCCGCCATCATGCCGTCGCGTCCGGACATTCCCTTGCGCGAGTTGGAATCGAGCAGGAAGGCAAAGGTACAGCCGGTCAGGAAGAGAAAAATCGCCGGCGGCATGCCGCCCAGGAACTGCGACAGGATGTAGGTCGATCCCTCCCGCAGATTGGTCGCCGTGAACGAGTGGAAAACATGGCCTTGCAGCATCACAAGCGCCGCTGTGCCGCGCGCCCAATCGAGAAATCCCAACCGCCCGCCGAGGCTTTGGCGGGCGGGAACGGCTCCCGCCGCCTGCGCGGCTTCGACCTGCGTGTTCACTTTTGGGGAAACTCCCGCTTCACGTTGGCAGGCAGTTTGAGCGAAACTTCCGCGGGCGTCAAGGGTGGGTTCCAGACGAGGTTCGAATAGGTGACCATCGTCGTATCGCCGCTGGTCTGGAAAAATTTCTGTTTCTGCGGGCGGCCCTCGGCGTTAATCCAGAGTTCGACCTTGGTGAAGTATTCGCGCGTTTTGGCGGCCTTCGGCGTTAACTCAATGCGCGAGGCTTTCACGCCATTGACCGCTTCGTCGCCCAGATACTTGACGCTGTAGCTCTTCGAGATTTCCTTACCGGAAGAACCGAAACCGAGCAAAATAAACTGTTCGACGAGCCCCTTTTGTTTGCCGACGTCGTATTCCTGCACGGTTTGGATCTTCGGATAATAAACTTCGGCCTTGCGCTCCCGGAATGAATAGCTCTTGACGTCCGGCTTGCTGAACTCGATGTAGAGTTGCACCGAACCCTTTGAACGCAGCATTTTCAGCGTACCGGTTTCGGTCAGGTTCTCGTTGATCACAGCCGTATGCGTGATGCGCTCAATGTTAGCCGAAGCGGAGCGGAATCCCTGCGCCGAGGCGTCCATGCGAACCAGCACGGCGGCGGCATCCTGCGCGTAAGCACTCTGATAGAAGAGGGCCGGGGCGGCGCTAAGGACGAGTGAAAGCCAGATAGCCTTTGAGTTCCTTATCGTCATCCCAGATCGGCGTAAGCTTGACCAGCGTGCGGTTGCGTCCATCGGTTTGCGAGCGAACCAGGCGTTCGGCCTCCTTCATGCGCTCTTGCGGCGGAAATCGATCCAGCAGGCCGGGCTCAATGAAGAAGTGGCCCATGCCTTGTTCGGCCGGCAACATGGCCACGTTTTTCGGACGCGGCTGGTCGCGGAAGAACTCGGGCGGAGTGGCGAAGATGAACAGTAGAATCAGCCCCACCATGACGTCGTACTGCCAGCTTCCCCGCGAGTAATCCCACAGGATGAAGCGCTTCAAAGTGCCGCCGAAGCCGTCGCTCATGGACGGTCTCAGTTTAACAGACGGGGTTGTACCGAAAGACGTTACTTCTGCCGCCGGACGGTCAATTCGACGAACTTTCGCGGCGGTTGCGTGCCCATCAGGAACTCGCCGGTTTCCACCCATTCGCCCTTGCCGTTCATGTGCATCACATAGCTGGTTTTCACGGGTCCTACCTCCATACCCCACGTGAAGCCT
>Ga0187894_10005275_pt1 | contig 13317 bp, 12 predicted proteins | sample GBC1701081metaG_FD_136650 | JGI IMG/M metagenome (GOLD analysis project Ga0187894, IMG submission 136650) | White microbial mat communities from a lava cave in the Kipuka Kanohina Cave System on the Island of Hawaii, USA - GBC170108-1 metaG ... | reverse complement strand
CAACTTGACGCAAACAGAAAAAAAGCAGAAAAAAAACAACCTTAAGAAAAGGCGCTGGTCCCTTCATGATATTACTTATGATTGTTGCCTTTTGTTTCCCATCCTATCACTTTACCTCAAATCTTAGATAATTTTAAAAAGAAAGCCAAGAGTTCTCTTGATTAAAAAAAAAGAAACCCCTTATTACAGGATACATGCCTTTAAGCCAAGAGCCTGAACGTCCCATTTCTCAAATTGACAGAGGTGTGTTAAAGCGAGTTCTCAAGGTTTCCGATTTATTTGCTATAGGTTATGGCGACCTGGGTTCTTCCATATATTATACTTTGGGCATCGTGGCTTTTTTTGCTTTAGGTGCAACGCCCATTGCTATGCTACTAGCTTGGTTAAATTTTGTGTGCGTAGCCCTCTCTTATGCAGAGATGTCTTCTACATTTAAAGACTCCGGGGGGTCTGCTAGCTATGCTCGAGTGGCTTTCAACGATTTGATTTCTTTTATAGCAGGGTGGGGACTTCTTTTGGATTATATTGTGACGATCGCCATATCTGCTTTTACGATTGCTCCTTATCTGAAAAGTTTTTTCCCTTACTTGGGCAACCCCCATGCGCACATTGGGTTTACTGTTTTTTTGATTTTGCTTCTTTTGGGAATGAATATCGTCGGTGTCAAATTATCGGCAACCAGTAGTTTTATCTTGATCATTTTTTCTATCGTTACTCAATTGACCATCATTGTATTGGGAATATTTATCATAGGCGGGGTTGAGCAGGTTTTACATCACGTGTCTTTGGAAATTGGCAGAGGAGGAAAGTGGGATCCTGGTTGGGCAAATTTTATTAAGGGCGCAGCAATGGCTATGGTGGCTTACACCGGAATTGAGTCAGTTGCTCAACTTACAGAAGAGACGCGTTCTCCTTCGAGGAGTATGCCGCGAGCTATTTTTTGGTTGATCGCCGTGTTGTTTGTGCTTTATTTCGGTTTAATTTTCGTGGGATTTTCCGTGTTTTCTCCTTACGTGCTGGGCAAGGTATACCAACAGCAACCCGTTTTAGGTATCGTCGCTCATATTCCTTTACTAGGCCCCTGGATGGTTTCATGGGTTGTGGTTCTAGCGGTTTTCACGCTATTTACGGCATCTAACGCAGGGCTCATTGGAGCCTCTAGGTTATCCTTTAACATGGGAGAGTATTATCAGCTTCCTAGGCTATTTTACTCAATTCATTCGAAATTTCGTACTCCTCATATGGCTTTACTATTTGTTGCCGTCGTTGCTTCGCTAATTGTTTTAGCCAGCAAAGCAGAGCTCAGCTTTTTAGCTGATCTCTATAACATTGGAGCACAGATTGCTTTTTTATCTACCCAACTTTCCTTGATTGCCCTGCGTGTTAAGCAGCCGTTGTTAAAGCGTCCCTTTAAAGTTCCCTTGAATTTGCAAATTAAAGGAAAAGAGATTCCTATTACTGCAATCATTGGGGCAATGATGAACTTAAGCATTTGGCTTTTAATCATGGTTACGAAACCAAAGGGGCGTTATTTAGGATGCATTTGGTTGGTACTGGGAGTAGTCATGTATCTCTTCTATAGAAAAAAGCAAAAGATCTCCCCTACGGGACAAGTGGTGCTTAAAAAAATTAAACTTCCCCCATTCGTTCCTGTTCCCATTAAGACCATTCTTCTGCCGCTTAAACACATGGGCCAGGTAGAAATGATACAATTAGCCTGTGATACGGCTAAACTGCATCATGCTAAATTAATCGCTCTTCATGTGATTGATATTTCTTTTGCTATTCCCTTGAACACGAAGCTTGTTGGAAGAGTGCGGGCCGCAGGAGCTATTCTCAGAATAGCAGAAGCAATGGCTTTGGAAAAAAAGGTGGAAATTGAGCTCAGGATTATACGAGCCCGAGATATTATTGAAGCGATTGTTGACATGGCTCAGCAAGAAAACGTTGATCTTCTTCTCGTAGAATGGACAAAAAATATCTTCAAGTCTCAACGAAAGAAAAAAACCGATTTCATTATTAATGCTTTATTGCAGCGTACTCCTTGCCGGACATGGCTTTGTTACACAAATACAGAAGGTCTTTCTCCTTCACTTACGCCTTTTTGCTCAAATAACAAAAGGGAAGTTTAGCTGTGTAAAACAGCTTGGATGTGTTCGCAACCCCTGCTTCCGCAAGTGCACCCAATGGGTGTGCCTAGAAAGACGCTATAGTGCTCTTTTTTATCTAAGGGGTTGGTAACACTATAGAGCTGTTTTCCTTGCTGTTGGATATCCCAAGTGCGAAACTTGAGGTCTTCATCGCTCACAGGCTCCTCACTCTTTGCTTCTTCAGCAGAGGGTGCATTTCCATTCACAATAGCACGGACAACCTGGCAGTAGGGACAATTACAGTGAGGCTCTGCGGAGGGCAGAGTATTGAGATCCTCAGGTAGAATGTTTTTGGTTAAAGCAACCACCTTTTCCAGCACAACCTGAGGAAAGGGAGAATATCCAGATTGCTCAGGGTTGTGCTGCATCATGGAAAACATTCCCTCTAGTGGAAGAGAAAATCCTTGTACTACCGGGTATCTTTGAGGTATGGCTTCTAAAAATTGCTCATGCATTGAAAAAATCTTTTTAACAAGCTCCGGTTCTAGATTGGGAATTTCAATTTTATTTCCCGTGGATAACTCAATGATGAGAAGATGACCGTAAGGGCGGCTTTCTACCTGCAATGATACCACTTCCTTCCAAGAGGTAGAAATATAAGGGGGTATACTTAAGAGTTTAAAGGATATTTTCACGTTAACCTCCTGTTTTTAAACTTAATTTAAGTATAGGCAAAAAGTAGAGCCTAAGTCAATAAAAATTAGCACTTTCGTGTATAAAGTGCTACATAACATCCTATGTAATTGAATGTAAGATATATAAAATTTTATTATCAAATTGATTTCTTATTACTAGGGCATAGATTTAATACAGAGATTGCTCGAAGGAAGAACGTCCTTGCTAAATTTTTTGTCATTTCCAAGTTTTCTGACTTAGTAGTTTATATAAATTTATTAACAATTATTTTTTAATAAAAATTTTAATATAAAATTTTGTTTTTAAACCCATTTATATTTAAATTTTTTTTATTTATAATTAATAATTAAAACTAAATAATATTATGAATAAAATACTAATTCAATTTAATAGAAGTAATCTCGTTGAAAACAATACTGATATTGGCGAAAAGATAGGGAATGCTGGTCTTGGCTTATTGCGTATTGGATTTGGACATACTGTGACTGTTGAACAAGGTTCAACGGATCAGGAGGTATCTTTCACCCAGGCAAAGTACTCTGCAGTGGTTAGGATAGCTGCGAGTGTCTTGTGCGTTCTTATTTTTCCCATAACCCTCATTTCTGCAAGTGTAGGTTATGTAGGAATGGCATTTTCTAAGAGTTATCAGAAGATCTTTCATGTTTATAACCAACAAGATAAGGCTGCCATTAAGATTCAAAAGTGTTTTTGCCAATATCTAGAAAGGCAATCTTGTTTACCTGGAGGTTTGTCTTCTAGACATCGTGTTCAATGCGAAAGGATAGAGAGGTTTGGCTCTTCGTCGATACCGCGAGCGGAAGGAGGCAGCACAGCAGTATATCTACCTGAGAGTATGCCTGATGTTGTTTTAAAGCGTTCAGGGAAAGAACACGCCATCAGGCGACTTCATCAAATGCAGGAGGTAAGGTCCGTTTTAAGATCACAACAGAGCCGCTATTTAATCATTCCTAGGGCAAGTGTGTACAGGGGGTTCCTCGTTGAACAAAGGCTTCCCATTAATGTAAACGAGTATCACAATATGGGACTTTACCTTTCTAACCCTCATCTCTTTGATGAACCAATACGGGAAATGGTAAGATTGTTCTCAAGAAGATATCTCGGCGATTTAGTAGGTGACCAGCTTCATCCCCTTGGACACATTGATGGTGTAGAGGATTATGTTCGCTATGACAATTTGCCCCTATATATCGTAGAAATAGGGGGGAGGAAAGAGGGAAGAATAGGTTTGATCGATCTCGAGCATATACACAATAGTCCCAGCTCTAAAGGTCTGGTGACTTTGGGAAGAATATTTCCACTTCACTCAGATCTTATCAGAGATGAAGCCAAAAAACTCAATATGAAGGTGGATGAGAATTCATTTCATGCTGCCGTAGAAAAGGGAAGAAAATTCTTGAAGATAGGATTTACTGACCATCTTGAATGGCTACAACGAAAAGGTATATCTATTAATAACCCTACTCAATCCTTTCAGGTTAATCCATTAAGGGTAGAGGAACTAACAACTCTTCTTCAACAAAAATTACTCGAACTTCACCAAGGAGAAAGCCGCCAGTCGTTGCTAAAAAAAGAGGATTCAATCAAAAACTCAAAAAACCTTTTCACTAAGAACTTAGATGAGGCGGCTCGAGAAGTTGCAGGAAGAGTAGTATCGTTTACAGTTAGTTATATACAATCCCAAATCGAAAAGCAACAGAAGAAGCAATTAAGCCAGTTGTTAGATCAGGAAGAGTGGACAGAAGCGCAGTTAATAGATCGTAGATCATCCATTAGTTCGCGTAGAAAGTTGGACCAAGCCATACTTCAACTGATATCACAGCGAAGAGCAGAGTTTGTAAAAAATCGTTGGTGGGGTGACAAAATGAGTGTTGCACGGGAAATGACAGACACTCTGATGGATGATTTAGTAAAGGGCGGTGAAATCTTTTGCTATGACCCTATACACTATTCTAGAGCATCTGGACTATGCTGGGTACGTTATTAATTTCGAAGACAAATGAAGAGTTCAACCTTAAATACACTTTTACTAATTTTTATGGTCTGATCTTGCACTTTTTCTCGCTTGAGTTTTTTGACTCCCGATTTAACAGCTGAATTCTAGGGTCTGAGGTGATTCCTACTTTCTTGTTAATTTTTAAACAAATTTAATATTGAATCTCGGACCCTTTTTCTGCCTTTCCTGCTTGGATCAAATGTTTCAGTCTAATTTATTTCATCATTTTTTGATGCATATTCATCATATTAGTATTTTGTCTCATCATTTTTTGATTCATATCCATCATTTCTTGATTCATGTTCATCATATTTTGACATTTTTTCATATCAGCTGACATGGAATTGCCCATCATCATTTGCATTTTATCATTCATCATCTGTTGATTCCTTTTCATCATTTGTTGGTTCATCTGCATGTTTTGCTGCATATTCATCATATTTTCCTTCATCTGCATGTCATCATTTATGTAATCATTATTATCACTTCTGACAACCATTTGATCGTTTTGAACAACGGTTTCTTGTGTGCCAAATGCATCATGCACGTACCCAAAAAACACTAAACAACACAATAGAACTTTCATATTTTTTCTCCTTTAAGGGCTTGAATTTTTTTGAGCTGCCTTTCCTTGTTAATAGCTTTCTATTTTTTTTAATTCAATTTTGATAAGTCAGAACTGGTAAAATTTCATAAATAAGAAACGACGTATGAAGAGAAAGGTTGTTGCTTTGGCAAAAGAGAGAGATTAGTGAGGCATTTTAAGGATTTACGAGATCCATCTTTCACGTTACCCTCCTGTTTTAAATTTAATTTAAGTATAAATAAAAGATAAGTCATTAAGGCTATAGAATTGGGCATTTTAATTCAGAATTCTATTTTTAAGCAGTTGATTATAAGTCATATAAAAGTTAAAAAAAGGAAAACCTCTTCATGATGCGTAAAGCCTTTGTTGTCGATACTAATGTCTTACTGCATGATCCAGACGCAATTAAAAAATTTCATGGCCATAATGATGTTGTCATTCCTTTTATGGTTCTAGAAGAGTTGGACTCTATGAAGCGTCTTTCTAACGAATTAGGTAAAAATGCTCGTCATGTTTTACGACATATCGATACGATAAAACACTCTTGTGAAGGTAACTTGCAAGAGGGAATTTTTATTGAAAATGGAACTCGATTAAGAGTTTACTTTGATCCCAAACCGGTAAAACATCAGACTTTTCCTCTTTCTTTGGATAGGATTGCTAATAAAATTCTCCTTGTAGCTTTTCTTCTTAAAGAACAGGAGCAAGAGGTTACTTTGGTGTCTAAAGATTTTGTGACTAGGGTAAAGGCAGAACTTATCGGGGTAGAGGCGCGTGATTATGATAATCTCAAATCTTCTTATGAACATCTTTATCGAGGATTAAGAAAGATTCAGGTGTCAAAACACCAGATCGATCTCTTTTATAAGAATGGCTCTCTGGAACTAAAGGAGCCTACTTTTTTTTCTAATGAGTATTGTTTGTTAGGTTCTCCGGAAAACTCTTCGGCGATTTGTAAGTATCACTCTTCTTCTCAACAGTTGCAACCCCTTCTTAAAGTGTCGAGGGATGTCTGGGGCATTTTACCCTTAAATATAGAACAAAAGTGTGCCCTTGACTTGCTTTTAAGAGAAGAGATCAAGCTGGTAACCTTAATTGGGCCTGCAGGAACTGGAAAAACACTTCTTTCCTTGGCGGTAGGATTGAAAAAGGTTTTTGATGAGGGAGTATACGCGAAAATTTTAGTGAGTCGACCTATTATTCCATTGGGAAAGGATATCGGCTATTTACCAGGAAGTAAGGAGGAAAAACTGTACCATTGGATGCAGCCCATCTATGACAACCTAGAATTTCTTTCTCGTTCCACTTCGAAAACAAAAGCATGGGACGTGCAACAATCGATACTGGAGAGTAAAAAACTCGAAATGGAAGCGGTTACCTATATTCGAGGGCGTTCTCTTCCCAATATGTATATCATTATCGATGAGGCGCAGAATTTAACTCCCCATGAAGTGAAGGCTATTATTTCGAGAGCGGGAGAAGGAACAAAAGTGGTTTTAGCCGGAGATCCTACACAGATCGATAATCCTTATCTAGATCAAGACTCTAATGGGTTGACCTACTTGGTGGGAAAAATGCGTTCCTATTCAGGATATGGGCACATTTTTCTAGAAAAGACCGAGCGTTCTGAGCTAGCTGCCCTGGCTGCAGAGATTCTGTGAATCTTCGAGTCGACGCTATCTACCCCATGCCTGATGAAGAAACGTGCAGAACGATTTGATCGGGATCGTGTAGTTGTAATTCTACGGTTTGATGTTCCGTAAGGGTCCCCTTTAGAATAGCTGAGGATAAGAGGTTGACGACTTTGTTTTGAATTAGTCGCTTTAGAGGGCGTGCTCCATAAAGAGGAGAGTATCCTTCCTTAGATAACATGTTGACCACCTGTGGAGTCCATGAGAGAAGGATGTGGCGCTCGACAAGGCGTGTTGCGATCTGCTGCAGCTGAAGATGTGTGATAGCTACCATCTCTTTTTCTTGAAGAGGAAGAAAGGGGAGGATGTCGTCTAATCGATTGAGAAACTCAGGTCGAAAGTGTCGTTTTAATATGGGATCGATGAAAGCGAGGATTTCTTCCTTAGAAGGAGCTTTTAAACGGCTGGAGAGGTGGTCTAGTAGCTCTTGGGAACCTAGATTAGATGTCATAATGAAAATGGCGTGTTTGCAGTTGACGAGGCGTCCCTGGCTATCGGTAAGGTGTCCTTCGTCGAAAATTTGAAGCAACATGTTGACCACCTCGGGGTGAGCTTTCTCAAGTTCATCCAACAACACTAAGCTGTAAGGGCGTCTTCTAAGAGCTTCGGCGAGCTGTCCTCCCTCTTCATACCCTACATATCCTGGCGGGGAACCGATTAATTTAGAGACAGCGTGTTTTTCCATATACTCCGACATATCGAGCCGAATCATAGTCTTAGATTGATTGAAAAGGAGCTGGGTAAGGGCTTTTGCCAGTTCTGTTTTACCTACACCAGTGGGACCTACAAAAAGGAAAACAGCAAAGGGTCTCGAGGGGTCATTCAATCCGGCTCGGGAGCGCAGAACGGCTTCGCTGACCGCGTGAACAGCAAAGGGTTGTCCCACAACGATTTCATTTAAATTTTTTTCTAATAAAAGGAGGTTGTTTACTTCCCTTTCTAAAATTTTATGTACTGCGATTCCTGTCCATTTGGCAACAATATGAGCGATCAGTGATTCATCTACTTCTTCTTGCAAAAGACGAGAGGGGTTCTCGGCCAGTTTTTTTTGCGCCTCTTCGATCTCTTGTCTCAAAGCAGGAATTTGATGGTATCGGATCTCAGCTACTTGATTGTAGTCGGAAATTCGTTCTAATTCCTCTTCTCGAAATTTGAGTTGTTCCAGTTGATTTTTTTTCTTTTTGACGAGCTCCAAAGTGGCTTTTTCTTGACTCCAACGTTCTTTTAACGTGGCGAGCTCGTTTTTGAGGTTGTCGATTTCGGGTCCAATTTTCTCGCTTTCTTCTTTTATTGCTGAAGTTTCGTGGCGCTTGAGAGACTCTTGCTTAATGATTAGTCGGCTCAGCTCTCTTTCCTTTTGATCAATAGGTAGAGGTAAGCTGTCTAACTGTAATCGGATTAAGCTGGCAGCTTCATCAATGAGGTCAATGGCTTTATCAGGGAGAAATCGATCAGCAATATAACGATTCGATAAAAGAACTGCAGCGCGCAGAGCACCTTCTGTGATTTTGACGCCATGAAAAATTTCATATCTTTCCCGCAGGCCTCTCAAGATAGCTAGAGCTTCTTCAACAGAGGGTTCTTCAACTAAAATGGGTTGAAACCTTCTTTCTAGTGCGGCATCTTTTTCAATATATTTTTTATATTCTGTAAGTGTGGTTGCCCCAATACAATGTAGAATTCCCCGGGCTAAAGCGGGCTTCAGGAGATTGGCTGCATCGATATTTCCTTCTGTAGCTCCGGCACCCACCAGCATATGGACTTCATCGATAAATAGAAGGATGTTGCCTTCGCTTTTTTCTATTTCTGTTAAGAGGGCTTTCAGTCGTTCTTCAAATTCTCCTCGATATTTAGTGCCTGCTAAGAGGCTTCCCATGTCAAGTGCAAAGATCTGTTTTCCTTTAAGAGAGTCGGGTACATCTCCCTGAGCGATTCTTTGAGCTAATCCTTCTGCAATGGCTGTTTTTCCTACCCCGGGTTCTCCTATGAGCAGCGGATTATTTTTTGTTTTTCTAGACAAAACCTGCATGCTTCTGCGAATCACCTCATCTCTTCCGATGATCGGGTCCAGCTTTCCTTCACGAGCTAAGAGAGTGATATTTTTACAATATTTTTCTAAAACCTGCAGGCATTGCTCTGCTGTAGGAGAGTCCATGGATACTCCTCCTCTTAGGAGTTTGATCTCTTTTTCGATCTCTTTTGAGGAGAGAGCGGATCTTTTTTTCCAGCTGGCAAGAGGTTCAGGATTTCTTTTCCAAAAAGCTAGCAATAGGTGATCGCTAGCAATATAAGTATCTTTCCAGCTGAGGGCTATAGACTGCGCTTCTTGTAATAATTCTTGTAAAGAAGAAGAGGGAGTAGGTGGGGTTGGCTGCCCCTCATAGGTGGGAAGTCGTTTGAGATTTTGTTTTAACTCTTCTAAAAGAGATATTATTTCCCATTGAGCTGTTTGGGCAAAGGTAGCAAAGTAACCTTTAGGATCAGAAAAGAGAATGAATAGAAGATGGATTTCTGTGACCTCTGGTTGACGATTTGATTCTGCGAGGTTAAAAGATTTTTGAAGAGCACTCGCGACGGATTCAGTCAATTGAGTTTTCATTGGTGAAGATTGGCGTGATAAGCAATTGTGGTTTCCAGCTCTTCCATAGCTTGGCTAAAACCGCGAATTCCTTCATATAATTTATCAGAAGCCATCTGATTTTCGCAAAGAGCCCAACGAAATTTTTTCTCACTCATTGTGACTTTACCGATTTTGATATTTTTAGCTGCTTCAGGCGAAAGCTTTAAACTTATCGGTTGATTACTCACCAGAAGCTCTTTCAATAAGTGGGGGGCTATGGTTAAAAGGTCACAGCCCGCGAGTTCTAAGATTTCATCAATGTTTCGAAAGGAAGCTGCCATAATTTTAGTAGGGATTCCTTCATGTTTATAGTACTGATAAATGCTGGTTACTAGTTTAACTCCAGGGTCTTGAGATGCGATGTAAAGTCCAGCGCTTTCATGCTTTTTATGCCAATCTAACACTCTGCCAACAAAAGGGGAAATAAGAGTTGCCCTTACCTTAGCACAGGCAACCGCTTGGTGTAGACTAAAGAGGAGCGTCATGTTGCAGCGAATACTCTCTTTTTCTAACTGTTTGGCAGCCATGATTCCCTCCCAAGTAGAAGCAAGCTTAATCAAAATGCGCTTGCGCTCTATGCCCGCAGCCTCATAGAGAGCAATTAGATGGCGTGCCTTTTTAATCAAACTCCTCACATCGAAGGAAAGACGAGCGTCTACTTCTGTGGAGACTTCTCCGGGAATGATCTTTAAAATTTCTATTCCAAAATTAATAAAGAGCTTGTCGAGAGTGAGCTCCAGTTTTTCTTTTCGAGTTTTTCCTTGCTTTCCCCAAAGGATAGCTTCTTGGATTAAGTGCTGGTACTCCTCTTTTTTGGAAGCTGCAAGGATTAGAGAGGGGTTTGTAGTTCCGCTAGTTGGGCGATACTGTCGAATTTCGTTAAATTCTCCTGTATCCGCAACGACAGTGCTCATTTCTTTTAACTGGTCTAATTGAGTTTTCATTTCTATCATCGCTAAAAGATTAATTGTAAAAGATGAGAAACAAAGGTATCAGGAAAGGAGTTCGGTATTTCTGAAAAAGAGTAGGGCTCAACAGTGCTTTCATATCCTTCTAACAGGAAGGTAACGGGCTGGTTGTTTTTAAGCGAACGTAATAAAAGCTCTTGAAACAAAGAGGGGAGAGTCAGTCGTTGTCCACCTTGGTGACGAAATGCGATTCCTTGAAAAATTTTTTCTTCGACTTTCATAGAGATTTTAGCCTCTTTGGGGTTACTCTGATAGGGAGGAATGTTACTTTGAGAAACCTCTAAATATGTATAAGCATTCTCTTCTCCCTGTGGATTGGTGTAAAAGGTAATACTCACACTTATTCCATGGAAGCCCTGTGGAGAGTAGGAAAATTTTTTAGAATACTCTCGCCCTTCCTCCTTTAGAGCAGAAAATTGCCATTCTTGCGAGGGTTGGCAACCATACAGAAGAAAAAAAAAAGGAAGCAACATCATCTAATGCTTTGGGGTATGTCCTTTATGCTGTGAAACGAGCACGAGAGCTGTGATTCCTACAGCAATGGCACCGGTAGCTAGGGCATATTGATAGAAAACACGGTTCTTTGCGGTAGTAGATCCATCAGTTGCTGCTTTTCCCACCGATTTTCGGGGCTCTGCTTCAGGAGTTGCTTCTATTTCCTCAGTAGAAGCTTCTTTAATAGCATCTTCTTGCATGTCGTTCTCTGTCTTATTAGTCTCTTTCGGCATATCGCTATCAATAGGAGAGGGGGGTGGTTGTTCCAGTGCTAGGGGAAAGGAGGCAAGAGAGGGACTTTCATTCCCTCGGATGATGAGGCAAGGAATACAGAAAAAAAAGATTAAATAGTGTTTCACGAGCATGGTACTTCCAGGTAGAGTTGAATTTCTCTTAGGACGAGACTCTGCCAATAACGACCCATTTCTGGGAAATTAAGTGCAAGGTATTTTTTTAAAGGCTTCCAGGACTTTTTTTGAAATTCTCGAGAAAAGAAAACCTCTTCTTTAGAAGTTGCACCTTGTACTATCCGCTGAAACTCAGATCTGATTTTTTCTAAAAAAGAATTTAACTTCTCTCTCTTTTGGATCAAAAGAGGGGTATGGAATAAATTAGAGGTAAAAACCAAAGATTCTATAACGTCTTTAAATAGCTCTCGATATTTGGAAAATTGTTCTTTGGGAGAACTTAGGGTAAGGACGTAAGCATGTTGATCATAAAGAGCGATGAACTGGAACATAGATAGAGAGGCCTCGCCAACTTCGCTTTCAATGCTGATGAGGTGACCCTCTTTAAACCGTCCGAGATCGTTCCATTGAAAATGGGACCGATTTTTATAAATATTTTTAACAATAGTTACATATTGAGACAAATTGATTTCTTCTACAGGTTCTATCGAAAGATTAAGAGTAGGGGGAATAGAGTGAGAAGAGTTGCCTACAAAAACCACTGTGGGTCGCGTATCTAAAAATAATTTAAGATCCATCTCTTTCCAATCATCGGGTGGGATAAAATAACAGTGATGAGACCAGATACAGGTTGAGTAAAAAAAAATTAAAAACAAAAATTTAGTGGCAATGTGCATGGGCATTTCCTCCACTAGTGCTTTGATGTAGAACAGCTGCTAGAACAGCAATGCTGACACCTAGACCAACACCCCAACCTAGCATAGAGGCGCTAATCGCAGTACTGCCCCCATCGGCCGCTGCTCTTCCTCCCCACAAATTTTCTGTGTTTTCAGCATAGGAATCTAACTTTTCATGAGCGTGCAGTGCAGATGTAGAGTGAACAAAAAATAAAGTAGCCATACAGAAGATTTTAAAGATCTTTTTCATAGAGGATAAATTCTTTATCGCATATTAATCAATATTGTCACAATTTTTTCTTCCTTTTTAAGTAGTATTCCTTCCTATTCTTAGCAGTTCAAGGAAAAGTTTTTTTTTTTTACTGTTTCGAGTACAATCAATCGACATGGGAAATTGCAACATTGCTAGTGTTAAAATTATAGGTACTGGTAGTTATCTTCCTGATCAGATTCTAACGAATCAAAATTTGGAAAAGATGGTGGATACTTCCGATGCATGGATTCTTTCGCGAACGGGAATGAAAGAGCGTCGGATTGCACATGCAAATGAATACACCTCAGATATGGGGTTGAAAGCTGCTGAAAAAGCATTGGAATCGGCTTCTCTTTCTTCTAATGATATAGATCTCATTATCTGTGCTACACTTACACCCGACTACATCTTTCCCAGTACTGCTTGTCTGATTCAGTCAGGGCTCAAAGCAATGAAGGCGGCAGCTTTGGATATTCAAGCAGCTTGTTCTGGGTACCTTTATGCTTTATCCATAGCGGATGTCTATGCTAAATCTGGATTATATCAACACATTCTTGTCATATCTTCTGAAAAATTATCGACCATTGTTAATTATCGGGATAGAAATACGTGCGTACTTTTTGGAGATGGTGCAGCTGCGTGTGTGGTCTCTTCTGATGCGACGCGTAAGGGTTTAAAGATTAGAGATGTCTTTTTAGGGTCGGATGGAGAGCAGGCACACCTATTGATTCTTCCTGCAGGAGGATCAAGGCAACCGGCAACCCATGAAACGGTGGATGGAGCGCTTCATTTTATTAAAATGGATGGACAGGAAACTTAT
>Ga0187894_10005274_pt1 | contig 13321 bp, 9 predicted proteins | sample GBC1701081metaG_FD_136650 | JGI IMG/M metagenome (GOLD analysis project Ga0187894, IMG submission 136650) | White microbial mat communities from a lava cave in the Kipuka Kanohina Cave System on the Island of Hawaii, USA - GBC170108-1 metaG ... | reverse complement strand
GACGGCCTCCCCGCCCGCTGGTGCTTGGTTTTCCACATACCCCAAGTCAGCGGCTCGGAGGCCGTCTTTCTTCAGTGCCTGACCCGTCACGCTCCGGCGCTCAAAAACGGCAGAAGTCGAGCTTAGACTTGGTGCGGGGATGACCGAGAAGACGCCGCCGGACGAGGCCTTCCACCTGACGGGCGACCGGCTCGGCAAGTTCATGATCCTCGCCGAGCTGGGACGCGGGTCGATGGGCGTCGTGTACGAGGCCTTCCAGGAGGACCTGAAGCGGAAGGTCGCGCTCAAGATCCTCCCGGCGAACATCACCCTCGACGCGAAGCAGGTGCGGCGGTTTCACCGGGAGGCGGAGTCGGTCGCGCGGCTGCGCCACGACAACGTGATCCAGATCTACGAGGTCGGGCAGGTCGGCACGACCCACTACTTCGCGATGGAGCTCGTGGAAGGGCGGCCGCTCGAAGCGGAGAAGCCGCGGGAACGGGACGCGGTCCTCGCGATCGCCCGGATCGGCCGGGACGCGGCGCGCGGGCTCTCCCACGCCCACGAGAAGGGGGTGATCCACCGCGACGTCAAGCCCGGGAACCTCCTCGTGGACCGGGGTGGGCGGGTGGTGGTGACCGACTTCGGCCTCGCCCGGCTCACGGACTCGGCGAGCCTCACGTCCACCGACGCGATCGTCGGGACGCCGAAGTACATGAGCCCGGAGCAGATCCTCGTGCGGTCCGACCAGCCGGTGGACGGCCGCGCCGACGTCTACGCGCTCGGGGCGACGCTCTACCACCTCGCGACCGGACGGCCGCCGTTCGACGCGCCCTCCGTGCAGGCGTTCATCAAGGCGATCCTCGAGGAGCGCCCCCCGTCCCCCCGCCGCTTCAACCGCCAGATCCCGTTCGACTTCGCGACGATCGTCCTCCGCTGCCTCGAGAAGGACCCCGACGACCGGTACGCCTCCGCCGCGGAGCTCGCGGACGACTTCGAGCGGTTCCTCGCGGGAGAGCGGATCCACGCGAAGCCGCGAGGCCTCCTCGCGCTCGCGACCGACGCGATCCGGCGGCACCGGGTCGCGGCGCTCGCGGCCGTGACCGCGCTCGCGGTCGGCCTCTTCCTCGTCGCCGGCGGGAGGGCGGCGAAGCAGACGGAACGCGCGGACTTCGAGGCGGAGCTCGGCAGGATCGCGGCGAACGAGGACCCCGACGTCGCGGTCTCGGAGATCGAGGAACTCCGGGCGCGGGAGCCCGAGAGCGCGAAGGTCCGGGAGATCTGCGCCAACATCTACCGCAAGCGGGCGATGAAGACGCTCGACCTGCCCGACCCGATCTTCGAGAAGGTGCTCGAGGACCTCGAGCGGGCCGGGGCGAAGGGCTCCTTCTGGCATCTCATGGTTCTCGTGGAGGCGGGCCGCCTGCCCGAGGCCTCTGTCGCCGCCGCGGTGCTCCCCGTCGGGAGCCCGCTCGGAAGGCTCACCCTCGCGCGGATCGCGGTGGCCGAAGGGCGCAACGAGGAGGCGATCGCGCTCCTTCCCGATCCGGTCGCGGACCCGGACGACCTGGCGGCGATCGTCTACTCGACGCTCACGCGCGGCCAGGCGCACCGGGCTCTCGGCCACCGGGCGGCGGCCGCGGAGGACCTGAGGATCGCGGGGGAGAACGGGAACCGGCTCACGCAGCCGTGGCTGCGCAGTCGCGCCATGTACGCCGCGGACGAGGCGGGCGTGAACCTGAGGGACGTGCTCGCCTCTCTCGGGCGCAGCGTGACCGAGTCGCTGCTCGCGCTCGCCCGGTTCGCGGAGGCGACCACGAAGGCGGAGCAGCAGATCGCCCGGCAGCTCGTGGACAGCGTCCTGAAGATCGCGAAGCAGGCGCCGGTGCCCTCGACCGCGCTCGAGGGGATCGCGAGGGACCGGCTCGCGACGGCGGTGGGCGAGGAGCGCGCGATCGCGAACCTTCTCCTCGCGATCGCGGAGCTCAACCTCGACCGCCGCGACCTCGCGATGAAGGCGCTCGACGACGCGGAGGCGGACAGCTCGCCGGCGCTCGATCCGTATGTCGACTGGGTGCGCGCGCTCGTGCTCCGGCTCCAGGGGGACGTCCCGCGTGCGGTCGAGTCGGCGCAGCAGGCGATCGAGCTCGCCCTCGCTCTGCCGGAGCCGTTCCCCGACCTCCAGTACCTCTGCGAGCACGCGGCGCTCCTCGCGAAGGAGACGCCGCCGGACCAGGAGAAGCGTGCCTCCGAGTTCCTCCGCGAGAAGCTCGAGGGCATGCCGAAGGGGGCGGAGTGGGTCAGCGCCCTTCTTTCGCGGCTCTCAGCTGTTCCAGCTCCTGGGAACTGACGCGCTCGGCCTTCAGGTTCGTCTTGAGGACGGTGACGAGGCCGTCCGCGCCGTTCGGGTATCCGTGGAGGAGCACTTCCCCCTCCCCCTTGGGCCCCAGGTAGACGTACCGCTTCCCGCCCGTCCCCGGCACGACGAAGGTGTCGGGCTCGAGCCACTTCGCCTCGAGCTCCTCGAGCCTGTCAGGGAGGCGACGGTTCTCCTTCCGGTAGTGCTGGACGCGCGCGCGGAGCATGCGCACGTGGTGGCGGCACACCTGCGCGTCGTCGCCCGTCGCCGGGATCGCGGACGACACCACCTCCGCGAGGGGGGCCGGGGCCTGCTCCTCGGGCGACTGGAAGTAGTAGAGGCCCGCGGCCGCGCCCGCCACGAGGGAGAGCGTGAAGCTGCTCGTGTCCAGGGACGCGTAGGACTCCCAGCGGAGACCGCGCTCGTCCGCGACCCGCCACGCGACCCGGCCGAAGAGGTGGCGGGAGAGCGCGTCGACGTCGGGGAACTCGTAGAGCGGGGGCGGTGTGGAGCCGCCCGACATCGCCTGCACGAGCGGGATGCAGGTGTCGTAGACGAGCGAGAAGATCCGCGCGAGGTCGAGGTAGGAGAGCCCCTGCGCGTCGGGAGGAACGACGCCGCGCAGCTTCGCGAACTCGCGGTTCTTCTCGAGGGACGGTTTGTCGCCGCGCTTGACGGCGAGGACGCGCTGGAGCGAGAGCGGGAACGGCGCGACGACGAGGCGGCCGTCCACGACCCCGAACGTCGGGGCGAGCGGCACGTTCCCGAGCTTGGGGTGGCCGAGGGGAACGGTGTGGACGGTCACATCCCTCAGCTTGAAGTCCACGACGCCCGTGCCCGCCGGCCACTTCGCGCGCGTCAGGAGCTGGAGGAGGTTCTTCTCGAGGCGCGCCGCGTCGGGGCTCTCGCAGACGAGCGCCACATCGGGGAGCACACCGCGATTCGGCGCGACGATCAGGGTGACCTCCGGCCCCACGAGGTCGACGAGGTCCTCCTTGAGCTTCAAGCCGAAGTCGCGCTCGATCGGCATGGCCACGGCCATCGCGAACTGGATGCCCCCGAGCTCGCGGAGCATGTCGTAGAGGCCCTGGACGTCCACGTTGCCGCAGTTGACGTAGAGGGCGTCCTCCGGCGCGTACGCGAGCCCGCCGTACGAAGGGGGAGGCCCGCCCTTCCCGAAGAGGCGGCCGAGGCCGAAACGGCGTTCCGCGGGCGCGAACCGGATCGAGGTGGTCGCGCGCACCCCCTCGCCCGACACCCGTGCGACCGTGGTGACGCACTCGAGATCGCGGAGGCCGGTCTGCGCCATCGCCTGCTGGGCGATCATGCCGACCCCCGGGAAGGTCGCCTGCACCTTCCGCAGCGCGCCATCGACGTTGAACTCGATCTGCGTCATGGGCGTGCCGTCTCCGGGCACGCTGGCAAGCATCTCCAGGTGGCGGGGGGCGCGCGCGAGCGAGTCCAAGGCCCCGCCGGCGCTCCGCTCGAGGATGTCCCGCATCCGCGCCTCGCTGGTCGCGACGACGATCATCGACCCGAGGGGCGCGAGGCAGAGCCGCACGGGCCCCACGTCCGCCCACGCGTAGGGGAGGCCCTTGTGCTCGCCGCGCTGGACGAGCCGGGAGAGCTCCTCGTCGATCTCGCCCTCCGCGCCGCGCGCCTCGAGCGACGCGGCGGCCGCGATCCGCTCGATGACGGCCGCGGCCTCCCTCGCGTCCCCGACGACCTCGAACGCGGCGACGAGCTCCACCGGCAGCGGCCCCGCCTGGATGTCGGCGACGGCGAGCGCGATCCTGTCCCGCACGCGGAAGGAGCGCTCGCCCGACGGATCGACGAGCGAGAGGTCCGCGAAGACGCCGTCCGTCGCGAGCATGTCGGTCCGGACGGAAAGAAGGGCATCGCCGAGCGGAACGCGCATGGACGAGAACGAACCGTCCTCCTCCGTCGCCCGGGCGACGAGCGCCTTGAGCGCCGGCTCCTTGAAGATGCGCGCCATCGCGAGCGTCTCCATCTCCTTGGCCGTCGGGCAGCGCATCTCGAAGTAGACGGGCGTGTCCGCGGGCAGCAGATCCGCGAGGGAGGGCTCAGCCCCCGCCCGGGCGGCGAGAAGGCAGACGAGAGCGGGTGCGAGACGACGCATGTTGGACCTACCCATCACACCCCGTGCCGGGTCCTTCCTCCCCCGTGCCCCCTCTAACCCATTGCCCAATAACGACTTGAGACTCCAAGGCCGCGGCACCCGGCGTCACGGCCCGGCACGGTGCGCGACTTTTTCACACCTTGGAGGGAGGGGGCTCCGGGGGCCGAGGGGGCACGATCTTGTACTTCTCGATCTTGTCGTAGAGGGCACGGCGGGAGATCCCGAGCCGCTTCGCCGCGTCGGCCTTGTTGCCGAGCGCGAGCTTCAGCGTCTCGAGGATCGCCTGCCGCTCGATGTCCTTGAGCGTCCGGCCCGCGAGCCCCGCGCGGGCGCTGCCGGCGAGGAGCGCGGGGTGGGACTTGAGGCTCTCGAGCAGCTCCGGGCCGATCGTGTCGTCGGCGAGCGCCACGACGCGCTTGATCTCGTTCTGGAGCTCGCGGATGTTGCCGGGCCAGTTGTAGGCCGTGAGGGTCTTGAGCGCGGAGGCGGAGACGCGCTTCAGGGGGGTCTTCGCGTCCGCGCAGGCCTGCGCGAGGAAGTGCTCGAGGAGCGGCGGGATGTCCTCGCGCCGCTCGCGCAACGGGGGCACCCGGATCGCCACGACGTTCAACCGGTAGAAGAGGTCCTCGCGGAAGCGCCCCTCCTCGACCTCCTGCTTCAGGTCGCGGTTCGTGGCCGCGATGATGCGGACGTCGACCTTCTCGACCTCCGAGGCGCCCACCTTGCGCACCTCGCCCTCCTGGAGCGCGCGGAGGAGCTTCGTCTGCATGGCCATCGACATGTCGCCGATCTCGTCGAGGAAGAGGGTGCCGCCGTGGGCGCGCTGGAAGAGGCCGTCCCGGGTGCGCTCGGCGCCGGTGAAGGCGCCCCGCACGTGACCGAAGAGCTCGCTCTCGAGCAGGGTCTCGGGCACGGCGGAGCAGTTCTCGGTGAGGAAGGCCTTCTCGCGCCGCGGCCCGTTGGAGTGGATCGCCGAGGCGATCAGCTCCTTGCCGGTGCCGCTCTCCCCCTGGATGAGGACGGGAAACGCGGTCGGGATGACCCTGTCGAGCAGCGAGAAGATCTCGCGGATCGCGGGGCTGAACCCGAGGATCTTCGAGTAGTCGAAGAGGTACTTCTCGCGCGGCTTGAGCGCCCGGAGGCGCTGGCGATACGCCTCCATCTCCTGGCTCTGGGCGGCCACCTCCTGCTCGAGGCGCTGGTTCAGCTCCTCGAGGCGCCGCCGCTGCGCGTCGTTCTCCTCGAAGAGGCGCGCGTTCTCGATCGCGATCGCCGCGAGGTCGCGGAACTGGTCGAGGAGCGCCCGGTCCTCCTCCTCGAACTCGGCCTCCCGGAAGCGGTGGTCCACGTAGATCGCGCCGATCGTCTTGCCGTGGAGGACGAGCGGGGTGCAGAGGACCGAGAGGAGCTTCAGCTCGCCGATGGACGCGCTGCTCCGGAAGTCCTCGGGCGCGTTGTCGGTGCGCACGGTCTCGCCGCTCTCGATCGCGCGGGCGAGGATGGAGCGGCTGAGCTTGCCGTCGGGCTTCTTCACGTGCTCGCGGTCCACGTTCCTCGCGACCGCGACAGCGCCTTCCTCGGGGGAGCCGAGCCAGACGAATCCGCGCTCGGCGCGCGTCAGCTCCACGATCGCGTCCATCGTCGCGGCGAGGACCTGCTTCAGGTCCCGCTCCGACGTCAGCGTCTTGGCGACGTTGAGGAGGTGCCGGTAGCGCGACGCGAGCGCGGCATCCTCCGCGCTGGACCTGCTACCGAAGAGAGGCATGACCGTCCCTTAATTGCACAGAGGTGCGCATATTCGCAACTCGGGGGCGAGCGCGCAACGGGCGGGGCTGGAAAGGTGCCCCGGGGGCCCCGAAGCCCCACCGACCGGCCGCCCGGCTATTCCGCCGGGTTCTTGATCGCGATCTGCCGGAAGGCCTTTGCCGCGGGGCTGAGGAGATCCTCGTGCCTCGTGACCAGGTGGAATTGCCGGCGGACGTCGAACCCCTTCACGCGCAGCGCGACGAGGGTGCCGTGGGCGAGCTCGTCCCGGATCGCGAGGCTCGAGACGAACGCGATCCCGAGACCCGCACGGACGCCCGCCTTCTGGGCCTCGGCGGAGCCTACCTCGCACATGATCGAGAGCTTCCCCGGCGCGTCGGCGCCGAGGACCTTCTTGAGCGCCTGCATCGTGGCGGCGCGCGTCCCGGAGCCCTCCTCGCGCATGACGAACGCGTACTGGAGGAGTTCGCTCCCGGGGATGTTGGACCGCCCGGCCAGCGCGTGATCCGGCGCGACCACGAGCGTCAGGCTGTCCTCGCCGATCTTCGTGCTCTTGAGTTCGCCGCCGTCCGGTGCCGCCCCGACCATCCCGACCTCGATTTCGGCGTGGCGCAGCCGCTCGAGGATCTCGCGGGAGTCGCCGGTCACGAGCCGCAGGTTGACGCCCCTGTGCTCGCGATGGAACCGCCCGAAGAGACCCGGAAGCAAGTAGGAGGCGGGAATCGTGGACCCCCCCACGACCAGCGTCCCGCGGAGAAGCCCGGAGAGCTCCTGGACCGCCATGCGTGCCCCCCGCTCCGCCAGGAGCGCCTGGCGCGCGGGCAGCAGGAGCGCGCGCCCCCCGGCCGTGGGCTGCACGCCGTTCCGGTCGCGCTCCACGAGCCGGACGCCGAGGCGCCGCTCGAGGTCGGCCATGTGGCCGCTCACGGTGGATTGGCTCAGCTCGAGGTGGCGGGCGGCCTTCGTGAAGGAGCCCTGCTCGACGAGGGAGACGAAAACCTCGAGCTGGCGGATGGAGAGGGGGTCGTTCACGGACATGGCATCAAAATAAGCGGGGCCGCCCCGAACGGGCGGCCCCGGTGTAGTCACGGGTCCGTGCGGCTGCCTGCGGCAGCCTCCCGGGTTAGGCCTCCTCGGTGGCGGGCGTCTCGGGCGCGCCCTTGACCTTCTTCTCGAGGATCTTCTGTTCCTTGGCCTCCCAAGCCGCAACCTCGGCCTTGTACTCGGCCTCGTCGCGGGCGATCTTCGCTTCCTTGCTCTTGTTCGCCTTCTCGGCGACGCGGCGCTTCTGGTCCTCGAGCGCCGCCTTCTTGCTCTCAAGGCGATCCAGGTCGTTCAGGAGACTGATGTACTCCTTCACCATCGTGTCGAAGTTCGTCACGTACTCCTTCGAAACGAGCTGCTGCATCGCCTTGACGATCCCGCCGCCCGAGAGCTCGTTGCCCTCGAGGACCGTCGAGACCGTGTAGTCGCGCTTCAGGAACACGATCCGCGGCACCGACTTGCCCGCGTCCTTGAGGATGCGGTCCTGGGCGGCGTCGCCGGACGTGACCTTGATCGCGTTGAAGAACTTCGCGCCGACGCCCACCTGCTCCTTGGCGAAGGCGACGGAGTCGAGCTTCCGGGTCTCGCTGTCCGTCGGATCGTCGGACATCACGTAGACCATCATCGGCTTGTCGGAGACCATCGCCCGGGCCTGCTCCGCGGGAGCAGTTTCCTCGGCCGATTCCCCGGTCGTGACGGAGGAGGGGCCGACCGCCGAAGCGGTCTGCCAGTTGATGGATAGGCGCTGCAAACTAGCGCCTGAGCGGGGGCATCAGCCGGCGTCGGCCGGACGGATGAGCGCCGCGATCACGACGAGCGCGGGAGCGAACGCAAGGACGCGAGCCATGGTTTCGTACCTCCTACGACAAGGGGGTCCGGGACAAGCCGATAGAGCCGGACCTGAACTATAGGAGTCTACGACGCAGCGGAGGCGGTTTCTAAGATATTTCCGGAGGGGGCGGCGGGGGCCGGGGGCCATCCCTAAGTCCATTGGCACGAAAGGGTTATGGCAGCGGCTGCGTCGTCTCGCGACGGACAGAAGAGGCCCCCGGAAGCGTCCAGGACGTGGGAAGCCCTTGGATCGGCACGCCTACGATCACGGCGAACGTCGGCGGCGCTCGGCCAAGGCATCAAGACGGACCGCGCCCGCCCCGATCGGGCGGGCCCGGCTGAGCTGCGGCGCGGTGTGTCTGACGGCGTGCCGATCGGCTACGCCTGCTCGCTGGCAGGGGTCTCGGGCGCACCCTTGAGCTTCAGGTCCTTGAGCTTGCTCTCCTTCGCCTCCCACGCTTCCATCTCGGCCTTGTACTCGGCCTCGTCGCGGGCGACCTTGGCCTCCTTGCTCTTGTTCGCCTTCTCGGCAAGGCGACGCTTCTGGTCCTCAAGGGCCGTCCTCTTGCTCTCAAGGCGATCGAGATCGGCCAGAAGGCTCATGTAGTCCTTGACCATGGTGTCGAAGTTCGTCTCGAACTCCTTCGCCACGACCTGCTGCATGGCCTTCACGAGCCCGCCGCCCGAGAGTGTGCTGCCCCCGAGAACGGCGGCGACCGTGTAGTCGCGCCTCAGGAGGACGATGCGGGGAATCGCCTTGCCTGCGTCCTTGATGATCCGATCCTGGGCGGCATCGCCGGCCGTCATCTTGACCGTCCGGAAGAACTTCGCGCCCACGGCGACCTGGTCCTTCTTGAAGGCGACGCTCTCCAGGGTGCGCGTCTCCTTGTCGGTCGGATCGTCCGACGTGACGTAGACCATCATCGGCCTGTCGGCGACCATCGCCCTGGACTCCTCGGCGGGAGCAGCCTCGCCAGGTTCCCCGGTCGTGACGGCGGAGAGGGCGACCTCCGAGACGGTCTCCCAATGGATCGAAAGCCGCGCCAGACTGGCGGCGGAACGCGACGGGCATCAGCCGGCGTCAGCCGGACGGATCAGCGCCGCGATCACGACGAGCGCGGGAGCGAATGCAAGGACGCGAGCCATGGTTTCGCACCTCCGATGACAAGGGATCTAGGAGAAGCCGATACCGCTAGACCGGGTCTATAGGATTTTACGACGCTCTGGCGGCGGTTCGTAACGATATTCCCGGCGGGAGCTAAGTCCCTTGGAGACAAGGGCTTGGGCTAGGCCGCTGCGGCCGCGGTGGCCGGAAGAGGGGTCGTCAGCTCGTCGCGCTGGGTGAAGAGGAAGGTGTCGTAGTAGTAGTGCGTCAGGAGGAGACCGTTCGCGATCATGTAGTAGATCAGGAGCCCGTTGGACTTTCCGGCGGCAGCCTCCGGGAGCACCGCCGTGATCCCCATGACGATCCCGATGACCAGCCCGGTCCCCGCCACGGCCGTGAGGTAGTAGCGCAGGAACCCGCCGACACCGGCTCCGGAGAGTGCCCGGACGAATCCGAACTCGGTGTCCCCGCGGGCGGTCCGGATGCGGTTCGTCCACCAGACGAGCGCGAGGTACTGGACGCAGTGCCAGGCGTTGATGCCCTGGAACGCCACGTCGAGATTCGGGAAGAGCGGCGTGAAGAACGTGGCCGCGACCGTCGCCCCGAGGAGCGCCGTCTTGCCGTAGTGCAGCGTGCCCGCGAGGTAGCGGCGCACGGAGAGGACGATCCAGACGAGCAGGAACGCGCCGAAGATCCCGAACGCGGCCCAGACGAGGCCGGAGCCGAGGATCGCCTCGGGAACGAGCAGCCTCTCGCCGTCGAGCATGAACGTCCCATCGACCATCCGCACGGTTGCGAACGGGTAGAGGCAGGAAAAGATGAGGCCGTACTCCGTCCACCGCTCGAGCGCCGTCGGCGCGGACTCCTGCCGGTTGCTGTAGCAGTTCGCGACGTAGGTGATCTGCTGGAGGACGTGAAGCGACGCCCAGGTGAAGAAGAACGTCAGGAACGCGGGCAGGCTGATCATCACGAACGCCGCGGTCGCGAGCGGGACGAGGTACGCGAGGCGGCTGTAGAGCCGGTGGTTGCGCACGAACTTCGGGTCCATGTTCGTGCGGGTGAAGGTCACGAAGACGTGCGGCCCGCCGACCGTCAGCATGACGATCCCGGCCACGCCGGCGGCGCTCAGGCCGAGGTGGTAGAGGAGCGGAGCGATCGGGACGACGAGGACGCTCAGGATGAGCCATGTCAGGTCCCACCTGGCACTTCGGATCCACCGGTTCGCCATCCAACTGCCAGCATACCGACGGGCGACGCGGCTGCAAACGGCGCCCGCCGCCCCCCGGTTCGGCACCTGTCAGGTAGGCTCTACCCCGTGGCCGACTTCCTGGGCCCCGTCCATCTCGCCGCGGCGGAGGTCACGCGCCGCGTGCCCGCCGGGGTCCCGGGCGCGTATGCCCTCGGCTACGCGCGCCCGCAGGAGGGCGCGGTCTTCATCTCCTTTGTGGGTCGCTCGGACACGGACCTGCGCGCGGGGATCCTCGGGCACATCGGCAGCCCGTATACCGCCTGCTTCTACCTCCCCCTCGCCTCCCCCCGGGACGCGTACGCGGAGCAATGCCGGCTCTGGCACGAGATGGGCGAGGGCGACCTGGATTCGGTGGACCACCCCGTGCCTCCGGGGGACGACCCGTGCCCGGTCTGCGGGTAGCGCTCGCGCTTCTGCTCGTCGCGGCGAACGTCGCGGCGACGGACGTGCCCCAGGGCGTCTTGCCGCGGATCGACGGCACGGCCGGGGAAGAGGAGTGGCGCGGCGCGGTCCGGCTCGCGGCCGAGGGCGGCGAGGCGTTCCTCCTCGCGTCGGGCCGCGTCCTGTGCGTCGGCGTCCGGATCGCCCGTCCCTACGCCGGGGAGCGCATCGACCTTCAGGTGGCGGACGAGCTGGGGAAGAACTACTCGTCGCACGCGTTCCACGCCGCCGCCACGATTCCCCCCCTCTCCCCGTACCCCATCGCCCCCGTGATCGTCCGGCGCGCCTCGTTCACGCTCCGGCGCGAGGCCCCCCTCGCCCCCCCTGCCTCCTGCAGCTTCCGCGCGCGCGTTTACACCGAGGCGAAGAGCTGGTCCGCCGAGTTCGCCATCGCCCTCGAGGCGCTCGAAGTTTCGCCCATGCAGCGCATCGTCTTCACGCTCGACGTCGTCCACCCGGCCGGGGAGACCGCGCCCATCGCCTTCGCGCCGCCCCGGGGCGAGGAGCCGCGCCAGTGGGAGCCGCTCGCCGCCCAGTGGCCCGCGGACGCACCCGCGTTCCTGACGCCCGACGAGGATCGCGACCGCGCCTTCGAGCTCGCGCTCTTCTGCGAGGCGTTCGGCATCGTCTCCGGGAAGCCGGCTGCCGAGACCCCGGTGGCCGACGCGGTCCACGGGAGGAAGGACACCGCGCGGATCGACGACCTGGTCGCGCATCTCGACCGGTGCATCACCCGCGACCCCTCGGACCTCTTCGCGCTCGCGAGCCGCGCCTCGCTCCTCCGCCGCGCGAACCGGATCGCGGAAGCCTGGGAGGCCGAGGCGCCGATGTGGCGGCTGGAGCCGGGTCGCGCGAGCCTCCTCGTCGCCGGCACGCGCCGCACGCTCCTCATCGCCGACATGCGATTCGAGGAGGCGGCGGCGATCGACCTGCCCGGACGCGACGGGGTCCAGGCGATGGGCGAGGCGTGGAAGCGGGAACTCAAAGCCCGCGAGCTCGACGGGGAGCTCCCGCGCGTCGCCTTCGACACGACGCGCGGCCGCGTCGTCGTCGCCCTCTTCGACCGCGACGCCCCGAACGCGGCGAAGGCGATCCTCGCGCTGGCCGGGAGCGGCGCGTGCGCGGACGTCGCCTTCGACGAGGTGGTGGGCGCGGCCTACGCGCAGGTGACCCCGAAGGGCGCGGAGCCCCTGGCGCCGGAGGGGGCGCGCCGGGCGTGGCGCGGCACGCTCTCGCTCTCCGACTCCGGCGCGCTGCGGTTCCGGACGGGGCACGACCCGGTGGCCGCCATCGGGCGGGTCGTCGAGGGGATGGATGCGGTCGACGCGCTCGACTTCGACGACCGCATCCGGTCCGCGGAGATCCTGCGCTGAACCTCCTGCCGCTGCTCCTCGCCGTGGACATCGTCGCGGGCGGGGCGGCGCGCGTGCGCGTCGAGACCGACGGGAGCCCGGCGGCGCGGTTCGCCGCGGACCTCGTGCGGCGCCACGTGGTGCTGATCACCGGGGTGGCGCTGCCGGAGGGGGGCGAGGGGGCCGCGCTGCGCTTCGAATCCTCCGACGCGCCCGGCTACGAGATCACGGGCACGGTGGTCCGCGGCCGCGACCTCGCGCGGGCGGCGTACGACCTCCTCGAGTCGTGGGGCATCCGGCCCCCGGACCCCCTCATTCCCAAACGCGACACGTTGGCGATCGAGCCGCGTGCGTGGAAGCCCGCGCGCACGCTCTACGTCGAAACGCTGAACCCGTCGATCCCGGCGCAGGGGATCGCGGTGCGCGGCCTCGACCGGCATAGGCCCGATCCTCTCGTGCACGACCTCGGCTACGAGGTCCGGGTCGCGAGCACGTCGTTCGACGACTTTCTGCCGACGGCGCTCTTCGAGGCGCACCCGGACTGGTTCGCGAAGCGCGGGGGGGTGCGGGGGCCGCGGGGCAACTTCGCGCTGCGGAACGCCGACGCGCGGGCTGCGTACCTGGACCGGCTCGGGGCGTGGCTCGACGCGCACCCGGAGGTAGACTGCGTCGGGATCTGGCCGGAGGCGACGTCGGTGTGGGACGAGGACGCGCTCGCCGCGGGCGCCGCGGAGAGCTACGCGCTGCTCTGGCGGGACGCGGCCGCGCGGTTCCCGGCGCGGCGGTTCGAGATCCTCGCGACCGGTCTGACGCTCCGGCCGCCCTCGAACGGCGCCGTGCCGGGGAACGTCGAGGTGAGGCTCCGGCCGGGCGCCGACGCGAGCGGGCTCCAGGGGATCCTCGGGCAGCCGATCGAGCAGGTCGTCCGCGCGTGGGAGGCACGCGGCGCGCGGGTGGTCCTCGAGATCGACGCGCAGCCGGACTCGTTCCTCGGGATGCCGTGGCCCTGCCACGAGGCGATCCGCGAGGACGCCCGGCGGTTCTCGGCCGCGGTGCT
>Ga0187894_10005273_pt1 | contig 13322 bp, 11 predicted proteins | sample GBC1701081metaG_FD_136650 | JGI IMG/M metagenome (GOLD analysis project Ga0187894, IMG submission 136650) | White microbial mat communities from a lava cave in the Kipuka Kanohina Cave System on the Island of Hawaii, USA - GBC170108-1 metaG ... | reverse complement strand
GTGGCCGATGGGTCGGGCTTTGGCTTGATGGACATTGGCAGGCGAGATTGGTCGGACGAGTTGCTGGCGGCCTTCGACATCCCGCGCGCCTGGCTGCCACAATTGTGCGAGTCGCAGGATGTTTGCGCCTATGTTAGCGAGGCAGAGGCAGCGGAAACCGGCCTGAAGGCTGGCACGCCGATTGTGGGCGGCGCGGGCGACCAACCGGCCAGCGGCGTCGGTAACGGGATTGTGTCATTCGGGCAGTGCAGCTTGACGGTAGGCACTTCGGGCGTGGCTTACGCGATCAGCGACCACTACGCGCCCGAACCGGATGGCCGCTTGCACACATTTTGCGGGCCGATTCCCGGCACCTGGTTTCATATGGGTGTGATGTTGAGCGCGGCGGGTGGTTTACGCTGGATGCACGACGAACTTTGCCCGACCGTGAGTTATGACGAGATGAACCGGCACGCTGAGGCTGTGCCACGCGGTTGCAACGGCTTGCTGTTCGCGCCGTATTTGACGGGTGAGCGCAACCCACACCCCGACCCGTTCGCGCGGGGGGCATTCGTCGGCCTGACGCTGCGGCACAGCCTGCCGCATATGATCCGTGCGGTGATGGAAAGCGTTGCTTTCGGGATGCGCGATCAGCTTGAGCTGCTGCGTTCCCTCGGCGTGAATCCATCGGAGGCAGTGGTCAGCGGCGGCGCGGCCAACAGCCCGGTATGGCGGCAGTTGATGACCGACATCATGGGCATTCCGCTGTGTACGATCAACACGAACGAGGGTGCGGCATTTGGCGCGGCAATCCTGGCCGCAGTCGGGGCAGGCGCGTGGCCGGATGTGCCGACGGCGTGCGCCAACATGATCCGAAAAGTCGATCAGATCGCGCCGGATCGGGAAGGGGCAGCAGTCTATGAACGCCTGTATCCCACCTTCAGAGGTTTGTATCCGGCGCTCAAACAGAGTTTCGCCGAACTGGCCCAGTTCGAGTTATGAATTTCCTGGCGCGGATGGGCTTGCTGGCGTTGATGCCGCTGCTGGCGCTGTGTTTGCTTGCCATGTGGTCGGGACGTGTGTTCGCCGCGCCTGCCGACGCGCGGATCGCCAAGATGGATTATTGCGAGGGCAGCCCGTGTTTGATGGGGGTTGTCCCCGGCACCACGCTCTGGACTACAGCACGGGTTGACCTGTCTCATCTGGCGGGCAGTTCACTGTCCCCGAAACAGATTATCATTGCGATTGACGCGGATACCGAGGTGCAGGTGTTTCCGTCGGTCAACGGCGTCACGGTGGGTAGGATTTACATGAATCTGGATCGGCCACTGGACGCCGGCTGGATTGTGCAGCGGTACGGGAAACCGTGCGGGGTGAGCATTTACTTTGGCGGGCAGATGGTGACACTGCGCTATCCGTTCCTGCTGGCGAATATTGAATTGACCGGGGAACGTTTAGAATCGGATATGCCGGTCACGTTCATCCAATATGCCGACCCGGATTTCCGCTTGAAGAAACAGCCCGACTTGTGCGTCGATACGGTCACGAGCCGCCAGATGTTGAACGCACCCTGGCGAGGATTCACCACGATACGAACTTACGTGATGCGCTCATGATTGGGTGGTGATACGGTCGGCCTCTTGCAGGACAGCCACAGCGGTGATACTGTCAGTCGCCAGGGCTTTGATATAGCCGCCGCGCAGCGCGCCCACGATGGAGCGCGATTTAGGTAGCCCACAGGCCACCGCGACCACGCAGGGTATTTTCTTCAAATCGGCCAGGCTGACCGCAATCACGCGATGGTTGAGATCGAAATTGGCGTTGCCCTCGATGTCAAAATGCTTGCCGGATGTTTCGCCGACCGCGCCTTGCTGCCGTAGCTGGGTGATTTCATCTTCGCTCAAATGCCCGGCGCGCAGGAAGCTCGATGCACCTGGCTCGGTCGTGCCGATGCCGACGAGGGCGACCTGGGCGGCGTGGGCGCGGCGGAGCGTTTCGGATATGGTGGGCTGCTCCAAGAACATGTCGCGCACGGTCTGGTTATCGACGAATAAGGGCGCGTGAAGGTAGTAATATTGGCCGCCGAGTTTCCCGGCTAGCTGCCGCGCCAGTTCTGGGCCGTCAATGACCGAGTCTACCGTGCCGACACTGCCGATCATCTGTACCACGTCGATTTGAAGCAGTGGATTGGCGCTCATCGCGTTGACGGCAGCGGCAACACCCGTCCCCCAGGAAATCGCCATGACATGGTTGGGGCGCAGGGTTTCTTCAAGATACCAGGCGGCAAGCTGACCAGCGGCGGCTAATTGTTCGCGGTAGGTGATGTCGCCGCCATCGACGATCATGGCATGTTCGAGTTCGAAGCGTTCGTGAAATTCGTGTTCGAGCGCCGGTACGGTCATGATCCGTTTATGGATGCGGATTTCGACCAGGCCTTTTTGCTTGGCCTCTTTGAGTAAGCGCGAAATGTTGGAACGCGAAATTTGCAGCCGTTCGGCAATTTCTTGCTGGCTGTAATCGTACTCGTAATAGAGCGATGCGACCCGGATGAGCAGGTCTTCGCGGTTGTCGGCGTACATGCGCCTCCACTTCTGGCAACAGCGGCAATCAGGCAACGGCGGCATTATACCGACTGACCGCATTTCTGTCGCCGCGATTGGTCTTACCTATTTTGCCTCGTCTTTGTGTAGCGCGTGGCGGAAACGTTCATCCACCGCGTTCATCTTGTCAACTTTGGGCGCAGACCGGCCACCCGCAAAATCGGACTCCAGCCAAACCTCGATGATTTTTTTCGCCAATTCTGTCCCAATCACGCGCGCACCCATCGTAATCACCTGGGCATCGTTGCTCTTGCGGGCGCGTTCGGCGGAATAGGTGTCGTGGCACAGCGCCGCACGAACGCCCGGCACTTTGTTGGCGGTAATGCTCATGCCGATGCCCGTGCCGCACACAAGAATGGCGCGGTCACATTCGCCAGAGGCAACGGCTTCTGACGCAACCAGAGCAATATCCGGGTAATCGACCGGATCGGTCGAATGAACACCAAAATCCTTGACCGGGATATTTTTCTCTTTCAAGTAATCGCGCAACACGTCCAGTAGGGGAAGCCCCGCTTCATCACATCCAAGCGCAATCGGCATATTGCCCATACCTTTCCATTATTCGCCCGGTTGGTCATAGGTGAGTTCGGTCAGCCGGTCAATGTACGGCTGTAGCGCCGGGAACAGCCCGGTATAGACTTCCCGGTACAGGCGGTCATAAATCGCGTGCGTCTTTTCCGACGGTTCAAAGCTGCGTTCGGTGGCGGTCATCGCGTCGGCAGCCTCGCGGACGCTGCTATACCAGCCTGCTGCTGCCGCTGCGAGGATGCCTGCGCCCAGGTTGGTCGCCTCGGCGGTGCTGGCGCGGGTGACGCGCGTGCCGGTGACATCGGCGACGATTTGACACCACAAGGCGCTGCGCGAACCACCGCCCATCAAGATATATTCGTTGATCGGTTGGCCGGTGGCTTTGCTCACGCCGTCCATCGCCAGGCGGTGTTCGTAGGCGATGCCTTCCAAGATGGCCCGGTAGAAATGTTCACGGCGATGCGCGCCCGTCCAGCCTACCGTGATGCCGGCGGCAGCGGCATCCCAATAGGGCGGCATGACCGCGTTCCAGTACGGGACGAGCATCAGCCCCAGCGAACCCGGCGGCAGTTTACTGGCAGCCACTTCGAGCAATTCCTCCGCCGTGAGTGGCAGGTTCAAATTGCGGACATCCGGCCCAAAATGCTCGACAAACCAGCTCACGGTGAACGTGCCGCCGCCCAAGACTTCTTCGGGGACGAACGCTCCGGCAATGGGTGAACAGAGTGTACGAAAGGCTTTGTCGGCAACATATTGGTCGGCGTGCGCGCCGGAGACCATCGCCGTCCCCAGGTTGAGATAGGCTTTGCCCGGCTTGGTGATGTTCGCGCCTAGACCGGCAGACTGCCCGTCACCCGCCCCCGCGATCACAGGAGTACCGGCGGGGAGGCCCGTTTTTTCGCAAGCGCGATCATTGATTTCACCGAGGACGGTTCCCGGTGGCGCAATATCGACAAATTTATTCGGGTCGAGGTCAAGTTGGCGCATCAGGTCGGTTGCCCATGTGCCGCGCGCCATGTCTACCAACCCCATCGGGTCGGCGCTGGGCAGACTGGTGATCCATTTGCCGGTCAGCTTGTACACCAGGAAGGCCTGCACATCGAGAAATTTATAGGCACGGCGCATCACGTCCGGTTCATGGTGCTGCAACCAGACCAGTTTAGGGAGCGATTGTTTGGTGGATGGGCCTTTGCCGGTGATTTGATGAATCATGTCGTTGCCGACGCACCGGTCGAGTTCATCGACCTGGAGGCGAGAGCGGTCATCGACCCACAGGATGGCATTGCGGATCGGCTGGCCGTGTTCGTCCACCGGCACGAATGTCTCGCGCTGGTGGGTGATGCAAAGGGCAGCGATACGGTCAATCCCGACCTGTGCGGATAGGCTGCGCAGCGTTTGACACAGGGCGTCCCACCAATCGTCGGCGTGCTGCTCGTACCAGTTGGGGTGAGGGGAAATCAGATCGAACGTAGCACGGCTTTGCGCGACAAGGTTGCCCGTGCGATCCCAGGCGATGGCTTTGCAGGCGGTAGTGCTGCTGTCAACACCGATGACCAAATCTTTCGGCATGGTCAAAAACAAATCTTTCCTTTATTGCAATAAGTGTCGCTTTACAGGTACATTATGATGAGGACATAGGCAGGGGCGCAAATTCCGGTTGAGTCCCCTGCCTATATCGTAACAGTGGGAGCGGATTTCACATAATCCGCTCTTCATGATTACCCTTCGGCAATACCATCGGCCATCGCTTGCGCGATGTTGTCCAACGTGGTCTGTGCATCTTGCGCGCCGGTCGTCATCTTACCCAACTCATCTGGGATGACCGCGCCGGTGCTGCTGATGTCAGCCCAAGCGGGGAAGTGCGGCTCAGTACCCATGCGTTCCTTGATCGCCTTGAGGATGGCGGGGAAGTGGCGAGTCGTCCCGGCAACCGGCTGGGCTAGTTCGAGGATACGCGGGTCGTCGAAGGTCGATTGGCGCACGGGCGTGTTGCTCTGCGCAGCGGCCAACGCCATCGTCTCCTTACTGGTGGCCCATTGCAGGAACACCCAGGCAGCGTCCTGGTTTTCGCTGTAGCGTGACAGCGCCAGGCAACTACCACCCTGGTGACCGATGCCCGGCACTTCGTCGAAGCTGGTTTCTTCGCGGGTGCGCAGCGCGACTTCCATTGGCAGGTCGGCGGGTTCCATCAGCCCGGCAACCTTTGAATTTTCCGGGTTATCCCAACTGGGGAAGAATTCGCCCCAGTTGATGACGACACCAGCCGAACCCGCGCCAACACCATCGCCCTGGCCGCTCCAGTCATAGGAGGTTGAACCAGGGTCGGTGTATTTGCCGAGTTCCAGCATGTAGTTGGCCGCCGCCAGACCGGCTTCGTCGTTGATTGTAACCGCGCCATCGACACCGGTGTGCGAACCGCCATGCGACCACAGCCAGGCCGTCCAGTCGCATTGGAGCGCGTAGTGGCCGGATTTCCATTGACCGACATAACCATAGATGCGCGAACCATCTTCGTTGGTCAGGTTAGCGTCATAAATGGTCTTTGCCACATCCATGAAGCTCTGCATTGTGGTTGGCACTTCGAGGCCGAGATTCTCGAACACATCCTTGCGGTAACTGAATATAAAAATCGGAATGTCGAATGGTACACCGACGAGCGTTCCCTGGTATTCGGCAATCGCCGGCACGAGTTCGGGGATGAAGTCATCGAAGTCGTAGTCAGGCATATTCAGGTCGCTGCCGCTGTCGCTGATATAAGTCGCGCGGGTGTCCACGATGTCGTTGACGAAGCGACCCAGCCAGGACTGGTCAAGGTAATAGATGTCGTTCGAGGCTGATGAGGTCGCGGTGTCCTGGGTGATCTTCGCCAATACCTGGTCGAGGGGAGTCTGCTCCCACTGCACTTCGATGCCGGTGTGTTGGGTGAAGTTGTCGGCGATCAAGCCGCTGGTAAGCTGGCTGGGGGCGGTGGACTCGGACGACAGGCGCACGGTTGTGCCGGCGAAACGACCACCGACATCCGTCAGCCACTTAATTTGATCTTCGGAATAATCCGCAGCGGCGCGTGCCAGCTTGATTGAGGGGGTCGCGGCGGCAACTCGTTGCATCCGCATCAAACCCGCAGCACTGACACCGAAGCCAGCGACAGCAGCGCGGCGCAGGAAATCACGGCGGCTGAGCTGTCCCTTGCGAACTTTCGCAGCTTGCTCGGCGACATAAAGCCGCTGCTTACGATCTTTTTCGTTCATTGCTAACGATTCCTTTCAAATAGCCTGCAAATATGCACGAGGCGATTAACGATCTACTACCCAACAACTACCGATAAAATCGAGCCATGAGGTTCAGCTTTTACGTCGCTTGAATCACACCACCTCCTTCCAAAGGGTTACTTCAACCATAAAATCTCGGCAATCGCTTCATAATCCGCTAAGGGTTTAACCGCGCACAGCGCCCATTGTCAGGCCGCGCACGAGATGTCGCTGCACAAACAGGATAAAGATGAACACGGGGATCATCGCTGCCGAACCCGCCGCCGCCAGGAAACCCCACTCTGTGCCGCCCGATGAGGAGTCGAAGGTAGACATGGCAACCGGGATGGTGCGGATTTCAGATCGAGTCAGGTACAGCGTGAATAAAAATTCGTTCCACGAGAAAATCAAGCACAACACCGCTGCTGCCGCCATGCCCGGCGCGACATAACGGATCACAATGCGGCGGAAAGCGCCGAAACGGGTGCAGCCATCCACCATCGCGGCTTCGTCCAGGTCTTGCGGAATATCGTCAAAGAAACTTTTCATCAGCAAGATGGCAATTGGCAGGTTAATAACAGTATGGGCCAGGATGAGGCCGTGATAGGTGTCAATCCAGTTCAGGTCTTTATAGAGCAGGAACAAGGGCAGCACCGCGGTTACGGCGGGCGTGAAACGGGTCGATAAAATAAAGAAGACCAAATTCTGCTTGCCGCGCGGCTGGAAGCGCGATAGCGCATAAGCGGTCGGTGTGGCAATCAGAATCACGATGGCAGTGCTGATGCCGCCGACAATCATGCTGGTTTGCAGGAAGGGGATAACATAGTAACCCGATGTGCCGCCGCCGCCTGTACCCGCATTCGCCCCGGCGACCTCACGGATAACTTCATTGTAAGACCGTCCGCCGATCACCACGCTCCAATACGAGCCGGTTGGTTCATACAGCGCCAAGGGCGGCGGGAGCGAGAAAATTTCCCGCGTAGGCCGGAGCGAGGCGGTGACCCAGAAATAGACGGGATATAGGAAGATCAGCAAGATCAGGCTGCTGACGACCGTGAGAATGATGCGATTCACCAGTTGGCGACGGTGCTGCGCCGCTTGAACTGCTTTCCAATTCGGGATACCCCGATTTGCGCTTGCCATAACTTTTCCTACCACCGCACTTTAAATATTTTGATGTAGGCGAAGGCCGTCACCCAGGCGACGATCATCAGGAATAAACCGATGGTTGCCGCCATGCCCCAATTGGCTTTGGTGAAGAAGGTATAGCCGTAATAACTGAGCGTTTCGGTGTGTCCGCCGGGGCCGCCCGCAGTCAGGATAAACACATAATCGACGATTTTATAGAGATCGACCAGCCGGAACAGGATAGCAATGGTTAACACGCCGCGCAGCAGGGGGATTTTGATGTGGGTAAGCCGCTGCCACCAGGTTGCGCCATCGACTTCTGCCGCTTCCATCAATTCCGGTGGCAGACCCTTGAGTCCCGCTAGGATGATGAGGACGAAGAACGGCGTCCACTGCCAGATTTCGATCAGCATCACACCGATCAGGGCGTAACGGCCTGTTCCGCCGATCAAAGGCTCATCGCGTGTTAGAAGGCCGAAAGTATAGAGCGCATTGGAGATAAAACCGAACTGAGGATGGGTGAGCAGCCGAAATAACATTGAGGCGACAGTGGGTGCAGTGACCATTGGCAGGATGATGAGCGCCTGCATGATGCCCGCCCCGAACGGTCGGGCATCGAGCAGCAAGGCGATGATGAGGCCCAACGTCAATTGGATGAGGAGCGCGAACACCACATATTGGATGGTAATGCCGACTGCGTTGGCAAAACGCGGATCGTTGAAGACGATTTGCAGGCCGTTGGTGGTATTTACCTGGAAGCCCAGTAAATTTGTCCAGTTTTCGCCGCCCACAAATTCAAATGTTTTCTTACGGGTATTGAACTCGTTCAGACTGAGATAGATATTATAGATCAGCGGAATGACGCTATATGCCAGCATAAAGATGATGGCCGGCGTGAGCCAGAACCAGGGGTTATTGCCAGACCAGAACCGGCGGCGGGAGGATGTTTCTGCCGCAATCTGTGGCGCTCGAACCAATATCGTCTCAGAATGGGCCATAAGGCCAAGCCTCCAGGTAGTTCACATAACATTGACCTGTTTGTGTTATAATTTCACAAACGTGCAAGGACTGCACTTATGTGCATTGACTATATTCTTTTTTAGAATACCTGTCAAGTTAACCTCAAAATACAGAATTTTCTTTGAGGTCAATGGCTTGACAAGGGGGTAGACAGTAAAATACAATGCGAGTTGTAAAATGTGAAATCATTTCACATTTGTGAAGATCGCTTCTATCCAACAATATAGAGGGCCCAAAAATGGCGGTCATTTCGGTGGTTGGCGCGGGTGTAATGGGGACAGCACTAACGTATCCGGCTGCCGACAACCAGAATGAGATACGCCTGGTCGGCACACACCTGGATGAAGACATCATCGAAAGCTGTCGCAGCCAACGTTACCACCCCCGCTTGAAACGCAAAATTGCCGACACGGTTCAAGTTTTTTCTCATCTCGAAATCGCTAAAGCGATCGCTGGTGCGGATGTGGTCGTCCTGGGCATTAATTCCAAGGGGGTTCATTGGGCGGCAGACGCTATTGCACCCTATTTACAATCTGGACAAATCATCGTCATGGCAACAAAGGGGTTAGAAAGCACAGCCGACGGCCATCTCAGAATCCTACCCGATATATTGCATGACCTCCTTCCTGAACCGATCCGCGATCAAGTCCATTATGCAGCGATTGGCGGGCCGTCGATTGCAGGGGAATTGGCGGCGCGGCGCGAAACGAGCGTGGTTTTTGTCTCACGCAACGCGGCCATTTTGCCTGGACTGCAAAAGTTGTTTGCGACCTCGTATTATCACGTCTTTAGCACGACCGACATTATCGGCGTTGAAGTCTGCGTTGCGCTCAAAAACCCGTATGCGTTAGCGGTCGGGTTGGCGGCGGGGGTCTTGGAGCAGCAAATGGTTGCCGATCCGGCGGGCGCGAAAATGCACAACTATGCGGCGGCGATTTTCGCGCAGGCATTGGCGGAGATGGCTTATCTGGTGCAGCACCTGGGCGGCGGTTTGGAAACTGTATTCAGCCTGCCGGGGGCGGGGGATTTGTATGTGACGACACAGGGCGGGCGCAACTCCCGTATGGGGCGCTTGCTGGGCATGGGGCTGCCGTACAGCGAGGCGGTCGAAGAAATACCGGGCGAGACGATTGAAGGTGTGGATGCGGTGGTGGCGATTATGCCGGCGATTGAGCAGATGATCGCGCGCGGCGAGATCGCTGGCGACGCGATGCCCCTGTTGCGGACGCTGCACCAGATCGTGACCCGTAACCAGGCGGCGGAATTTGATTTCAACCAATTTTTCAGCATGTTACCATTTAGTCCACCCATCAATCTTACGCAGCCAGCCGAAACAGAAGGACAGTGAACATGGCAGCAAATGGACAACTGATGCCGGATGCGATCCAACGATACCACGAAGTCATCGAGTCGCTCGGCCCAGAATTTCTCAAGCAACTCTTACAAGATATGCACACGATCCGCGCCTTTGAGGAACGGGCAGAACAGTTGTATTCCCTGGGCAAGGTGCATGGCACGATGCACCTATCGATCGGGCAAGAAGCTACGGCTGTCGGCGCGAGCAACGCCCTGGCGGATGGCGATTACCTACTCAACCACCATCGAGGACATGGGCACTGCCTGGCATGGGGTTCCAGCCCGGATCGCATGATGGCCGAGTTCATGGGTAAAGAGACAGGTTACTGCCGGGGTAGGGGTGGCAGTATGCACATCGCCGATGTTGAGGCGAATAACCTGGGCGCGAATGGGATTGTAGCGGGCGGCGTGCCGATTGCAGTAGGGGTCGGCTTGAGCATCAAGATGCGCAAAACGTCGCAGGTGTGTCTGGTGATTTTCGGCGATGGGGCCGCGAACGAGGGCGCGTTCCATGAGTCGTTGAATATGGCTTCGATCTGGAAGCTGCCGGTGATTTACCTGTGTGAGAACAACCAGTACGCGATGTCGATGCCGGTTGAGAAGGCGTTCAACATCGAGCATATCAGCCAACGTGCCAAAGCCTATAATATTGCCGGCGTCACGGTGGATGGTAACGACCCGCTGGCGGTGTACCTGGCAGTGAGCGAGGCAGCGGAACGGGCGCGGCGCGGCGATGGCCCGACGCTGGTCGAGGCTAAAACGTACCGATACAAAGGCCATTCCAAGAGCGACAAACAGGCCTACCGCACCCGTGATGAGGTGAACGAATGGGTGGATGTTCGTGACCCCATCAAGCGGTTTTCATCCCTGCTGGTGACAGCGGGCATCATCAATGAAGCCGAGGCGCAGGGAATGCGTGACAACGCGATTGGCACTATCGACCGCTCGGTGGCGTTCAGCGAAGCTAGCCCCGCGCCGGAGATCAGCTCTATCCTGGAAGGTGTGTATGCGTGAGCTGACGTATGCGGAGGCGCTGCGCGAGGGGCTGCGGCAGGTGATGCAGGCCGATTCGCGCGTGTTCGTCATTGGCGAAGACATCGGGGTATACGGCGGCGCGTTCGGGGTGACAGCGGGTTTGGTCAATGAATTTGGGACGGAGCGCATTATCGACACGCCGATCTCGGAAGCCGGTATCGCCGGGGCGTGTGTGGGTGCGGCGCTGACCGGGATGCGCCCGGTGGGCGAAATCCAGTTCATGGATTTTGTGACCCTGAGCATGGAGCAGTTGGTGCTGCAAGCGGCGAAGGTGCGCTTTATGTTCGGCGGCAAAGCCAGCGTGCCGATGGTGCTGCGGATGCCGGGCGGGTCTGGCACCGGGGCGGCGGCGCAGCATAGCGAGAGCCTGGAAAACTGGTTCGTGCATGTGCCGGGCTTGAAGGTGGTGATGCCGAGCAGCGCCTACGACGCAAAAGGGCTGCTGCTGGCGGCGATTGAGGACGATAACCCAGTGATTTTTGTCGAACACAAGCTCCTATATAAGACCAAAGGCGATGTGCCGGAGGACATGTACCGCATTCCCCTGAGCCAGACGAAAGTGGTTCGTGAGGGAAAACATGTTACGGTCGTGGCGACTTCGATCATGGTCAGCCGCGCGCTGCAAGCCGCCGACGAACTGGCAAAAGAAGGAATCGAACTGGAAGTGATCGATCCACGCACGCTGAAACCGCTGGACGACGCGCCGATCATCGAGTCGGTGAAGAAAACGGGTAGGGCGCTGGTCGTGCATGAGGCTGTCGAGATGGGCGGGTTCGGTGGGGAGATCGTCGCGCGGATCGCATCGAGCGAGGCTTTTGATTACCTGGAAGCGCCCATCAAGCGGCTGGCCGGGTTGGACATCCCGATCCCGTACAACCGCGAACTGGAATACAACACCGTGCCGCAGGTGGAGTCGATCCTCCGCGAGGCACGGAAACTGGCCCGGAACGAATATTGATCCTCCGGGTTTTATCGCCGATAGACCCGTACAGAGCAAAGACACCATGCCAATTCCGATCATTCTACCGAAATTTGGATTCACGCTGGAAACGGCGAACATCGTTCAGTGGCTCAAGCGCGATGGCGACCGCGTGCGCGCAGGCGACCCGATCTGCGAAGTGACCACCGACAAGGTGAACATGGAGGTCGAAGCGCCGGAAGATGGCACGCTGTTCGGGCTGCTGTACCAGGCGGGCGATGTTGTGCCGGTCACGGAAGTGATCGCTTATTTGCTCCGCCCAGGCGAGGCGCGCCCGGAAACGCTGCCGGGGAAGCCCATAATTCAGAGCGAGCCGGATGCTGCGACTGTGAAGCCAGGGAATGGAATAGAGCATCAACCGAACGCGCCGGGTGTCTCGATGTCGCCGTTGGCGCAGCGGGTGGCGGCGGCGGCTAAGGTTGACCCGCAGCAGTTGCAGGGCAGTGGCCCAAAAAATCGGGTGATGAAGCGCGATGTGGAATCGGCGCTGGCGCAGCCCACTGGCAAGGTGCGGGCGACACCTGCTGCGCGGCATCTGGCTGAAACGAGCGGCGTTGATCTAAAGCAGGTGAGCGGCAGTGGGCCACGCGGGCGTATCCAATCGGCGGATGTGCAGGCGGCGCTTGCAGCCCAACCCATCATTATATCAACCCAACCGACCGAATCGCCCCGTCCAGGAGGCAAGGAAACACAGGAAACAGCCGATGCGCCGACGGTCATCAAGCTGGAAGGGATGCGGCGGACGATTGCGACCCGGCTACAAAAGAGCTTCCAGACCGCGCCGCATGTTTTCTTCGACGCGCAAATCGACACGGCGGGCATTGACGGGCTGCGGGCAAAGCTGAAGGCGCGCGAGGAAAAGCTGTCGGTGACGGCGATCCTGGTGAAGGCGTGCGCGGCGACCCTGCTGCGGCATCCCTGGCTGAACGCGACGCTGGATAACGACGAAATCGCGCTGTGGCCGACGGCCAATATCGGCGTGGCGGTGGCGCTGGAGGCCGGGTTGATCGTGCCGGTGGTGCATCATGCCGAACGGCTGACCCTGCGCGACATTCAAGCCTCGGTCGATAAATTGGCTGGGCGGGCGCGCTCCAACAGCCTGCGTTTGAACGACATGGCCGACGGCACGTTCACGATCAGCAACCTGGGCATGTATGGTGTAGACCGTTTCACAGCGATCATCAACCCGCCGCAGGTGGCGATCCTGGCGGTGGGGCGGACGCAGCGATCCTTCGTGTCGGATGCAAATGACCAGCCTATGCTGCGTTCGTTCATACAGGTCACGCTGTCGGCGGATCATCGTGTTGTCGATGGGGCGCAGGCGGCTAACTTCCTGCAAGACCTGCGCGGTATTTTGGAAGAACCTGCGCTGCTGGCCTGGTAAGCTCCATTTGATAAAGTTGAGAAAATTGTCGCCGAAAATGCAAAGAATTGAACCACCGAGACACC
>Ga0187894_10005272_pt1 | contig 13322 bp, 11 predicted proteins | sample GBC1701081metaG_FD_136650 | JGI IMG/M metagenome (GOLD analysis project Ga0187894, IMG submission 136650) | White microbial mat communities from a lava cave in the Kipuka Kanohina Cave System on the Island of Hawaii, USA - GBC170108-1 metaG ... | reverse complement strand
TCCCGCTGGTGGAGGCGGTGGAGCGGTGGCTGGTGAAGCATGGGGGAACGGATCAACCACAGAGTCACAGGGGCACAGAGGGGGTCGGGATATGAACAGGACAGTGGCCAAGCATGTCCCTCAGAGCAGGAGCAAGGCGCCCAACACGGGTCTCGCGGACGCGACCCGTGGCACCCGGGACAGAAGCATGCCACCCGACATGGGTCTCGAAGACGCGACCCATGGCACCCGGACCGAACAGGGCGGCGAGGCGCTGGTCGGGCTGCTGGATGAGATGGCGATTGTGTATGAGCGCATGCGGTCGCTGGCGCAGGAGCGGCACGAAGCCGTGCGCCGGGCCGATGCCCAGCGGCTGGCGCGCACCATCGCGCGCGAGAACGAGGCCGTGCAGGACCTGGCGGAACTCGAGAAGCGGCGCATCGCCATCGTGGCGCGGCTGGCCGAGCAACTCGGGTCGGCGGAGCGGTCGCAGACGCGGGTCTCGTGGATCGCGCAGCGCATCGGAGGCCAGACCGGTCAGCGCCTGTCGCAGCGGGCGGCCAACCTCCGCAAGATCATGTCGGAACTGCACCGCGAGAACGAGGTGGTGCGCGCCGCGCTCACAAGGCTCGCCGCACACGTCGAGGGGCTGTGGCGGCAGGTGCTGGCCGTGCTCAATCACGCGCGGACGTACGGGCGGCTGGGCGCGGTGGAGCCCGGGCCGCGGGTGGTCTCGGCGGTGGATGTGAGTGGGTGAGGGAAGGCGATGGATGGGCAACGGGCAACGGGCACTGGGCACTGGGCGCCAGGCAATAGGCATTAGGCAATCGAACTGATGGGACTCACCGGATCACTGCTGATCGGACAGTCGGCCCTGGCCGCGAGCCAGCTCGCGCTCCAGGTCACCGGCAACAACATCGCCAACGTCGGCACCGAGGGCTATCACCGCCAGCGCGTCTCGCTCGTGCCGGCGCCGGGGCAGCAGATCGGGCCGCGGGCGACGGTGGGCGGCGGCGTGAGCGTCTCCGAGGTGCGCCGGGCGCTCGACCCGGCGCTGCAGTCGCGACTGCGCAACAGCATTTCCGATGAGCGGGGCGCATCGATCGATCATGATGTGCTCTCGCGCATCGAGTCGATCCTCGATGATCTGTCGGACACGGGGCTGTCGAACCGGCTCGCCGCGTTCTTCAACGCGTTCTCCGAACTGGCCAACAGCCCGGCGGTGGCCTCGGGGCGGGCGGCGGTAGTGGAGCAGGGGGCGGCGCTGGCCTCACAGATCCGCGACATGCGGTCGCAACTGCTGGCCGCACGCACGGAGATCGATGACCGGCTGGGCACGGAAGTGGGGCGGGCGGATGTGCTGCTCCAGCAGATCGCGGACCTGAACAAGGCCGTGAGCGCCAGCGAACTGGGCGGGGCCGAGGATTCCTCGCTGCGCGACCAGCGCGACAAACTGGTCTCGGAACTCGCGGGACTGATGGACATCACCGTCATCGAGCACGACAACGGCTCGATCGATGTGCTCGCCGGCTCGACGCCCATGGTGCTGGGCGGGCGCTCGCGCGGCCTCGGGTTCGAGATCATCAGCACGGCTGACGGGCCGGCGGCGCGCGTGTTCCTGAAAGACAAGCACGAGGTGATCGCGATCGACTCGGGGAGCATCGGCGGCCTGATGCGCCAGCGCGAGGCCGCGATCACGCAGACACTGAGCGACCTCGATTCGCTGGCCTCGTCGATCATCTACGAGGTGAACCGGCTGCACGTGGTGGGGCGGCCGTCCAGCCGCATTACGGATATCTCCTCGACGCTGGCGCTGTCGACGCCGGATCGCACACTGGCGCTCAATGACCCCACGAATACGACGTTCGCCGAACTGCCGTTCCGGCCCAAGAGCGGCACGATCGAGATCGTGCTCACCGACACTTCGGGCCAGAAGAGCACGTTCACGGTGAATGTCGATCTCGATGGGATCGATGCCGGCGGCGTGCCCGGCTTTGCGGATGACACGACGATCACGACGCTGGCCGCGGACTTTGACGCGATCGCGGGGCTCAATGCGCAGGTGACGCCCGATGGGCGGCTGCGGCTCTTCACCGATGCCGGGCTTGATCTCAGCATCAAGTCGGATTCATCGGGCGCGCTCGCAGCGCTGGGCGTCAACTCGTACTTCCAGGGGACGGATTCCGGCGACATGCAGATCCGCGCCGACCTGCGGTCCGATCCGTCGCGGCTGTCGGTCGGCCTCGGCGACGGCACGAACGAGACGGCGCTGGCGATCGCGGGCCTGCGCGATGCCGCGATCGCGGACCTCGGCGGCGACACGATCGCGCAGCGCTGGGGCAAGACGGTCGAGCGCACCGGCGTGCAGACGGCCGCGGCGCGCACCACGGCGCAGGCGCAGGCGACCGTGCGGCAGAGCCTCGAATCGCAGGAAGCGGCGGTCAGCGGCGTAAGCCTCGATGAAGAAGCGCTGAACATGATTCTTTTCCAGCAGCAGTACGTGGGGGCCGCGCGCTTCATCGGCGTGGTCAATGAACTGACGGCCGTGCTCTTGGGGCTCGTCGAATGAGCGCGATCCCGTCCAACCTGAGCCGCGTGCCGAACCTGCTGACGTCGCGCGTGACGCAGCAGGGGATCGTCTCTTCGCAGACGGCGCTGCTGAGGGTGCAGAACCAACTGGCCACCAGCAAGCGAATCTCGATCACCAGCGATGATCCCGTCGGGGCGTCGCTGCTGACGGTGCTTCAGGCGCGGTTGATGGCGGCGGAGCAGCGCGAGCGGAACCTCTCGCACGCGTCATCCACGCTCGGCTCGCTCGATGAGGCGCTCGGGACGCTCTATGAGTCGGGGCAGGAAGCGAAGGATGTGGCCGCCTCGCAGATCGGCATCGGTTCGGATGCCGCGACGCGGCGAAGCCAGGGCGTCGTGGTGTCTTCGCTGCTCGACGGCGTCGTCGCGGCCCTGAACCGCAAGGCGAACGGGCTGCACATTTTCTCCGGCGAGCGGACGGGCGCGCTGCCGGTCGAGTCCTTCTTCGGCGGCTACCGCTATCAGGGCGGCGGCGAGGGGTTGCGCACGGACCTGGGCGACGGCGTCGATGTGCCGATCACGATCGGCGCGGACCAGGCGGTGGGAGCGCTCTCAGCGCGAGTGCGCGGCGACGTGGACCTCAATCCGCTGCTCACGGCGAACACACGGGTCGGCGACCTGCGCGGGCCGGGCGGCGAGGGAGCGGCGCTCAGCACGCTGACCGTCACGATCGACGACGGTTCCACTCAGACCAATGTCAACGTGGATCTCTCGACGCTCGACCGCATGGGCGACATCGCCGGGGCGATCGAATCGGCGATCCGGCAGACGGACCCCGCTGCCCTCGGCGGCGCCTTCCCGAGCGCCATCGGGTTCAGCACCGAGCGCCTGAGCATCGGCTCGATCGGCGCGGGCTACACGATCACGTTCACCGATGGCGGCGACGGCACAGCGCGCAGTCTCGGCCTCGATTCCTTCTCCTACACCACCGCCGCGCCCGTCAGCACGAACCCGGGGGCGGCCCTGAACCCGCGCGTCACCGGGCGGACGCAACTGGGCGACCTGAACCCGGCCACGCCGCTGGTCTACGGCGACATCGTCTTCCGCAACGGCGGACGCAATGGCACGGTCACGACCTCGGCCACGATGACCATCGACGAACTCGCCGAGGCGGTCTCGCGGCTGAACCTCGGCGTGCGCGTCGAGGTCGATGGCGCGGGCGACACGATCAACGTGGTCAATGAGGTGTCCGGTTTCCGGATGTCGGTCGAGGAGGCCGGGTCGCTGGCGGCGACGCGCCTTGGCATCCGCTCGTTGGCCGGCACGACGAAGCCAACCGCGTTTAACGACGGGCGCGGCATCCGCATCGCCGACGGCAACGTGAACCCGATCTCGGGCCTGCCCGACCCCAACCGCAACGTGGACTTCCGCGTCACGCTGACCGACGGATCGACCTTCGACGTCGACCTGGTGCCGGCGGACCTGGCCGATGTGAACGCGCTGATCGCCAGGATCAACGGCGAGGCCGCGGCAGCGGGCTATGGCGCAGTTTTCGCCGCATCGCTCCCGGCAAGCGGCAGCGGCATCCAGTTCTCCGACACGTCGGGTGGCGCGGGCTCGCTCACCATTACCTCTCTGAATGGTCAGGCGGCGGCGGACCTCGGCCTGCTCGACGGCACATACACAGGCGGCCCAACCGCAACGCTGCTCTCCTCCGACCGCGCCCGCGTGCGCGTGGACAGCCTGCTCTCGACTCTGATCGAACTCCGCGAGTCCCTCAACAGCAACGACGAGTCTGGCATCGCGTTTGCGGGAGAGCGTCTTGAGACCGACCTGGAGACGGCTCTCCAGGCTCGCGCCAAGGTCGGCGCTCAGGCTTCGCGTGTGGACGACGCGGTCGAGCGCCTCGAGGACACGGTGTTGCTCGATCAATCGATCAAGAGCCAGATCCAGGACCTCGACGTGATCGAGGCCGCATCGCTCTTCTCGCTCCTGCAGACGCAGTTGCAGGCGGGCTTGCAGGCGGCCGCCGCGATCCGTCCGCTCTCGCTGCTCAGTTTCCTCTAAAGGAAGCATGAGCGATTCGCCGCGTCGCTCCGGCCGCGACGCGGAAGACAGGATGTCGCCCGCCACGGAGGCGGTGTCGCTCAAGGAAGTCCGACATAGGCCGCGGCTCGGGAGCACTCCGATGGAAGTGCGGACCACTCGATTCGGGACGGTGGATGTCGCGGAGGACCGCGTCATCACCTTCCCCAAGGGACTGCTCGGGTTTCAGCAGTACAAGAAGTACTGCCTCCTGCAGCCCAGCGATGACGCGTGCTTCTTCTGGCTCCAGTGCGTCGACGAGCCGGGGCTCGCGTTTGTCGTCACCGATCCGAACATGTTCTTCCCGGACTACGCGGTCCCCGTCCGCTCGGAGCAGATGGGCGACCTGCGCCTCAAGCGCCTGGAAGATTCGCAGGTTCTGGTGATTGTCAACAAGGTCGGCCAGACCTTGACGGGCAACCTCCAGGGCCCGCTGGTGATCAACGCCGCCGAGCGCACCGGCGAGCAGTTCGTGCTCGCCGAGAAGAAGTGGACCACGCGTCACGAGCTCATGACCATGCAGGAGCCGGCGCGGGCCACGGCGTAGCGGCGCGAGCGTGAGAGGGATCGGGCCGCGTCGCCCCAGCGCACTCCGCGCCGGCGACGGCCGGGCCCGAGAGAGAGATCGTGAGCCTCGGGACATCGGCAGGGAAGCCGCCGTGCCCCATCGCGCACGCCGAACCGTCCACGGGACCCGGATCCAAGGAAGGAGCCGAGTTCGATGCTGGTGCTCTCCCGACAGAGAGACGAAACGATCATGATCGGCGACGACGTGGAGATCACCGTCGTCGACATCCGCGGCGACAAGGTGCGCCTGGGCATCACCGCGCCCTCGAAGATCGCCGTGCACCGCAAAGAGGTGTACGAGGCGATCAAGGCCGAGAATCAGCAGGCGGCCCGCGCGGTCGATGCCGATGCCGATTCGATCCGGCGCTCGCTGCGTCCCGGCCAGACGAAGGCGCCCTCGCGCCCGGCCGCTCGCAACGGCCCGGGCCCGGCGACGACGCGCCTCACCGCGGCGCGCGTAAACGACCCGCGCCCCGCGGCCCAGCAACCGCCAACACAGGTGCGCAAACATGCGTAACCGTCTCCGCATCATCGCTCCGCTCGATGCGGGCCCAGGTGAAGCAGATCGCGTCGCCGGTGAACCGCGACGCTGGAGTACACGACCCGTTCGGCAACTCGCAACCACGCCCCGGCGCCCAGGGGCCGCCGCCTCGCTCGCTGACGATCACGGAGGATTGTCATGACCCGGATCAACACCAACGTCGCCAGCCTCATCGCTCAAGCCAACCTGGCCAAGTCCAACAGCGCGCTGTCCCAGACGCTCGGACGCCTGGCCACCGGTCTGCGCATCACGCGGGGGGCCGATGACCCGGCCGGCCTCATCGTCTCCGAGCGCCTGCAGACGGAACTGCGCGGCATCGGCCAGGGCGTGAAGAACTCGGAGCGCGCCAGCAGCGTGATCGCCACCGCCGAGGGCGCCCTCGCCGAAGTCAGCGACCTGCTCAACTCGATCAAGTCGCTGACCGTGGAAGCCGCCAACACCGGCGCGCTCTCGAAGGAAGAGGTCGCGGCCAACCAGTTGCAGGTCGATTCGGCGATCGACTCGATCACGCGCATCGCCAACACCACGTCCTTCGCCGGCCTCAAACTCCTCAACGGCTCACTCGCCTACAACCTCAGCGGCGTGGACACCACGGAAATCGTCAAGACACGCGTCTTTGCCGCCCAGTTCGGCGATGCGCCCACCTTCGATGTCGATGTCGAAGTGCTCGGCTCGGCCCAGACCGCCGGACTGTTCCTGCGCTCCGACTTCGCGACCACCGTCCCCGGCGGCGCCGACGGCGTCCTGCCCTCGGCCATGACCATCGAGGTCGCGGGCGTGGATGGCGTGACCGAGATCACCTTCTCCTCCGGCACCACGATCGACTCGATCATGGATGCCATCAACAGCAAGTCGAGCATCACCGGCATCGCCGCCGAGCGCGTCTCCGCCACGGATGTCTCCTCCGGCCTGCGCTTCTACAGCGTGGCCTTCGGCTCCGACGCCTTCGTGTCCGTGAAGAAACTCTCCGGCGGCTCGGCCGTGGACTTCGGGCGCATCATCAACGACGCGCCCGAGCCCGCCTTCTGGGTCGGCACGCCGAACATCACCATCGCCGACCGCGATGCGGGCAAAGATGTCGTCGTGCTCGTCAACGGCTCGGTCGCCACCGGCAACGGCCTCAACGTCACCGTCCGCAACCCCGAACTCGACCTCCAGATGCTGCTGACGGAGGCCTTCGCCACCGCCGTCACCGGCACGCCATCCTCCTTCGTCATCACCGGCGGCGGGGCGAAGTTCCAGCTCGGCCCGCAGATCACGCCCCTCCAGCAGACCAACGTCGGCCTCGACTCGCTCGCGGCGACCCGCGTCGGCGGCACCTTCGTCACCAACACCTCCGGCAACCTCGAACTTCAGTTCCTCTCGAGCCTCAAGTCCGGCGGCGAGAACGAACTGGGCACCGGCAATCTCGCCAACGCCAGCCGCATTCTTGAGACGGCGATCGACGAGATCTCGAGCCTCCGCGGGCGTCTGGGCGCCTTCGAGCGCAACGTGCTCCAGACGAATATCCGCTCGCTCCAGGCCGGGCTCGAGAACATCTCGGCCAGCGCCTCGGTGATCCGCGATGCGGACTTCGCGAAGGAGACGAGCGAATTGACCCGGGCCCAGGTGCTCGTCGCGGCGGGCACCTCGGTTCTCGCCGCCGCCAACAGCAACGTGCAGTCCGTGCTGCAATTGCTCGGCTGATCCCTTCTCCCGCTGGGAGAAGGTGGTCCCGGCGCGCCGGGACCGGATGAGGGCTGCCTCTCCCGACGCCGGCGGGAGAGGATGCCGGTGCCTTCACCGGCAGGTGAGGGCTCTGGCGTCTTCCCGACTTCCGACTTTTGACCTTCCTCCTCGCGCGTCATCCACGCGCCGGGACCGGATGAGGGCTCTGGAGACTTGCCGACCTCATCCGGCTCTTGTGGGTCCACTCCTCCGGCCCGCGCACGCTGGAACTAGGGAACTCCGGCGATGTGGACGGCGACGGCGATGTGGACTTCGCCGACCTCCTGTGGCTGCTGGCCCACTGGGGCCAGACGGGCGCGCCCCGCGGCCGCGCGGACCTGGCCGCGCGCGGCGACATCGACGCCAGCGGCGCGGTCGACTTCATCGATCTGATGGCCGTGCTCGAGCAGTTCGGGCGCAGACCGGAGAACACCGGCGCGCCGACACGCGGCCAGCCGGGCTGCTGGCTCTGGGGCACCTGCGGCTGCAACTGCATGTTCGAGTGCCCGGACTTCGGCTGCGGCTGCGAGACCGGAGACTGCTGGGGAGGCGGTCCTCCCGACCCTTGCATCGACGCGTGCGCCGCGGGCTGCGCCAACGCGGGCAAATGCGGCTGCCTTCCTCAGGGGACGCCGGACTGCAACCCGGCTTGCCCGTGGTGCTTCCCGTGCACGGCCTCGAATTGCGACAGCGACGGGGACGGGACCCCCGACCCGTATGACTGCGACATCGCCCCGCCTGTCGCGTGCGGCATGCCCGAGGGCGCGTGCGACGACGACGACAACGACGGGATCAAGAACATCAACGACACTGATTCGCCGCTGTTCGACCCATTCCATCCGGAGTCCGACCTCGACGGCGACGGCGTGTTGAACAGGGACGACCCGGACTTCCGGTTCCGCGAGCCGCCGGAGGGATCCGCGCCTTCCGACAGCGCCGACTGCAACGGGGACGGTGTCCCGGATGTCAACGACCCGTTCCACCCCGACTACAACAAGCGGCACCCCGGGTCCGATCCGGACCACGATGGCATCCCGAACGAAGCCGACCCGGACGATGACGACGACGACATCCCCGACGATGAAGACCCCGACCCGCAGGATCCTGAGGACCCGGCCGGCGGCGGCTGCACGGTGCGCCTCTCCGGTCCGACATCGGTCCGCGAGGGCGACACGGTCACCATCCAGGCGATGCCGTTGATGCGCCTGCCCGTCGCCGCGTACGAGTGGGCGATCGTCCAAGGTTCCTCGCTCGCGTCGATCATCGGGTCGCACAACTCGGGCACGATCAGCATCGCGGCGAATTCGGCGGGCTGGGTCCTGGTTCGCGTGTGGGCTTACGAGGAGGATGATCCGGAGGACGAGCGGCAGCCCTGTGCGGCTTCCGCGACGCACGCCTCCGAGATCAAGGCCTGCCCGTGCGGGTCCTTCATGATCGCGGGGCCGGACTACGTGGGCGTGCATGCGCCGATAGACCTCGCGCTCGTCGCGACTCCTCGGTGGCAGAACTGCCCGTTCCCAAATGCGGTTTGGGAGGTCATTACCGGCGAGGCCTTGCTGGAGCCGGGCGCAACGGGGTCCGGGTACACGTACTCTCGCACCGCCGCCGCGGCAGTCGGCGCCGTGACCTTCCAGGCCACGTACACGCAGGGCCTCCTACCCTGTGTGGTGCAGAAGACGGTGCAAGTCGTGCAGTATGAACCAGTCACGATCCGGTACGCCACGTTTATCCCGTGCGAGATCGTGGAGACTCCACTCAACTGGCTGGACCCGCTCGGCTCTGTCCCCGATTATTTCGGAGGAGACAATCGCATCGATGCGGTTGCCGGCACTTCGCTGTTCTCAGCCGCGCACTTGCGATATCGAACATGCCACCAGGTCACGATTCGAGTCTCGGATCATTTCGTCAATCCCCCCCAAAACCTCAACAGCCAGGTTCCTCCGTTCGGGGTCACCACAGCTTTCGACGCGGCAAATGTGGCCGCGGTCCCAGGCACACCATGCGGATGGCAACAAACGGGTAATCCCTATAACTCGACCACGCATCCCCAGACTCCCAGTTCCTACCGGATCGAGTTCGGGCGTGTGGCGCACAACATTGTTCGAGTTGACTGCTTCTTGAGTGCCAGGGATCCGCTCGTGCCGTTCGATCTGGCGTGCGCGCTAGAGGCAGAATTCGACTTCTTGCTAACCCAGACAATCGACCCGCTTACCGGTCGGCAGGTCTCGGAAGTCAGAGTTCATGGGTCCCACGACTTTTATCCTTCGCATGAACTATATATATCACCTGATGGCATGTTCCCGGCGCTCGCGCCCAGGTACACATTCGACGCTTATCCATTTGGTGTGGTAACGGATTTGTGCAACGTTAATCCGATGAATCAACAGCATGTCGGGCCGTTCGTCGTGCCTCTTGTCCACTGAGGATTTCCGCGGGAGCAGAAAAGAATGCGCTACGTGAATATCTCCATGCTCTTCCTCGTCACTACTGCGACATGTGCTTCTGGTGAGCCGGTCCCGATGATTGATTTGTTGAGGGCCGCCGACGTAAGGGAGCAGCAGACGCCAAGCGGCAAAGTCATCGGATCCAGCGCGCCTCTACCCCGTGTTGTCACCACGACGACACGAGCCCTCGAAGCTGAAGGCCGCATCGGCGAACTCGCTCACGAGTTGGAGCACAACGAGGCGCTGCGGTCGGACGCGCGGTTGTACGAGTTTGGTGTCGCTATTTTGACGGAAACGCAGGGTCGGGTCGAGGGCATGCGTTGGCCTCTCCTCATCGCGCCAGAACAGATCGACTTCGTGGCCAACCACCTCTGCGACGATGGCTTGTGGAGACGCTTTGCCGACAGTTCAGTCGCCGCGAAGGCTCCACCGGAGCACCGCGCTCGCATGGCGGCCTCGATCGTCGATTGCCTGGAGAGCGCGGATTACGGCAAAGCCATGACGTTGTTGGGATCGATGACGCGGCTTGACCGATCGTCTCGCGAAACCAATGCCGATCTCCGATCGCTCGTCGAGCGGAGCCCCGGGCGGTTCGATGCGTTGTGGCATCGGGTCTCGCAGGTGGAGCCGGTGCCGGTGGCGAGTGCAGGGAGGAAACCATTGGAAGTCCAGTTGGGCTCCACCGAGCGGGCCTTGCGCCTTGCTGCGGCCGAGGCATTGTTCGCCACCTCGCCGGACCTCGCCGATGACATCCCATGGTTGGAAACATTGCAGGGCGAGGCGAAAACGGCGGCGCTCGGGGGCATGATGTCCGCCATCACAACGAGACGGCACAGCCGGTCGCCTCTTCGGGAATCCACTGAAGCCGTGCAACTTCGATACTTCACCATCGTGTCTCAGGCCGCGGGCAATGAGACTCTCGAGGTTCTCTGGCCATGCTGCCTGAGCATGTACGTCAACGGAGTGGTGCAAGATCCGCAGTTCACCCCCGTCGTCCGCGCCGCAGCGGCAAGGACTATGGCGGCCATCCACGCGAGTTTCCCTGAGACAGCGGACAAAGCGGCGCGGTTCCTTCAAAAGGCGCAGGAGTTGGATCCGCAGTGAAAGCGATGGCCTGGCGGCAAGCGACGTTCCCCGTGACCGCGGGATCGCGTCCAAGACCCTTCGACCCTGGTGTATCCGTGGGTCCAGCGCCTGCGCCGCGCGAAGAACAATGCGGAAGTTCTGGCGTCGATCAAGGCTCAGATCGCTGATCTACCCGCCGCCACTCGCTGGGCCGCCGTCGTTCTCGGATACGCAGAGGTGGGCGCATACTCGGCGGAGGAGGCGAGCGCGGTCCTTCTCGCGCTTCCCGAGGACACTCGCGCGCGGCCTTCGCCGCGCTTCGCCGTAGACCCGACTTTGGTGCCGCGCGCTTGGCCATGAATCGCCTCGAAATGCCAAGTCTATGGGAATCCGCGCTTGGAACGACGCGCCTGCGGATATCGCTTTTCAGCCCGGAGGGCTGGAAGAAAATAGCCGGGGGTGAGCGAGTCCGCGAGCGTCACCCCCGGAAAGCAACCCCAAAGAACAACCGCACCCCCGAAGGGGGTGCACGAATGTTGCGCACCGTGCGAGGCCGCGGCATGGAACGCCCAACACATCACCGCTCCTTGCGGACCAGCCTGCTCGCCTTCCGCTGGCTCGCCAGCGCCCTCCACACATCATGCCGGTTCATATCGAGCCCGCTCCGCTGCAGAAACGACTCGTAGAGCCGCTCGAACTCCTCGGTATATGGCAAGTCATCCACGGTCTTCCTCGTCCGCTTGTACAACTCAATAAGCAGGTCCTTGTGTTCGCTACGAAGTCGTACTTGTGTCATGACTTCCTCCGTCGTTCCGGAGCCTTCTCGGCGCCCGGCGGTCTTGGTGCCGAATCGAACGCCGGGCGCTGATCGAGGATGCTCAGGACATCCTGAGCCGCATAGATGCGGTTTCGGCGCCTGCCCGTGATCTCCCGGATCACGCCCAGGTTGATCAACTGCTTGATGTTGTTCTGCGCAGATTGCGGACGGGTTCTCAGCACCTGTGTCGCGCTTGCAAGCGTCAGGTACGGGTTCACGAACAGATGGTCCACCAATGCAATGAGCAGCGCAGAAGTGCGGGCTTCTTGGCACCGGCGCGCCCATTCCTCACGCAGTCGCATCAGAAGCGAGGACCGCTCGACACCGTCGATGGCCTGCTCGGTGACGCCGCGAAGCACAAACTCGATCCACGGCCGCCATTCGCCCCGCTGGCTCACCGCCGAAAGATGTCGGTAGTACGCCTCCCGGTGCTCTTCGATGTATGCCGAGAGATACAGAACCGGATGAGGGAGAGCCCGCGCCGCATCCAGCATCAGCGAGATGAGAAGGCGCCCAACTCGTCCGTTGCCGTCCTCGAACGGGTGAATCGCCTCAAACTGGTAGTGCACGAGGGCGATGCGGATCAACAGAGGCACATCCGAATGGCTGTTGATGTACTTCTCCAGCGCGTGCAGAAGCGGCGCGAGTTTCTCCGGCGGCGGCGGCACATACCTTGCGGTGGCAGGCGTCGAACCGGGCGGACCAATCCAGTTTTGAACGCGACGGAACTCTCCGGGCTTGCGTTCAGCGCCCCGTACTTCCGTCAGCAGAATCCGATGGAGTTCCCGGATCAGGTTGAGCGAGATCGGGATCTGTCGCAGCCTCTCAATGCCCCGCTCCAGCGCACTGACGTAGTTGCGGACCTCGCGCACGTCCGGAACGCGCTTTTCGACGCCCTCAAAGACCTCAAACAGGAAGAGATCCTGGAGCGATGCCTGAGTGCCCTCGATGCGGCTGGACAGCACGGCCTCGCGCACGATGAACGACCGGATCAGCAGCCGCGGGTTCGGCAGCGTCCGCATGATCCCGGCGAGTTGTCCGATCGCCCTGTCGGCCGCCGAGAGCGTTGACACCAGCCCCGGAGTGAAGTCCATTTCCGGAGGGAGATCTCTCGGAACGCAGGCGTCGTGCCCCTCCAGCGACCGGACGATCCGGACCCAGCCCGCCCCGCCAAAATCGCTGGATTTCATGGGCGGCGCCCCTTATTCCAGCCGCTCACCATTGCGATGTGGTTTATGGTGAGAAACGCCACAAACTCATCATAGCGTCCCAGCCGCCGCCTTGACGGACCCCTTCAGGAGTCCCCGGATCGTGTTCTGCACGTCCCAGGGGTCCGATATTTCCAGGAAGGCCCATCGCCCGAACCTCTCGCAGTTGTTCACCGCCGGCACCCACAGATTCCGGGCCGCACTTGGTTGTGTCGACGTCCCGGTGCTAACCCGCGTTCAACTAAAGTATTCCTCACTCCGCATTGCTCATAGCAACATGTGCTGATTAGATAGTTTTCCCATTCCTGCTTGTGCCTCTGAGAATTCTCTTGACTCCCCCGCGCATTCGAGTCATGCTCCCGGCTTTGGCGGCGGGCGAG
>Ga0187894_10005271_pt1 | contig 13326 bp, 12 predicted proteins | sample GBC1701081metaG_FD_136650 | JGI IMG/M metagenome (GOLD analysis project Ga0187894, IMG submission 136650) | White microbial mat communities from a lava cave in the Kipuka Kanohina Cave System on the Island of Hawaii, USA - GBC170108-1 metaG ... | reverse complement strand
CATGTAGCGATAGTGGGGGGCTTGGCCTGTCCACTGGTCGAAGACCAGCACGCCGTTGGCGGGATCCTGACTGATGTAGATCGCAACGTGGTTGCCGGTCTTCTGGTTCGGGTACTTCCCATTGACGAACGTGGCGATGGCCGTGCCGTAGGGAATATAGGGATTGCCCCGTACCTTCGGCCCGGCGAACCAGGTGGACGTGAGCGGCAGTCCGCCATGGTCCTGGACGATCCCGGGGCACGAGCCCGAACCGACGGGTGCATTGAGGTTCTCGAAGTCCTTGATCACCCACATCTTCCCGAGCTGCTCGACCTGCAGCAGGAAACCTTTGTGCGCGGCAGCCATACTGTTGTTTCGGGCCGCAGCCGCGGCAGTCATCGCCCCGAGCTCAGCCATGCGGTCCAGCGCCTGCAATTCGTGAATTCGTCTCAGCGATGTATTGGGTGTCGGCATGGAAATTCATCTCCCGCGTCATCGGCCGTAATTGGCCGGCATGGGAGATTACGGAGCACTCGCTCACTTCATCCCCGATCCTGAGACCGGTTTTCCTTTTTCACCGGCGTGCACGGAAATGATCCGGCGTGCCGCCCGTGGCGCCGGCCCTGTCGTCTCCTCTCGTTTTCGGCGGGAGCCGCTGGGGGAACGAATCCCCCGGATCTCCCGGCCGCTACCCGCGGACCGGCGTCAGCGAACTCTGCCAAAGTAGCTGGTCATCAGGTTGCGGTAGTTCGGGATGTGGTTCGAGAACAGCCGGCCAAGACCTTCGATGTCGTTGCGCCAGTCGCGATGCAGCTCGCAGGCCATCGCGAACCAGCTCATCAGCTGCACGCCGGCCTGTTGCATGCGGAGCCACGCCGCATGACGGGTGACTTCGTTGAACGTGCCCGAGGCATCCGTGATCACGTACACGTCAAAACCTTCCTCGACGGCCGAGAGGGCCGGGAACGCGACGCAGACCTCCGTCACGACGCCGGCCATGATCAGCTGCTTCTTGCCGGTCGCCCTGACCGCCTTCACGAAGTCCTCGTTGTCCCAGGCGTTGATGTTGCCCGGCCGCGCGATGTAGGGCGCACCTGGAAAGGTCTCCTTCAGCTCCGGCACCAGCGGCCCGTTGGGGCCATCCTCGAAACTGGTGGTCAGTATGGTCGGCAGCTTGAAGTATTTGCCGCAGGCGGCCACCGCCAGCACGTTGTTCTTGAATTCGGAGGGGGAGAAGTCCTGGACAAGAGAGATCAGCCCCGCCTGGTGATCGACCAGCAACAGAGCGGCATCGTCCTTGTTCAACGGTTTGTAGGGATTGCCCATGAGCGTGCTCCTTTCTGACGATGGAAGAAAATACGGAAATCGTCCGGCAATGCGATATCGTCACGCTGTCACATCCTTCAAATCCAGTATCGGAGGAAACCCATGGACCTGAAAAGGACGGTCGCCGTCGTCACCGGCGGCAACGGCGGGCTCGGCCAGCGCATCTGCCACGCGCTCGCGGCCCAGGGTTGTCACATCGCCGTGGTCTATGCCCAGAGCCGGGAGCAGGCCGAGGGCGTCGCGCGCGACCTCGAGAAGCACCAGGTCGCGGCCGTTGCCTTCGCCTGCAACGTCACGCAGCGCGACCAGGTGCAGCGCCTGGTCGACGACGTCGTCAAACGCTTCGGCCGGCTCGACATCCTGATCAACGATGCCGCCTACAACAAGTCGATTCCCTTCCCCGATCTCGACAACCTCACCTACGAGGAGTGGACGAAGATCATCGACATCAACCTCACCGGCCCCATGCTCACCACCAAGGCCGTCGCGCCGGTCATGAAGCGCCAGGGCAGCGGGCGGATCGTCAACATCTCCTCGGTCGCGGGGCTTGGTCCGCAAGGCTCCTCGATCGCCTATGCCGTCTCCAAGGCGGGCCTGATCCATCTCACCAAGTGCATGGCCGTGGCGCTGGCGCCCGAGGTGCTGGTGAATTGCGTCGCGCCCGGCCTGCTCGAGGGCACGCGCGCGACCTCGAACCTGCGGCCGGAGCAGATCGAGAATGCCGCCAGGTCCTCGCTGCTCGGCAAGGCCGCCGACAAGGACGACGTCGCCGACCAGGTGGTGACGATGTGCCGTACCAACACCATGACCGGCCAGACCCTGGTGATCGATTCGGGCCGCACCTTCCACTAGCCGAAATGCGAACTTGCAGGCGCGAGGCTTGCGTGGTTGCGGCGAGAGTTCGCAGTTCGGATAGCGACGACCGCGACATCAATCTAACTCGCTCTCCTCCGGGATTGACGGGCTGTGGGCGGCGGATGCCCTGGGCGTCCCGACTGCAGCCGGATACCGATACGGGAGGACGGCCATGGCAATGTCACTGGATGCTGCCGCTGAAGCCTTTCGGGAAGCGATGCGTCAAACCGTCAAGCGGTACGCGCTGTGGTACTTGATCCAGGGCGCGCTGCTGGTCGTGTCGGGTGCCCTGGCGATCATCTACCCCGTGATCTCGTCCGTGGCGGTGATCGTCCTGCTCGGCTGGCTTCTGGTCATCAGCGGGATCATCCAGGGCATCAGCCTGGTCGGCGCCAGCCAGGCGCCGCACTTCTGGCTTCAGCTCATCTCCGTCATCCTTGCCGTGTTGATCGGCTTGCTCTTCCTGCGCGACCCCGAGCAAGGGCTGCTGACCATCACCCTGCTGCTGATTGTCTTCTTCATGATCGAGGGCATCTCGAAGGTCGTCTTCGCGCTGACGATCCGGCCCTTTCCCAACTGGGCCTGGGTGCTGGCGAGCGGGCTTGTCGGCATCATCCTCTCGGTGGTGCTATGGGCCAGCCTGCCGGCGACGGCGGTATGGCTGGTCGGGCTTCTGCTCGGGATCGAGCTGATCAGCGTCGGTGCGGCCATCGGGTACCTGGCCTGGCGGACAAGGCACAGCTGATCGCCATGAGACGGCGCAGCCGAAAGCGACACCCCGATGCAATGCCGTGGCGCAACGAGGTGAAGGCGCCACGGCTCGCTGCGCCATGATGACAGCCGCGTAACGCCGGCCCGGTTCGCTCATGCGTCCTGTATCGGTCGGCGCGCCTGATCAGGGTTTGGGTACGATCGTGCCGATCAACACCTGCCGCTCGATGATGGTCAGATAGTCGCCGGGCTTTACCCGCGGCAGTGCGGCCCGGGCGTTGGGATCGTTGACGTTGTAGGTGCGAATCTCCCCGCCGGACACTTCGACCAGCCTGATGGTATTGGCCTGGACGTCGGTGCCGACGACCGTGTAGCTGCCGACCTCCTGGCGCATCATCGCGCCCGCCGGCTTCCCGACGTTCGCGGGACGGACAGCCGTGGCCTCGCGGTCTCCTGGAATCTTGGTATTCGGCCCCGACAGGACGTAGCTGGTGCGCTCCTCGTACCAGATGACGATGGTGTCACCGACCTTGACTCGGCCAAAATTCTGCACGCCGTCGCTGACCTTGTGCGTGACGCTGCGACCGTCGGCGGTCGTCAAGGTCAGCATCCGGGTGCGCTGGTCAACGGCGGTCACCTTGGCCTCGCCCGTGGACGACGTCATGGTGGACAGGCCGGTGACCGGCGTGTCGCTCGGAGTCTGTGCCCACGCCCCTCCGGCGGTGGCGAGAGACAGGGCGAGGGCAGTAGCGATCGCGAACCGGTTCGACGGTGTAGGCATTGCACCCTCCATGCACGTTGCAAGGCAAGTCACGGGCGAAGGACAAAGGTGCACCCGGCCGAACATGTGCCCGCGTCCTGGCGCCCGCTGAATTCACGGCGCACAGCCCTGCGACGCGAACCTGTGACCAGACAGGGCTGATCGTCTATCCGAAACCCGAACCAGGCGGACTTGGCGATCAATCATCATCGCCTCCCTGTTGCCCGGCGTTCTTCAGATCCAGTCGATTCCCGGTCCTGCCGCCGACGCCGTGCGGCGGCCGGCCGCACGGCGTCGCGTCGCATTCCACACGTCTTGGTTGTCGTGTATAAGGGACGAGCAGTGCAGAGATTTGCGCACGGCATCTGTATCTCCATTGGACTCGCGACACGCCGGCCCTGACAGGGCTGGGCGTGTCGCGATTTTTTGCAACCGGAGTACCCTGTGTCGGCGGAAAGATCGGGCCAGCGCGTGACGGAGAGCGAACCCAGGGCCGCAACGGGCATGGGGCTTTGCGCGACAGATCCCGCAGATTGGCTGTGACTTGATTTTGTGGTTCGACCTTGATTGATCCAGACACCCTTTCCGGCGTCGTCGTGCTCGGCAGCCTTGCTGTCGCGATCGCCCTGATCGCCGCCCGATACGTCGGCATCGAGCCACCGCCGCCACCCCCGTGTCGCGCGGCCTACTGGCGCTGTTACCTCGCGGTGCGCCGGCCGGACCTCACCCTCGAAGAGTGTTCCCGCATGGGCCGCATGCTGGCCGCTCACGAGATCGCGTGCGGCACCGAAACCATCGCCGGCCGGTTGACGGCGCTCATGGAGCGGTATCCACCCGGGAAGTCGGCGGAATCCTGCAGCCCATAGCCGACGAGAGCCCAGTGGCACGTACCCTCATCGCGGATGAAAACATGACCGGGCTTGCGTAAGCCGGAAGCGACGCAGCGGCTGGCCGGCAATGGTGTACTGTCGACAACCGATGCCGGCCTGAGGGAAGCGCCATGACACTGCAAGGCAAGGCAGCCTATGTCACCGGTGGAGGCCGCGGCATCGGCCGGGGCATCGCCCTGGCGCTGGCGCGCGCCGGCGCCGACATCGCCGTGGCGGATCTGGACATCGACGGTGCCGAGGCCGTCGCGGCGGAAGCACGCGCACTGGGACGGCGGGCCGTCGCGCTGCGCGTCGATGTGACCCGCAGCGCTGACGTCGAGGCCATGGTGCGGTCCACGGTCGACGCGTTCGGCCGGCTCGACATCGCCGTCAACTGCGCCGGCGTGGTCAGCGTCAGTCCGCTGGAGGCGCTTGCCGAGGCGGAGTGGGACCGGGTCCTGGGTGTCAACGCGAAAGGGGTGTTCCTGTGCTGCAAGGCGGCGCTGCCCGCGCTGCGGCGATCGGGCGGCGGGCGGATCATCAACGTGGCGTCCATCGCCGGCAAGCGCGGCTCGCCCAACCTGGCGCACTACTGCGCCTCGAAGTTCGCCGTCGTCGGCCTGACCAGCGCGCTGGCCAAGGAGGTTGCGCGGGACGGGATCACCGTCAACGCGATCTGCCCCGGGATCGTGCGGACCTACATGTGGGACCTGCTGTCGGAGGCCCGGCGCCAGGGCGAGGAGACCGCGGAGGAGGCATGGCAGCGCAGCGTGCTCGGCCTGATCCCGCAAGGCCGACCGCAGACGCCGGAGGACATGGGCGCGCTCGCGGTCTACCTCGCGACGGCGGAGAACCTGACGGGTCAGGCCATCAGCCTGGACGGCGGCATCACCTGAGGCGTTGCAACCACTTGCGGGGTTGCGACCACCGTCATCCCGAGCGCAGTAGTATTGCAGGACGTCGGTGTTGCTGGTGACGGGTCGGACCGCGTCGCTCCAGCGACGCTCTTGCTCTTTCGATGGCACGCCTTGAGCGCCGCTGGAGCGGCGCGGTCCGACCCGTCCCGGAACGGCCGTCCTCTGTCCACCCACCGCAAAGTCATTCGCTGGGCTCAGGGCGACGATAGGGGCAGCCTATCCCCGCAGCACCGTCCCCGCCGTGGCCTCGGTGAGCCGGCCCTGCTCCCAGGTGACGGCGCCGTTGACGAGCGTGTATTCGACGCCCGCCGACGGCATCACGATGCGCTTGGCGCCGCCGGGAAGGTCATAGCGGCGCTCGCCGTGGTTGGTCGAGCCGACCCGGGCTGGATCGAAGATCGCCACATCCGCCGGTACCCCCTTGGCGAGGCGGCCGCGATCCTTCAGGCCGAACAGGTCGGCGGGGTCCGAGGTCAGCTTGCGCACGCCCTCTTCCAGGGTGATGGCTTCCTTTTCGCGCACCCAGGTCCCGAGCAGGTAGGTCGGATAACCGGCATCGCACAGCATGTCGACATGCGCCCCACCGTCGCCCAGCGCCATCAGGATGGCGCGGTTGTTCAGCAGCTCGCGCATGCGGTCCTCGCGCGTGTTCCACGAGGCCATGGTCAGCTCGCACTGCAGATCGTCGGCCAGCACCGTGTCGAGGAAGGCATCGACGCCGTCCTTGCCCTGGTCCGCGGCGATCTGGGCGACGGACTTGGCCTCGAGCGGCTTCAGCGCCGGATTCCGCACGGTGTGGACCACGATGCGCCCCCAGTTGCTGAAGCCCATCGGCTTCCTCAGGTCCTCGCGGAACTGGCTGCGGAAGGCGGGATCGGCATAGACGGCTTTCTGCGCTTGCTTCGACGTGTCCGCGAACACCCGCTTCCACGACGGGAAGGCGGCGAACGAGAACGGATTGTCCATGTTGATCTCGCGGGTCAGCGGCAGCGGCGAAGTCTGCGGCCGCGCCCCCTTGGCGATCATCGGTGCGGCGCGGCGCAACGTGTCGCGCACCGCCTCGGGGATGTCGTCGCGATCGAACAGCGCGATGAACGTCACCGGCCGGCCGCTCTCGGTCAGCAGGAAATCCAGCAGCTCGCATTGATCCTCTTCCAGCACGCCGACCTGGCGGGTGAGCGCGATCTCGATCGCACCCTTGCCGCGCACCTTCAGCGCGTTGGCATAGGCCTTCAGTTCCTCGCGGCTGGCATTGCGGCAGGCCAGCGGCTTGCCTTCGAAACCGATATGCTGGTTGAGCGTCGTGCTGGAGAAGCCCAGCGCGCCGGCATCGACCGCCTCGCCGATCAGGGCCGCGATCTTCGCCGTCTCCTCGGCGTTGGCGGCCCGCTCGATCGAGGCCGCGCCCATGACGTAGTGACGGAACGGCGTCAGCGGCGCGATGAAGGCGAGGTTCAGCGACGGCGCGCGCCTGGCGGCGGCGTCCATGAACTGCGGGAACGTTTCCCAGTCCCAGGTGATGCCCTGGTTCAGCACGTCGAACGGGATGCCCTCGACATTCACCAGGTCGCGCATGGCGACCTCGCGCGTCCCGGGCTTGCAGGGCGCGATGCCGACGCCGCAATTGCCCATCACCACGCTGGTCACCCCGTGCCACGACGAGGGGGTGACCGCGCCGTCCCAGCAGATCTGTGCATCGTAGTGGGTGTGCGGATCGACGAAGCCCGGTGCCACAACCAGCCCGTGGGCATCGATGGTGCGCTTGGCGCCTTCCGTCACCTTGCCGATCTCGACGACCTTGCCGGCCGCGATCGCGACATCGGCCTCGTATCGCTTGGCGCCCGTGCCGTCGACCACGGTGCCGTTCCTGATCACGAGATCGTAGCTCATCGCTTCCTCCCGGGAGACCGTGGTCAAGGTACTACCCCCTGGCGGCCTCCGGCGTATGCGAAATCCACGCACGAGGCATGGCGTAACAGACACCGCGGGTTCGAAATAAATCGGCCCCCGGCTCATCGGAGCCGGGGGCCGCAGCTCGAGTTGCCGCACGCTGCTTCAGCACTGCGGCTTGACGCGGAACTCCACGCGGCGGTCGAGGGCATCGCTCGCATCATCGCGCCCGGTGCCGACCATGGCCTCCCGGGGGCCGACGCCGGTCGCGGTCATGCGGCCGGACAGCGTCGGTGACAGCGTCGTCAGGCGTCCCTGGACCGCTTGCGCGCGCTGTGTCGACAACCGCTCGTTCACGTCGGCAGCGCCTGACGTGCTGGTGTGTCCGCGGACCTCCAGGCAGGTCTTGCGCTGGCTTGCGCGGTCGGCGATCTGGCCCAGCCACATCGGATATTGGCCGCCGCCCTCGCCGGCGATGAATTCCGTGGAGCCGGGCTGGAACAGCAGCTTCACCGCCAGCCGCTGACGCTCCAGCCCATAGTCCACGAGCTGGCCGAATTGCGCCGTCGCCTCCGACTGGCGGCCCATGCGCCGGTTCACCAGGTACAGCCCGTTGAAAACCCGCAGCTGATCGCCTGCGGCGGCAGCGCGCGCGGTTTCGAACTTCGCCAGCGCCTGCTGCAGACGCCCGGCCTCGTACAGCGCCATGGCCTCCTGTACCAGGGCGGCGGCCTGGATGCCGCGCACATACTGCTCCGGGATCGCGTCGCCGACCTTGGTTCCCTGGCAGGTGTTTACATAGCTGCGGATCGCCGGGTCCTCCGACCACACCGGGCTCTGCTGGAAGAAGGCGGCAGGGCTGGCATCAACGCCTTCCAGCTGGGCCCGGGCGACGCTCTTGGCCACGGTGCGGCCGCTCTTGAGATCGGCCATCACCAGGCAGAAGCGATAGGCGACCCGCGGCCCGCTGGTCTGGTTCGATGCATTGACCGCCGTGAATGTGCCGACCATCACCAGTGGTTGCTGTGCGACCGTGTCGGCCGAGAAGGGCACGATGCGATAGTTCGGATAGCGCTGGCGGATCAGGGTCGAGATGCGCGCCCCGATGCGGCGGGTGGCGGCGGACTGATCGCCGGTGACGCCATCGACCAGCGGATCGATCACGACGGTGCGCGTGGTGCCGGCGTTGGCGGCGAGCACGGCGTTGGCGGCATTGTCGACCGCCTGGTCGAACGGAACGATCGGCGGCAACGGCGGTGGCGCCGCGGCAGGCGCGGCGGCCTGCTGCGGCGGCTGCTCGCAGCCGAGCAAGACGATCGGTAGCAGCAGCGCCAATGCTGTGATGGGCACGTATCGAGCGCGCATGATTGTCGACATTTCTCCCTCCGTGATCAGAAGCCTATTGCACTCAAAATGGGAACGCTGGTTCCGGCCGGCTCATCGCTGCCGGTGCGCGACTCCAGTCGCGCGTCTTCGATATTCCCTTCATGACGGGTCACTGAAGTCACGCGCCCCCAGCCATGACTCGACTCCATTCGATCCGGGCATGCTCTCTATCCTCTGCAGTTGCTTCGGAGAAATGCCAGGTCGGCTTCCGACATCGGCTCGCCGATCTGGGCGCGGGCGTTGATGGCGCGGCAGCGCGCGGCCGCCGCGGTGTTGCCGGGCGCGGTCGTCTGGGACTCGCGTCGCTTCTGGTCTTCATCGAACGTGGCCAGGGCCGGAGCGGCCTGCTGCCGCAGCGCCGCCAGTTGAGGTGCCGTCAGATAGCCGGTCTCGGGGTAGCCCTGGCTTTTCTGCCATGCCGCAATCATCTGGCGCGTACGGGATCCGAACACGCCATCGGTTCCTTGCGTATCGAACTTCAGCGCGCTCAGCGCCACCTGCACCTTGCGTCGGTCGACGTCGGACAGCTTGAGTGCCGCCTCTGCCGCTTCAGCCTGTTTCTTGGCCTCGGCGTCGGCCTTGAGCCTGGCGTCCGCCTCCGCCTTTTCGCGGGCTGCAGTTTCTGCCCTGGCTTTCTCGTCTGCCGCGCGCTGCGCAGCCTCTTCGTCCCGTCTCCGTCTTGCGTCCTGTTCCGCCTTCTCTCGCTCGGCCCTGGCCTTGGCTTGTTCGTCGGCCTTTCGCCTCGCGTCCGCGGCGGCCGCCTGCTCGGCTTCGATTCTCGCCTTCTCCGCTTCAGCCCGCCGGCGTTCTTCGTCGGCGCGTCGTTGCGCCGCTTCGGTCGCCTGTCGCTCCTGGTCGGCCTTCCGCCGCTCGTTCTCCAGCGCCAGGCGTTCCTGCTCTGCCTTGCGCCTGGCAGCGTCCTCGGCGGCCAGCCGCTCCTGTTCGCTTTTGCGCCGGGCCTCCTCTTCGCCCTTGGCACGGGCTGCCTCGGCTGCTTTGCGGTCGGCCGCGATCCTTGCCGCCTCCGCTTCCTGGCGTGCGCGTTCCTCATCGGCGCGGCGCTTCGACTCCGCCTCCGCCAGGCGTTGCTGCTCGGCTCTCCGTTGCGCATCCTCAGCGGCGAGACGCTCCGCGTCGGTCTTGCGCCGGGCTTCCTCCTCCTGCTTCGCACGTTCCGCCTCGGCGGCCCGCCGTTCAGCCTCCGCCTTTTCGGCCCGGGCCTTTTCTTCGGCCGCCTTGCGCGCCTCTTCCTGCTGCCGCCATTGGGCCGCCAGCTCGGCCTGGCGCTGCTCGGCGCGGCGTAGCGCCTCCTCGACGGTTTCGGTTGGTTGGAAAAACACGACGTAGGCGCCGGCGCCAACCAGGCACAGCACGACGGCCGCCGCCGCGACCCACAGGCGGCTGCGGCCTTTGCCCCGCGGTGCGTCGACCGCAATCGCCGGTTCCGTCTGTTGGGCCGGCGCTCGTGCCAGCGGCGCACGCCTCGGCGGCGAGCCATCCGCGAGAATGCGGCGCCAGTCGGCAATCGACTGCGGCCGGTCAACGGCCTTGAGCGACAGGCCGGCATCGATGGCCGCCAGAAGGCCGGTCGAGTAACGACCTTTGCCCGCCTCGGCCGCCGGCACCATGTCGCCCTCGGCCATTCGTTCGATCGCACTGGGCGGCCGGCTGCCGGTAATGCAATGATACAGCGTCGCCGACAGCGCATAGATGTCGGTCCACGGGCCCTGGTCGCCCGAAGCCACCTGCTCGAAGGCGGCATAACCTGGCGTGTACACGGCTGTCAGAGCCTTGAAGCGGCCTTGCAGCGCCACTCGCGACGCCCCGAAATCGATCAACGTCGGCCGCCCGAGGGCATCCATCAAGATGTTGTCAGGCTTGATATCGCGATGCAGGAAGCCCGCCTCGTGCACCTGTTCCAACCCGTCGAGCAGCGGGTACAGCAGCTGATCGATGACCAGCTCCGGCAAGCGGCCTGCGCGCTTGAGGCGAGCGTCCAAGGTCTCACCCTGGACCAACGCCATCACCATGTAGGCTGTGCCGTAAGCCTCCAGATAGTCGAACACATCGACGACGCCGGGGGCGTCCGTCAGCCGGGCCAGCGTCCTGGCCTCGTCAAGAAAGCGCTCGCGCCCCCAGCGGAAATCCTCGGCGACATGTGTCGAGCGCGGCAGCACGGAGAAATCGGGCCGGCGTACCGCGAAGCTGGCCGGGAGGTACTCCTTGACCGCGACCTGGCGGTCGAGCTGGGTGTCAACGGCGCGGTAGGTGATGCCGAAGCCGCCCTGACCCAGAACCGACACGATCTTGTATTTGCCGACGCGCGTATCTGGCGCGAGCGTGGTCAGGTCGACGTCGGTCCGCGTGTCGACGTTCCCGGAACCGGGATGCTGCGGCGGTTTCGGTGATTGGATCTCTCCGACCACGTCCCGAGTGCCCCTATCCCGGATTTTCTAATACGCCATTTTCCTCCGTTTGCATGGCAGGGGCAAGGCCCTTCGCGGGCGTTGTCCCTCTGCGAGCGAGAACACGTCGAAGTATAAGGAATGATTATACATGCCGATTCTTCAGAAAGACGTCTTGCCCAGGCCACAATCCGAGTGGAAGCCGCGAGGGCTGCGCGCAGCAGATGGCGAATCTGTCATCCCGAGCGTAGCGAGGGATCTAGGAGCGGTGCCTAGATCCCTCGCTGCGCTCGGGATGACAGATGGTGTGGCAGCGCAGTTCTGCGTTGTATGCGAATGCCCTGCGTCGGGCGGGAATTCGCCGTCGTCGTCAAGAGCGCGCTGAACGATCTGGGTATGGCCATGGCGCTGGCCAGGACCTATGTTCGGCACCGGAGGTCAAGGTGCAGCTCGCTTCCCGAACCTACGATGGCGACAGCGTTGCGGCCATCCAGGAACTCTATCACAGCAACGGCTGGACCGACGGGCTGCCGATCGTGCCGCCGACGGCCGACGCGGTGCAGGCCTGCCTCGAGTGGGCGATGATGCCGCCCGACCAGCTCGTCGGCGTCGAACCGGTGCGCGGGCTCGCCATCACCGCCGAGAAGCTCGCCGTCAACGCCGTCATGGCCGGCTGCCTGCCGATGCACTTCCCGGTCGTGGTCACGGCGTGGACCGCGATGATGCAGGACGAATTCCTGATGCACGGCGCCACGGCCAGCACCGGCGGCTGCGCGGTGCTGGTCGTCCTGAACGGACCGATCCGTCTGGAGATCGGCGCCAGCGGCACGTTCAATGCGCTGGGCAACAGCGACCGTGCCACCGCCGTCATCGGCCGTGCCGTGCGGCTCTGCCTGATCAACCTGATGGACGTACGGCCCGGCGTCATCGATCGCTCGACCCTGGGGCACCCCGGCAAGTTCAGCTATTGCCTCGCCGAGGACGAAGAGGACTCGACCTGGCTGTCGCTGTCCGAGCAGCGCGGCCTGCCCCGGGAGGCGTCGGCAGTGACGGTGATGGCGGCGGGAGCCCCGCGCCAGATCATGAACGAGTGGACGACCAGGCCGGAAGAGATCCTCGAGACCTTCGCGGCGGAGATGCGCGCCAATCTGCGGCACTATTCGATCCACGCCGGCAACTACGCGATCATCGTGCCCAAGCAGTTGCGCGATCACCTGCAGGGCGCGGGCTGGACCAAGACCAGGATCGCCGAATTCATCCATGAGCGAGCGCGCATCCATCGCCGCGAGTGGGCCGACGTCGGCAAGGGCGCGGTCGTGCGCGATCGCGGCGACAGCGTCTATCCGGCGATGGAGTCGCCCGACCAGCTGCTGGTGATCGCCGCCGGCGGGCCGGCCGGCGGCTTCGGCGCCATCATCCCGCCATGGCTCGGCAACAAGAGCCACGCCGTCACGTTGCCGATCGGCGCTTGCGTCGATTGCGGGCCGCCATAGAAGCAAGAGGCCGTCATGACCTTCCACGTTCTCGATCCCACGGCCGAAAAAGCCCCGCCCGTTGGCAAGCCTGCCCCGCGCCTGGACACGCTCGAGGGCAAGACGGTCGGCTTCATTTCCAACGGCAAGGAGGGGACCAAGGGGTTCTTCGCCCATCTCGACCGCTTGTTGCGCGAGGAGCACGGCGTCGCCGCGGTCGTGAGCCGCACCAAGTCGAACTACAGCGCGCCCGCGGACCCGCACATCGTCGCCGAGATCAAGGGCTGGGATGCCGTCATCTCGGGCATAGGAGATTGAGGCAGCTGTTCATCGTGCAGTCTGCACGACGCTGTAACCGCTGAACGCCACGGGGTTCCTGCCCTGGCGGTCATGACCACCCGTTTCGTCAGCGCCGCCGAAATGATGGGCCGCGTGCTCGGCATGCCCGGGTACGCATTCGCCGTGATCGACCACCCGGTCAGCAGCGCGACTGACGATGACCTCAGCCTGCGCGCGAAGGCCGCGCTCGCCCAGGGATGCAAGCTCTTGCTGAAGGCCTGAAGCGCCCGGACGCACATCCTGGCCAGGGCAAGACTACCGGTGCGATCTCGTCGTCCTCTTATGTCCGATGTGTCAACAGCCCGGGCACATTTTTTCTGCGCGCCGCAGGGAGCGGGGCGTGAGGGGAGGCGTGGCGGCGCTGCATGGGTCTGGGAGCAGGAGTAGCTGCGACGGTCGATCGATCTCTGATGCGTG
>Ga0187894_10005270_pt1 | contig 13329 bp, 6 predicted proteins | sample GBC1701081metaG_FD_136650 | JGI IMG/M metagenome (GOLD analysis project Ga0187894, IMG submission 136650) | White microbial mat communities from a lava cave in the Kipuka Kanohina Cave System on the Island of Hawaii, USA - GBC170108-1 metaG ... | reverse complement strand
TGATTGACGTAATCGTTGAGCGCGGGCGAGAAGAAACCGTAGGCTTCGAAGTGATGGCGCGTGATGGCTTCGGAATTGAGCGCGTCAATCACCGTCGGCATAATCGCGATCACGCGCTCGTCAACCGCTCCGACCAGCCACGTCGTCCATCCGCGCTTCGATCCGCCTGAAACCACGAACTGATCAACCTTGAATTTGCCACCCGCGTCGCTGGCCAGGAATTCCTGAATGGCGTCCATCGCCTTCACGCCGCTTTTGACCATCGCCAATCGCACCAGCCATTCGTCGTCCTTCGTCGAGAAATGTTTGACGCGCGTGTAGGCGATCAGGTCGTCTTCGGAACGGCGTTTGTCTTTGGAGTCGGTGAAGAAGAGCGGCTGATTCGGAACCTGTCCAAGCTCGGCCACCACCGAGTTCGATTCGAGGGCGAACATCGCCACGCGTTCCGGGATCGCCGCCGGAGCCTTGTCGTTATTGCTTCCGCCGCCGATGAAGAGCAGAGCTTTATTTGTCGTCGCGTTGTCGGGTTTGACGATCGTCAGCCAGTGCTTCCAGACCGGGCGGTCAACGTCTTTTTCGCTGCGCCACTGCTGCGAGGTCAACTCGATGACGAAGCCCGTGTAGCCTTCGCCCGGTGCCGTATTGACCAGCTTCCACGAGTAAGCCGGATCGGGTTTCGCGACGTAGCGGTCGAGCGCGGTCTGTTGAGCGCTAACGGAAACAACGGCCAGCGCGATCACCGCCACGCACAGAGCCGTTTGGAGAAATCGGCGAGAGAGTCGATTGTTGAGAGGATTCATATCACAGCGCCTCCGCGATGGCCTCGCACACGTAATCCATGTTCTTCTCGTTGAGCGCCGCCACGCAGATGCGGCCGCTGCCTACGATGTAGATGCTGTATTCGTCGCGCAACCGGTCCACGGCCTTACGTGACAGGCCCGAGTAGGAGAACATTCCACGCTGGCGCTTGATAAAACTGAAATCCTGCTCGACGCCTTTTTCTCGCAGCCGGCGGACAAACAGGTCGCGCATCCGGTTAATGCGCTCGCGCATCCCGGTGAGTTCGCCCTCCCAGCGGGCGCGCAGTTCGGCGTCGGCGAGCACGGCCGCGACGATCTGTCCGCCGTGTGAGGGCGGGCTGGAGTAGTTGGTGCGGATGACTCGCTTAACCTGGCTGCGGACACGCTTCGACTCCTCCTCGTTTGCCGTCAAAACCGTCAGCGCTCCGACGCGTTCCCGGTACAAGTTGAAGGATTTCGAGAACGAGTTGGCGATCACGCAGGGAATACCGGCATCGGCGAATGCGCGCACGGCGAATGCGTCGGCCTCAATGCCCTCGCTGAAGCCTTGATAGGCGAAGTCGAGGAACGGGATCAGCTCGGCGCTCTGGAAGAGGTCTACCAACCTCATCCATTCCTCACGGCTCGGATCAACTCCGGTCGGGTTGTGGCAGCAGGCGTGCAGCAGGACGATGCTGCGGGCGGGCAATCCCTTGAGCGTGTCGAGCATGGAGACGAAGTCGAGGCCATGCGTCTCGGGGTTGTAGTACGGATAGGTATTGACGGCGAACCCGGCGGCCTCGAAAAGAGCGCGGTGATTCTCCCAACTCGGGTTGCTGATCCAAACTTGAGATGCGGAAAAGAACCGTTTCAGGAAGTCCGCGCCCACCTTGAGCGCGCCGGTCCCGCCGATAGTCTGTACCGTCACGGCGCGCGCGCCGGCTATCACGGACGAGTCCGCGCCGAAAAGGAGCGCCTGTACCTGTTGATTGAAGGCGGGAATGCCGTCAATCGGCATGTAATTCTTGGTGTCTTCTTTCGCCCGCCACCGCTCCTGGGCCTCGCGGACGACCTGTAGGATCGGGACCTTGCCCGCGCCGTCCTGATAGACGCCCGCCCCAAGGTTCACCTTCTTCGGGTTCGTGTTGTTATTGAAGGCTTCGGTCAGCCCAACAATCGGGTCGGGTGGAGCCAGCTCGATCTGCGCAAATGGAGAAGCTTGCATCGTAATCATTATTTTCCTTTTCAATTGAATTAGCCGCATCGAGAATGAAACGTTTGTAGTCCCGCCTTTGAAATCGCGAAATGTCTTCTCAAGACGCTTCCGCCTCGGCAAAGGACTACGAACTTCTTTTCTTGAACTTTATAGCTGGCCCATCTTACTGCGTCTTCGGGAGGAGTGGGAAGTTTCTTGTGGGCAGAGCTTTCATAATCCGCTAAGCGGTCAGGCGAAGATTTTGAGGTATTTCCATTTTCCATTTTCCATTTTCCATTTTCCATTTGTCATTTGTCATTGCCGGAACCGCACGAGGCGCCGCTAGGCGTCCTCTTTGATCAAGAGCATTTTGACAACAAAGTCTAAATCAGACCACACAAGATTGGGACAAGAATTCACCACGGATTTTCACGGATGCGACGGATTAACACGGATCATCCGTGCCGATCCGTCGCATCCGTGAAAATCCGTGGTGAATTCTTGTCCCAATCTTGTGTGGTTCGATTTAGTATCGCTATCGGATCACTCGCTCCGAAGCGCGGCCATAGGATCAACCTTCATCGCCTTTCGGGCAGGGAAGTAACAAGCCAGCAGCGCCACCAACGTCAGCAATAGCGCAACGCTTGCAAACGTCAGGGGATCGGATGCGCTGACGCCGAAGAGCAGGCTCGCCATCCAGCGGGTCAGCGCAAATGACGCGACCAGACCGATGGCCACGCCGCCGAGCGTCAGCGCGAGGCCCTGTCCGACAATCAGCTTGAGGATGTCGCGCCGCCCCGCGCCGAGCGCCACCCGCACGCCGATCTCGCGAGTGCGCTGGCTGACCGCGTACGAGATGACGCCGTAAATCCCCACTCCCGCCAGCGCGAGCGCAATCGCCGCGAACAGTCCGAGCAGCAGCAGGTTGAAGCGGCGCGGCGCCAGGGAGCCGGCGACAATCTCTTCCATCGTTCGCACGCCATAGACCGTCTGGTCTTTGTCAACCGCCCAGATTTCGGCTTTCACCGCCGCAACCAGGCTCAGCGGATCGCCCGTGGTACGGATGAAGAGCACGCGCGGTCTGGCCCATCGCTGATGCTCTTGCGTGAGCGGCGTGTAAAGCTCCGGCAGCGAATCGGCGTTCAACCCCGCTTGACGAATGTCGCCGACCACGCCGACCACCGTCAGCCAGCGCGTATTCGCCCGGCGCGAGCCGAACGTGAAGCGTTTGCCGACCGGGTTTTCGTCGCCCCAGTAACGACGCGCCAACGCCTGGTTGATGACGACGGCTGGCGGCGCCTGGGCGTTGTCTTGCGCCGATAGCAGGCGTCCTGTTAGTAGCGGGACGCCCAGCGTGCGGAAGTAGTCCGGGCTGACGACGCGATTGTTGGCGAGTTGGGGTTGGCCCGGCGGCGGGTCGGGTTTGTCTTCGATGATGATGTAGGAACGTATTCCCGGTGTCACGATGGGCGTGGCGGTAACGACGCCGGCGGCTTCGACGCCGGGCAAGGCTTGCGCGCGATCAATCACTTGTTGATAGAAGTTTGCGACGCGCGCCTGATCCCGCGCCTTGTCATCTGATATTTCGACGCGCAGCGTCAGCAGCCCTTCGGGGTTGAATCCCGGATCAACGTTCTGCAGCCGAATGAAACTCCTGATGAGCAAACCCGCGCCGACCAGCAACACCAGCGACAACGCTATCTCGGCAATCACCAGCAGCCCGCGCAAACGATGTCCCCCCGCGCCCGCAAACCCGCGCCCGCTTTCCTTGAGTGTGCGCTGCAAATCCGGCCTGGAGATTTGCAGAGCCGGAGCCAGACCGAAGAACACCCCCGTCAGGCAGGAGACGCCGAGCGTGAAACCGAGCACTCGCCAATCGAGACCGACTTCATCCAAACGCGCAATTACGCCCGGCCCCGCGGGCCCCGCGGAGTTGATCAGTTTCAACGCCTTGACGCCCCACATCGCGAGCAGCAACCCGAGCGCGCCTCCGCATAACGCGAGCAATGCGCTTTCAGTCAACAACTGACGGATCAACCGCCGGCGTCCCGCCCCCAACGCCGCGCGGACGGCCAGCTCTTTCTCGCGCCCCGCCACGCGCGCCAGCAACAGGTTGGCGACGTTCGCGCAGGCTATAGCCAGGACGAAGGCCACCGCGCCCAACAGCACAAACAACGCCTGCTTGAAACCACTCACCATGTGTTCTTGCAGCGAAACCGCGCTGAAGCCGAGATCGGTGTTGCTCTCCGGATAAGCCTGCGCGAGGTTCTGCGCGATGACGTTCAATTCGCTTTGCGCCGCGGCGAGCGTCACGCCGGGTTTGAGCCTCGCAATGGCCCTCAGGAAGAAGGAAGTGCGAGCGCTCGCGGCGCTCGCTCCGAAAGCCATCGGCGCCCAAAGCTCCGCGCCTTTTTCGGGGAAATCGAAGCCGGGCGGCATCACGCCCACGACTGTGTAGCCATGATCGTCGAGCGTGATCGTTTGGCCGATGACGTTGGCCTGAGCGCCGAAACGCCTCTGCCACAACGCGTGGCTCAAGATCACGACGCGCGGCGCTCCATCGCGATCTTCGGCCTCGGTGAAGACGCGCCCGGCGATGGGCTGCGCTTTGAGCAACGGGAAGAGCGCGGCGGAGACCTGCTGGCCTCGCAAGCGTTCCGGCTCGCCCGCGCCCGTCAGGTTGAAATCGTGCGAAACGAAGGCGGCGATCCGCTCGAAAGACTTGCTCTGCCGGCGTAGATCGAGATAGCCGGCCGGAGTGAGTTCAAAATTGCCTTCCCGCTTCGTGTTCCGATGCCAGACGAGCGCCAGTTGATCGGCCTCCGGATAGGGGAGCGGGCGCAGCCAGACGGCGTTGGCGACGCTGAAGATCGTCGTGTTGGCGCCGATGCCTAGCGCCAGCGTCAACACGGCGATGAACGTGAACACAGGCGTTTTGAGCAACAAACGCAAACCGTAACGCAGGTCTTGAAACATAATCTTCCTCCATACCATGATTGCCTCACGCTGTAGGGCGGGTCTACAATCAAGCTGTCATAACGAACAACTTTATAATCGGCCTCGCTACTCACGCCGCAGCGCGACCAGCGGATCAACCTTGCTGGCGCGCAATGCTGGGAGCAAGGCCGCCAACAGCGCGGCCGCCGCCAGCGCCACTACACTCATCCCCAATGACACCATGTCAAATCCGACCAACCCTTCAAAGGCGGAAGCCATCAGCGCGGAAACACCTGCCGCCAACATGCATCCGGCGGCTGACCCAACGGTGGCGAGGCGTAACCCGCGCGCCAGCACCATGCGAATGATGTCTATGCGGCGCGCGCCCAGCGCCATCCGCACCCCGATCTCCTGGACGCGCTGGCTGACGGTGAAGCTGAGCGCGCCGTAGATTCCGGCACAGGCAAGGATCAAGGCGAATAATCCGACTGCGCCGGATGCGCGCAGCCCGATGACGAAATCGTCGGTACCACGCTCCGCCACCAACTCCGTCAGCAGTCGTGGCTGGCGAACCAGCGCCTGGCCGTCCGTCTGCGCGATGAGCTGGCGGATGGCAGGGACCAATGCCGGCGCCTCGCCGTCCGCGCGTATCAGCAGCGTCGCGCGGTGGAACGTCAACGATGGCTCGTCTGTCTTGAGCCTGAAAAGCGTTTCCGTAGAGAAGGGAAGCCACAGATGCGAGAACCGCGGCTCGGCCAGATAGGTGTACTTCGCGTTGCGCGTCACGCCGATGACCTCCACCGGCTGTCCCGTTCGGTCCGGGATGAATTGCCTGCCCAGCGTGTTCGCCGGCGTCTCGTTGGGCCAGAGGGCGCGCGCCAGTTCTTCATTCACGATGGCGACGCGCGCATTGGCGTCGGCGCCGCGGAAGTCCCGCCCGGCCAGCAGCGGCGTTTTCAACAGCCCGAAATAGCCCGGCCCGGCGAGGTTGATGAAACCGCCATCCCGGCGGCCGTCCGGCGCTTTGATGCTCGTATACACAGAGCGGCCGGAGAAAGGGCTCCACATCGCCAGCGCCGCGCCTTGCACGTCCGGCCTGGCGCGGAGCCGCTGTTCAAGCCCGGCAAAGAAGTGTCCGGCCTCGGCCTCCTGATATGCGGCCTGCGGCAGGTGAAGTTCCACGGCCATCACGCCGCCGGGATCGAATCCCATCTCGATCCGGGTCGCGCGCTGCAAGCCTCGCAGGAAAAGTCCGGCCGTGGCCAGCAGAACCAGCGAGGCCGCAATCTGCGCCGCGACGAAGGCGTTGCGCGCATTCAGCCGTCGCACACGTCCGAAGAACCTCGGCTCGCCTTTGAGCGTGGAAACAATGTCCAGGCGCGAGGTCTGTAACGCGGGGGCGAGCCCGAAAAGCAATCCCGTCGCCAGACAAAGCGCGGCCACCATGCCCACCACGCGCGGGTCAATGGTGAAATCAACTCCGATGCTTTCCATTCCGGGCAGAAGATAGCCCGCCGCCAGCGCCCGGCTGACCCAGTGCGTCAGCAGCAGACCCACCGCGCCCGCCATGCCAACCAGCAGCAGACTCTCGGCGCTCAGCAACGCGACCACACGGCGCCGTTGCGCCCCTAGCGCCAATCGCACCGCGATCTCCCGCCCGCGCTCCGCTCCGCGCGCCAATAACAAACTCGCCAAGTTCGCGCATGCGGTGGCCAACACCAGCAGCGCCAGGAACGAGAGCAGGCTGAAGGCGAGAGTGAATTCCGCCCGCCGGTCGAGCGGAAGGCGAGTGGCTGATTCCGGGAAGACGGCAAACGCCGGCGCGCGCCCGCGCCCGTCATCTTTCAGATTCTGCGGCCAGTACCGCGGATATGACTCGCGCAGACCGGCCTGCAAAGCCTGAAGCTGACTGCGCGCCTGCTCGATAGTGGCGTCCGAGCGCAATCGCGCCAACACTTCCAGCCTCCGCGAAGCCCGCCGTTCTGTCGGGTCGTCCGGCAGGGGAAGATAGACTTCGGGCTCCAGCGGCTGCTGAAAGGCAAGCAATCCCTGCGGCGCCACGCCGATCACCGTGCGCGGTTTGCCGTCCAGTTTGATCGTCTTGCCGATGATCGCCGGGTCGCCATTGAAGCGGCGTTGCCAGGCGACGTAACCGAGTACGGCCGTGTCTGGCTCGCGCTCGTTCGGCGCAAAGCCGCGGCCAAGTAACATCGGCGCGCCGAGCAGAGTGAAGTAGTTCTCCGAGACGCTGCCGCCGAGCAGCGCCCGTGCGCCAGCCTCGTCCGTAAAATTGACCTCGTCGAAACTGTAAGCCAGCGCGTCCGCGAAAGCGGCGACATGCCGGCGGATTTCGATCACGTCCGGGTAGAACAATCCCGCGTACTGGCGCCCACTGGCGGGATCGCCCGTGACATAGACGGCGGCCAGACGCTCAGGCGCCTGCACGTGTTTGGGCGGACGCAACAAAACCGCATTGATGACGCTGCCGACGATGATCACGGGCAGCATGCCAAGCGTCAGCGAGATGATCACCACGGTCGTGAAGGCAGGCCTCTTCCACAGCGCGCGCCATCCATAGCGCAGGTCTTGAAACATTTCATCCTCCAATCTTCCGATTGCGGATTGCGGATTGCGGATTTGAAGAGCAATCCGAGCCATTTGCCCGATTTTGTACGGTCGGTTGGCTGAGCAGTTTCCGGGCAATGTCAAATCTCAAATCTCAAATGACAAATGGAAAATGCTCTTCCTCCCCGATCTTGTGATTTACTGCCGGTAGGCGTTCAAGGGCTCAAGGACGGACCACCCTCCCGCCAGTCGCTTCCCAGGCATCCATGCCGCCCTGCAGCGCGCCCGGAGCCTCATATCCGGCCTGCGAAAATAAGAGCGCCGCACGGGCGCTCGTGTGTTCCGCCGCTCAGGTGCAGTAGCTGATCAATCGCTTGTCGCGCGGCAACTTCGGAAATTGGCCGGACTCGATTTGTGGGAGCGGCAGATTGATCGCGCCCGCGATGTGCGCTCGGCGATAGTCTTCGGCGGAGCGCACGTCGACAATGACGGCTTGCCTGGCCGCCACCAGGCGCTTCAACTCCTCGGGGATGATGCGCGGCATCTTGTTCTCGAGTTCATGCGCGCCATGATCGTGCCCCGTCGTTGGCGCATTCGGCTGCTCGGCCCGGCTCCCCGATGTCGCCGGCGCCGGCGTTGTGGGCGCCGGGACGGGTGGAGGAGCGTTGCCCGTACATGCGACACTCAGGCAGGCGCTCAGCGCCCCAAAGATGGCCCAAAAGACGGCCAAAAAGACGGATTGATTCCTCGGCTTTATTTTGCTTCTCACTTGCTGTTCACTCTCCGATCATCTCTTTCAAGATGGAATTGTGTTCCGCGTTACTGGTTGGATTTCGAGAAAAGACGTTTTCTTGAACGCTATAACACGGAAAGCAAACCACTGTCCACGAAGAGGCCCGCAAGCTTGTGCGAAGCCAAAGCTGGTAACCAATGCGCCCGCGCTATTCGCGCCGGAGCGCGACGATCGGATCGACTTTTGTCGCTCGCCGCGCCGGCAGGTAACAGGCCGCGAGCGCCACGGCGACCAGGGCGAAGGTGATGGCGCCCATCGCCACCGGATCGCGCGTGGGCAAGGCGGGGATCGCCGACGCCAGGAAGCGGGCCACGGCGTAAGCGCCGCCGAAGCCGAGCAGTGCGCCCAACAGGATCAGGCGCGCTCCTTTGCCCAATACCAGCCGGAGCACGTCGAGCGTTTGCGCGCCGAGCGCCATGCGGATTCCGAATTCACCGGTGCGTTGAACGACGGAGTACGAGATCACGCCGTAAATCCCAATGGCCGCCAATGCGAGTCCAATCGCGGCGAACGCGCCGAGCAGAGAGCCGAGTAGCGAGACGCTTCCCAGGCTCTGCTCCACCAGGCCGCGCGCGGCTCGGATCCGGTGCGCCGGCAAAGCGGGATCGAGTTCGGCGACGGCGGCGCGCAAAGCGTTCGTGAGCGCTTCCGGCGACGCGGAAGTGCGCAACGCGATGTTCACGCTGCCCAAGGGCGATTGCGCCAGCGGCCGAAAATATTGAAGGCGCGTGTAGGGTTCGCCAAGGCTCGCGGGGAAACCTACGTCGTTTACGACGCCGACGACTTCCCGCCAGTTCCGTTGGTTGAGATTCGGGCTGCCGATGCGTTTGCCGATCGGGCTTTCGTTGGGCCAGAAGCGTCGCGCCATCGTTTCATTAATAATGACGACTGCAGGACGGTCGGCGGCGTCGGCGGATGTGAATGCGCGGCCCGTAAGCAAGCGGATTCCGAGCGTATCAAAGTATCCGAGACTTACCGGTTCCTGGAAGACTTCCGGGTATTGGCCTGGCGCCGGTTCAGGCCGGCCTTCGACTATGAAGCCTCCGCTGCTGTTAAAGCCCCAAACCGGTTGCGAAGCGGAAAACGCGACCCGTTCGACGCCTGGCAGCGCGGCCAGACGTTCTTCAAGCCGCTGGTGGAAGGCTCTTCGCTGGTCATCATTCGTATACTTTGTCCTTGGCAGGCTGATTTCCGCCGTCACCAGTCCATCCACGCGCCAGCCGGGATCGAGATTGGCGAAGCGTTGCAGTCCGCGCAGGAAGAGACCGGCCCCGGTGAGCAGAATCAACGCGAATGCGACTTCACCAACAATCAGCCCGTTTCGCAAGCGTTGATGCGAACGGCCCGCGCTCGATCCGCGCACGTTTTCCCTCAGAGCCTGGTTGACATCCGCGCGCGACGCCAGCCAGGCCGGAACTGCGCCGAAGATCAGGCCGGTCAGCACGGAACAGAGCAGCGCAAAACCGAAGACTCTGAAATCGAGCGTCACTTTCGCGCCGGGCAATTCGCTGAAGACACGGCGACTGATGAACCCGACGCCCCACATCGCGAGCAGCAGGCTGAGCGCGCCGCCGATGAGCGAGATGATGAGACTCTCGATGAGCGATTGCCGCAGCAACCGGACGCGCCCGGCGCCGAGCGCGGCTCGAACGGCAAATTCTCGGGCGCGGGCCGCCGTGCGAGCGAGCTGCAGATTGGCGAGGTTGGCGCAGCCGATGAGCAGCACGAAGCCGGCCAGTCCGAACGTGAACCACATGACCTTGCGGTTGATCTCGCTCGACATTGACAGATACAACGGTTCGAGACGCAAGCTCTCGTTCTGATTCTGAGAAGTCTCTTTGGTGATGGCCGCGGCGAGCGCCTTCATCGCCTGATCGGCCTGCGCGAGCGACACGCCGGGTTTCAGACGCGCGAAGGCTCGCAGCCAGTTGCTGTCGCGGCTCCGACGCCCCTCCGCGTTGAACGCCAGTGGACGCCACACATCAACCGCGCCCCACAGCATCGGGTGATCGAAACCCGGAGGCATCACGCCGACGACCTTCACCTCCCGCCCGTCCAATCGAAGCGTGCGCCCAAGAACGTTCGGATCGCCGCCAAAACGCCTCATCCAGAAACGGTCGCTGATGACGACGACAGGACCGGCGCCGACCCGTTCGGCGGTTTCATGATCTTCGGGAGTAAAGACGCGCCCCAGGGCCGGCTGAATGCCCATAGATGGGAAGAAATCGGCTGTTGCGGCGAGGCCTTGCAAACGCTCGGCAGGCTCTCCCTCCTCGGCGAGATTTGGGCTTATGAAGGTATAGGCGACCATCTTCTCGAAGACGTTGTTCTTCTCGCGTTGATCGAAGAAGTTCCCCGGCGAATGCGGCCAGCTCTGCGAATGTATTGAAGTGCGAAAAACACGCACGAGCTGGTCCGATTGCGGATAGGGAAGCGCGCGAAACAGATAGGTGTTGAGCACGCTGAACATCGCCGTGTTGGCCCCGATGCCGAGCGCCAGCGTCAGCGCGGCCACGACGGTGAAGCCTTTATCCTTGAGCAGCATTCGCAAGCCGATACGCAAGTCTTGAAACATTTCGTCCTCCGATTTTTTGGTTGCAAGGATCACGGGTTGTCATCCTTACGCTTGTCATCCGGCTTCACTCGGCTCGCAACGCGGTTACCGGATCGACTCTGGTGGCTCGACGCGCCGGGATGAAGCACGCGGCCAGCGCGACCGACGCCAACAGCAGAGTGATTGCCACAAGCGTCGCGGCGTCGGTCGCCTCCACGCCGAAGAGCAACCCCGACATCAGGCGGGTCAGCGCCAAGGAAGCGGCCAATCCGATCGTCACTCCGGCGACGGCCAGGATCATGCCCTGCCTCATGACCATGTTCATCACGTTGCGGCCTCGCGCGCCGAGCGCCATGCGGATGCCGATCTCACGCGTCCTTTGGGCGACCACGTAGGACATCACGCCATAAATGCCGACGGCCGCCAGCAATGCGGCCAGCGCCGCGAAGCCCGCCAGCAAGGCGGTCGTGAACCGCTGCGGCGCGATCAGCTCGGAGACCTGCGCTTCAAGAGCCTTGAACGAATGGATCGGCTGGTTTCTGTCTATCGCCGCAAGCCCGGCGCGAATTGGAGCGGCCAGCTTCATCGGATCATCCGATTGCGCGCGAACCACCAGCGACATCGACCACCAGTTCTCCTGCAAGTAAGAGAAGTACATGTGCGGGAACGGCTCGCGGCTGAGAGTCCAATACTTCGCCCCTCCGACGACGCCGACGATCTGGCGCGATGACGTCCCCGTCCCGCGGCTGAATTCGCCATTGATGTGTTTGCCGATCGGATCTTCGCCGGGGAAATAACGCTGAGCGAACGTTTCGTCAATGATCACGACCGGCTGCGCCCCTTTCACGTCGCGGTCGGTGAAGAATCGTCCGGCGCGCAAGCCGATTCCCATCGCCTTGAAGTAATCGGCGCTGACTTGATTGATTTGCGCGGATGGGCGCCGCTCCGGAGGAAGTGGCGGATGTTCGTCAATGCTAAAAGAGAATGACGCGTTCAAGCTGTTTATGATCCCGGCGTAACGCGCTCCGGGAATCGCTGAGACCCTTTCGAGCAATCCCGTATAAAAGGCGTTGACCTGCGAAACCTCTTTGTATCGCGCGCCTGAGGGATCAATCTGCGCGGTCAGGACGCCCTCCGGCTCGTATCCCGGATTGACGTGGGCCAGACGCCAGAAGCTCTTGACCATCAATCCGCCTCCGACCAAAACCACCATGGCCAGCGCGACTTCGGCGACGACCAGCGCCGAGCGAAGCCGGTTGCGCGTCCCGGCCGTTCTTCCGCCTTCTTTCAACGCTTCGTTGAGATCGACTTTCGAAAGCTGCAGCGCGGGGATGAGGCCGAAGAGGATGCTGGTCAACAATGAGAGCGCGAAGGTGAAGCCGAGCGCCACGGTATCGATCTTCAACATCGCGACCCGCGAATTTGCATTGGCCAGATATTCAGGCAGCCCGCTCGCAATAAACTTGACTCCCCAATTCGCCAGAAACAGTCCGAGCGCGCCGCCGGCAAGGGCCAGCATTACGCTTTCGACCAGCAACTGGCGCGCGACGCGTAACCGGCCCGCGCCCAGCGCCGAGCGGATCGCCAGCTCTTTGCGGCGGATCGAGCCGCGAGCCAGCAACAGGTTGGCTATGTTTACGCAGGCGATGAGCAGCACGAATCCGACTGCGGCGACCAACAGCAGCAGCATCGGACGAACCTCCTTCGTCAAGATCGCCTGAAGAGGATCGAGTCCCGCGTGTACTTCTGAGTTGGTGTTGTTGCGAAACTCGCGTGCAATTGTCTCGGCCTCGGCGCCGGCCTGCGCAAGCGTTACGCCGGGTTTGCGACGACCGATCACTTCAAGGTAGCCGGAGCGATCGTTCTCATCCGCAGCCGTAAACGCCAGTGGCGTCCATATATCGGTCTTGGTATAGAGCCGGAAATCGGCAGGCGTTACGCCGATGACGGTATACGAACCGCCGTTAAGAGTGAGCGTCCGTCCGACTGCCTGAGGGTCAGCGCCGAACCGCCGCCGCCAGAGCTCATGGCTGAGCACGACAACGTGGTTTGCGCCGGGACGATCTTCCTCAGCCAGGAATGCGCGACCGAGCGCGGTCTTGACGCCGAGCAGCGGGAAGAGAGTGGCCGAGACTTGAAAGCCTTGGAGCCGCTCCGGCTCGCCCCAATCAGTCAGGTTTGCGGGCCATCCCTTGTTGCTCAGCGCCGCGATGTCGGTGAAGACCGTGTTGCGGCGCTTCAAATCCAGGTAGGCCGGCGGCGAGAACGGCCATCTCGTTTCGCCTCCCGGAGTCCTGTGGATTGAAACCAGTTCGTCGGCCTTCGCATAAGGCAATGGTTGCAAAAGAACGGCGTTCACCACGCTGAAGATCGCGGTGTTCGCGCCGATGCCCAGCGCCAGCGTGAAGGCGGCCACGCAAGTAAAGCCGGGATTCTGCGCCATCATCCGCGCGCCATAGCGCAGGTCTTGCCAGAGTGTCTGCATAATTTCTCCAAGGAGAGGTTT
>Ga0187894_10005269_pt1 | contig 13331 bp, 13 predicted proteins | sample GBC1701081metaG_FD_136650 | JGI IMG/M metagenome (GOLD analysis project Ga0187894, IMG submission 136650) | White microbial mat communities from a lava cave in the Kipuka Kanohina Cave System on the Island of Hawaii, USA - GBC170108-1 metaG ... | reverse complement strand
AGGTGAGGCTGGCATCTCAAGTGAGAAAAGGTAGCTAAGGCTGATCCACAGGCCACGATGAGAGCTCGATTTCTGAGATTGTGAAGAAGAGGTGCCAATTCATTTAAAGAGGGCCCCGCACCGCAAATTACAAGAGGGATGCCTTTTAGCGCATTTTTCCATCGATTGACATAGAAGGCATCTGAAAATTTGCCTAAATTGGAGAGAGTATTCCTACAAAGGATATCTCCAGAAAGTTTTTCGGTTGTGTAAGCAGACCAAATTAGGGTTTTTCTTAAAAGAGCCAGCCGGATTTGGTGGAATCGACGAGATTTGTCATATTTTTTTAACGCAGTGACAGCAATTTGTTCGGATGGTAACTCTTTAGCCAAGGTCTCTAAAGCCATATCCCACGACTCTCCTGTGTGAGAAGGTGAGATCCATTTCAGCTGAACTTGTGGATGCTCAGCAATTTCGCGAACGAGAAGGGATCTTGAAAACACCTCCACAATGGCAAGGTCACCTTCTAAGAAAATTAGTTGCCGTAATCGATTTTCCTGCAACCAACTTTTCAGAGGGGAATAATAGTGACCCAGTCCTAGTCCATAGATATAGAGACATTGAAGCGTACTTAGTTCAGGAAGGCTTTTCTTCCATTCCAAGGGTTCTACACTATTTTCATAGAGCCACTTCCCTTTTCGTCTCGCATTCCAAAAGTGGTTTTTTTGCAAAACTAATTCGAAGGGCGTGAAAGGGATAACCTGAAAATAGAGAGCAAGGTCTGGGTATCGTTGACTAAAGGGCATGAAATTTATTACAACTGGATTGTAAAAAAAGAATACGATGTAGAGCTACCTCTTCCGCAGAGAAAGACCACTTTAAAAGATGGTATCCATATCTCCATAGAGGCTCCAAAAAATATCGATATCCCACTTCTTGAGAGAGTCTTTCTTCTAAAAGTGCGTACCTTCCATCTTGTATGGGAGGGGTGGGAAAAAGCCTTTCTATTTCTTGGAGGAGCTGCGAACAGAGAAGGGTGCATTTTTTCATGCTCTGACAAAATTCTTCCCATACTTGGGTTGTAGAAGAAGCAGTCGTTGCTGTTCTCTGTAAAAATGCCTCCACTTTATTCAAAATGTCTGGATCCCACTGCTGATCTTTTAATGAAATAGGGTGACTAGAGGAAATGCGCACCGCGTCAGGGGTTAAGGTGCCCCAGCTGCTCTGGGACCGCTGAGAAAAAAAGAGTCGTATCCATTCATCTGAAAGGATCCAATCGATCCGGCTGAATTGGCTTTTTCCTGTGGGGGAAAAGATCTTTTTTTCATCTTTGGGTAGCTGTTTCAGCTGTTTTTTAGAAATGGTGAAATCGATTCCCGTTAAAATGATGGGATTGCATCCCATGAGGTAGGCAAGCGCTATCGCAGTCGTGCCTGCATTCCACCCGCCATCGAATGGCTCGGTTATCCCTAATTCACTTTGCAAGAAGCCCTCCAAAGGAAAATTACCGGGACTACCCATTAAGAACCGAAAGGGGGTCTGGTGTTGAGCCGTTACTTGAGCATCACTCCTCAATTGATAGAAAAAAGGCACTTCAGAAGGAGTAAAGCGGTGGTAGGAGTCGGGGTCTACATGAATGGCAAAATGGGGCTGAATACCCATCTGGTGCAATTTTTCCAACCCTACACCACAACTCAAAATGAGGGCTTTGTTTTGCAGAGAGCAGAGTTCTTTTCTAGCGGCATCTAAAGAGCGCCCTCCTCCGCAGAGAATAGCGGGAACCCCGGGGAACTTTCCATAGGCACTGTTGGCTAGGAAAGTAGGGCGGGATAGGTGGGCGCGAAAATTAGTTACCAGTCGCATTCCTTGATCTGTAAAATCAAATGCTCGTAGGTGCACTTGGGAATAAATTTGTGAAAATCTCTGTAAGATAGGGTTTTTTTTCTCTTCGATGGAGAGGGAAAAAAAAAGAAATTTCCAGGCTATTTTTTCAAAAATTTCATCCTGATTTTCTGAAGAAATGGAGAAGTAGTGAATCCTTGAGTGGGGATGTAGTTTTGGAGTCGGATGATCTTCCAACATAAGGAGATGATGTTGAGAGCTGCTGTTGACCCACTTTCGTAGACGGTCTGCTTTTTTCTCATTGCAGCGATAGACACAGGTCATTTTTTTCACTTTTGTTCTATTAATTGAAAAAAAGAGGGAAGAACGTGGGTTTCGCAGGAAGTGGAACAACAAAAAAGTCGTATCTGTTTTTGATTGACCAAAGCGACAAAAGGGGCTTGTATGAAGGTATTGTAACTTAATAGCTGGTCAAAAGCAAGATGGTTCAAAGACCTGCATTTACATTCGATCAGAAGTAAGGGCTGAAAAAGACGGCCTGCTTCAGCAGAATGGGAGGTGTTTAAGCTGAGGATATCGACTCTCCTAGAAGGAGCATGAGGAAAGTCGATCTGCAGGTAGGGCAAGGAAAGAAGTTCTCGTTCCACAATGAGTGAACCTTTGGGGAATTGAAGATCGTAGATCATATGATGGATCCACGTTTGCCGAACGATTTCCTCTGGAGAGGCCATTATCCACTTGCATCGAACTGGGTCATACACTTGCTTCATTCTGGGCAAATTAGCCCATAATTTCCATCGTTACGGCGATAGATTACCTTTAATCTGAGATCCTCTTCGCTTTTAAAAAGCAGGAATTGGTCATCGGAAAGTTCCATTTTCATAATTGCTTCATCCGTTGTCAGTACCTTTAAGGGACGGGTTTCATTCCCTATGATTTTATGAGGGCGATACTGCTCTTCGAGAATTTGATTATTGAGGATCTCGATCTCTTCATTAATTTCATTTAAAGGGTCAAAGGGAGCTTGTAAGACAGCGATCTGCATATCCACACTAGAACGAGATTGCTTATTGTGATCCTGCATCTTTTTTTTCCATCTACGAATTTTAGATTGTAGCTTATCGACAGCCATGTCGATAGAAGCGTACATATCCGTACTTACTCCGGCGACTTTGATCTTATAGTGACTTAGATTGAGCACGATCACACAGGAGTGATCCAATTTTTGAATATCTAGGGTAACATATACATCGATGATGTGGGGGCTTAACCTTTCTATCTTAGAAAGTTTTTTAAGTGCATAATCCTTCATCACTTGGGTAACGAGTAGGTGGCGGCCCACTAGATTAAAACGATAGCCCAAAGCTTCTTCTTCTTGTGTGAACTTCATGACCATGTTGATCAGCTCCTCTTTAAACAATCATGCGTAACCTTGCACCGAACAGGACTTGAACCTGTAACCACCCGGTTCGAAGCCGGATACTCTATCCGATTGAGCTATCGGTGCAGTAGAAATTAGGTTATCTCAAGCTTCTTTAAAAATCTACATGACCTGGATAGCGAGGAAAGGGGACCACATCTCGAATATTCTCAACTCCGGTCATGAGTTGCACAAGTCTTTCAAACCCTACCCCAAAACCGGAGTGGGGCACACCTCCATACTGACGAAGTTGCAAATACCAGTTGTAATCCTCGAGATTTAGTCCTTGATGGATCATATTCTGTCGAAGCCTTTCATAGCGTTCTTCTCTTTGGCTTCCACCGATTAGCTCTCCAATTTTAGGTACTAGCAGATCCATGGCTGCCACTGTTTTTTCATCTGAATTGAGACGCATGTAGAAAGGTTTGATTGAAGCTGGGTAGTCAGTAACTACCACAGGAGATTTAAAATATTCATCGGTAAGGTACCTTTCATGCTCTGATTGAAGATCCTTTCCCCAAGCAACGGGAAAAGAGAACTCTTTTTTGGATGTTTCTAAAATTTGGATTGCCTGCGTGTAAGTGATCTGGGAAAAGGAGGAGGAAGCGAGATGTGCCAACCGCTGCAGAAGTCCTTGTTCGACATGTGTTTCTAGAAATTCAAGATCAGGAAGGGACTCTTTCAAGATGATTTGAGAGAGGTGTTTTAGGTAATTTTGCCCCCACTGGATATTTTCTTGAAGATCGGCAAAAGCAATTTCAGGCTCAATCATCCAGAATTCTGCCAAATGTCGGTAGGTGTTGGATGGCTCTGCTCGAAATGTAGGACCAAAGGTATAAATTCTAGAAAGAGCCAATGCCATAGCCTCTCCTTCAAGTTGCCCCGAAACGGTTAGGTAAGTAGGTTTGTGAAACAAATCTTTAGAAAAATCAATGGTACCATCTGCTTTCTTGGGTATTTGATCTAGATTCAAAGAGGTTACCTTGAACTGTTCTCCTCCTCCTTCGCAATCGAGAGCAGTGAGGATGGGGGTGGGGATGTGGAGAAATCCATGTTGTTGAAAAAATTGATGGGTAGCGAAGAAAAGGAGGTTTCTAATGCGAAGAATGGCCCCCTGTGTAAGAGTACGAGCTCGCAGATGAGCGATCGTTCTAAGAAATTCGAAGGAATGTTTCTTTTTTTGTAAGGGATAGTGCTCCGCTGGGCAAGGCCCCACTACATCACAAGAGGTCGCCTGCAGCTCCCAAGATTGTCGAGGATGTGTGATGAGTACTCCTTCTATTCGTACGGCGGCTCCCGTACTTAACAATGCTAAACAGGATTCATAGTTGGGAAGTGTGTCATTCATAATGACCTGAATCCCATTAAGAGAGGAACCATCATTGATCTCAATGAAGGAGAAATTTTTTTGCCGACGCACTGTTCTTACCCAACCACAAAGGGTAAGAGGCTTTCCCAGGAAATCTTTGGTAATCTCTTTTATTCTAACTCTCTTCATGTTGTTTTTTTAGAATTTCATTAGTTGTTGGATTTCTTTTCTCCAGAGAGAAGGCCCCCCTGGAGTTTCTAGGTATTTAGGTAATTTTTTGAGAGAAGGATGAGTCATCGTTTTTTTAAACGCATCCATTCCTATATGCCCTTTTCCTAAAGGAAGGTGTCGATCCACCCTAGATCCGCAGGGCTTGAGTGAATCGTTGAGATGGAGGGCATAGAGGTGCTTAAGCCCTATGACGTGATCAAACTCTTTTAATACTGTGTTCCACCCCGAAGAAGAGGAAATGTCATAACCTGCGGCAAAAATATGACATGTGTCGATGCAAATTCCAACAGGGATCTCCTTATGAAGGTGTTCAATTAAATAGTGAAGATCTTCGAAACGATGACCCACAGCAGAACCTTGACCTGCTGTCGTTTCAATTAAAAGTCGGGTTTTTCCCTGGTTGATCAGAGAAGCAAGAGAGAGGAGTGATTTGACGATATTTTTTAAACAACTCTCTTTGCTATCGGTTAAAGCAGCTCCTGGATGAAAATTTAAGAAGGAAAGATTGAGTTGGTGGCATCTTTGAATCTCCTCTTGAAACGCCTTTCGGCTCTTCAGGAGTCCTTCTTGGTCGGGAGATCCTAGGTTGATCAAATAGCTATCGTGACTCATAATTTTTTCCATGCCCGTTTCCTTGAGGGTTTCTTCCCAGAGCTCCACTTGTTTTTGAGAGATAGTTGTCCCTTTCCACCTTCTTTGATTTGCGGTAAAAAATTGAATCGTCGTGGCTCCGATACTTTTTCCTTCCAAAAGAGCTCGATAGGGTCCTCCTTGCGCTGATACGTGTGCTCCAATCCACAGTTTTTCTTTTGACCGCTTTAGCATGATATCCAATACATTTCGTCACCAGCATATACGCAAATCGACTAAAAGAGGAAGTGCCTCATTACATTTCTATCAAAATCAATTTAGGAATAAAGGAATTGTGAAATTTTCAAAAAATCAGATTTGGAATAGCATTATCTGCAGACTATTACCGACTTTTTTTGAAAGATGAAGTTATTCTCGTTTTTGTTTTTCTTGGGTTCTTTCTTCTCTCTATTTGGAGGCAAAGAGATTACCCTTACCCACGACTGGGAAGCTAATTCATGTGATCCCTCTTTTATTCAAAAAAGTTACCTCAAGGATATCCATACCTCTCTGAAAAGAAACCGTATTCTTCTAAGGCCTACTAACTTGCAAGGAGAACGAGATCACTCTGCACTTTCCTTTGTCGTGATATGGAATAGGCCTTCCTTTCTAAAAAATAAGATCCTCGAACGATTTCCTAAAAACAAACGACTTCTATTTGCGTGGGAATCTCCGGTTGTTCAACCCAAGCTCTATAGTCCCTCTTTTTTGAATCGGTTTAAGCGAATTTATACGTGGAATGATGATCTTGTCGACAATAAAAGGTTTTTTAAATTTTATTATCCTGTTCTCCTTCCCTATCGAGATGCTCTTCCCTCTTTTGAGGATAGAAAACTATTGATTCAGGTTTCTTCCAATAAGAATAGCTCACATCCAAAAGAGCTCTATACGGAGCGAAAAAAGGTGATCGCGTTTTTTGAAGAAAATGGAGAAGAGGGATTTGATTTTTATGGTCATGGCTGGAGTATCAAAGATTATAAGAATTGTCGGGGAGAGTTGGATGACAAATTACACACCTTGAAAAAGTATCGCTTTAGCATTTGTTATGAAAATATGCGCGATGTGAAGGGGTACATTACGGAAAAAATCTTTGACAGTTTTGCCGTCGGTACGGTTCCGATTTATTGGGGGGCTTCTAATATTGAAGAGTACGTTCCTAAAAGCTGTTTTATTGATCGACGTGATTTTAAAGATTTTGCGGAACTCTATCACTACATCAAAGCCATAGATCGAGCGACTTATGAAACCTATTTGCGGAATATTCAAACCTTTCTCGAGAGCAATCAAGCAAAATTTTTCTCCCCTCAGCTGTTTGAGGTGATCTTTTTGGAAGCGGTCCGTTTTCGCTAAGCTCTAAGTATATCATGGAGAGGGTGGCTGCAGCCTCGGAATCAAGATCCCGTTTTTATCCCGCGAAGTTCCTCCATTCTCAGAGTTTTGCTTTATGGGAGGAGAGAGAAATGTTTTTAAAGATTCTTGAAAGGAAGGTAAAGAGTCGCACTGGAGTTTTGTTAAAAGATAATAAAATCTTTCCAAGATGGCTTTTAGCCAAGACCTGCCACTTTTGTTTGCTCCTAGCTCCCTAGAGAGAGAAGTAGCAGGTTGGTTAATTTTAGTGAGGACCTCCTCTTGGAGGTCGACATTTAATCCCAGACCTATTAGGATGCCTATCTCATTTTCAATAAAAAAACTTTCCGTTAAAACCCCCCCTACTTTCTTCCCTTCGATAAAAATATCATTAGGCCACTTGAGATAGGCAGGAAAAAGGGCGCTTCTCAGGGATTCTATACAAGAATAGGCCATTAATTGCCCCATATAGGAAATATAAGGTGTAGTGGCTTTGAGAGTAAAAAAAAGAGAAGCATAAATATTCTCTCCCCGAGGGGAAATCCACACTCTTTTAAATCTTCCTTTACCTGCTGTTTGTTCACGAGCTATAACGCAGGTAAAATGTTCTTTAGAAAGGTGATGCGCGTGCATTCTTACCCACCCATTTGTCGAATCGATACGATCGAAGTAAATATATTGGATGCTTTTTTTCAGCATGGAAAGGGGCTGACGAGATAATAAGTGTGAATTTTTTAACTTGTTCATTAAAGATAAGCCTTCATAATGAACTTATATGTGGTGCTATCGATATTTGAGATGGATCGATTTTCGCATTTTTCCTTTTATTTTAGCGTTGATGGGAATCAGTCTGCTAGTAAATTCTGCCATGACGCAAATTGAAGGGGGAAATGTTTTTTTGACTAATTCCGTTGTAGCTCAAATTCAATGGTTTGTATTGGGATGGATAGGCTATTTTTTCTTTGCTGGGGTCGATTACCAACAATTGCGCTCTTGGTCATGGGCATTATACGTAGGGGTTATATTGTTATTGGTCGGACTTTTTTTGACGACTCCTATCCAACACGTACAACGTTGGTACCGATTGCCTTTTTTGGGAAGAGGATTTCAGCCTTCTGAATATGCGAAAATTATTCTCATAATAGTTTTAAGTCATTTTTTAGACAGCAAGGCCAAGAGTACTTGCTCGTTTAGAACTGTGATACAAGCTTTGATTCTTGCAGCTATTCCTTTTTTTCTCATTTTAAAGCAACCTGATTTGGGAAGTGCTCTCGTACTGTATCCGATGATTTTAGTGATTTTTTACGTTGGGGGTATCCATAAAACTCTCGTAAGAAGCATGGCGCTGTTTGGAATAGCAATTCTCTTATTAGTGGGGCTGATCTTTACGCATCTTATCTCGTATGAAACCTTGCGTCCCTATGCTACTGCATTTTTAAAAGAGTATCAATATGAAAGGTTGAACCCTCACACGTATCATCAGAAGGCGGCTCAAACAGCAATTGCCCTTGGTGGAGTCTGCGGAAGTGGTTGGCATAAGAGCACGTTTTCTGGACATGAATGGTTGCCCGCTGCTCATACGGATTCAGCTTTTGCCGCTTATGCCGAAGAATTTGGTTTGACGGGGGTCATTTTTATGCTGCTTTGCTTTTTCGGTTTGATTTATTTTAGCTTTCAAGTTACAGCTAAAGCTAAAGATCCTTTTGGAAAATTGTTGTCCTTGGGGATTACCATTTATTTAGCAACTCATGTCATCGTCAACATAGGAATGATGTGTGGTTTTTTACCCATTACGGGGGTTCCACTTTTGCTAATAACCTATGGGGGTTCTTCAGTGGTATCTACGATGGTGGCGTTAGGGGTGTTACAAAGTATTTATAGTAGAAGGTTTCTATTTTAAATGAGCAATCATCTTTTTATTTTACGTCCTAGTGGTTGGGTTGGCGAAGGAAAAATTCAACTCAACATGATGGAAGAAGAGTTAGGGTACTCTACTCGATGGAGTATAACGGAAAAAGACTCTAATGGGCAAATTGCTTGTCTTCAGGAAATTCAGGTTAAGGGTATTTCAGATGTGATGCAGAATCAATTTCTCTTTTTTGATCTGGGCAGTAAAAATTTTTCCATAGAACTAGATAATCCTAGCATAGGAAAAATTTTGGGAAAGGGAGTTTTGACCGATCAGCTCATCGCCTGGGAATTTCGTCTTGCTTCTAAAGAATTCGAAGGGGTTGAGGTGTATGAAAGGCAAAGCGATGATTCTTATTTGATGTATGCCGAATATGCAACGGCTGATCAACTTCGAACGATTATTAGAGGAAAAGTATGGCAGGACCTTCTTCCACCTTTAAAAGAATAATTTTGCTTTTTCTACTATCCACTTCTACCTCAATTTATTCTCAGGAAGCTACTATGAATCGTGCTCGTTTTAATGAAATTGAACTAGGAACCCCTGTAGAACAGGTTGTTGAGAAATGTGGCTCTCCCTATCAAATTTATACAAGAAAAGATGGCTCTCAAGAATATAAATATCTTGAAAGGATTTTAATGGGAGAGGAGACAGTTCAAGAATATCGATACCTTATTCTCATTAAAGATGGCAAAGTCTTTTCAAAAAGGGTAGTGAGACAGTTTCCTCCTGCCTATAATGAAATTTACAATGATGATCCTAATAACTTTTCTCAGCTAGATTCGTTGGATCATTAAGAGGTCTTCAAGAGTTCTTGAACATTCTTGACAAGGCTTTGAAGGTGATGGTCGCATGTAGCAATCGTCTGTTGTACCGAGCTTACTTTCTCTAAGTGAGCAGAGAGGTAGACCTTTAGCTTGGGCTCAGTTCCTGAGGGGCGTATTACGATTTTACTCTGGTCTTCTAACCGAAAAAGTAAGAGGTCGGAAGGGGGGAAATCGAGAATTGTTCCTTTTAGGTAATCCTCTATCTGCACCACCTTTCTCCCTATAGATGAGGGGGGAGCGTTTCTTAGCCTTCTCATTAAAGATCTTAGCGCGTCGGCTCCTTTACTGCCGGGGTGAAAAGTTATGGAGAACTGAGTTTCTCGGTATACGCCAAATTGTTCATAAATTTGGTAAAGAAGATCGACCAAACTCTTTCCCTTTTGTTTCATGAAAGAAGCCGTTTGAGCAAAGAGTAAGGCTGCCGCGAACCGATCCTTATCTCGAGCGTGAGTGCCGATGAGATATCCATAGGACTCCTCCGCTCCGAAGAGAAATGTTGTTGCATTTCCATCCTTTTCCCACTGTGTTATCTTTGCTCCAATATATTTAAACCCCGTTAACACCTCGCAACAGCGCACGCCAAAAAATGCAGCAATTTTCTTGATCAATTCAGTCGTTACGAGAGAAAAAACAATTTCACTCATATGGGGCAATTTTTTCTGATCAGATAGAGTGGAACAGATAAAATATGCGCCCAGGGCAGCGAGTTGGTTACCTGTTAAGATGTGAGCCTCCTCTTTATGACGGACCACTACACCTACTCGATCTGCATCAGGGTCGGTGGCTAAAAGAAGATCTCCCTTCTCTTTTAACAATTGATCGATTCCCAATCGCAGTGTTTCTGGATATTCTGGATTGGGAAAGCGCACGGTGGGAAATTCCCCATCAGGAATGATTTGTGAGGTGACCAAGCTGGTTGGAGGAAAATGGCAGTGATGCAGCAGTTTGGTGAAAAGAGTAATCCCCGTCCCATGTAAGCTCGTATAGACGAGGTGGAGATTGTGATCTTCTCGCAGGGGCAGTAGAGAAAGAGATTTCAGGCTTTGGGCAACCGCCTCCAAATAGGCGATGTCAAGGGAGTTGTCAGGCGTTGAGATGAGAGCGCCTGAGCCGTGCTTGACTTGAAGGGGAGAGGAGATCTTCTCTATCTCACACATGATTCCCTGATCGTGAGGAGCTACTATTTGCCCCCCATCTTCCCAGTACACCTTATAACCATTATATTCCTTAGAGTTGTGTGAGGCGGTGATCATGATGGCTGCCTGGGTGTTGAGGTAGCGGCAAGCAAAGGAAAGGTAGGGGGTAGGACGCAGTTCTTTGAGGAGGAAAACAGGGATCCCATTACCGGCCAAGACCTCACTGCTGGCCTGGGCAAATTCTCTTGAGTTATGGCGGCTATCAAACCCGATGACGACCCCTTTTGAGGGGGCCCCCTGTTTTTGGATGTAGTTTGCCACTCCTTGAGTGGCTTTTCTTACGGTATAGAGGTTCATGCGGTTACTCCCCACTCCCATAACCCCCCTTAATCCCCCCGTTCCAAAGGAAAGATCCGTAAAGAAGGCATCTGTAAGCTGTTCTGGATCAAGAAGCAATTGCTGAACTGCTTTTCGGACCTCTTCGTCGTAAAGGGAGGGGTCAAGCCAGCTTTTCGCACGCTTCAAGATAGTGGGGTCTAGGGAGGGCATTTCCTCAAATTTTAAAAAAGAAGCGTTTTTTGTCAAAAAAAATCATTATAAAAAGTTTTTATTTTATTAATTCAAAAAACTCTTTTTATGTTAAAATTACTTTATTTAAATAAAGTTCAATAAACATAATAATTGGAATTAATAATATGGCGCTTTCTATAACCCCTACACAAGGAAATGAAATAAATTTAGGTGCTGAGCTTGATTATGAGGGAGCACGCCCTAATTTTATCGCAGAAAACGGCAAACGTTATGCCATTACCCTGTTTAGAAAATTCAACAGAGAAGCAAAGAGGAAGGAAATTTTTTTAGAAATGGAGGTGTTGGAGGCAAAACTTCATGCTATTCGCTCTATTTTCAAAAAAAAATCGATACAAGCCTCTAACTTAAAAATTTCATTTATAACACCTTATGATCGTAAGGTAACAAGAACCTCCTTTAACGGTGAATGTGAGGTTAGGGTAACAACTTGGCAGAGTGGCGAAAAGAATAAGGAGGTGGGGTTGCAACTCCCACTTAACTCTGAAGAGCTGCAAATGTTTAATGATCTATTTCAAAACGCGGTTCCTCATCGGGTCCCTATGGGAATCAGGAATGTAACAGGCCATGATTGTGCTTTTAATGCGGCGATGCAAATAGTGATAAATGATCCCTCTCTTCTCGACAGGCTAAAAAAGGCATGTCAAACGAAATCAGAAAATGCGAATGTTCAATTGTGGTTGCAAGCATTAGAATTTTATCAGTCAGGGGAAACACTCTCAAAGATTGATTTTGCTACTCCCTTAAGAGCTATTCTGAATCTCTCTCCTGGAGATATGGACAGTCAGGAAGTCTTTTTGAAGTTTCTTGATTTTTGTCAGATCGAACCTTCTTTGTTAAACGAAGGGAATGGATTGCTATATTTGATAGGGGATGCTTGTTATCGGCAGGAGGAATCGAAAATAAATCTGCTTCCCGAGAAAATGGAAATAAAAGGTGTTACTTACGCGTGGAAATCCATCTTACTATTTGACGAAAATGGCCTACACTATACTGCCCTTATTAAAAGCAGGGAACAATGGTATTTAGCAAATGATGCTCTGGTTAAACAGGTTCGCCCAAGAGAGGTAGCAGGTTTGGCTCAAAAGGGTGTTTTTTACTATTATTCCAAGACATAAACCTTCACAAAATTTTCCTCATTTGATCCTTGACAGTGGCATTTCACCTCGTCGATAATATGAGTTTTTATGGGCGAAAAAGCATCGGCACAAGAGAAGAGGGAAAAGAAGGAATGGTTGGAAACGCGCTTTCCTTTTCAGAGTCGTTTTTTGAAAATCCGCGAGGAAATTCTCGTTCGTCCTGTTTCTTCATCTGAATGCTCAGCGAAGATATGGGATACCGTAGTGACAGCAGGCGCTGTGGGTATTCTTCCCATAGATGCCGAGGAGAACCTGATCTTAGTAGAGCAATGGCGTAGAGCAATTCGTCAGATTACTTTGGAAATTCCGGCTGGAATGTTGGAATTAGGAGAGCCTCCTGAGAGGTGTGCTCAAAGGGAACTCCAAGAGGAGTCCGGTTATTTTGCCCATTTTCTTGAGCCTTTTGGGAGTTACTTTGTCTCTCCCGGGTTAATGACAGAACAAGTTCATCTCTTTATAGCTACCGATTTAATCTACCATCCTCTTCAAGCTGAGGATAGCGAAGGAATCGACGTAAAAAAGTTTTCCTTACAGGAAGCTCTCGATAAGATTGAAAGGCAAGAGATTACTGATGCTAAAACCGCTTTGGCTATTCTAAAATACGCGCGCCGCAGATGAAACGCTTGTTGCGGGGAGTGACTCTTGTTGGTGCTTTCTTTATAGTAGCTATTTTTTCTATTCCCTCTCTTCTCTCTACCTCATTTGGAGAGCTTTTCTTTTCAAAAATTTATCGATGCATGACGAAACATTCCCTCTCTTTTGAATCGATTCGGATGAGTTGGTGGGGGGGACAAGAGTTGACGGGAATCCTTTTTAAGGATCGCTTGGGTCGGTATATCTTTGAAGGAGAAAGGGTGGTTACCGATGCGAACTTATGGCAGATCCTCTTTTATCGGGACCTGGGTCGTTTACAAGTGATATCCCCGCATCTCCATATCAAAAGTCGAGCGTACCTTCCTAAGTCGGTTTCTGTT
>Ga0187894_10005268_pt1 | contig 13336 bp, 10 predicted proteins | sample GBC1701081metaG_FD_136650 | JGI IMG/M metagenome (GOLD analysis project Ga0187894, IMG submission 136650) | White microbial mat communities from a lava cave in the Kipuka Kanohina Cave System on the Island of Hawaii, USA - GBC170108-1 metaG ... | reverse complement strand
GCCGGATGGAGCGATGCGGACGAAGCGGCGCGCGACGAGGCCTACTGGCGCTCGGTCGCCCGGGCCTACATGAGCGACGGCCGCTACCTGGTGCTGAACGGTGGCGGCAACAACCCGCTGCCGCGCGACGTCGTGGATGCGCTGGCCCGCTACGACGGCTTCGCCGCCATGCAGCCGCGGCCCAACAACGGGCAGCTCGCGACGCGCATCGACCTGCACCGGAAGCGCCTGGCTCGTCACCTCGGATGTGACGAAGAGGAGATCGCGATCACGCGGAACACGACCGAAGGCCTCAACATCGTCACCAACGGCGTCACCCTCGCCGCCGGCGACGAGGTCGGGTACACGAGCTTCGACGCCCACTACGCGGCGCAGCCGCTCCGATTGCGTGCGGCCCGGCAGGGCATCGTCCTGCGCGAGGCCGAGATCCCGATTCCGGCAACCGATGACGAGGTCGTGCGGCGCGTGACCTCTGCCTTCACGCCGCGCACGCGGCTCGTCATCGCGAGCCACGTGGCTGATGGATGGGGCTATATCCTGCCGATCAGGCGCATCGCAGACCAGGCTCACCGGCGCGACATAGCCGTTCTTGCCGACGGCGCACTGTCATTCGGACATCTCGTGTGCAACGTGCGCGAGCTGGGTTGCGACTATTACGTCAGCTCTCTACACAAGTGGCTATGCGCGCCGCTGGGGACCGGCGTCATGTACGTTCGACGCGAGCTCATCGCCGGCCTGTGGCCGCTTTACGGAGCCGACGAACCGCGATCGGCAGACATCCGCAAGTTCGAGGAGATCGGGACCCGCTCCGGCGCGACGATCGCCGCGATCGGCAAGGCGCTCGATTTTTACGAGGCTGTCGGGCCGGAGCGAAAGGAAGCCCGCCTGCGATACCTCGGGAACTACCTGCTGGAACGGCTGGCAAAAATGCCGGGGGTGCGCTGCTTCAGCGACGGGGATCCAGCCCGTCGCGGGAGCCTGCTGCGGATCCTCTTGGACGGCCGGAAGGGACCCGATGTCGAAAAGATCCTGAGGGAGGAATATGCGATCTGGACCTTCGGCAATTTCGGCCCGCCGTGGGACGGCATTTACGTCTCGCCAAACGTGTTCAACCTGACCGCCGATCTGGACCGCTTCGTCCAGGCCATGCGGGAGATCGCCGCGTGAACGAGGCGGCCCTCGAGATCTCGGACCTGCGATTTGCCTACGGCGCGGGTTCACCGGTACTCGACATCCCGCGGCTGATCGTGAAGCGCGGCGAGCGGGTGCTCCTGCGCGGCCCGAGCGGCAGCGGCAAGAGCACCCTGCTCGGCATCGTCAGCGGCGTCCTCGCGCCTGGCGGCGGCCACGTGAAGCTCCTCGGCAGCGACCTGGGGGCCATGCCGGCCGCTTCACGCGATGCCTTTCGCGGGGACCACGTGGGCCTCATTTTCCAGATGTTCAATCTCCTTCCGTATCTGACGGTGCTCGAGAACATCCTGTTGCCGGCGCGCTTCTCAGCATGCCGCCGCGATCGCTGCTCGCCGAACCCGGTGAGTGAAGGCCGGCGCTTGATGACCGCACTCGGTCTCTCGGGCGCCGACGAGGCGACTCGACGCGTCGTGAATCTCTCGATCGGCCAGCAGCAGCGCGTAGCGGCGGCGCGCGCGCTGCTCGGTCGCCCGGAGCTCGTGATCGCGGACGAGCCCACGTCGGCGCTCGACAGCGACCTACGTGACAGCTTCCTGCAACTCCTCATGGCCGAATGCAATGCGGCCAGAGCGACGCTGCTGTTCGTCAGCCACGATACGTCGCTGGGACCGCGATTCGACCGGCAACTCGCGATTCACGACATCAATCGCGTCCGCACCGACGAGGCATCCGCTTGAAGCCGCTTGCATCGCTCGCTGTACGCAGCATCTGGAACCGCCGCGGTACGGCCACGCTGACCGTGTTCGCGCTCGCCGTCAGCGTCATGCTGCTGACCGGAGTGGAGCTGCTGCGGACTGGCGCGAAGGAGAGCTTTGCACGCACGATCTCCGGGACGGATCTCATCGTCGGCGCACGCAGCGGACCGGTCAATCTGTTGCTCTATTCGGTCTTCCGCATCGGCGAGCCGATCAGCAACCTGTCCTGGGACAGCTATCGTCTCGTGGAGAACCATCCCGCGGTGGCCTGGACCGTGCCGATTGCGCTCGGCGATTCGCATCGCGGCTATCGGGTCCTCGGCACTTCAGACGATTACTTCAGTCACTATCGCTACGGGGAGCGCAGGCCGCTCGAGTTCTCCGAAGGTCACGCGTTCGCCGACGAGCAGGATGCCGTCCTCGGAGCGGAAGTCGCGCACGCGTTCGGCTACTCGATCGGGACGGACATCCTCCTGTCTCACGGGATCGGCGAAGTCGGGTTCCACGAGCACGAGGAACATGGATTCCACGTCGTCGGCATCCTGGCGCCGACCGGCACGCCCGTGGACCGCACCGTGCACGTCTCGCTCGAGGCGCTTGCGGAGATTCACGGCTCCGAAGAGATGGCGGGTCTCACGGCCTTCCTGGTCGGCATGAAGTCGAAGGATTCCGTGCTGGTGATGCAGCGCGCGCTCAACGAGTACCGGCAGGAGGCGCTGACCGCCGTCATTCCCGGCGTCGCGCTGCAGCAGCTCTGGCAGGTCGTCGGCGTGGCCGATCGTGCCCTGTTTTTGGTGGCGGCCCTCGTGGTCTTGGCAGGGCTCATTGGCATGTTGGCCATGATCCTGGCGAGCATGGGGGAACGCAGGCGCGAGATGGCGGTACTGCGCGCCGTCGGCGCGCGGCCCGTTCACGTATTTCTCCTGCTGCTGATCGAGGCCGTACTGCTGGCTGCAACCGGTGCAGTTGCCGGTATCCTCGCGGCACACTTTGCGCTCGCCGGCGCGGCCTCCTGGCTGGCGAGCCGCTATGGCATGTTTCTCAGCCCCCAGGGGCCTGGCCTCTTCGACTTGCTGGTCGCCGCCGCGGTGATTCTCGCGGCGGCGCTCGCCGGACTGTTACCGGCGTGGCTGGCCTATCGCAATGCACTGACGGACGGACTGGCAGTGCGCACATGACAAGGTCGTCACCCATGCGGCTGTTCGCCTTGCTCCTTGCGATGGGATTCGCCACCGCTGCGGTATCCGCGCCGAAGACGATCGACTGGATGGATCTCATACCGGCGGAGGCGCGCAATCGTCCGCCGCCGCCGCCGCCGCCGACAATCCACGACTTCCTGATGGGGGAGGAAGGGCCAGCCCCACTGCTGCAGCCGGGCGATCTCGATGTCAATCGTGAGCTCGACGGCGTCGAGATCCGGATCCCCGGGTATGTCGTGCCACTCGAATTGGACCCCTCGGGCCTGGTCACGGAGCTTTTCCTGGTGCCCTACTTCGGAGCCTGCATCCACGTGCCGCCCCCGCCGCCCAACCAGATCGTCTTCGTTCGCATCGAGCGCGGCATGAAAGTCGACTCCATGTACGGGGCGTACTGGCTGACCGGCAGGCTGAGCGTCAAGTCGCGTCAGACACATCTTGGCGCAGCAGCCTACACTCTCGTGGCGACCAACTACGAGGAGTACGACTACTGAGGCGGGTGCCCCGATGCAAGTCGTGCGACGCGGTTGCCGCTCGTTGCAAATTGAGCGAAAGGTCAACTGCGATACAGCCGCTTATGCCGAACGGAAGGATGCAATGCTTGATCCGGAGTCGCAATGAAACGCCGTGAATTCCTGATTGCCGCGGCAACTGCCGCGGCAGCAGGCGGAATCCTGCCGGCAGATGGACACTCTGACCCGGAAATCACAGATCGGCCTGTGGGCCCGAAACCCGAGGTCATCGTGGTCGGCGCTGGCGCCATGGGCGGGTGGACGGCGTTGGCGCTGGCCGAGGCCGGAGCGTCGGTGACGCTGGTCGATGCTTATGGCCCCGGCAATCTGCGTGCGGCATCGTCGGACCAGAGTCGCCTGATCCGAGCGGACTACGACAATCCGCTTTACGCCCGCATGGCGATCGAATCCCATGTACGGCTGACGGAACGGCAACGGCAATGGGGCGAGACGCTGCTGATTCCCACCGGCCAGATCCTGTTTGCCGGCGTCGACCGCAATGCGGAGCTCGATCGGCTGGAAGAGACTCTGTCGATCGTCGGCGTCGCAGGCGTGGAGCGCCTTGGAGTGCCGGAATTGCGCCGACGCTGGCCCCAACTCGACTTCGACGGGATAGACTCGGGCCTGTTCACGCCGGGTGGACCGGGCGCGAGCACCATCCTCGCAGAGCGAACGACACGGCGGGTCGCGAAGGCCGTCCAGGCAGCGGGCGGCCGGATCGTACTGGGCCAGGCCTCGGCGCCAACCTCGGTCGGCGGCAGACTCGTCGTGCCGCTGTCATCCGGCGACAGGCTCGAGGGGCACATCGCGGTCTACGCCTGCGGCGCGTGGATGTCGAATCTCTTCCCCGAGATGATCGCCCGTCATGTGGAAGTCGAGCGGCGCGACGTCTTCTATTTCGGCACGCCGCCGGGCGATGCGAGATTCTCCCACCCCCACTTGCCGGCCTGGGATCTCGTCGGCAGCGGTTTCTATGGCTTTCCGGACTTCGACGGCGGGGGCTTCAAGATTGCGCCTTATCCCGACCGGAACTCCATCGATCCGGACCGGGATGACCGCAGGCCCAATGACTACGTCGCTGAGCGTGCCCGCGGATTCCTGCGCCGGCGTTTCCCGGCTCTCGGCGACCAGCCCCTGCTGTTCGGACGTGTCTGCCAGGTTGCTCATACCAAGACCGAGGATTTCATCATCGATCGGCATCCGGGCGTTGAAGGCGTCTGGTTGATCGGCGGTGACAGCGGCCATGCCTTCAAGCATGGCTCCGCCATCGGGGCTGACATGGCGCGGCGCATACTCACTGGCGCCGGCGATCCCGGATACGCGGCCGCGTTTCGCGTTCCGGACTGAAAAGATCGGCAATCCGGCAGAGCGGCACCAGGAAACACGCGCGTCGTCGCGATATCGCGCTTCCTACCGAAGGGACACCTCCCGCCATGACTCACGCCAAGTTCGCACCACTGTTCGCGGCAGCATCGCTCCTGGTCGCTACTTTTGCCGTTGCGCAGTCTTCCGGACACGTCACGCCGATGACGCCGGACGTCGTCGAGAAATACGAACAGATCCTGCCCACGGCGGACTACATCCGCCGCGAGGCGATGGTTCCCATGCGCGATGGCGTCAGGCTCTTCACCGTCGTCGTGATGAAGAAGGGCACTTCCGGCGCGCCGATCCTGCTCTCGCGCACACCCTACGACGCAACAGCGCAGACAAGCCGGGTGCCGAGCCAGCGCGCCGTCGACATCCTCGAGGTCATGGATGCCGAGTTCGTCGAAGACGGCTATATCCGCGTGTACCAGGACATCCGTGGCATGTACAACTCGGAAGGCACCTGGATCCTCAATCGGCCGCTCGCGGGCCCGCTGAATGACACCGGCATCGATGAGTCGACCGATGCCCGCGACACGATCGAGTGGCTGGTCAAGAACACGCTGGAGTCGAACGGCCGCGTGGGAGTCATCGGCTCGAGCTACCTGGGCTTCACGGCACTGATGACCCTGATCGACCCCCATCCGGCACTGAAGGCGGTGATCGCGCAGAGTCCGATGGTCGATGGATGGATGGGCGACGACTGGTTCCACAACGGCGCGTTCCGTGTGAGTTCACTCGCTTTCCCGTTGGTCCAGGGGTTCAAAAAGGGCAAGGGCGGCGGCGAATTCGCGCTCGGCAGTGGCGACGACTACACGCGCCATCTCGAAGCCGGTTCCGTGGCGGACTTCGTGAAGATGGTCGGCGCCGGGCACGTGCCCGGGACCCGCAAGTTCCTGGAGAACCCCGCCTATACCGAATTCTGGTCGCTGCAAGCCGTCGACAAGTGGCTCGCTGCGCGCCCGCATACCGTGCCGACGATGCTCGTGGTCGGCCAGTGGGACCAGGAAGACAGCTACGGCGCGCCGGCGGTCTATCGCGCGCTCGAGCCGAAGGACACGAACAACGACCAGGTGTCGCTGGTCATCGGCCCGTGGCGTCATTCGGGCTTCAACCACTATGGCTACGACCTCGGCGCGCTCACTTTCACGGGCGACACGGCGCGCGAGTGGCGGGTGAAGTACGCCAAGCCGTTTTTCGATCGCTGGCTCAAGGACGGCCCGGACCCGAAGACGCCGCCGGTGCTCACGTATGCGACCGGGGCGAACCGGTGGAACGTGTCGCAACACTGGCCGATGGGCACGGCGAAGTTTCTCTACCTGGCGGCGAACGGCAAGGCCACGTTCGAGAAACCGGCTGCGACGGGCAACGAGGAATACATCAGCGACCCGGCGAAGCCCGTTCCCTTCATCCCGCGCCCCATCAACTGGGGCGACCCCGACCAATGGAAGCCATGGCTGGTGCGCGACCAGCGTTTCGTGACGGGCCGTCCCGACGTGGCCGTATGGACGAGTTCGCCGCTCCGGGAGGCGGTGCACATCATGGGTGCGCCCGAGGTGGAGTTGCTCGCTTCAACCACCGGCACGGACAGCGACTGGGTGGTGAAGCTCATCGACGTCTATCCGAACGACGTGCCCGAGCCTTCCTCTCAGGGTGCGAAGCCCTCGATGGCCGGCTATGAGCTGCCCATCGGCATCGAGATTTTCCGCGGCCGCTACCGCAAGAGCTTTGCGCACCCCTCGCCTCTCGATCCCGGCAAGGTGCAGCGCTACACCTGGAAGCTGCCCGACGTCGACCACGTGTTCCTGACGGGCCACCAGATCATGGTGCAGGTGCAATCGACGCTGTTCCCTCTGTACGACCGGAATCCCCAGACGTTCGTCGAGAACATCATGTACGCCAAGCCCGGCGATTACAGGAAGGCGACACAGCGCGTGTGGTTCGGCGGCGCGAATGCCAGTGCGGTGAAACTGCCGGTTGTGGTGGAAGACTGACGAGAGCGAGTGTCGTCATCGCAGGCCGCCGGGACGCAGAGGGCGAGCGTGCCGCCGGCGGCCGCAGCGAGCGTGATCGCGCCGCTGGCTGGCAACGATAGCGCCGCTCATGCGCGCCGTGCTAGCCTCGGTCCACGAACGCCGGGGGACCATCGTATGTCTCGGGCTCCAGCGGGATTCGATGGACGGAACGCCGTCCGCGTGGTCGCGGCCGCGATCGTCGCACTCTCGCTCGCGCAGACTGCGCACGCACAGGCTCCGGGCGCGGCGCTGCCGACTGCCCTGTTGTTCGAGAACGTACGCGTGTTCGATGCCCGCGCCGCGCGGTCGACCGGGCCGACCAACGTGCTCGTCGTCGACGACACCATCCGCACGATCTCGAGCGCCCCGATCGCCACCCCGCCCGGCACACGACCGGTACGTATCGCCGGTGCCGGCCGGACGTTGATTCCCGGCCTGATTGACGCGCACGTCCACCTCACGTTCGGCGCGCTGACGCAGGCGCAGATGGCCGCACCCGACTTCACCGTGCAGAAGGCGGAGGATGCGGCGGCCGAGCAGGCAGGGCAGATGCTGTTGCGCGGATTCACATCGGTGCGCGACGTCGGCGGTCCCGTGTTCAGCCTGAAGCAGCGCATCGATTCCGGCCGCTCGCCGGGACCGCGCATCTGGCCTTCGGGCCCGGTCGTGTCGCAGACAGCTGGTCACGGCGACTTCCGCCTGCCGAACGAACCCTCGCGACGGTTCACCGGCAAGCCGTCGCGCTCGGAGCTTCTCGGCGCGAATTTCATCGCCGACGGGCGCGACGAGGTGCTGACTGCGGTGCGCGAGAACCTGCGCATGGGGGCCAGCCAGATCAAGTTGATGGCCGGCGGCGGCACCTCCTCGATCTACGATCCAATCGACGTCACGCAGTACACCCTCGACGAGATGCGGGCAGCCGTCGAGGCGGCCGAGGACTGGAACACCTACGTGACCGTGCACGCGTATACGCCACGCGCGATGCGGCGTGCGATCGAGGCCGGCGTCAAGTGCATCGAGCACGGGCAACTGGCCGACGAGGAGACGCTGAAGCTGATGGCCGAGAAGGGCGTGTGGCTCTCCGCACAGAACCTGATCGCGGACTCGCCCGACATGGATCCCTCGCGACGCGAGAAGCGCATCCCGGTGATCGCCGGACAGGCCCGCCTGTGGCCGCTCGCCAGGAAGCACGGCGTGAAGATCGCCTGGGGAACCGATTTTCTGTTCGAGCCGCCGCTCAATGCACAGCAGAACGCCTACATCCTCCAACTGAAACCTTGGTTCACCCCCGCCGAGATTCTCAAGCTCATCACGCACGACAATGCGCAGCTGCTCGCGCTCTCCGGCCCCCGCAGCCCCTATGCGGGTCGCCTCGGCGTGGTCGAGGAAGGTGCGCTGGCCGACCTGATCCTGGTGGCCGGCGACCCGGTCGCGAACATCGACCTGCTCGGCGATGCGGACCGGAACTTCGCGGTGATCGTCAAGGACGGCGTGCTCGTCAAGGGCGGCCCGTGATCGAGGCGGACGAGTCGGTCGCCGCGGTGCCGCGGCAGGGTGTCACTGCAGCGGCACGGCCGCAGGATCGGTGATCTCGCGTGGCGCCCGGTCGAACAGCACCCGCAGTCGCAGCGCGAGCCGTTCCGCGTCTTCGAGCGCCTCGCGCTCGCGCAACACCCGCGCGAGCAGCGCCGGGTCGTCGGTGATGATGTTGTCGACGCCATGCTCGATCATGAGGAGCATCACGTCCGGCTTGTTCACCGTCCAGACGTGCACCTGCTTGCCCGCTGCGCGCGCCCGGCGCAGCACGGCGGGTGTCACCCGAGCGGCATTCAGGCTCAGGAAATCCACGTCGGCCCGAGCCACCGGACCCAGCGCAGCGGTCACGATCAGTCCCGTCCGCAGTCTCGGCTCGAGGCGCCTGACTTGCTGCAGGGCAGCGGCGTTCAGCGACGAGACGAGGGCCTGGTCGATGAAGTCCTCGCGGCGCAGCAGTTCCACCACCGCTGGCGCGAGCTGCGGATCGCGCACATTGTACTTGAGCTCGACGTTGAGCTGCATGTGCCCGCGGACCAGGGTGATCACCTCCGACAGCGTCGGCACACGCTCGCGCGCGAACGCGGCGCCGCGCTTGCTGCCGATGTCGATCGCGGCGATCTCCGCCTTCGTCAGCGTCGCGACGCGTCGCGGCACCCCGGCCATGCGCATGAAGTCGGCATCGTGCAGCACGATCAGCGTCCCGTCCCGCGCGCGCTGCACGTCGAGCTCCGCATGGGTGGCGCCCTGCTCCATCGCGAACCGGAACGCGGCGAGCGAGTTCTCCGGCGCGTGCGCCGCGGCGCCGCGATGCGCGGTGATCCCGACCTCGACGCCAGGATCGATGCGCGTCGTCTCGAGTGCCACGACGCCGATCGACGCGACGACCAGGACCAGCAGAGCCAGCAGCAGAGGCCGCGCGCGTCGCACCACTGCGGCCTCTTCGGCAACCGGGACCGGCGCAGGTCGCACCGTCGCCGAGGCCTGCAGGTACGCGCCGGAGACCAGGAACTGGTGGCCGGCGAGCTGAAAGCCGCTGATTGCGAATCCGGTCAGCAGCGTCGCCGCGAGGCACAGGGCCGTCACCAGCAGCACTCGCCCGAGGTCGGCTCCGGCCACGTCGTAGGCGGCATCTGCGACGCTTCGCCCAAGCCACCCGACCAAAAGCGCTACTGCGGCGAGGCCGCCCCACCACAGCAACAGCGGCAGCACCAGGCGCCGCTCTAGTGCGCCCGCGATTCGTGAACTCTCGCCCAGCACGCCGCGCACGGCGCGTCCCTCGAGCACGAACGGTATCGCGAACGACCACCGCAACAGCCACGCGGCGGTGATCAGGCCATAGGCGAGCCCGAGTGCCGCGACGGCCACCACCGTCCATCGCCATTCCGCAGGCTGCTCGGCGAGGTAGAAGTTGATGTCGTGGTTCCCGAGCAACGTCAGCGCGACCAACGCTGCGAGGGCGAGGAACGGCACCGCGAGCGCAGCCAGCCGCAACAGCACCCTCCCGGTGAGCCGCAGCAGTGCGGGCAGCCGACGCACCACCTGCGCGGCGGCCGAAAGGGCACTGACGTGGCCTCCCAGCTGGCATTGCACCGCGATCCAGGTAAGTCCGGCGAATTCCGCCAGCAGCAGGCCGACCGAGAGGAGGGCCAAAACGAGGACGAACGCAATGCCGCGGCCGGAGAGCATGAACCCGACGATGTCGAAGTTGCTGACGACCGGCGTTCCGGAGGCGCGTTCCAGGACGTTGCCGATCATGGTCGCCGCGGGCGTGAACAGCGCGAGCCCCAGCAGCAGCATCAGCCCGTGGAATGCGAGCGCCGGCCGCCAGTAGTGGCGGCCAGTGCCGCGCAGCAACTCAGTCAGTGTCATGCACGAAATCCGTGGCTCAGTACTGGCCCAATCGTTCCAGCATCAGCGCCGGCCCTCACGGCGCAGCAGGCCATGGAGCCGTTCATAGCCGAACCGCGGTCGCAAAATCGCCAACTCCCGCATCCGTTGCCCGGATCGCGCTGCTATCTCGGGCTTGCGAACCTACGAGTGCGAGTGACCAACGCTCAAGTCGCCGGCTCGAAGACAAACGGCAGGGCTGCAACGAATTTGTCCGATGACTCGCCAGCCTGAACCACGGTCATATCCGTTCCCAGATCCAGCTTCATGACCGGGGCGCCGTCGCTGAAATCCAGGTTCCCGAGATCGACCCAGAACACGTTGGGAGAAAGGGCGGCTTCCACATAATACCTGAGCTGTTTCTGGTCGGCGACGACCCGCCACCTCGTCGTCGAGAGGTTCGGCGCATTTTCAAGCGTGATTCCGAAAGGGGTCGAGGCATTGCGGACGACGCTGAAGGTGGCCGCGGCCGCGATACGCGGATCATCGGATTGAACGACCCTGTCGACATAGTAGGACGCGCGGACGAAGCGGTCGGCCGCTCGGCTGGTGCCGGGGAGAAACTCGCGGGCATTCACACCCTTCCAATATTGGTTGATCGCGAGCTGGTCCTCGAAACGGGGCTCGTTGGTCATCGCACGATATTCGCGCGAATGGTGGATGATCAATTCGCCATCGATCCATTCGAGAATGGCACTGTCACCCGTTGCATCCGAAAGCGAGAGATGCACAGTGGTCAGCCTTCCAGGCTGGCCCGGGACCTCCCCAGTGGCCAAATCGAGCGGTGTGCTCCGCAGGTAAGCGACGGCTTCGCTTACGCTTGCGAAACTGTCCAGCATGTACTGCGCCCAGAGGGAGAGCGACAGGCGCGGGGTCTTGCCATCGTCTTTCGGATATTCCGCGTCGACAAGCCAGAGCAAATTTGCAACCAGGCCTTTCTCGTTCATCCCGTCGACCGTCGCTATGTCGTAGCCGGTCAGGATCAGGCTGCCATAGCGCGACGTCCATTCGATTGATCGCGGACCTGCCGCGCCGGTGCGCTGCATTCCCCTGGGGAAGATCCACAGGTTGGAGACCATCGGCAGGCTCCAGTCCATCGACCGACCGGTGAGCACGCGTTGCTCGGGGCCGATGTAGACGATGCGTGTGCATGCCAGTGTCTGTCCATGGATGAGGATCAAAGACAACGCGGCGGCAAGTCCTGCCCTCAAACATCTGGCCATGTATCGTCGATCTCTTCCTGCGTGCATGGGCACTCTCCTGCTAAGAATCGCTGTGTGAAGCCGGTGATCGGATTACTCAGAAGTCCATCCACTGAATCCTGGGAACTCCAGCGAACGTCGTCAGCTCTACATGTCTTCGAGTTGGTGCTGAATGATGCGTAGCGTGCTCAGGAATTCCGCCCACTTTTGCGAACCGAGCTTTTTAACGAGCCGCGCCTGTGCGTCCTCCCAGGCACCGCGCGCATCCTCCGTTACGGTGATGCCCTTCGATGTCAACCGCAGTAGTTTGCTCCTGCCTTCGGGGGCAGCTTCCGAGGAGACAAGATCCTGACGCTCAAGCAGTGCGACCGCTCGGTAGAGGGTCGTGCGCTCCATTCCCAATAGTTCCGCAAGCTTCATATTGGCTATCGGTTGATGCCGGGCAATGTTCCTGAGGATGGCGTACTGAGTGCTATTGACGTCGGTCGTAGACAAAGCCTTGTCCCAAACACGTCCGGCAGCACGCGAAGCGATCTTCAGGTTGGTGCAAGCGCACTGGATCTGTTCACGCATTGGATCGCTGTTCATTGGTGGTCTGTCCGGCAGCGAGGTAAATGCCGACCAAAATCGCCGCCATGCCGGCAAGCTGCAACATGGTCACGTTCTCGCCGAGGATCGCGGCGCCCAGCAACAGCGCCACTGGCGGCGGAATGTAGTAGACGGTGGATGCCGCCAGAGCTCCCAGCTTTGCGATCAGGTAATAGTAGAGGACGAAAGCGACGCCTGTTCCGATTATGCCGAGACCCACGACGAGACCGAGTGCGGCCGGAGTGTCCGCCCAGAGGTCTGCCAACCCGCCTGTAGACGTCGCCATGCTCAGCAAGATGCAGGCAATAAGAACCTGATAGGCGGCGAGCTTGACTGCGCTCAATGCGAGGACATTGATAAATCGGCGGGCGTAGACGATGGCCAGAGCGTAGCTGAGCGAACCGACGAGCATTGCGAAGACGCCGAGTAAAGTCGCGTCACTCTGGGTCGTGCCGTCTCCGTATGCGCCCAAAGCAACGAGCAGCACTCCGAGGAAGCCAATGGCGAGGCCCTTCAGCTTTCTGGAAGTAATTTTTTCGGTTGGCAGGCTCACCGCGACGATGACTGCTGTGATGCAAGGGACTGCGCCGCTGATGACCCCCGCGATGCCCGAGGAAAGGTACTTGGTGCCGATGACGAAGAAGACATAAGGACCAACATTTGCGAGCAAGGCCATGACGAGGAAATGGTGCGCATGCCGCCAGTCGCGCCATGCCAGCACGCGCGTGGCCGCGGCCAAGGCCAGAATCGGTACGGCTCCAAAGAGAGTCCGGAGCCATGCCACCTGTATTGGCTGGACATGCGCGACGGCCATTTTCATGAACAGGAAGTTGGACCCCCAGATGATTCCAAGGATTCCGAGCATGACGAAGGGAAGCTTGCGAGACATATGATGCATATACATCATACTTGTCGTGAGCAGCAAGTGCCTGCTGCGGCTTGCCGCGGGAGACGGCCGTGATGCCCGGCACGAAGTCGAAGCCGCTCTCCGGCGGGCGGCCATCTTCGGCGATGACGCTCTCGAGGATCTTCGCAGTCTCCGCTTTCGAGAAGCCGCGCTTACTGAGAACGGCGGCGCGGTCATCGTCGCTGCACGCGGCGATGTACTCGCGCGCCGCGCGGATGGCTTCGATGAAGGTTCGGGGCGAG